>JFJP01040779.1_pt1 | contig 10673 bp, 9 predicted proteins | sample 431651 | NCBI WGS metagenome assembly JFJP01 (sample SAMN02602958, study PRJNA72255) | Microbial mat metagenome, whole genome shotgun sequencing project. | biome: fresh water; feature: sink hole; material: water; isolation source: purple microbial (photo- and chemosynthetic) mats found in...
ATGGGGCTTCTCTATGAATTCCCTGATCAAAAAAACTTCGACGCCTTTTATCAGGACTTTTTGCATCGATTGACCACAGCTGATTACGCAGTTATGAAAGGCCTCACCACTTTAGAGGCCAATCTTTATAAAGAGAAAAAGTTTCTGAACTATGTGGCAGATCCACATTTGGCGATTAGCATTTTAACTGACACTACCGAGAGATCTCCTACATTTTCACTGAGAGGTTTTGAAAACCGACTGGAGCCTGGAGACCATCACTCCTTGAGTTATCTCTTTATTCAGGATGCAGAAAATGCAGGGCACGGGTGGAGTGAACTTTTGTGGCGGGAGCCTCGTGCTCTTGAATGGCCAGAACTCGATGGACGTATCGGACTAACTAAATTGCATGGTTTTGATATTTCTGCCCAGGGGTTAAAGGCCAGATCCCATAAAATTCCTACAGTGAATTTTGAAGTTTCTTATGAAAAGGGAAATATTCAATTTATCTGTCTGGACGAAAAAGTTGAATTTAACTGGGGCCAGGATCAACTCTTTAATCACTTAATGGTGAAGATGCTCTTGAATGCCCATTCCACTCTGATTATGGGACTGCTGGATCGTTATCAGGGAAATGTCATGACTTGGGTGAGATCAAGTAACAATAAACTCATCGACCGCTCTGCACGCTATATACTTCATCTGCTTAAAGAGAATGGTAAGTCGGCCAGCTACGAAGATGTGGTTGAAAAAATATTTGAAGAGAGTGTGGATCTGCAGGAAAATGATCCGATCGTGTTAAAAGTCTTAAAACGTTATTAAGACTTTTTGTCGATATCGTTGTCGTTATCGCCCTTCATGCCTTTCTTGAAATTCTTGATTGATTCACCAAGTGAACTTCCGAGTTGTGGAAGTTTTTTTCCGCCAAACATCAGAACCACAATAAGAAGAATAATTACTAATTCGCCCATTCCTAAACCAAACATACTAATTCCTTGATATTACTATTTTATTAATAAAGTCGTGACAGGTCCATGCCGTATTTTCCTGGGGCATAGTTTGCCATTCGACTCATTTTGAGGGCGGCAAAGTCTTTTGATCCGTTACTCATAGAGGCATAAGGGAAAATGGCGATGCCACCACGAGGGGTGAAGTCACCCATGACTTCGAGGTATTTTGGCTTCATCAATTTGAACAGATCTTTACAGATTTTCTGGACGCAATCCTCATGGAAATCCCCATGGTTTCTAAAACTGAAGAGGTAGATTTTGAGTGACTTGGACTCAACCATTTCTTTATCAGCGATGTAATTGATGAATATTTTAGCAAAGTCAGGCTGGCCGGTTTTTGGGCACAAAGAGGTGAACTCGGTGCAGATAAAACTGGTCCAGGCGTCGTTATCGGGGTTCTTATTTGGGAACTTTTCCAGAACTTCAGGGGCATAAGTCTCAGGGTAATCAGTTTTCGTGTTGCCCAAAAGTTTGACCGTACCCAATTCTTTGTCTTTACGACCTTCGGATTTCGATTTTTTGGACATAGAAGACCCCTTGTTTAATCTTTGATTCTAGTCATTTAGCGTCATGTGTGGGAAAAGTCTAGCATGTCAGAAAAAATTAAAGTCATCCTGGGGCAGCTCGGGTCACCAAAAAGTACAAAAGTTAAAGATGTTAGGGATTATCTAAGGGAATTTCTAGGGGATCCCAGAGTGGTTGATATCAATCCTCTATTGTGGAAAATCATCCTGAACCTGTTTGTTCTACCTTTTAGGCCTAAAAAGTCCGCTGCTCTTTATGCCCGAATTCTGGAAAAAGATGGATTTCCCCTCATCACAAATACTGAAAAAGTCGCGACGGCATTGAAGCCTTTGCTCGATTCAAATCTTGAGCTGGATCACATTTTTTTACTTTCTCATCCGCGGGCCGATGTGGTGCTGGATGCGTGGGAAAAAGAAGACATTTCGACTCGGGCCCAGAGGGTTTTAGTTTTGCCTCAATTTCCTCAGTACTCTGAGGCCACCATTGGTTCTGTGGTTGATGCAGTCGCTGGAGAATTCAAAAAACGCGTTAATATTCCGACTTTTTCTGTGGTGAGTTCTTATCACCGCTCAAAAGCCTTCATTGATCATTCGGCCAGAAAAATTCAAGAGTCACTAGAGGCTCATCCTGATATGCAGGAATTGATTATTTCTTTTCACGGCATACCTCTAAGAAGAGTGCTGAAGAAAAAAGATGTTTATCTACTTCATTGCCTGGAAACTTTTGAGCTGATTAAAGAACAATTAAAAATTTCTATTCCAGTTTCAATGACTTTTCAGTCCCGCTTTGGCCAGGAAGTTTGGCTTGGGCCTTACACCGATCAAACGGTGGTAAAAAAAGTTGAAAACGGCGTTAAGAAAATTGGGGTTTATTGCCCTAGTTTTGTGGTGGACTGCCTGGAGACAACTGATGAAATTGGCCATGAGCTGGCTCATGAAGTGAAAGAAGCAGGTGGATCTCTCGTTCACATCCCTTGTGTTAATGCAGATCCCGCTTGGATTAAAGATTACGCTCACTTCATTAACGTGTATGCCAATGGCTCTGAAAAAGAGCGCCAAGAATTATTTTATTCAATTGATGCAACCCAAAGGTACCAAACAGTGATTACTGAACAGACAAAAATTGCTCCATCTGAATTAACACCAGAGGCGAAAAAAGTTTTGAAGTTGATGTTTCTTACAATGTTCATGGATCTGATCGGGTTTTCGATCATTTTTCCTATGTTCCCGGCCATGGCCAAATATTATTTAAGTGTAGATGCAGATAACTATTTTCTCTCTGGCATGATGACTTTGATTGGGAATATCCAATCAATTTCAACATCCGATACTGGTAATGTAGGCATGAGCACCGTAGTTCTTTTCGGAGGACTTTTAGGTGCCCTTTATTCCCTGATTCAATTTGTGACAGCTCCTATTTGGGGAGGAATCTCAGATCGTATTGGACGAAGACCGGTTCTTCTTATTTCTGTATTTGGATTATTTCTGAGTTATGTGTTGTGGTTTTTCTCCGGTTCATTCACTCTTCTTCTCGTGGCCCGTGCTGTGGGTGGTTTAATGTCGGGTAACCTTTCAATTGCTTCTGCAGTTGTGAGTGATGTGACTGACTTCAAAACTCGCTCTAAGGGCATGGCCTTTATTGGAATTGCTTTTGCCTTCGGATTTGTTTTTGGTCCGGCCATGGGGGGGATTCTCTCTATGTATAACCCAATTGCTGACCACCCAGAATGGGCTGCTTACGGGGTTAACCCATTTTCAGCGGCCGCTGGTCTTGCGGCGATTCTGAGTTTTATTAATTTTTTCACTATCCTTAAATCGTTTCCAGAAACGCTTAAAAAAGAGAAGGCCATCGGGCATCCTCAGAGAAGTATTAATCCGATTAAACTTTTCAAACCTTTGCCGATTAAGGGCGTGAATTTAACAAACTTAAGTTATTTCTTTTTTATCACAGCGTTCTCAGGCATGGAGTTCACGCTGACGTTTTTGGCGGTGGAGCGATTGGGTTATACGTCTATGGATAATGCCTATATGTTTATCTTCATTGGCTTTTTCATAGCGATGGTTCAAGGTGGTTATGTTCGCCGTAAGGCCCATCAAGTTGGTGAACGTAAGATGGCTTTCCAGGGCTTAGTGGCGATTGTGCCTGGACTTATTCTTCTCGCCTTTGCACAGTCTCCTGTGATGCTTTATTCTGGATTATTTTTCCTCTCGATTGGTTCGGCCATGACGATTCCGTGTTTAACTTCACTTGTCTCATTCTACTCACCGGAGCATATGCAAGGTCAGAGTCTGGGAATTTTTAGATCTCTGGGTGCCCTTGGTCGCGTGATTGGCCCTATTTATGCTTCTCTTGTTTACTGGCGTTTTGGTTCTGTGACGGCGTACCTCACGGGAGCGGCCTTGGTGTTTTTGCCGGCACTTATTGTCCGCATGCTACCCGCAGTGGAGAAGGCTGACGAGAACGCTTAGGTATTTATTGCCCTAAGAGATCTTTTGCTAACTTGTTTTAATCTTCCTTTATACTTTTTAACAGAAGTATAAAGGAGTTCCATGAAAAACATTCTTATCGCTACCGCAGTCCTTGCAAGCTCTTCAGTCTATGCTCAAGGCGTGATCCCCTCAATAGATTATTCTCAATGCCAACAGGCACTGGGATTCTATGGACCCCAATTAAATCATAAAGGGGAGTTCATGGCCGGTCCGGGCATGCAGCCCAATCCAGATGTCTCAACGGCTAAAATGCTGAATGATGAAACAGAAACGACTTATGCTTTTAAAGGTCAGTTTTTGGGTATGAACGGTAAGCCACAAGTCACTAAATACAAAGTGAGAAAAGATAAAAACGGAAATGTCATCGAGGTCAACACAGCTCAGGATAAAATCGACGCTGGAACTGTGAGCATGCATAAACAGTGGGCATTGAATAGCGCAGTTTATTCTGGCGTTGCCTTTGACAGTCTAGCTTACGACCCAATGGTGATGGTTGGGCCTGCAGATTCACAAAATATTGCTGGCAAATACCTTCCCGTGAGTAAATTATCTAAGGCCCAGGCAAAAAATCTGGGTGTTGATTTAGATGATTTAAAAAAACTAAAAAAACAATCTAAGAAAGATCAAAAATCGCTCTCAAAAATCACAGAAGGTTATTCTAAGCTTCTGGATAAGTCTCACATGATGATTCCCAACGGTGCAGAATATAAAATGCAAGTGGTGGATGGCGTGTGTAAACCAACTGAGGTGATTCAAGTTGTTTACGATGCGAAAACAAAAGTCAATCACGCCGGTCAATCTATCAACCATGAACGTTGTGATCATGTGATGAAAGTTCACCAGAAGTATGAAAAACAACTCCAGGCATGTGCTAATACTAATTTTGAAATGTTTAGAGAAATGAATCCGCAAGGCGGATACGTTGGCGGAGTTAATGGCGGTGCTGTCGGTGGTATGCAAGGTGGAATAGCTGGTGGAGCCGCTGGTGGTTATCCCGGTGGATTGCAAGGCGGGATCGCGGGTGGAGCAGCAGGTGGTTACGGCATGATGGGCGGCGGTTACGGATTTAATTCTGAGGCCATGCAGTGTCAGCAGTACTTCGGTCAAATGCCTCAAGGCGGCTACGGTATGGGCAGCACTAGTGGATCCAGCGGAGGTTCACCGTATAATTCTGGAAATACAGGTTTCGGAATTAGCCCTGGTAACGGAATTGGTTTCTAACACTTAAGATCTAAGGTCCCCTTGTTTAAAAGCAAGGGGATATTTCTATGAGATTTTTTCTCCTTATAATCTTTATTTGTTCATCTGCGTCCGCGCAAAAAATCTCGTCATTTAAAGAACTCTTATCACAAAAAAAAGAAGGCAAAGATTTTGAAATCAAAATCCGAGTCGGATCTGTTGATACGCTTGTGATGGCCATTCATGGTGGCAGTATTGAATCGGGAACGACTGAATTGGCCGATGCCATTGCGGCAGAGAAGTTTTCTTTCTATTCATTTACTGGGCTCGCAGATGATTACCTCGGTCTGCATCTGACCAGTACCGATTTTGACGAACCTCGCTTATCTGAACTAACTCAAATTTCAAAAAACTGTTTAAGCCTGCATGGTCTCAAAGATGATGAAGCCGATTTTTGTATTGGGGGAGCGAATGCGGCCAAACGAAAAGCCTTGGTTGGCCTTCTGTCCCAAAAATTTCCCAAATGGCGCACTTGTGAATTGTGTTGCCCTCCAAACTCTGGAACGTCGATGAAAAATGTCGTGAATCGTTGTAAATTACCCGGCGTGCAAATAGAAATGGGACGAAGTTTACGATTAGAACTACAAACTAATACAGCATTTTTCAAAGATTTATCAAAAATATTGCATTTAGAATTGGCAAAGTAGTTTACTTCACCACAAAATATTTTGTAGTCTAAATTTTATGAAAACCATAATTCTTCTTTTCGCTATTCTCATACCTCAGGCCCGTGCCGAATCCACAGATAAAAACCTTCTGTGTAGCTATCGAAATATCCCCGCTGCTCAAACTTGGGTTGATGAGCAACGTAACTCTTATGATAAATTCAAACATTGTGCAGTCTCTTGTTATTTGACTCTTCGCTGTTCGGCGATGCAGGTTCGAACCGTAGGGGTTCTGAAAGAGATTCGTGATTTATTGGGATATGGAAATCCAGAAATTGCGGACATCAAAGCTGATTTTTATGGTGTCAAATTGGCGAAAAGAAAGATCGCACGACATGATGAGGATTGTTCCCGAATTTGTGATGAGAGATATAGACCTTAGTCAACGGTCGGTTTCATCTTGTGATCAACAGCATAGATCACAGCATCCTTAAATAAAGTCCAGAATTTATCTGTTTCGGCAGGATTCGAATTAGGCAGTTCCAATGTATAGGTTGGAATGTGTTTTTCTTTGCCCGCCCAGTTGCCAAGGCTACCTGGAAAAACGGGGTAGTTTGACACTTTATAACCGGAGGCTTTTTCACTCATTTGCTCCAGTAACATGCTGGCAGTCTTTCCTGCCTCGGCTTTTAGTGAAGGTCCGTCATAATCAAGCAAAGTAAGTGGGGCATGAACACTAATCACCTTGTTGGGTTTATAGCGCAGGATCAGGTTCATCTGAAAAATAGTTTCCTGTTCAGAGGCAGAACTATGTCCAGGGAATTTTCTTTTATCACTTTTTAGATTTTTTTTCCAAAGTTTGACTGCATCGGAGCGCCAGTCAGTTGTAGGAAAGTTACGATTAACGTCTACACCCCGGCCATTAGTGCGGGTGGGTTTGGTAACAAAAAATGAATCTGGTGCCACCAGTGGCGCCACAACAATTAACTTGTCTTGAAACGTGTGATTATTTTTAAATTCGTTTAAGAGATCCCAGCAAAATTTGACCGGAGTGATTTCATCTCCATGCACTCCACATAAGATGAGAGTTGTGTTTTCTTTTGCAGTGAGGGAATTTTCATCGCCAAAGACTGTCCAAATAAGTGGGGTGCCTAAGTTTGAATTACGAACATGGTTCCAGCTGAAGTTTTCACAGCCGACTTCACCCCATTTATAGGCAGAAAATTTTAGGCCTAAATTTTCACAATACTTCTTAACTGGTTCAGTTAGTGGGTAAGGGGCCTTGGGGGCCTCAACTTGTGCATGGACTGATGTAATCATGCTGGCAAAGAGCATGAAAAAACGGAATAATGGCATGGTCATTATTTTATATGAAGGTTTATGAATAAACTAGTTATCATCACCAAAAATCCCCATACCTATTTCAATCAAAGGCTGATTAAAGAAGTCGGGCAGGACAATGTTCAACTATTTAATCCATGGTCAGACATCACATTGCCACAAGCTCATCACTATGTGGTTCGCACCACCGGTGTTTATGGTAGTGACTTAGATTTGATGATCGCTCGGGCCCTCCCTCAGGACAAGCTTATTAATCCGCTGGCCGCTCTTAAGCAGTTTAGGTCCAAGCCAGCTCAGTATACCTGGTTTGAGGATTTAGATTTTCCCACTTTGCATTGGCTCCCACTCAAAGAAATGGATCTCCTCACGATCGAAAAGTTTTTTCGGCTTTACCCAAATGTCATTGTGAAGCCCCTTATTGGCCAAGGTGGCTGGGGGATTGAATCACTCACCTGGGCGACTTTCAAAACTTGGTGGAAAAAGAAAAAAGGCCGTGACGAAGATTATCTCATTCAGCCTCACATCAAAGGGGCCAGGGAGCTGCGCTATTTTTTTATTCAGGGTGGGTTTTCTGCCACTCTGGAAAGAAGTGCCAGATCCGGAATTGCTGCCAACTTTCGATCTCAGGGAACGGCAACGGAAACAACCATGCCAGCTCAGTTCCAGGAAACTATCGACCGAATAATTGAGAGATCTGGTGCTCTTTATGGGGCGATCGATTTGTTCATTGATGACGGGAGGCTGATTATTTTGGAACTCAATACAGTCCCTGGAATAGAGCAGTTAGAGCAAATCACAGGAATAAACGTCATCAGCAAGCTCCTTAGTGCCAATTTTTTCTGCCAGAAAGGCTAAAGTTTGGAGAAACTTTTCCGATAAGCTGGGTGACTAATGTGCATAAGGAGCTTTCATGCTTACCAGCTTTTCAGAATTTAAATATTACCAATCTTTCAGAGTTCCGGTGGAATCTCGAGATGATGTGCAGTTTTTGGTAGAATTTGAAAATGATCAAGGCAAATTTGAGACCGTTCAGAAAGTAAAATTGATGGACGTGAGTATGACTGGCCTGGGATTTGTCACAACCTTCCCACTTCCTGTTGGCACCATTTTACGCTGCTCACTTCAATTCAAACGTCTTCGATTTGATTTTGGTGCAAGCATTGTTCGTGCCTTCCACAATGTCGGTGCGAATGCTGAAGAGTCTATGAGTTATGGCGCTGAAATGGACGCTGAAGACTATACCAACATGAAGCGATTTATTGAGCAATATATCCAAAGCTTGCCGCCAGAGCGACTTAAAGACAGTTTAATCAAACTTGCTCTGACTCAACATTACGCCTCTGAAAAAGAGGGTTTTGAAATGTTTTCTCTGCTTCTGTCGCTATTTAAGGACATTACTCAGTTCGGAAATAAAGAAAAATTTGTCGAGTCTATGCTGGAAGAGATCGTAAGAATCTTAAATGGTCAGCGTGCTTCAATTTTCTTGATAAACACCGAAACAAATGAACTTGAAGCGGTGGCAGCTCTTGGAATTGATAAAGAACTTTTAAAATTTGACTATCGTAAAGGTATTGCTGGATCAGTGTTTACGACTGGTGTTTCCCTCAATATTGACTGCAAAACAGACAAAGTTCGCTTCTCGGAAGAAATGGATAAAGCGACTGGTTATGATACTCGCTCGATTATCTGTAGTCCGATCACCAACCGCGAAGATAAAATCATCGGGGTGATTGAAATATTGAATAAGCGTAATGAAGATCGATTTACGGTTGAAGATGAAAAGACCATGAAAGTTCTTGGGCTGATTCTTTCATCTGTATTCCACCACTACAGTCCAATGTCTGAGAAATCACTCATCAGAAGATTCTCAACTCCCTATGACAGAGAGTTCGCATGGATCGGAAGATCAACTCAAACTTCTGAAATCAGAAAAGCAGTTGTGCGACTAAAAGATATTGATTCACCTTTGGTGATTACCGGTGAGACCGGAGTTGGTAAAAAACTCTTCAGCCGCATCATTCACAACGAGGGCAAGCGCGGTTTAGCTCCTTATGTGGTGATTTCTTGTAAAGGTGTAGATGAAGAAACACTAGCTAGAGAAATGTTTGGATTTGAGGGGCATAAAAGCAAATTTGAAGAGTGTATCGGCGGAACTATTGTCTTGGACGAAGTGGGTTTTATGCCCATTCCTTTACAGATGAAACTTTTCAAGGTCCTGTCTGAAAGACGTATTCCAGGTTCCCACATATCTCTTGATACCAGAGTGATATTTACTAGTTCTCGAAATTTAAAACAGATGATTGAAGACTCTGGATCTTTTAACCCGGATCTTTTCAATTACATGTCTTCGTCAGAAGTTCAGATTGAGCCACTGAGAAAACGTCCTCAAGATATTGAAGATCTTCTAAGCTTTTTCCTGAAAAAAGAATGCCGCAAACAAGGACTTTTGTTGAAAGACTTCTCTGAGGAAGTAAAAGAGCAAATGACTGGTTATAGCTGGCCAGGAAACGTAGTTGAGTTAGAGAAGGCAGTAGAAAAAGCTGTTCTTTATAATCCTAAGGCGCACGTTATCTCTGATCTAGGAAGTAAGTCGACGCCAATTATTGATATTAGCAAAAATAACGGTTGCATGTTGGAGAATATTCCGCACGCAGACGATGCAAACCTTCCACTCAAGGACCGTGTCGCCTTGGTTGAAAGAGAGATGATTCTGGCCGAGATTAAACGCCATAAAGGAAATAAATCTCGAGCAGCAACTGCTATGGGGATTTCTCGTGAAGCTCTTCGTAAAAAGATGCTAATTACGGATGAAATTATTGAAGCATTGAAAAATCCGCCGAAACCAGTCGAAGAGAAAAAAGCCGCTTAATCCTTAAAGGCCCTCTTACGAGGGCCTTTTTTTTACCTACTATTTCATTTTAAGCCGCCGATAAGTCCCATATAAACCGAGGTCGATTTGCAGCATTTGGGAATTCTTCTCACCAATTTTAGATTTCTTGATCTTCTAGATATTCTAGTTGTCGCTCTGATTATGTACCGGTTCTTGATCATTGTTCAGGGGACTCGTGCTTATCAGATGCTCTTTGGTATTGTCGCACTGGCACTTCTCTGGTGGTTCTCTCAATTCAATGAGCTCTATTCACTTAGCTGGATTCTCCAAAACTTTTTTGATTATCTTTTTATTATTCTCATTGTACTTTTCCAGGACCAGATTCGTAGTGCTCTAGTTTCCATTACCAGTACTAAGTTTGTTGGCCGCAATAGTCGAACAAAATTCGATCAGCAAATTGAAGAAGTCGTTGCTGCTTGTTCGGCCCTTTCAAGAGAGAGAACTGGGGCCTTGATTGTCTTTGAAAAAAAACACGGACTTCTGAATTATTCATCAAGCGGCACACGTCTTGATTCACGAATTCATTCAGATATTATTTATTCGATCTTCCAGACAAAATCTCCGCTTCATGATGGCGCCATTATTATTTACAATG
>JFJP01042017.1_pt1 | contig 10673 bp, 12 predicted proteins | sample 431651 | NCBI WGS metagenome assembly JFJP01 (sample SAMN02602958, study PRJNA72255) | Microbial mat metagenome, whole genome shotgun sequencing project. | biome: fresh water; feature: sink hole; material: water; isolation source: purple microbial (photo- and chemosynthetic) mats found in...
AATAATTACGACAGAAGCTATTATTACAGCTGACCCAACAATTAAAGATGATGCACCATCTGCCGGTGGCGGAATGGGAGGCATGGGCGGAATGGGAGGCATGGGCGGAATGGGTTTCTAAAAACCTAGCTATAAAACTCTAAAATACTAATCTAAACAAGGGGCTTATAATAAGCTCCTTGTTTATGTAACCGCTTTATACATGTGTTCATGTCTATCCATTCAAGCCCCTGGCTTCAAAATAGCTATTGAGTAAACATTGATTAACGCAAACTTATAAAGACATAGATCACTTCGAATTCGCTTGTGATGACTCCCCCCGTCATGGCGAGGAGCGCTAGCAACGTGGCCATCCATTCACTGGATTGCCGCGCTTCGCTCGCAATGACGTGTAAACCAGCTCGTGATTGTAAAGGTTTGTTTACTCAAAATTAAAAAATTCTACAAATAACCATAAAGTAAGTTAACAATTCAAATGAACTATACTTTATACTTTTTCTTTGCGTAGATTTTTCTTATGTACGGGATAATTTATTCTTTACAGAAGGTGATAACATAATATTTAACTCACGAAGTTGTTTGTCATCAGCATAATTTGGAGCGCTCATGAGCAAATCCTCAGCTTGTTGATTCATTGGAAAAGCTATCACTTCGCGAATGTTTACAGTATCTGCTATTAACATTACCATACGATCTATACCCGGCGCAATACCACCATGTGGAGGGGCGCCATATTTAAAAGCTCTGATCATCCCACCAAATTTAGTATCAACTGCTTCCTTAGAATATCCAGCTATTTCAAAAGCTTTATACATTAAATCTGGTTTGTGATTTCTAATAGCTCCACTTGAAAGTTCGATACCATTGCAAACTATATCATACTGAAAAGCTTTGATCCCAAGTAAATCTTCTTGAGTTTTAGCTTTCTCTAGAGCTTCAATCCCTCCTTGAGGCATAGAAAATGGATTGTGACTGAAATCAATCTTCTTCGTATCTTCATTAAATTCATAAAATGGAAAATCAGTAATCCAACAAAATTCAAAGCGATTGTAATCTATCAATTCAAGTTCAACACCTAATTTTGTTCTAATTTTACCAGCAAGTTTCGATGCTTCGAGTTCCTTAGCGCAAATAAAGAATACGGCATCTCCGTTAGCTATTTTAGCAATTTTTTTTAAATCATCCAATTGATCTTTACTTAAGAATTTTGCTATTGGTCCTTTAGCTTCCGCCTCTTCAGTAAAGGTAATATACCCAAGACCACTTGCCCCTTCATCAATAGCAAATTTAGTTAAATCATCAAAATATTTACGTGATTTAGTTGCTACTTTTGGTCCAGGAATAGCACGAACTACAGATCCATTTTGAATATTATCTTTAAAAACAGCAAATGATGAATCAGCAAAAATATTTGTTACATCAACAATCTCAATTGGGTTACGTAAATCTGGTTTATCATTACCATATTTAAGCATGGACTGTGTATATGGAATTCTTATAAAAGGAAATTTTGAAACCTTTTTCTTACCAAATTTACTAAAAATTTCAAACATTAATGGTTCTATTGTACTAAAAATATCATCTTGAGTAACAAAAGACATTTCAACATCAAGTTGATAAAATTCACCAGGCGATCTATCTGCCCTTGCGTCTTCATCACGGAAACATGGGGCTATTTGAAAATATCGATCAAAACCTGACATCATAAGCATTTGTTTAAATTGCTGAGGTGCTTGAGGCAATGCATAGAATTTTCCTGGATGTAATCTACTTGGTACCAAGAAATCACGAGCCCCTTCTGGAGAACTTGCTGTAAGAATCGGAGTTTGAAACTCGGTAAAACTCTGAGAAGTCATATATTTTCTAATTTCAGCAATAATATTAGAGCGAAGTATTATATTATTATGTAATTTTTCACGTCTTAAATCTAAAAATCTATATTTAAGTCTAGTATCTTCTGGAGCTTCTTGTTCAGAATTCACGCTCAGTGGCAACATGTCCGCTTCTGATTCTAAAACATAGCTAGTTACTAATACTTCAATCTCACCTGTATCTATTGTATTATTTATATTATCTTTATCACGCGCCACCACTTTTCCTTCAACTGTAATAACACTCTCATAGCGTAAATGACTAGCTCTATCTTTGAGAACTAAATCTTGATCTGTAAAAACTAATTGCGTTATTCCGTAATGATCTCTAAGATCTATAAACAATAAATTACCGTGGTCTCTGCGTCTATGAACCCATCCAGATAGTTTTATTGTTTGATTAACAAATAATTTGCGAAGCTCATTACAATTGTGAGTCCTGTATTTATGCATAACTTTAATAATATTAAAAATAATTCTAATCTAAGTAACTAAATATATATATAACAAGCGTTTTAGGCAATAAAAATTATGATATTCATAAATAACCAATCTGACTTTGACAAAATATGCGAAGATCTATCGCATGAAAAAATTCTTTATATGGATACTGAATTTCATAGAAGAAGAACTTATTATGCAATTTTAAGTATTATTCAAATTACTTCTTCTAAGCAAAAAATAATAATAGATACTCTTGCTAAAATAGATCTTTTTAATTTAAAAAACATATTAATCAGCAATGATATTTTAAAAGTTTTTCACTCTCCAGATCAAGATTTTGAAATATTATTAAAGCTTTTTGGTGTTTTACCAAAAAATATCTTTGACACTCAAATAGCCGCAAATGTTTGTGGGATGGAAGAAGGAATGGGGTATAGGAATTTATGTAAAACAATGTTAAACATTGATGTAGACAAATCTTTTCAAAAAGCTAATTGGCTTGAAAGACCTTTGTCTCAAGGATTATTAGATTATGCAATACGCGATACAGAGTTTCTAATACCTCTGCATAGAATATTATCGGAAACTCTTACATCTAGAAAGTTATGGGATAATTATAATGCCAAGAGTGCTAAATTATTAAATACTAATTCATATAAATTTTCACCAGAAAAGTTACTTCATAAAATGAGGTTACATCCATATCATGAAAGCACAGAATTGATAAATAATTTAATACAATTCATTGCTTTCAGGGAAGAATGTGCTCAGATACTTAACATTCCAAGAAACTATTGCGCAACTGACCAAGATCTTCTAATGTTTGCTACTCATTTACCAACTGACAACGAAACATTAGTTAAGCTACGACTTAATTCCTTAGTAATGTCTAGAACTCAGTTTAAAAACAAAATATTTAATTTATCAGAAGGATTAAAATCATCACACAACTAGTGGATATAATTTGATTAGTAAAACAGTTATTTCTAGTTTCTAACTAAATAAACTTGTAGCATAAAGTTAAGAATATCTAAGAAATATTCAAAATATTATTTGTTTGGTATGGCAAGAAAAACTATCTTTAAAAAATCTCAAATCAAACATTCTTTGAATTTTTTTACTTTTAGCAAAAATCCCATTCGATCTATTTTAGTCGTGCTAACCTTGGGAATAAGCCTTGGTATTGCCTATGAGGAGATGGTTGGTATAGGCACATGGCACAAGTTTCAAGCAGAGACTGATAAAATTAACGTCTGTTTTACACCACCATCTGGTTGCGGTAGTTTGATTGCACAGCAAATATCACAGGCTAAAGAATCTATTTTTGTTCAAGCGTACGGACTAACATCTGATATGATAATTAATCAATTGAAAACAGCTCATGAGAGAGGTGTTAAAGTTAAAATTCTGCTAGACGGAGGAAATTTAAGTGATAATCAAGACGTTTTCGAACAATTTAAAAAAGTTGGCATAAATGTATATTATGATAAAATGCCTGGTATTGCCCATAATAAGGTTATGATAATTGATCGAAAAAAGCTTATCACAGGTTCTTTTAATTTTACTAGCGCAGCTGATAAGAAAAATGCTGAGAATGTTTTGTTGATTGAGGATACTTATATTGCTAAACTCTATATAGAAAACTGGAAAAGTAGAGTGCTACAAAATAAACATTAACAACTTAATAAGATAATTACTGTGAATAAAACATTACTTCGTTATTTTAGTTTGATAATTTTTTCTGTAACTTTTTCTCTACAAAATGCATTAGCATTAAGTCTTGAATTACCAATTGACTGCAAGCTTGGTGAAAATTGTTGGATAACAAACTTACCAAGACATTTTTATGAAGATAAAGAGGTAGATTATAAATGCGGTTCTAAAACATATCCGGGTCACAAAGGTACTGATTTTATTCTTGAAGATATAGAGCAGATGAAACAGGGATTTGATGTTCTATCGCCATTTGATGGAATTGTTAAGTCTACACAAGACGGAATAAAGGATAATGATATAAACCTCCCTACCCTTGATAAAATAGAGGATCAAGAATGCGGTAATAACGTAGTTGTTGTTACAGATGATTTTGAAGCGCAGCTTTGTCATATGGAACAAAACTCTATTTCGGTTAAAGTGGGAGATCAAGTTTCAGCTGGCGAGCGTCTTGGGTCTGTTGGTGTATCAGGAAAAGTAAACCACCCACAACTATCTTTTATTTTTAATAAAAGAAATCTGGATGGTACAGTTACTGAACTAGACCCATTTTATGGTGACCAACCAAACTGTGGCCTCTCTCCTAAATCATTATGGACAAATTCTGAATATTTAAGCAATAATACAAAAACTGGCATTGTCTATAACTATGGTATAGCTTTTCAAATCCCGGATGTAACAAAAGTAAGAAGTGGTTATTATAAACGCATTATTCAACCACATAATCCTGAAATGGTAATGGTTTTTGCTGATATTTTATCAGTCGATAAAGGACATAAGATGAAAGTACAATTTTTAAATTCAGAGGGAAAAATTCTTTTTGAAAAAGATCAAGAATTTACAAAATATGAACCAAGATACTTTTTCTATATTGGAAAAAATCTTCATAAAAAACAACTACACGGTAATTTTAACATAAAAATTATCTACACTAAGCCTGGGGAGTATGATATAACTTACAACAAAGAAGTAGCACTAGATTAACAAAGCAAACATTTACTAACTTGGATAGATTGCATGCTAAATATTTGTTTATCAATATTATCAATTCTTGCAGTAATAGTAATTTTTGGTATTTTTTTACAAAAAGAAATATTTACAAAATTATTATTTTTAAATACTGGAACTAGCTTAGCTGCTTTAGTTATTTGTTTTTTAGGCAGCTATAGGGTTAACAGTTCATATATTGACATTGCTTTAATATATTTTCTACTTAGTGTTGTCGGATCCTTGGCTTATTTAAAGTATTTTTTACAAAAACACCAAAAAGAACAAAAAAATGAGTAATCATAATAATATCATCATTCTTGGCTGCGGACTTAGCGGCATGATTACTGCACTTGCTCTTGCAAAGCACAATATCTCTAGCACTATTATTGAAGCCAAATCTACTAGTGACGATAATTTTTTTGATGATATTCGAACTACTGCAATTAATTCTGCCTCAAAAGAATTTTGTGATAAAATTGGTGTATGGAAAGAACTATCAAAACTATGTGGGTTAATCAATGACATATATGTTGTTGATAACAAAGCTCCTGAAATTTTACATTTCGCTGCAAACAGCACTCCAGAAAATAAAATTATGGGATATTTGGTAGAAAACACAGAATTTAAAAAATGTCTCTATAATCTAGTTCAAGAAAATAAATTCATCAATATTTTAGATAATATAAACTACCAAGAAATTATCAATCATCCAGATTATTGTCAGCTGACTTTAAGCAATAACACTCAAATGTTTTGCAAACTACTTATAGTATGTGATAGCAGAAACTCTAAAGCAAAGAATTTGTTTTTTTCTAACGATATAGAAGAAGACTACAATCAAAAAGCAATAACTTTTATTGTAGAGCACGAAAAAAATCACGAAGGAAGCGCTATAGAACATTTTCTACCAAATGGACCATTTGCTATATTACCACTAAAAATCCCAAATAGATCTTCTATTGTCTGGACAGTTCCTAAGGACTATACATCCGCACTCCTGAATTTACCAGAAGACGAATTCACTTACTTAGTTCAAGAAAATTTTGGTCCATTTCTAGGAAAGATTCAAGTAAGAAGTAGAACAGCAGCTTTCCCACTCAAAGCGTATACTGTTACAAAATATTATAATAAGAGTGTAGCCTTAGTTGCTGACACGGCGCACGTTATTCATCCTCTTGCAGGACAGGGATTAAACCAAGGCATCAAAGATATAGATTGTTTATCTAGTTTAATCGCCACAGAAGGTGTCAGATCTAGTACTCTAGACACTTACCAAAAACAAAGGAAACAAGATAATGAAAATATGCTATTAATCACTGATACTATCAATAGTATTTTCTCATCCAATTCTAGAATATTGCATGGAGCTAGGCAAGCAGCTTTCAAAACCATTGAGACCTTACCGTCTTTTAAAAAAATCCTTATTAAATATGCTATGGGGGAAAGGGAAAAGAGGTGATTTTCTGCTGGAACTCCTTACAAGGTTTGAATTGATAGAGCCGCCCCTATATGCTGGCGCCAGGGGTTAGATAGGGATAAGTATTTTTTAAACAAGAAAAAAGAAAGCAAGCCCAAGAAAACTAAAAAACCCAAGCGCATCTGTTAAAGCTGTTAACACCACTCCTGAAGATGTCGCTGGATCAATATCAAAATGATCAAAAATAATAGGTATACTAGATCCTAGCATACCAGCAGCAGCAAAATTAATTATCACTGCTGCTGTAAAAACAATAGTGAGGTTTAAATCAGAAAAAGGAATATATATAATTAACGCTCCTATAATGGCTAAGATCAAGCCATTTAACAAACAAACAAACACTTCTTTTAAAATAACTTTTGTTATGTATGTTTGTTTTATTTCTCTATTTGCCAAAGCTATAACTGTAACAGTCATGACTTGTGTGCCAGCATTGCCGCCCATGCTAGCAACTATTGGCATTATTGTAGCAAGAATAATGAGTTTTTCTATGGTGTCGCTAAACTGATTAATAACCAAAGAAGTCGCAAAAGCCGTAATTAAATTGATAAACAACCAAGGAAATCTATGTTTTACGGTTGCATATAAATTATCAAATATATCGCTATTGTTGATACCACCAAGATGCATGAATTCACTTTCAGTTTGTTCTTCAATTATATATATCATATTATCTATCGAAACACTTCCAACTAACTTTCCCTTTTTATTGACTACTGGCACAATAGTCAGAGCATATTGTTTAAATATAAAAGCAATTTCGTCAAGTTTTGTACCAGTGTCAGCAATTTTAAAATCTGAATTCATTAAATTTATTAACGGCTCATCGTGCGTGCTTTTAAGCAAAGTGCAGAGTAGTATATTACCAACTGGTTGGTATTTATCATTTACTACGATTCCTGCATGAAACTCTCTATCTATGTTGATTTTACGGATATGCTCAATTGCTTGCCCTACTGACCAATGTTTTTGAAATGCAACAAAATGCTTTTCAACTATTCTGCCGACAGTATCTTCTGGATATTTAAAACCTTCAATGATTTGTTGCTTATTATCATTTTTTAATTTGCCTATTATTTCGTCCTTTAAGTCCAAGCTTAAAGCATCTATTACTTCAATAGAATCTTCAATATCTAAATTATTTATTAAACCAACAGCTTTGTCTATACCAAGAGCCTCTATAGCATATTGTTTATGACTGTCACTCAACCAAACAAGAGTTTGTGGATCTATATCATCGGCAATAATTGGTAAAATTATGTCGTATAATTTATAAGAAGAGGTGTCCAAAAAATCAGCAAGATCTGCGTGGTGTAGATCAAGTAATGCCTGTTTTGCATTATCTATTTTATCATTATCTATCAGATAATGTATATGCTCAAAAATTTCATCAAGTTTTTCTTGGTGATCAGGTAAAATAGTATTTTGTGAATCTCTCATACATACATACCTCCTAAAGAAATTTTTTAAATCTATGTAAAGATTACCATTACAAATAACAGTATCTTAGTGCATAATTACTAAAATTACGAGAGTTTTTAAGTAAAAATTTATATCAAAAGGTATAAACAATTCTTTTTAAGATGCTTTATAAAGCCAGTTTGCTAAAAGATAAACTATTTTTTGTCTATATTTTTTTAGCTTCTGAAGTAAGAAGTAATGGTATCCCATCGACAATCGGATAGGCTAGACCATCTTTTTCATTTACTAGAAGCTGCGCTTCTCTATCATAGAACAAAGGATTTCCTGTTGCAGGACAAACCAACAACTTTAACAATTCAGAAGATAATCTCATATGCAAGAAAAAGTAACTTTTAGATTAACGGCTATTTTTAGCACTGGCCCAAGGCATTGCTTGCCCATCGCTCCCAACTACTAAATCACCAGACTCATCATATTCAGCAGCAAAATAAGATCTTCTACCCATTACCAACTTTACTGGTTTAATTTTCTTCCCATCATGAAAATACTCTTTTGCCTGCCCCCTTCCTTCTGGGTTATTTTTAGAAGCTATTTTCGCTTTTCCTTTACTCATTTCAATTACCTAATATATATAACAACAATTCATTATTTTTGTACGGCAACATTGTAAGTTTATTTCAAAATATAGTCAAGAAAAAAGTTTCCCAATGCCACTGCGCATCAACGCTTTGGGATCCATTCTTGATAGTTTTTTCATAGTTGTACTGATTTGTTTAAACTGTTTAAGCAGAGTGTTAACCTGTTGTACCGTGGTACCAGATCCTCCAGCAACCCTTATTTTTCTTGAAGCATTCAAAAGATCTGGGTTTTTGCGTTCTTTTTTAGTCATAGAACTCACTATCGCAACTTGACTTACTAGCACTTTGTCCCCAGAGCGAATATCCCCCATTTTTTCTGATAATTTATTCATTCCTGGTAAAAAATTCATCATACTACCAAGACCTCCCATTTTTTTTATCATTTTAATCTGAGCTATATAGTCATCTAGATCAAACTGACCTTTTTTTAATTTTGCAGCAGTTTTTTCGGCTTCATCACGGTCAATAACACTTGCAGCCTTCTCAACAAGTGACACAACATCTCCCATATCTAGTATTCTCCAGTTATGTAACGTACACTTAAAGCTGCGCCGCCTTTTGAATCACCGTCAATCCTTGAGAGGATAATAGCTGTAATATCTAAATTTTGATTAAAACTTGAAGCTACATTCACAGCATCTTGACCAATCATTGCATCCATAACCAAAAAAGTTTCGGTCGGTTTTACCAAAGCTTTGACCTTTATTGCTTCATTTATCATTTCTTCATCTATGTGAAGTCTACCAGCAGTATCATATATTACTACATCATAACCTGACAATTTGGCAGCACTAAGTGCTCGCTCAGTAATAGAAATAGGTAATTGATCTTTTACAATGGGAAGAGAGTCAACTTCTATTGATTTTGCTAATATCTCAAGCTGATCTTGGGCAGCTGGTCTATAAGTATCAAGAGAAACTAAAAGGACTTTCTTTCCTTGTTTTTTAAGCTTTAAAGCAAGTTTTGCACTAGCTGTTGTTTTTCCACCACCTTGCAAACCTACAACAAGTAAATTAACTGGCGCAACACTTTGTAAATTTATTTTTGATTCATTTTCATCTGGTTGGAGCAACTGAATCATTTCATCATTAATGATTTTTATAACCATCTGAGCTGGAGAAACAGATTTTACAACCTCTACACCTTTAGCCTTTATAGAAACTTCAGAAATAAAAGCTCGAACCACTGGGAGAGCCACATCTGCTTCAAGCAAAGCAACCCTAATATCTCTCATAGCAGAATCAATATGCGCTTCCGTTAAGGCCCCAGTACCTTTGATTTTATCAAAAATTTTGGTTAAATTCTCAGTTAATGTTTGAAACATAATAAACAAAGCTCTATATTCAATTTAATGTTGGAAGAATATTACATTTAGTTGCCAAACTCAAGAAGTATGTGCTCAAAATTATGATTACAATTGACCCATCCACCCAAGCTATTACATCTGCAGGAAAGTTAAAAAAAACAAGCAAGAAAGATGCTGGCAAGAAAACAAGTTTTGCTAATGGCGTCAACAAAACCCATAAAAACCACTCAAGCAATTCAACTGAAGAAGTAAGTAATATTTCTCCAATGCTATTTTTACAAGAAATAGATCAATACTCTAGTGATCTACAGAATCTTGATGGCTTTGCCGATCAAGCTTTTACATGCTTAAAAGAGCTTCAACTATCTTTGATCGAAAATACCCTATCTGAAAGGCACTTGCATAATCTTAAAGATTCTTTGTATAATGCCAAAAATAAGTTTAATACCCCTGAACTTGAACAATTAGCCAACGAAATTAAAACCAGAGTTGAGGTGGAAATCGCAAAAATGGAAGTTAATAGCGCTGATTTAAAATAAACCTTCGGTGTATTATTATGCCAAATCCTCTTTGTAAATAGACCTCCTTAGATAACCCAAAAACTCCCTAACTATTTTTGCTATATTTTTAGGTTATGCTAAAGTAGGTCTAATATCTCAAATGCTTGCTTTATCAGTTTTTTTATCCATATCAACAAAAGCTTCTTCCCAAGTGCCTGATGTCGCGGCTTTAGTGTATTCAGTTACTCTGTTTTCAAAGAAATTAGTATGCTCAACTCCATTTAGTATCTCGTCGAGCCAAGGAAGAGGATT
>JFJP01027616.1_pt1 | contig 10672 bp, 9 predicted proteins | sample 431651 | NCBI WGS metagenome assembly JFJP01 (sample SAMN02602958, study PRJNA72255) | Microbial mat metagenome, whole genome shotgun sequencing project. | biome: fresh water; feature: sink hole; material: water; isolation source: purple microbial (photo- and chemosynthetic) mats found in...
AATTCACATTTTCCGCAAAAATCTAAATTTTTCTCTATAAAAAAATTTTTCTTTAATTTTAATTTTCTTCTTTATCTCCTTTAGATCATTTATTTCCTTTTCTTCTTGCTCTTCACTGCTTTCTTGATGCTGATCTCCTGATTAGCAGTGGAAGCAGCGCTCTTAAAAGCATTAACAGTCTCCTTCCCTGAGACTTCTCCCTGTGCTCCCCTTCCCCCTTTCTTCTTCCCTTTCTTCCCCTTCGCTCTCTGATATATGGGCAGCCATCTTTCAGGATCAGGTCCAGTTCCTGGGTTTTTCGGATCGAAATTCTTTGGTAATCTTCTTTTTTTCTTCTTTTTAATGGTTTTCTTTATTAAGGTTTCAGTGTTTTTTGGTGAAACAGAGCTTTTTGGGGATCCTGGTTGTTTCAGTTTTCCAAAGCCATTGTCTTTATCTAGAAGTTTCTTCAGTTCTTTTTCTTCTGAGATATATTCAGGCAAAGGGATTTTATGCAAGAGATTTTCTGCTTTAGAAGTATCAAAGACTGAATAACATTGCAAAAGCTTGAAAAGAATAGAAGAATTTTCTTTATCTGGGAGTTTTGCAAGAATTTTCTCAAAGATTTGGGCTGCTGATTGAAATTCTTCTTTCTTGAGAAAAACTTCTGCACAATGGCTTTGAATCTCAATACTATTAGATTTCAAAGAGATTTCTTGTAAAATAGTCTTCAATGAGTTGAAAGTCGCTTCGTTTTGAGAGGCTAATGAAAAAAGCATCAGGCAAAATGGCTCATTTTGTAAGAATTCGGGGTTTTCATTCAAAAGCGTTTTGAGAGTAGTAAAGGTTTCGAGATATCGATGCTGCAAACGATTTATTTCGGCTTTGATGAAATGGCAGGTTGTTCTTAAAGTCGGATCATTATTTATGAGTAAAAGTTCATTGAAAAACCCTTCAATAGCTTTGAAATTTTTGCTTTTGTACAATAAAAAGAATTTAGCAATAATAAACCTCATGTTTTTTCGTAGTTCTTCCTTTGAATAATGGGCCTCTAGATCACTTAAGTTCTTTTGAGCCTCTACGAGCTTATTTTTGTTTAAGGCCAACAATATTTTGTTCATTTTGAGAGTAATTTCCTGTGTTTTATTCATTTTTTGTTTGGAGTTTAGTAAAATATCAAGACTTTTGAGGTTTTCATGGTAATTACTATGAAAGGATTTGCTTTGGCTTTTGAAATAAATGAGGTTATTTGTGAGTATAAGCTTCAAAGTGGCATCTAAATTCTCTTTGCTCTCATAATTCATATAAACTTTGACCTTCTCATCAAAAACTTCTGGACTAAAACCATAAATCTGACTCTCTATATAATCAGTTTCTAATTGACTCATTAATAAATCATTCATATTCTGCTGATCTCCTTCGATTTCACTTTCAATCAACCCCTCAAAACGCTTTAAAGTCTTAAATGTTGATTCATATTGCCCCAAAGCAGCATAAATTAAGCTCAAATTAAAAAGAACTTCTCTAATAAACTCCTTTTTTTTTGCCAAAAAAGCCTCAACGAGACTTTGAGCTTTTTCTTGAAAACCCACTGAAGAGAAATAACCAGAACATAACATATTCACTAATAAATCTTCATAATTTTCATCCTTTTCTTGAGCTTTTTCTAAGATCGATTGATAAATCTTAAAGGAATCTTCATATTTCTCTTGTTTGTAATAAATTTGGGCTTCTAATAACTGAAAACCTGGGTGATTGATCGATTGATTATGGCTTTTATTTATTAGCTCGAGGCATTGGGGGTAATGATTCAATTTATAGTGACAATAGGCCATCGAATAAAAAACCAAAGGATCATTTACCTTTAAATTTTGGAGAAAAGCAAGGCCAGCTTCATACTTGTTTAATCGAACTAATGATAAGTATTTACATAAGTTAATATCGAAATCTGTTGGAGTTTCGCAAAGAATTTGTTCGGAAAGACGAAGGATTTCTTCATCGGAATCGGCTTTGATCGCGTCGTTTAAACGCTTGTAAAGCAGGTTTAAATCAGCCTTTGAATCAACCATTTTTTTATTTATTTAAGTCTTCTTATTTATTAAATTTAAAAGATTTTTTAAAAGCTTTTTTATTATTTATCAAGAGAAGAAAAAAAAAATCGAGGTTTTATTAATAAAAAAAAAAATTGATGATTTTATGGAAGAAAAAATTTTCTTTGGAGGTTAATTTTCAATCTGAATGAAATTTTCATTTTGAAAATAAATTGGCAAGCACGCATTAAGATTTTTATTGAAAAGAGATATTTTTCTCTCCAAATTTTTATTTGGTTTAAAAGTAAAATAATTATTATTTTAAATTTCATACATTTTTTAACTAAAAAAAAATAAAAATCCTCAATAAATAATATTTTTATTTTAACTCAAAAATTATAAATAATCTGTTAAAGCCAAAATACGAATATAAAGAGCCCAAACTTTTTAAATAACATTTTTCCATTATGTCCCAAAACAACACCGTTTCTTTTGACCAAGGTTCTTTTGTCCTAATAAATCCTCTCTTTAAAACAAAAATAAATATTAAGATCTAGAAAAATATGACTTAGAACAAAATTTTCTTCAAATAAAATCATTTTTCCTTGATTTCAAAGGTAAAGCCTTTGAATTTCCTTCTAAAAAATCTTAAGAGAAGTATCAAATCAATGAAAATGATCTCAATCGTTTGGATTTATTCAGAGTTCTGAACGATCTCCTTGAACGATTTCCCTTTATTCAACGACATATCAAAGAAAACCTTGAGAAATATCTGAAGGATAAAGAAATAATTTCAACAAAATCAATAGAAACTAACAAAAAATTGCTTAAATTTATAGAGAATCTTGAAGAATTAAAAAAATTGTTTTCTTCTTTGAAAATTCAACAAGAAACCTTAAAGGCATTTATTCATGAGGCTTTTAGAAATCTAATTGACTGTATAATAGAAAAAACTAGCGAGTTTTTTGAGAAAAACAGAGAGGAAAAAAAGGCACTTTTAGTGGTTTTAGCTGATTTGAGGGAAGAAAAAGAACAGGAAAAGATAAAAATGGGACAAGAAATTGAAGAGATTAAAGCTGAGATAATTAAATTAGAAATAGAAAAAAAGTCTGGATTTAAGCTGAAGGAAGAAGAAGAGTTGAAAATGAAAAAAGAAAGGGAGGAAATAGAAAGAGAAAAAAATAAACTGGAAGCTTTGAGAGAAGAACAGCAAAAGAACAAGCTTTTCATTGAAAAAGAACAACAAAGTCTGAACTTTCAATTTTTTATTTTTTTTTTAGAAATTTTTTCATTGAAGAATCTATTTTTCAGGGCTCGTTGAATTAAACATTCAAATTGAACAACAGGATTTTCAAAGAAAGAAAGAAATCCATTCTCTTATCAAAGAAAAAGAAGAATTAGAGCTTCTTCGAAAGGCCAACGAAGAAGGTCTTCTTTTGCTCTCCGAAGAGCAAAAAAGTAAAAACTCACCCTTAAATTATTTTTATTTTATTCAGAATTTAAAAATATTTTCTTTGAACTTTTCATTCATAATTTTATTTTTTAGGGCTCTTTGAATTAAAACAACAAAACGAACGACAAGATCTCCTAAGAAAGCAAGAAATAGATTCTCTCCTCAGGGAAAAAGAGCAATTGGAACTTCTTCGAAAAGCCAACGAAGAATCTATTCTTTTCCTCTCCAATGAACAAAAAAGTAACAAACTTCACTATAAAATAGAAAACCCCCTTTTTTAGGATTAGAAAAATTGAGAGAACTGGTATTTCTAAACGAAAAGCTTCAAAAAGAATCATCTCAAGCAGCTCAAAACTCTTCATTTTCATTCCAAGGTATCTCTGAAAAACCTTCTCCAATGCCGTCAGATTTTCCTTCTCTCAACGATCAAACTACTGATAGAAAAAACCACCAAAAAAGCAAATTTTTTACCAATTTCGAGACTCCATTGAAAACTCTTTCAGAAAAATCCGAAGGCGGCAAGAGATCTCAAAGCAAAATGATGAGAAGTTCTATATTGGAAGGCTTGAAATTTATTCATGAAAACGATGAGAATCCTGAAGAATTTAATAAAATAAAGGAATTAGAGAAGAAAAATGAGGAGGTTACTGAAGAAATAGTTATGCCTCATTTGTTAGAAAATAAGACAAGAGAGAGAAGCAAGTTAAGAGAGTATAGAGAAGTATTTAAAAAGAAGAAACTGGCTGGAAAGAAGAAAGATGAAGAAGAAAAGAACATAAAGACTGTTGAGTTTAAGAAGACTTATAAGGGAGTTAGGGAGAAAAGTGCTAAGAAAATGAAAGAGGCATTGAGCCAGGATAATAAATTAAAGAAAATTAAATAAAAAACTATTATTATTTTTTGATAAGAGAATAATTTAATGAGTTATGGTTGGTTGACTGAAAGTTCTTTGATCCCAAAACCTGCGAAGAAAATCAATGTGGACAATTCGAAGGTTTTTTACAAAAAAAATTTTAAAACAAGCTAAATAAAACAAGCTTATAGATCTACAAATCGCTCTTCTTAAAGAAAAAAATAAACCTAAAATTACGAAAACCTTTGAAGTGAAAAAAAACAAAGGGGTGGAAATCAGAAATATGGCTGATTTGCAAAAAGGTCGAGAAGTTCTTGATTCGAAGAATAAGCTCTTAGAAAAAGCTCGACTTTATGAGAAATTAAGTACAATAAACAAAAGAATTTTGTGTGTTTATTTTGTAAGAAAAGGTGAAAATGGGGTGAATTCGAAAGAGGGTTTAATCGATTTCCAACAGAAAAAAATTGATTCTGAGCCATTAGAAAATAAGAAAGAATATGAGACACAAAGGAAGAAATTCTATGAAGAAAAAAAGAGGGAAATTGAGGAAAGAGAAAAAGAAATCATTGAGAAAAAAATCCAGCATGCGAAAGGAGATCTATATAAAGAAATTGATCGATCAGAATCTGAGAGAATACAATGGGAAAAACAGGCTTTTAAAGAAATTGAAGAAGGAATCACTGAAGAAAGTATCATTTTTTTGTCAAAATTGCGGGAAATTAAAGGGTTTTTAGTGATAATGATGAATGCGAATAAAAAAAATGTTGTTTTACAAGTTTATGATAAGGTTTTGAGCAAAAATGAAAAGGAGTAGAGTTTTTCAATGATTGTTTTTTTATTTTGAGATTTTTTTAGAGCATTGGAAAAGGTTATTCTGGAGGAAAATGAGGAGAAAGAAAAGAATCATGAGATAAAGAGAAAAAGGAAAGAAATTCTGGAGTTAAGGAAAGAAAAATTAAGGAAATTGAACGATGTAAAATTATAAATGGTTATTTATTTCAAAAAAAATAATGTTTTTGATTGCCTCTTGTTTTTATGATATTTCTTTTACAATAAGAAAAAGAAAAAAATCGATTTTTTTTTTTTTTTTTTCATTTAAAAAAATAAATTTTACTGCCAAGTTTTAAAAATTAAAACACATGCTATATTTTTTGTTCTTCGTCTTTTTCACCTTTTTTTTTCAAAACGTATTTATTCCTATTACTATAATAAAAGATCACATTTGAAACTAGACCGACTGACTACATTTAAGAGAAGGAAAAAAACTGATAGCCAAATTATAATTATCATTCCATCAAGAATTAAAGGAATTAAAGGATAGATTGCAAACATAAACATAGTAAAAGAAATCAAAGAGATTAATGCTGTGATAGTATTGAAAATATGAAGGTCAGAATTAGTGTAATGCATCATAATTGCCAGAAAAATCGAAGTAAAGATATTCATTAAACTATCTATGGAGATCACTTGTGATGAAGCGACTTCTGCGGGTTTTACGTCTAAATTCGGAAATCCACAAAATAGATCGCTATGTTATTGAAACGAATGCTGCTGGTAAATTATAACAGAAAAAAGCAATAAAGCCCAGAAAGGTCAAGGGATTTTGGACAAATAATATGATTTCTTCACGATTTCTTCATTTTTTTTGTTTTTTCATTAGTTTCTTTCTGAAATAGCCTCATCATCGGTATTTTCTAATTTTTTATTTCTTTCTATGATCAAATCAATAGAAATTGCAATAAAAATCGTAATCAATGAGTTCTATAAATGTTTTGACATGCTGTTATAAAATCGGACCCAACTGATAGCAGCCTATCACTATAATCTTTGGTCCAATTCCTGTTAAAATACTTAAAAGAATCAAAGCTTTTTGGACACCAATCTAATAAAAAAGTGAAAAATTCAAATTCTAATAAAAAAATATGATTTATGGTCCTTTATCAATAAAAATACCATTGAGAAAAGATAAAATGCAGCTCATATTTTTGTTTGAAATCGTCTGCATTCTCGATATGGATAAGATCTTTTAAAGCTTATCAAAAGCTTAGTTAGCTCCAAAAGAAATGGAAAGTCCAAAAAAAAACCTAAAACCATTTGAAAACATATGCTTTTTACTTTTAATAAAGTGAAATAAGCTTCATCATTCGTTTCAACAACAAAAAAAATTTTTTTTGATGAAAATTTTTTTTTTTACAATGTATTATTAAAACTATTATTTTTCATTTTAAATTTGTTAAAAATATAAAAAAATGAATGAATGCATTTTTTTAATTAATATGAAAATTTTAAGGAGGAAACTATCGTTTTCTTTCAAAATTTATTAAAAATATCCCAAAAATGCTTATTATTTCTCATCATATTGTTTAATATTATGTAAAAATACTGTAATTTCGATTCAAAATTTATTAAAAAATATTTAAAAATGGAAGAAAGCCAAATTTTATTCAAATTTCATGTCGAAACAACTATAGGACAATCGGTTCGTATTGTTGGTGATAATCCCCAATTGGGATGTTGGGATCCCAAAGCAGGACTTCGCTTGAGCACTAAACCAAATATATATCCTTTTTGGATTTCAAATGAAATAATTATGATTCCAAAAGGTAAATTTTTCCTTAAGATTTGTCTAATTTTTAGCGATTTCTTATATTATTGAAAAGATAAAAGGATAAACTTCAAATGTGTGGTGATTGAAAATGAAATTCCGATTAGATGGGAGGAAAAACTCGAAGATAATCGAAAACATAAGGCCCAACATAAGAAAGTAATTCTAAGAGGCTATTTTAATGATCCAAAATTGGTTGATATCGTCGAAGAGGACTTTCCAGATCAAATCAAAAGTTTTTATTTAATTTTTTTCTTCAAAATTCGAAAATTTTTAGTTTTAACCTCGAGACCTCTTTTGCAATCTTTCACAAATTATGATCCTTTGAAGTCTGCTGACAAATCTGAAGTAAAACAAATAAAAATCTTCTAGTTAAAAAAATGCAACAAAATAGAGTGATGCTGACAGTGGTGAGGACCTACTATCCACAAAATTGCTTTTGTCTAAATTCAAAGGGGATGAGAAAAGTAAAACTAAAGATAAATTGCAAACGCCAAAAAACAATTTGAACGATATTCCTCAAAACAATAACAATGAGAATAATGATGACAGTGAAGAATATGAGGAGGATTCAATACAAGAAGAAATCAACGACTCAAAAATGAAAAATATTGTGAACATCTCATCGAATCAAAAAAATTATTTGGAACAATATAACCAATTTTGTGATCCGAATTTGATTTTTTCACCTTTATTCCAGCATAACATAACAAAAGAAGTGCCTGACAATCAAATATTTGACAAAGATAGCATTTTTCAAAGTTATTTCAAACAAATGAAAGAGAATAATCAACTGAAATCAATTTATACAAAGCTGAATTCAAACAATGATATCATGTATGAATTGAATCAAGATATTATTCTGCATTTAGATGAAAATGTCCCGATTATTTTGGCTTCTTTATTTCTACCAATTTATGTCAAAATTGATGAAATGGGAGCTTGGAACATCAATTTGATGCTTTCGAATTTTAATTCAATTTTGTTCCAATTATTAAATGAAAACTCAATTGATTTCTCCCGAAGAAAGAATTTTAAATGGGTCGGCTTTATACCTTATGACTCTAAAAACCTTAATTTCACTCTTGAAAAACAGAATATATTGATAGAAGAGTTATTTGATAAATACAATTGCATCGCAATTTTGATCGATGATGTCAAAATAAACGATTTTATTAAGAATTTCTATAATAAATATTTCGAAAATATTATTTCGAATATTGTCGAAGAAGATTATACACAGGTCTTCAATTTTTCTGAAGATTATTGGAATTTCTTTAGAGAAATCAACAAGATGATTGCAAGCAAAATAGTCACAAATTTAGATGATAATTCTTTAGTTTATATCATTGATTATCGAATATTTTTAACTGTTGGTATGCTTTCTTATACTTCCTCAAAAACGTCAATAGGTCTTTTCTGGGATCATTCATTCCCAACGTTGGAAAATTTCAAATATTTGCCTTTTAAACATGAAATGCTTTTGTCAATCCTTTGTTCCAATGTCATATGTTTTCTTGATTTTCGTTATGCCAGGTCGTTTTTCTCTGTGGCGAAATCCTTTTTGGGACTTGATTATCAAACAAATCGCGGGGTTTTATTCATTCTTTATCTAGGTAGGCAAATTATCATAAAAATATCAAGCCAAATTCCAGATTTTAATACAATTAGAAAATTGCAAAGAACTCCTGAATATAAGAATTCTTTGGAAAGATGGAAAGACAAATTCGGGGATTCAGAAGTGATTTTGGCAATAAATTCATTGGATATATTGAATTTGACGATCTTAAAATTTGAATTAATTCATGATTTCATATTGGCGAAGAAAGGGAAATATAAATTGAAATTCGTGCAAGTGATTCAAAAGGAATCTTATGATGAAATGATTGAATACAGTAATAATATGAGCTCCATTAATGAGATTTATAAATTGATTAATGATATGAATAAAATGTTTGAAGAAGAAATTTTCATTGTGATCGGTATTCTATAGAATATTAACATTTTATTTCTAAAATTTGCATTTTTTAAATTTCCTTTATATTTTTTTAGAAGAAAAACTGAACACAGCAGATTATTTAGCTTTAATGAGCATTTCCAAAGTTTTTATTCGAGCTCAAATCAAACCCAAAAATCTTTTTAAATGTTTGGAGTTTCTCTTAGCAAACAATGATTACAGTGTTGTGATGATCAGTGAATTTGCCTGCTATAGCAAGTTATGCAAATCTTTTGCCACATTCAACCTTTTTAAAAAAACTGACTTTATTGATAAATTGGACTCCATCTTAAGTATTGAGAATAAAGAAACCCTCCGGTGCAATACCATGATTGATCATGAATATTTCAAGGAAAATTCAAGTTTAACTTGGCTTGATAATTGTCTTTTGGACCTTTTGCAAACCTCAAATATGATAAAATATGCTCAAATTTCAAGTATCTCAATGGGCTCGCAATATTTGAAAGTCCTAACAAATAAACGATTCAAGCATTTAGATAGTAAATTGACTTTGAATAATTATCTTAAGAAAAACAGTAACCGTTTGATTATTTTTGATGTGGATGGTACATTGCTTCCCCAAGACAAATATAGTCATTTTGAATTCAAGAAAAGCAAGGCTTCTGCTAAATATTTCCAAACTCCTGATGAAAAAGTCATCACTAACGTTAAAAAACTTGCACAAGATCCGAAAAACACTGTGTTTCTAATAACTGGTAAAGGATTAGATGAATTCTGTTCATATTTCAAAATGCCACAATTGGGATTAGCTTGCGAATATGGTTATTTATTAAAGGATTGCCCAGAACAAAATTGGATTAGATTATGCCAATTGGATTTGTCTTGGAAAGAAAAAGCCAAATCTATTGTTCAACGATTTGTTGAAAACACTGAACTCAGTTTAATGATAGAAAAAGAATCTGCAATTGTTTGGAAATATGGAGATGTTGATAAGGAAATGGGAGCAAAACAATGTGAACAATTACATAAAGAACTCAAAGAACAATTTGAAAATAATGCTGATATTGATTTTGTTGTTTCGAAGGATTATTTGGAAGTTAGACCTTTTGGAATGAATAAGGTTTTTGATAAAATTTGTGTTTGTTTTTTTATTAATCAAAATTTTTAAAAAGGGCACATTTACAGAAATTTTGATTAAAAAAATTTATGAAGAAAAAGGAAAAATTGATTTTATTTTGATCATTGGAAATGGACTTTCTGATGAGGAAATGTTTGTTGCAGCTAAAAAAAATTTGAAATATAATTCTGAAAGATTTGTAATGATTTTTTAATTTAAATTCAGTTTATTTATTTATGATTGTGTTTTTACAAAAAAATAGGCTCCTAAAACTGCACCCTATTTATGTGTTGTGGGAAAACGCCCTTCCAATGCATTTTATTATGTTCGAGATCACATGGAAGTCACAAATTTGATAGAAAATTTTGTGAGGGAAAAAGAAAATATTTAAAATTTTATTGGAGAGTTCAATAGATTTTAAAGGAATTTTTCAATAAATAAAAAAAATTGAGTCTTTTTTTTTAAAAAACAGCTTTTATTTATTTTTAAATAAAAATTTATTTTATTTATCTTTTTTTTTGATGTTAAAAAAAAAATACGACTGATTTTATAAAAAAGGTTTACCGTTAATTATAGTCCCTCTTTATTTTAATTTATTTTTATATCTAAAATATTTACATTTAATTAAATGAAAAATATTGATCATTTTTAAAAAAGCTCAAAGATTAAATATTTCAA
>JFJP01040780.1_pt1 | contig 10672 bp, 11 predicted proteins | sample 431651 | NCBI WGS metagenome assembly JFJP01 (sample SAMN02602958, study PRJNA72255) | Microbial mat metagenome, whole genome shotgun sequencing project. | biome: fresh water; feature: sink hole; material: water; isolation source: purple microbial (photo- and chemosynthetic) mats found in...
TTTAAAAAAACAAAAAGAAATAAATGCCTAATTTTCAGTCATTTATCAAATATATCGTTTAACTAATTGTTGCTTCGCCTGCAATTGAGCAACGTAAATTATATGTAATGTCATCTTTTCCAATACCTTGCCCTAATAGAAACATCAGTTTTGTAATGGCTGCCTCTGTGGTAATATCGTAGCCACTTATTACACCAATCCGAGAAAGTTCTACTCCGGTTGAATAACGCTCCATCTCCACTCTACCAACGGTGCACTGTGTTACATTCAGTATAAAAATTCCTTTGTCAATGGCTTTTTTCAAAATATCAATAAACCATTCGTCGTTGGGTGCATTGCCAGAGCCATAGGTTTCGAGCACTACACCGTTGAGGTTTGGCATATCGAAAAATGCCGACAGAAATTCTTTACTGATACCGGGGAAAATTTTTAAAATCGCTACATTGGTATCGAATTTTAGTTTTCGGTGAAGTCGTAAACCATTCGGAACCTGATGTTTGGCATAGTTTATTGCTGCTTTGTTGTAGTTGATATGAATGCCCACCTGTGCCAAATACGGATAATTGTCCGATTGAAAGGCGTTGAAATGTTCTGTGTTTCGTTTGGTGGTGCGGTTGCCCCGGTAAAGTTTGTTTTCAAAGTAGATACTCACCTCTGGCACAAGGGCTTTGCCGCCTTCTTTGGCTGCGGCAATTTCTACGGCTGTAATGAGGTTTTCTTTGCCATCGGTGCGCAAAGTGCCAATGGGAAGTTGCGAACCTGTGAAAATTACCGGTTTGTCTAAATCTTCGAGCAAAAAACTAATAGCTGATGCTGAGTAAGCCATTGTGTCTGAGCCATGTAAAATGACAAAACCATCGTATTTGCTGTAGTTTTGGTGGACAATGGAGGCTAATTTTATCCATATATCGGGATGAATATTTGACGAATCAATAGGTTCTTCAAAAGCAATGGTCGAAAGATTGTAACCAAACAATTTGAGTTCGGGCACTTGCTGCGATATTTGTTCAAAATCGAATGGCATAAGCACTCCGGTTTCGGGGTCTTGCATCATACCAATTGTGCCGCCGGTGTAAATTATCAGAATAGATGTATTTTCGTTGATTTTCTGATTCATATATATTCTGTAAATAGTTGTTCTACTTATAGTTAAAAGTAATTTCGATGAAAAATAAAATTCAAAAAAAGCAACATATAATATACGCAAAGGTAAAAAAAATTCATTTATCAAACGGTATAAACAATCAAAAGCCTTACCATTTCGTTATTTTAGATTCAAAAACAATAAATTTAATATAAGATGCTATTTCGAAGAATACTAATTGCTATATTGCTGATTTCCATAACAAAAGTAAACGCTCAGAGCAACTTATCGAAACCAATTGTATTGGTAATTGACGCGGGGCACGGTGGCAAAGACCCGGGAAATTTGGCAAGCTCTGAAGATTTTGAAGATGAGAAACATATAAATTTGAAAATTGCCAAAAAAACGGGCAATTACATCGATTCGTTGCTCGATAATGTAACGATAATTTACACCCGCACAACAGATGTGTATTTAAGCCCTGAGGAAAGAGCCGAAATTGCAAATAATCAGAAAGCCGATTATTTTATGAGTATTCATTGCAACCATAGCACAAAAAGCGAAATATATGGGGTTGAAATTCATATTCATAACGACAGGTGCAAAGAAAGTATTAAATTTGCAAATCAAATAGATGCAGATTTGACCAAACGAGCCAAACGACACAGCCGAGGCATAAAAAATTTTGACGACCGCAACAATAGCAACATAATGGTAGTACGCGACACCGAAATGCCCGCAGTGCTTATTGAATGTGGCTTTATGTCGAATGCTGAGGAAGAAGAATATCTTAATTCAGATTATGGGCAAACCATTTTGGCTTCGGCTCTGTACCGCTCTTTTCGGCAGTTTTCGGGGGCTACTGTTAAACCCGATTGCGATATTTTGTACAAAGTTCAAATAAAAGCATCAGTAGAACGAATTGCATTAGATTCGCGCGAATTTAGAAACGTGGACTCCAAAATTGAGGAGGTAAGCGATAAAAATGCCACTTACAAATACAAGTATTATGTAGGGAATTTTTGCTCGAAAGAAGAAGCAAACTCATTGCGTAAAACGCTGAGTAAAAAAGGATACAAAGATGCTTTTGTGGTGAAAATAGAGAAATAATGTTTTTTTTCGTATCAACTTTTTTAATCAAAAAATATATCATGAATTGGAAAAATAGTTTGATTTTGCTTTGCGGATTGTGTATCTTTGTTTCATGTACCGAGTACATAGAACTCGACCTAAATACCGATGAAAATGTGCATCTGGTGGTTGAAGGCTTGGTTACAAACGAATTGAAAAAACACACGGTAAAACTAACCTACACCACAAACTACTTTGATGATAAGGATATTGCAAAAGTAAGTCGTGCAAAGGTAATAGTTTCGGATTCGAAAAACACATATACATTCCACGAAACAGAATTTGCCGGAATTTATGAATCGCCCGAATTTGCAGCCACAGAGGGCGAAACGTATAGACTGGACATTGAACTTGAAAACGGAGAAGCATATTTTGCCGAATCGTATTTGAAAGAAGTTGTGCCCATTGATTCGATTAAATCCTCTGGCGAATATGTTCATCCGTGGTACAGAGAACTGGGCTACGATGTGTATTTGTATATGCAAGAGCCAGTGGGTAGAGGCGATGCCTACCTATGGGATATGTATTTCGATACAATGCTTATTACCGATACACTGAGAAAAAAACAGTTTGGTAGCGATTTGAACTTTGAAGGTCAATACATTCGAAATTATCAAGTGTTTTGGATTTCAAGCGAATACGTTCAAGATGATACACTAAACGTATCGGTTAAAATGTCGAGGTTTGAGCAACATTATTTCGATTATATTTTGAGTATTTTTTTGGAAACCGATTTCAGAGGCGGTATGTTCGACGGACCACCTGCAAATGTAAACGGCAACCTGAGCAACGGTGCATTGGGCTATTTTTTAGCATCTTCTGTGTCGTTTGCCGAGATGCAAATTATACGTCAGAAAACATTAAAATAGATGCAAAATGAAAAAACTACTTATTGCAGTGGTGGTTATTTTAGCCGCCTTGCTTATTACAAATCCCAATCTGAAGGATTTTCAGAACCATGCTCGTGATAAATACGGTGAAGAGGTGAAAGCCAAATTGCTCGACGAACCGCTTTCGGCACTGGGAGCTGGCTTGGCGCACTTGTTTGGTGAATTGAAAATTTGCCGAGAGAATAATTACATCTACAGTGTTTACTATCTGAAAATAAGCCTTTTGGGTGAAACACAAACCAAAGCACTTGCAATTGGTATTGGCTCGTTTTTTATTCCTTTGGATAAAGAATTTGTAGAAGGCGATAAAAAAATGAACGATTGCGAAAATGCCCTAAATTTTGTTCAATTTTAGCTGAATGAGCGATATAAATTCAAATATTGAACATAGCGTAGCGTTTTTGATTATCAATTTTGGTACTGCTTCGGAAGTTTTGCTTTCAACACCTCTCATTCGGTGCATAAAAAACCAGATTGAGGGAGCTGAAATTGATTTTCTTACCACAGCCACCAATGCACCATTTGTCCAACGAAATCCCAATATTGATAATGTATTGATATTCAGCAATAAAATTAAAGAAACTGCCAAGGAAATAAATTACAATTTTTACGATTATCTGATAGATTTGCACAGTGGGTTTCGGTCGAAACAATTGACACGAAGGGTACACGCAGCTTCGTTTTCTATCAAAAATTATTCATTTGATATTTGGAAACACATAAATTTTGGAATTGTTCCCAAACACATACCTCACTTTATTGAGCGTTCGTTTGCTACAGTCAGCGTTTTTGATGTTGAAAACGACCAAAAAGGAGTAGAATTTTTTTTGAATACCGAAATTGACAAGCCTTCGATACCCGATTCATATATTTTGCTTGCGATTCAGGCAAAAAATGCTACACGAAAATTGCCAGCCGAAAAGGTATTGGAATTGTGCCGCAAACTGAATCATAAAATTGTTATCACCCACAATGCTGAGGACATACAAACAACTGAATATCTGAAAAATAAACTGGGCGAAAAAATTATCAACTGGAGTGAAAATACCGATATTCAGCAAATAGCATATCTGATAAGCCAATCGAAATTAGTGATTTCGTACGATTCGGAAATCATGCACTTGGCAACTGCTTTCGAAAAAATAACTATTTCAATTTGGGGCAATACAGTCTCCATTTGGGGCAATGCCGCATTCAATGCCGCAAAACACACAAAGCAATTTGAAGTAGAACAATTAAAATGCCGCCCGTGCACAAAGAATGCGTTTCCGTATTGTCCCAAAAAGCATTTCAAGTGTATGAATGAAATGAATATTGATGCCATAGCCAATTATATCAATGAATTGAATGTATGACAATTAGAATAAATAATCGAATGAAAGTTTTTATTTTTTTCATCATATTCTATGTGCCATGTATCGTTTGGGCACAAAAAGATTCAAGCAATTTTTTGAAAACGAAATACGATGTTGATTTTGAATTTTACGATGGTATATATCTGAATTTCAATCAGTTTAAAGATAATGCTCCCGTTTCGTTCAACAGCATATCCATTCCTTTTGATGTAAACAGCAATCAGTTTATCGAACAATTGATTGAAAGCGAAAGTTTTACTATTGTTGATGGAATAGGAAACAGCCGCGAAATTAAAACCAACACCATTTGGGGTTTTGCGTGGAAAGGAGGCTTGAATGTGAATTGGAACAATGAAATCAATCGAGTTCCGGTGATTGGAAGTATTAGCCACTTTGTAGCAAACAAAACGGTGTATTCCACTCAATACTCACCGTACTACAATCCGTATATGTATTCGCCCGACAGCCACACAACAGTTTCGAAAGAATTACGACAGTATATGCTTGATTTTGAAACTGGTAAAATAATAGATTACACCGAAACGAACCTCAAAATTATACTCATGCGCGATGCCGAATTGTATGCAGAATATAATTCTTTGTCAAAACGCAAAAAAAAAGAACAAATGTTTATATATTTGAGGAGATATAACGAACGACATCTTATCTATTTTCCAGTATATTGATACCATTTTTTGATAAGTTAAACTATTGATATTTAGCTTTTTAAATCACGAATTTTCAACCTGAACAAATAACATGAGCCGATTTAAAGAATTTTGGGAAAAGCTACTAACGCAAGTAAGAATTGAAAAACTGCCGCTAAATAACGCAGTTACCGATGAATATGAACATCTGCGGTTTGAAAGTGATGTGCCAAGCATTTTTTATGCCTTTGTGGTGGAGTACCATTTTCCAGAAGTAATTGTTGAATTTGACCGCAGTATAGAAGACAATGATTATTTTTTCGATAGTTTAATAAAGCAACGTAGCGATATTGAAGATGAATTTGACGACGAACTTGTTTGGAACAAAAAAAACGAACAACGCAAAACATACCGAATAAGCTATAAAAACCTGAAACTCAATTACAAACGCGAAGAACAGTGGGACGAAATAATTGCATTTATGCTCGCGGGGATAAAAAAACTCCACAAAGTTATAAACATTCGCATTGAAATTCTGTACGATGCTATGCTGAAAGAGCTGAAGCGAAAAAGCTACACCGGTCCTATTCGAATGGAAAACGTATCGTTTAAAAACTTTTTGGCGTTCAAAAACAATGAATTTCAAATTTGTAACGGAATAAATTTGTTTATTGGCGACAACGATACGGGCAAAACCTGCATAATGAAAATGATGTATGCAATGGCAAAATCGTGGGAAATATACAGCCGAAAAGAATATTACGAGAAGGTGGCGTTCAAAAAAGTATTGGGCGAAAAAATGTTCGATATTTTTCAGCCCAGAGAAAACCGCAAGCTCGGAGATTTGGTTACAAAAGGAGTGAAAGATAAAATGGAAGTGGACATATTGTTCCGCAAAACAATTGATTTTAAGCAAAATCTGTATCTAAAATTTGGTGAAAGTACATACAAAACCATCAACGATTGCCCAGATGAATTGGATACCGTTGGCTTAAACTTCAACGCTGTGTTTATACCTGCAAAAGAAGTACTTACAGCATTCAAAACCATAAAATACATTCGCGAACGGCTTTTCCTGCCGGGTTTCGACGATACTTATTTAGACCTCATTCGCAATTTGGAAGCCCCCTTGGGAATTGCCAAAAAACCAGATGTTTTCATCAATATTCATAAGCAGTTGGAAGACTTGTATTCGGGTTCGTTGGAGTTATCGAGTGGCGAGGAACCGTTTGTTTTCAATCGTGGAACTAAAAAATTTGCCATTTCGGTTACATCTGAAGGTATCAAAAAAATAAGCATCATCACCTCCTTGCTACACAAAAATCAATTGCAAGACGGCAGTCTTTTGTTTATTGATGAGCCAGAATCGAATTTACACCCCAGCGCAATCCGAAAATTGGTTGATGCCATTGCGCAAATAGCCAAAGCGGGGGTACAAGTGTTTTTGGCATCGCATAGCTACGTGGTTTTGATGCAATTAGCTATTTCGGCACGCAAATACGATGTGCCTACCCACTGTTTTACCCTGAGCAAAACAACCAACGAATACATTAAAGCCGATTTCACCGACCTGAGAGTGGAAATGCCAAAATGTACCATCATTGATGAAGTTGAAAATTTGATAGAAGAAGCTAAAAGTGTTTTAAAATCATAACCATTTAATTTATTACGAATATGTTACGATTTTTAAAAAGATTATTTGGACTGAAAAATGAAGCCAAAAATCCCGAAGGAATTGTTCGGAAAATTAAAGTTCCCGAAAAAACGAGCACTCCCAATTATCATCTGAAAAAGATGGAGAATAAGCGCGAAGAATTTTTCTATATCCTGCGTAGCGATATTGAAAAAATGGGCGACGACAACAAAGGAATGATTACATCAATAAAACTCAAGCCACAAAAAGGATTGACCAAAATTGAATACAAAGATGCTCCCAAAGTAGTGGAAACAAAAAAAGGATTATCGAAAATTCTGATTGATGTAACCCTCCCACTCGATGAAAACAATTCGACACAATACAAACATTTATCAGACTTAAAAATGTTGGATAAAGGAGTTTGTGTATTTAGAATTGATAAGTTCAACAATTGCTATTTGCTTGGCGAGCACAACGGCTTAAAAATAGTTGACCTCAACAAAAAGAAAATAGTTTTTGAGGGCGAAGAAAACGATGCTTTCCACCGAGTTTTGTTTCAAGCGTTGAAAAAGTTGCTTCATTCGTAAACTGAGGCTGATTTATGGATAAATGGATAATAAACGCCCAAATTGTAAACGAAAACAAACAATTTGAAGGGGCAGTAAAAATTTGTGGCAACATCATAAGCCAAGTCTATGAAGGAAAACTGCAGATAGCTGACACTAATAATTGCGAAATTATTGATGCGCAAGGAAAATTGTTGATTCCGGGTGTGATAGACGACCAAGTGCATTTTAGAGAACCCGGTTGGACAAACAAAGCCGATATTTTTACCGAAACAAAAGCCGCAGTAGCAGGCGGAATTACTTCATTTATGGATATGCCCAACGTAATTCCGCAAACTACCACACAGGAATTGCTCGAACAAAAATATGAATTAGCCCAAAAAGTTTCGCATATCAACTACTCGTTTTACATGGGAGCTACCAACTCAAATATTGATGAGATACTCAAAACCAATCCCAAAAACGTGTGCGGAGTGAAAGTGTTTATGGGCGCATCTACCGGCAATATGCTGGTTGACAACGAACAAACACTTGCTACGATATTCGAAAAATCGCCTTTGCTTGTGGCAGTTCATGCCGAAAATGAACCCATTATCCAACAAAACATACTTGCCAGCCGTGCAAAATACGGTGAAGATGTACCCATTTGGGAGCACCCCAACATACGAAGTCAAGAGGCTTGTTTCAGAGCATCGTCAATTGCCGTTCAGATGGCAAAGAAATTCGATACACGCCTTCATGTGTTGCACCTTTCAACCGCCAAAGAACTTGAGCTGTTTGATAACTCAGTGCCACTATCCGAAAAAAAAATTACAGCCGAAGTTTGTGTTCATCATCTTTGGTTCGACAATAGCCGGTATGCCGATTTAGGCTCGCGCATAAAATGGAACCCCGCCATAAAAACATCGCACGACAAAGACGCATTACTTAATGCCCTCATAAACAATAAAATAGATGTAGTGGCAACCGACCACGCACCGCACTTATTGAGCGAAAAAAGCAATACATACTTCCAATGTCCATCGGGTGCTCCAATGGTGCAGCATTCGTTGGTGGCAATGCTACAGTTGTGGAAACAAAAGAAAATTTCGATGGAAAAAATTGTTGAAAAAATGTGTCATGCTCCGGCAGAATTATTCAAAATCGAAAAAAGAGGCTACATTCGTGAAGGATATTTTGCCGATTTAGTACTTGTTGACCCAAACCACCAATGGACAGTTACCAACGAAAGCATTTTGTACAAATGCGGTTGGTCGCCAATGGAGGGCGAAATCTTTGATACAAAAGTTGTTCAAACATGGGTAAACGGTCAATTGGTTTTCGACAACAATCGGTTTTCGGCACCAGAGTATGGAATGCGGCTTACATTCGACAGATAACAATATTGTTGTTTCAATACCGTATTGGCAAGTTAGTTGCACTATAATTTCTATGTTTAAAAAGATTTTTTCAAAAAACACACATAAGCACCTTTCACCATGAAAACTATCACATTCATAATCACATTGTTTTTGTTGGTTGTAAATTCAAATACAGACCAAGCACAAAACGCTGTTTTTGATAATGTTAAAAAAGCATTTACAACCGGAGATTCCAAATTGCTGAGTAACAATTGCAATACAAGTGTAGAAGTTGTAATACTTGGCAAAGAAGGTAGCTACACACCCGCAGAGGCAGAAATTATTTTCAAACACTTTTTCGACCAAAACAAACCCAAAGCATTTACACTTCTACACAATGGCGGCAACGAAAATTCTAAATACGGAATTGGAAATTACAAAACCGAAACCAATATGTTTAGGGTGTATTTTTTGATGAAAGCCACTGGAAATAACATACATATCCATCAATTGAGAATTGAAAAAGAGTAATCCACCAAAAAGCCAAATTTGTATATTTCGCAATAATGTGTACTTTTGTGGCATAACAAAATAATTAAAATTATGAACGACTTTTGGAATGAAATACCACTACTGATTGGTTTTGGAGTATTAGTTGTGATAATGCTCGTACTCGACTTGGGCGTTTTCAACCGCAAAACGCACAATGTTACAAATCGTGAAGCCGTAATTTGGAGCTTGGTTTGGATTGGGCTTGCACTTGCATTTGGTGGAGTAATTTACTATTTCCTTGGCGGGGCAAAAACTTCGGAATATTTAACCGCCTACATCATCGAAAAGGCATTATCGGTTGATAATCTCTTTGTTTTCATTCTCATATTCACGTTTTTCAAAGTACCCAGTCATCTTCACCACAAAGTGCTGTTTTGGGGTATTTTAGGGGCTATTATTACACGGGCAATTTTTATTTTTTCGGGTGTTTGGCTTATTCAGCTTACCGACCTTCATCTCGAAATTGCAGGCAGAAGTATTCACTTCAATATTTTACTCACCGTCTTTGGTATTTTCCTTATTTACGCGGGTATAAAATCGGGATTTGGAAAAGAAGACGAAGAAAAAGATTTCAACAAAAATATTGGAGTTAGGATTATTAAAAAATTGTTTCCGGTTACAAAAGACTACGTTGAGGATAAGTTTTTTGTGTTTGAAATGGGAAAACGCTATGCTACACCGTTGCTTTTAGTAGTGGCAGTTATTGAGATGACCGACATATTGTTTGCCGTTGATTCTATCCCCGCAATTTTTGCCGTTACCGACGACCCGTTCATACTTTACACATCAAATATTTTTGCGATACTTGGTTTGCGAACACTCTACTTTTTGCTTGCCAACTTTATGCACTTGTTTGCGTACCTAAAATATGGCTTGGCGTTTATATTGGCTTTCATTGGTTTCAAAATGCTTTTAGCCGACTTTTTTCATATCGAATCGGTAATATCGCTTTCGGTTGTAGGAGGAGTTTTACTGGTATCTGTATTAGCATCGGTTATTTTCCCTGTAAAAAAAGACGATAGCCACCAAGTAACACACTAATTTTTTTACGTTTTACCGTTTTGGCTCGGAAATGAAAAAGCCCTCACTTACTTTTGGTAAGTGGGGGCTTTTTAGTAAGCTACTCTCATTATCAATTATGAGAATAGCACCCTAATTTATTCGGGCGAAAAGTCCATAAAATGCGGTAATCGTCTATGCTTCTGCATTTTTGGTTAGTCGGTGGGGGTGTTTGGTATATGGGTTTTCTTTGAGTCAATCGAATAGGAAAATACACCATAAAACCATACACCGTACCTTTTGACTGAAGCAAAAATGTTCCGTTTAAACTGTTTAAGATATAATCAACTCGAGTATGAAGCATATGCGAAATATTAAAACTCTTAAGTAGAATGTCGCTGCCAGCCAAAAAAGCATAAGTAGTTGCTGCAATTATATTTGATTGACTGTATTTCAAATCGGTATTACGAAG
>JFJP01047601.1_pt1 | contig 10672 bp, 9 predicted proteins | sample 431651 | NCBI WGS metagenome assembly JFJP01 (sample SAMN02602958, study PRJNA72255) | Microbial mat metagenome, whole genome shotgun sequencing project. | biome: fresh water; feature: sink hole; material: water; isolation source: purple microbial (photo- and chemosynthetic) mats found in...
TTTTCGATGCCTTGCGAAAGCAGGGTTATAGCTTGCTGGTATAAACCCATTTCGTACATCTCAACAGCCTGTTTCAAATCGCGGCTGCAATCGCTTTGCGCCCTAACGCCGATCTGGATGCCTGCCAGAAACAGAAGTAAAAGGTATAGTATTTTATTATTCAACACTTTAAAAGATATTAAATTTCAATTTTCAATTACTTTGTTTTTTGATAAGGAATTTTCTCACCTACATAGTGTTTCCACTCTTCTGGTGTAAAATCTCGAGTAATATACGGTTTTATTTTTTCGTGATACGAATCAATACTGGTTTCCCAATAAAACATACTGTTTTCGGCAGTCAGTCCAAAAAGTCTGTTTTTCAATAAAAACAAAGATTGTATCTTTTGATTAAAATCATTAATTAGTATTGGTGTTTTATCAATATTGTACAAATCAAAAATCTTTATTGTTTTATCATCGGTAGCAGTTATCAATGTTTTAGCTTCCTGATCGAAAAGCGCTTGACGGATTCCGCTGTTGCTAACCGAAATACTGTAAAGTTGTTTCATATTCGGCATATCAAATAAGCTAATCGTACCATTTGCAAATCCTACAGCAAGCAATTTGTTGTTGGTTGAGCTACATAAAGTTGTAATACTTGAATTTTGATTTAGAATAATTTCACTTTTCTCATCTGCTACATTTATTTTCACCAAAGTACCATTGCTTGTGGCTGCAATTACCACATCGGTATTACTACCAAAAGCGACTGCTGTTACGCGCGAATCGAGTGTAAATACTTTTGTACATACTGCTTCCGAATTGGTTAACCGCCAAACTATGAGAGTTTTGTCGCGTCCGGCAGTAATCAGCGATGCCCCGTTGATACTCATGGCGGCAGTACGAATAAAATCGGTATGACCATCGAGCGATAGTACTTTGTTATTGGTGAGGTTTATTAATTGAAGTTTCTTATTATCATAGCAAACCACCACATTATCAGGCGACACAAAAAACGAAGTGTTAACCGGAATGGCTGATTTTAGCTTATTTCCTTGATTTGTAATCTGCTTATTTTGAACATTTAACTTTAATAAATCGCCATTTTTGCAAAGAATTAGTACACCATCGTTTGTTACGCAAAAGGATGAGGCATTTACAGGTAACAATGAAACACTGTTACTGGGTGAGTATAGCGAATATGCATAACGCATTGCATTAAAAATAGATGCTTCGCGTTGATAACCATTCGATTGATTATTGAAAAGCTCTGATTGATAGGCAAGCAATAAATTTACCTGCGTATCGTCAAATTTTTGTAATGCTTTGAACGATAGCGACTGCGAAATAGCAAGGTAAGTAAACATTCGCGAGGTATCGCTTGCCGACTCGGCTCGCAGCCGTTGCTGTTCGGCATTTTGCCGCTGTTGGTCAGCTTCCTTTTTTTCGCGCAAGGCATTGGCAGCTTCATTGTTTGCCAGAATAGTTTTTTCTTCAGATAAATTTCGTAGTTGTTCGGCTAAACTTCGGGCGCTATCAGATTGAAGTTTTGCAAATACTGCTTTTTGTGCATTTTTTTCAGCTAATTGGCGCTCTTGCTCTGCTATTTTGTTGGCTTCAATTGCCCGTTGCTGCTGGTAACGAGCGGAATCTGTCTGTTGTTCGGCATATAAGCGTTGCTGTTGTGCATTGGCTTTTTCGCGCATCGCCCAATAAGTAAATCCTGTGAGTATTGCTATAACCACCAATGCACCAACAAGCATAATGTTGCGCCTACGGAGTTTTGCTTTTTCGAAATCAATAATGTGTTTGCGGCTTGCAGCCAAAAAATCTTGGCTATTAACAACAAATGTGGCAGCGATACTTAATTTTTCATTGTTTTTTAACGACGTATTATCATATTTTGCGAGCCAATATTTATTCGGGTTGCATTGTTCGTACCATTCTTCAAAATGCGACAAAGGACCGCTGGCAAGTAAATAGAATTTCGATTTCTTGTTGTCGAGCCAGCGTTGAAGGTGAATTTTAAATTCGTTAAGCTCCGTTAAAAGCGCATATTCTTCTTCATTCCAGCGCTTTAAATATTCCCAATTTCGTATCAAGGCTTCATGGGTAATATCTAAAACAGCATTGTAAGGCAAAAACTGTGTTGCGATGTCGCTGTCGTTAATAAAGGGGCGAAGCAATGTGTTACCTTGTAGCCTAAAAACATTTAATACCCCGCAAACGGTTTCGCATTTGATATGTGGAATATTGATTATCTGCACTATCTCTTCTAAAGTTGCGCGATTTCGTACAGCTCTACCTTGATCTATTTTTGTTAAACATTGAAAAGAAGTTTTGATAATAGATTTTGCTTCATCTTCGTTGATGGTTTTCTCTGCCCAAGGCACTTGACTTGTAAAATACTCGAAAGCACTATCGTATAAAAAATTAGCGTGCGCATTCAGTACATTGCTCGATGAAGGTAACTCCAAATACAGTTTTTGGGTATGATTTAACTTTTGAAACCAAAGATTGAATTTTTGCAAGTCGTCGTCAGAAAGATATTTGGAGGGTAATCCGCCAATTTTGGTTAAGTGCATAATATCCAACTCTTCATCGCCATCGGAAGCATTTTCCCAAAGTTGTTTTAGGGTGTGTTGCAAAATTGGCAATTGGTCGAAACCGCTGTGCAATTCGTTAATTAACACCTCCTTTAATCGTTTGGATACTTTGCCACCCGACAGTAAAGCAGGCTCTTCTATTACTTGTTGAAGCTCATTGCGATTGAGGCGAGGTACAAAAAACTGGCTAAATCCTAATGTTTCGGGCAGTCCGCGAAAAGTAATACATTGGCTGATAAAGTCGGAACGAAGCGTACAAATCACATAGATTGGCAAGTTATCACGCAGGGCAATTCGTGCCGATTCGAGTAATAGGTTTACTGTGGTATAAGCATTTACTGATGATTTTCCATTGCTGAAATTTTCGCTATTCGTGAAAAACTCTTCAAATTGATCGGCTAAAATAAATAAGTTAGCAGCACCGAGAGCGCGTTTTTTTCGTTCCAGAATAGTCGCATTTTTCCATTCATCAGAATCTTCATCAATATAATATGAGCTGGATTTATACATATCAACCAGAGCAGAGAAACCATAGCTAAATTCTTGAACAGTATTCTGATAATCAATATTCAAATTTGTTGCAAAACTTGATGCAAGGTTTTCCAAAGGATTTCGCTCAGGTCTGAAATCAACAAACACCCATTTGTTGTATCGTGCCCTAAAAAAGCCAGCCCGCGCATTTGGAATAACTCCGGCATATACCAGCGACGACTTTCCATCACCCGAAGCACCCGTGAGTATGAGTATTTTATTTATCTCGAGCTTTGATATAATTTGTCTGATGTTTAAATCTCTGCCTTTAAAGAAAAACGACTCCTCAACTGTGAAAGGACGCAACCCGGGATATGGACAGATTTTTTCGTTCATAAAACCGCTGTATTAGTGAGTTGATTGTCGAATTTTACTTTGATTTCGAGCGGTATTAGTTCTTCGGCTGCTAAAACAGAAATAACTTTTGGCGCTGTAAACACTTTATTTTGATTGTATGGCAAGCTATTATCGCCAATTAAAAGTATGCTCGTTTCGGATGAGGCTCCACCAATTAGTTTCCAAAGTTGTTGTACAAAAGGGATTGCCCAGTCGCCAGCCCATTTAAAATAAACAACTACTAAGCTCGAACGTCGCACTTGTTCAACGATGTACGAAATATAATCGTCGGGCGAATTCTGCATCATTCGCAATCGTTCGATTGTCATCACATCGCTTAATAATTCAATAATTTGGTTGGCAGAGTCGTCGTCGAGTTCGTTGTAGATAAAAAATAATTCAGTGTCAATCACTTTAATCTTGGTTGGCACAATCGAATTCATTATTAGTGTAATATCCTCAGCAAGTACAACCGGCGATTCGTGGTTTGATAAGATAATATTGTGTGATACAGAGTTCTTTATCGAATTAAAAAAGCGTTCTTGTTGCTGGTCGAGGTGGCTATCGAAGTATTGGAATGGCTGCCAGACAAAAATTTTATAGTCCTCTTTTTTCTCTGCGCTATATTGTTGAATAATACTAAAAACCGATTCGGAAAAAGCTTGCTCTTTTTTCGCTTCAGGTGATGTTGCGAGCTGATAATTAATGATATGAATACAACAATCTGTCTGCTCAATTAAGTGATGGATTTCGTCGCGCAGTAGTTTTTCGGTCAGCGTATAATTGGTTCTATTATACTCAACTGTATGAAGCCCCGCTCTTTTAAGCACATTGAGCAGCATTTGACGAACCATCGAATTCTCGTCTTTTGCGTCGAAAATCAACACGCGAATACTTTCGTTCCTATTGGTTTGGTACATCCTGATTGTTGAATTTAGAGTCTTCCTATCGCAAAACCTATTCCAGTACGCACAATTAATAACAGCAAATTGGTGTAATTCGTATTGCAAGGTGCAAGGAAAAATATTTCTTTACTCTAAAGAAAAAAAAATTAATGACAGACAAGAACATTAATGAGCATTTGATTGCTGTAACAGAAATACCTGCACAACGATCTAAAAAAAAGTGTAATAAAAAATCAATCAAACATTCTTCAAAACAAAAACGGAAAAATATCGGAAAAAAGAAACGTCATACCAGTAAAATCCAGTTAGTAATAGATGCTTATACAAAACAAATTATCTGACATTTTGAAATCTGCGTTTAATCCTTTTGCAATTTCAATTGCAGTAGCAATTTTTGTTTGATGTGTTGCATTCGCCACAGCAGTTTGAATAACAGCGTATCTACCTATCATTACTTTTTTCTCTCTTTCGTAGTATTTTCGTTCTTTAGCATTAAAACTCAGTGTTTCAATAGTGTTTATCGTCTGAATTATTTCTGCTTCTTGTAATTTTGTCGATAATTTATCTTTGTCATGTTCCGGTACCTTATTCAAGAAAGTAATCCAACGATCCAACATTGTTATTACGTGTTTTAATTCCTTGTCGAATTTTTTGAGTTCCACAAAATACAAATCGGCAAAATCCAATTCCGGATATAATTCACCCGTTTCAAAATCTTTGTAACAGCAACAACGAAAATATCGCTTCTCATTTGTAAAATAATTGAAGCCTAACAGGCTAATTATTAAAGTTTTTCGCAATTTATTATAACTATCACTTTCGATTAGTTGATTGCTATAAATTTCGGAGAGATAGAAAATCGCAAGTTTATCATAATATTTTTGCTCTTTAATTTGAATCTCAACATCGTACCAGCGATCTTTTATATCAGTTGCTTTTATATCTACAACTGAAAGTTTGTTGGCTAAGAAATCAGTTTCATTGTACGGATTTTAAAATTGCAACTTCTACAATTTGTTCGCATGTTGGCAAAATCGAATTTAATAGCGATTTTAATAAATTCTTATTTTGGTCAGTTCCAAATATTTTTTTGAAAACTAAATCTATTTTTGGATTTAACTTGCACCTAATTTTTAAATTTTAAGTTTATGCAAAATTAATCATTTTATTGGATTTTTTTTTCCATAGAAGTGATATTTTTCCAAATATGTTTCTCTCGCGTAAATCTCAGTAGTTTGTGAAATTCATTAATCCGGTTAATATCATCAATTGTCATGTTGTCAATTATTTCAAGTTGTTCATAGAAAGCGTTTAAATCTCAGATTTTTTTTATTAAACAATCTTGGCATTCGATAATAAAAGGACATTCTACTGCAAGTCCAAATATATTTCACAATTTATCTTTTTTTTGTCGGGTGCTTATCGTCTTAATTATTTAGAGCCTAAGGTTTGTAGTCCTGCAACTCCTATTGTAGTTGTCATTTATTATACAGGCATAATGAATCTCATTTAATTGTCATTAAATTAGTCAATTAAATCTATTATACATTTTGATTCAAGTTGTACACCTGCTACTCGTTAGACAAAATATCAATCAAAAATACAACAACAATAGTAGACTCATAGTTAACGATAAGTAATCCGGTTTAATTCTCAAAAATAAAAATAAAACCACTTGCATAAAAAAATTCGTTCAAACATTTTCGCTTTAACCACAGTGTTTAGAAGTATTGCTTAATCCAAATAACTGCCGTATATTTGTGGGAATTTTCTGATGAAAATTTGCTGCTTAGAGATGGTTGACTGCAATTGATTCAAAATTCAAAACTAAAAATTACATCAAAAACATGACAGATAGAAGAGTTCGCGTTCGTTTTGCACCAAGTCCAACCGGTGCTTTACATATTGGCGGTGTGCGTACTGCCTTGTTCAATTATTTGTTTGCACGCAAGCACAATGGCGATTTTTTATTGCGTATCGAAGATACTGATCAAACGCGGTTTGTTCCGGGTGCTGAGGATTATATCATTGAATCGTTAAAGTGGAGTGGCTTACACTACGACGAAGGTGTTGATATTGGCGGCGCTTACGGACCTTACAGGCAATCGGATCGCAAAGCCATTTACAAACAATATGCCGACCAGTTAATCAGTTCGGGAAATGCCTATTATGCTTTCGATACGCCTGACGAACTGGAGGCAATGCGCGAACGGTTGAAAAATGAAAAATCATCTGTGCAACAATACAATGCTTCGACTCGCGGACAAATGAAAAACTCGCTAACTTTATCAAATGATGAAATTCAAACCCGTTTGAACAGTGGCGAATCGTATGTGGTGCGTTTTAAGATGCCAGATAACGAAGACCTTGTGGTAAATGACATTATTCGCGGCGAAGTAACCTTCAACACCTCGCTGCTCGACGATAAAGTGCTTTTCAAATCGGATGGAATGCCCACTTACCACCTTGCCAATGTTACAGATGACTATCTGATGGAAATTTCGCACGTTATCCGTGGCGAAGAATGGCTGCCTTCGCTTCCCCTCCATGTTTTATTGTACAGGTCGTTCGGGTGGTTGGATAAGATGCCACAATTTGCTCATTTGTCGCTCATTCTCAAACCCGAAGGTGGTGGTAAACTCAGCAAACGCGATGGCGATCGTCTGGGTTTTCCGGTATTTCCTCTCACTTGGACAGACCCAATTTCAGGCGAAGCGTCGTCAGGTTATCGCGAAGCCGGTTACTTTCCCGAAGCATTTGTCAATTTACTGGCTTTGTTAGGCTGGAATCCTGGCACTGAACAGGAATTATTCACTATGGATGAGTTGATTGAAGCCTTCTCGCTGGAGAAAGTAAGCAAATCGGGTGCACGCTTCGATCCGGCTAAAACACGCTGGTTCAATCATCAGTACATGCAGCAAAAGTCAGATATTGAGCTAGCAACTTTGTTTCAACCTGAATTGCAGAAACAAGGAATCACAGCCGACCTCGATTTTGTAACGGAGGTTTGCCGCTTGACAAAAGAGCGCGTAACTTTTGTGAACGAATTATGGGCGCAAACCAGCTTTTTCTTCGTAGCGCCAACGAGTTACGATCCACAAGTGGTGAAAAAGAATTGGAAAGACGATTCAGCCCCTCTCCTATCTGAATTAAGCGAAATATTGAAAAGCGTGGAACCATTTGATTCTCATACAATGGAAACTGAAGTGAAGCAATGGATTACCAACAAAGGTATCGGTTTTGGCAAAGTAATGAATCCATGGCGATTGGCTCTGGTGGGTACAAGTGCCGGACCACATCTGTTCGATATTGCAGCATTGATTGGTAAAGACGAAACCATAAGCAGGATTGAACGGGTGATTAAGGAGTTAGCGTAAATAACGATGAACTTTTGTGCTAGCAAACCAAATTTATGGCAAATAAAATTGTAACAATAACTATCGTAAATTATTTAGGCATAACACAAGATTTGATTCATCTCTAAAAGGTTAGATTGATAAACAATTCTGATCAATAATAACCGTCAGATCGACAAATAGGTCTGACGGTGATATGTTAATCCTTAACACTGCAAAATTTACATAATCGGTACATTGAGTAGGTCAACAACCTCTTGCACACCTTCCTGCACTATGTCGCGAACAGTTTTGCTGTCGTCTAAATGAGGCTCTTGTTCACGCATACCTACTGTGTATCCGGGTGAAAACACCACATCGCACTGAAATGATTTGTCAATCCCGGCAATGATTCGCAGCAGGGTTGATTTACCTGAGCCGTTCAAACCGATAATACCGATTTCTGCGCCATAGTAAAACGACAAATATGTGTTGTTCAATATTTTTTTGAAGGTGGAATGACTTTATTCACACCTACCATCGAGAAAATTATCTTTATATCGTCAGCCATAATTATGTATGTTTTATGTTTGATTCCTAATTCTCAATTCCTAATTCAATGCCGTTGAGCTAATTATACACCGGCACCATAAGCGGGTGTTTTTCATTATATTTTCGCAAATACATAAATTGTAGTTGCTTTACTTCTTTTTCGATAATTGGTTAAACTCATCGTATAATGCCGGATCGCGCATCAGAATTATTTCGAGGGCTTGATAGGTATAATCCATCACTTTGCCGGTTTCATTATCGAGCAGGTATTGCCGCATCTCATTACTTGTGGTAGCGTATTGCGGCGACATGTAATATGAGTATGGATTGTTATAATAGTAAGGATCATACATGTTTCTGTCATGTACAATAGTTTTATCAGCCACAAAATGACATACTGTGCCCATAATAGGTATCCGGTTGAAAGTCTGATTCCAATTGATAAAAATAGTGCCATTGCGCGAGAAACCCCAAATTTCTTTTGTATTGATTTCTATTTTCAAACCATAATCATCGAGCAATACAATTTTCGGATTTTCAGTCAGTTCAAAATAGAAATCAGGACTATTATAATCTAAAGCAGTGAGTATTCTGGCTTTAGGAATAGGTGTATTATTTTTAAAATGTTCGAAGCTCAAATATATACCATCAGTGAATTTAAACTCTGGCGTATATTTTAGCATTTTTCGATTTAACGTGTCAGTTTGCGCACCAAGCACATTGAATACGAATGTCAACAATAAAATAGCTGTAAACCGCATTGCGAATTTTCTGAAAATTAGACAATAAATTGAAAGAAGCTACCAAATAGTGAGTTAATTGCCGTAGCAATTTATTACTACTGGTTTGACACAAAGGTAGTCTATTATCAACAAACTGTAAAATAATTTTTGTGTTTTGGTGAGATATATAGAAGAATTTTGCTGAATGTGATTTGCATTGAAAAATTCAGTCATACACAGGAATGAAAATGCGTGGAATATTCAAAATTCGGTTTTGAATAATGGTAGTACGGGACAGTTTTGCCTTTTTGGTGGGGAGGATGAACCAATAGAATTTGGGCGTTTATCTTCTTCGAAAATCAAACCCTCTTCGATAAAGATACGAGTTGGTAATTGCTCGTTTTCGGGCAAACGGGCAATAATAGAATCGTAGTGATTCTTGAAGATGTCTTTTATGTTACGAAGGTCGGTGGGGGTGATTATATATTCCATAATGCTTAACTATTTAGAATTTATAGCTTTCTTATCTTTCGGCTGAATACAATAGTTATATCCAGAATTGGAATACAAAACTGTGAGTTTTTCGGATGCAGCATGCTCAGTAAGATGATGTATATCAGTATCTCTGCCAAAGAACAAATGCTTTTGGCTGGTCGAAAATGGCTGCAAGCCAAGGTATAGCGTTTGAGTTGGCATAGTGTAAATAGTCATACTAATACTCGAATCAATAGCGATACGTTTAAAGCATCGCTATTGATTTAGAACATTTCAATATTCTTAATAAATATAAACCTTAAGATAAGTAAAAGATTGTATATTAAATCTTAGAATCATATAGTTTTTTAATTTCATCCGTTGTTAACATACGGTTGTATATCCTGACATCATCCAAGCCTCCTTTAAAATAACTGTAAATAGAACCGGGATTTGACTCTATCCATTTACACACACCAAATCTAAGAGGAGTAACGTCTGGATTGTGATAAATTGGACCTGGTGCAGTCTTGCTACCTACTAATTGATTATCGAGATAAAGCTCCCAAAGCGTATTTGCTTTAAAACGCATTACCACATGATGCCAAACACCCGGATTGACCAATAACGATCCTACTTTACTATACATGGTTTTAATTGAATCTTTCTTATCGTATAACGAAGGGACTAAATTAAACCAAGAGTCGTTTTCTGTGAAATACTCCATTTGCCATGAACCCGATTTAAAGAACAATTGTCCATAAGGACCAGTTTGTTTTTCTGCTGTCATCCAGAATGATGCAGTCAGTTCATTTGAAATTGATTCAAAATTAGTTTCCGGAATAACAATTGCATTATTAGTACCATTGAAAAAATAACAGGGATTATTGCCGTCGCGAATCCCAGGTTGTAAAGTACCCTCGATCATACCATTACTTTTCCCCAATAAATCGTTTGCATTGCCATTAAACGGATAATATGCCACCAGTCCATCGCTTACTACATAGACTAAATCCTTAAAATCGTATTCAGAAGTTGAAACATTGTTGGTTGTAAGTTTAAGTTTACTACTGGCAGATGGTGTGGGCATTTTGAATGTCCGTACTCTTGATTGTGGAATTCCATTCAATACCCAATTGTAATCCATTGCCAAATATTTGCATATGCATAATACACTATCTGTACCACTTATACGCTCTACAATTATTTCGGGAGTACGTTTGCTGGAAA
>JFJP01040782.1_pt1 | contig 10670 bp, 1 predicted proteins | sample 431651 | NCBI WGS metagenome assembly JFJP01 (sample SAMN02602958, study PRJNA72255) | Microbial mat metagenome, whole genome shotgun sequencing project. | biome: fresh water; feature: sink hole; material: water; isolation source: purple microbial (photo- and chemosynthetic) mats found in...
CCGGTGCTTGCAGTAACGTTGGATATTTTGAGTGTATCAGTTCCTGTATTGGAAATTGTAACAGTTGTATCTTTAAACGAACCGACTTTCATAGAACCAAAATTTATATTCGAAGTACTGAATACTATAACTGGGAATATTGAAGTGCCGGTTCCCGAAACACCAACAGTATCTTTCGGATTAGTTAATGAATTGCTCGTTACTGAAATTCTACCCCATACAAATCCTGAAACTGAAGGAGTAAAACGCAGCGTATCAACCATTGATTGACCTGGAGGAATTATTGCAACCGTTGGCCGCGCAGTAAAACTACCCACAGTTGAAGAAATGCCTGTGATCTTCAGTGTATCGGTACCCGTATTGGAAATTGTAACTGTTGTATCCTTAAACTGACCGACCTTAACAGTGTTGAAGTTTATAGATGGTACATTGAACCCAAGAATTGGATATGGCGTAACTCCGGTTACAGAAACATCAGCTGTGCTGTGGAAAGGATCATTCGTGTTAAAACGAATTGTTGCCGTTGCAACACCTTGACTCAGCGGCTGGAAATATACTTTTACTTTGGCACTGTCCCCAGGAATAACATTAATATTCGTCGGAGATGTTGTAAAAAACGATGAACCAACTACTCCGATTGTCGATGTTAGATTTGCTGTCCCAGTATTATAAACTGTAATCAAAGCACTATCTCGCTGCCCCACTTTTGCTTGAAGTGATAAAACTCCCGGAGAATTGCTGAAGATAGGTCTATTTGAAATTTGGAAACTTCCGTTCTTTATCAATGCAAGCGGTGTGCCTTCGTTAAATTTAACGCTCGTTAGTGTTATATAGGTTGTTGAAGGACGAGGTGTCGAGTCTGGAACAGCGAACTTAAGCTTAATAAAAATTCCGCTGGTCGTAACGGGAGTCACACCAGCCGAGGCGAAAGTAGCAGTGCCGCTTTTATCCGAAAAATTTACCGAGAAACCGCTGCTTAGTGTTCCCGTAGAAACAACATCGACCAATCTGACAAATGTATTGGTGCTGTACGTTATTGTACCTTCAAAAGAACTGAAGCCCAACGTATTGGTGGTTATGTACAAAGGAATCTCAACAAATGAAGTTGCAATCAATGACGTGTCCGGCACAGAGAGCCGGAAATCGTAAAGAAGAATATTTCCACTCGACCCAACACCGCCGACTGAATCCTTCGCTTGAACTGTAACTGTTCCGCTCTTTTTCGCCTTCAGCCATCCAATGGATGAAATGGATGCTCGAAGGGTATCGGACACAGACCACGTGTATGGGAGTGTACCACCTGTAGCTGAGAATTGAAGTGAATCTCCAGCAACTAAATTTTGCTGTGAAGCAGGATTCACATTAATCGTAGCCAACGGTAGCGTATTGATGTATCCTGAGGCTACATTTGCAAAAAGATTTTGGTTGAACAGAACATTTTGGAAAGCAAATGTTGATCCATAAGCATTGATTGAACTTGCTCTCATGCGCAGATAGAGAAGAACACCTGATCCTGTTATTGAAGTTGTTCCAGCAAAGGAAACGGAAATACTTCCTTGAGCGATTTGGTATGTAACAGATGATACTGAAGCAAGTATTGTTCCCGATTGCACAACAGTGTCAATAGTCCATTTTGAATCATTGTAAGTTATTGTAAATTGACCGGACAGTACATCAAGTCCCGTGAGATCTGACGTATAGATAGGCAGATCAAGCGTCTGGCCTTGATAGCGACTTGTATCACGAAAACTTAACTTAAAGGCGCGCACTTCAACAAGATTTGTTGTGTCAACAATGCCGGCTGAGTCAGCAGCAAATACTCGCGTAAATCCCGCACTGATAGTAGTCAACAATCCGGTAGGACTAATTGCGGCAACGGAGGGTTCGGTAGAACCCCACGTGTAAGGAATTTTTCCACCAGAAACTGTGTATTGTTTTGTTTCTCCTTTTGTTGCCAACCAAGTATCCGGCGAAATAGTAATTTTCGGCGGCGCTGTAAGTAAAACATTTCCATTCCGATAGTTGTTCGATGTTGGATTACCTTGATTAAATGTTGAAGACTGAAATGTGAAAGAAAAATTAGAACTATTTGCAAGAATCTTTGAAGCAAATTGAAGGATAACCAGTTTTCCCTTCCCTGTAAGATCAACAGATCCTGCACTGCTAATCCGAACGACACCGGGAGAGATTTCGTTTGCCATCGGTGAACCCCACATTGAATCAATACAACCGCTCGATGTTGCACCAAGAAATGAAAATCCGGTCGTATTGTATGTGAATTGAATTTCAAAGGCAGAAACCGCATAACCGGTAAGTGAACTATCCACGTTGAGTGAATAGTTCAGCGCACTGCCACCCACAATCGTTGTGTCCCGAAAGGACAATCGGATCGGGGTGCCTGCTGACATCGAGGCTGACAGAATCAACAGCAGCCCCGCTGTAGCAACAGCACAATTAAATATTTTTTGTTTCATGTGTTACCCCTTTCAGTATCGATTAGTTGTTTGGTGTTTAGTCGTTTGATACCGCAAGCGATTATTTCACCATCAACATTTTTTTGACACTGACAAAGTTATTACTCATCATACGGAAGAAATACAATCCGCTGCTCACTCGTTTTCCACTTTCATCCATGCCATCCCATTGTATTTTGTATTCGCCGGCCATATGATTACTATTCACGAGTGTTCGCACATATTGACCCGTGACGTTATAGATAACAATGTTCACGAGTTGACCATCATCCGGAACTTGATAAGAAATTGTCGTTGATGGATTGAATGGATTCGGATAGTTCTGGTTCAATGCATAACTTGTCGGTTTCCCCTTTATGTTGACCACACCATTCGATGCTGCCGATTTCATGTCGGTCTCGTTGAGTACGAATTTTTTGAACGAAATCGTTGATTTAACATCTCCTCTAATATCGTTCACCGCTTCGAATGTTACCTGGAACAAATCGCCATTGCTTTCCAGTGGATCAGCTGATGCAACCATCATTCTGATTATTCCATTCGCCGTACTATTAGAAGTCATTGCCTTAGCGGCAATTCCTACTGCTGTTACAGATATCGGCTTTAGTTCTTCCTTGTTGTAAAGGAGTTCTATACCTGTAGAGTAAGTGTTCTCCAGTCCGCTAACGGACAATGTTACAGTAACTTCCTTACCACGCTGTACAAAACCTTCCGAAATTGAAGCTAAAGCAATCGATGCTGGTTTGTTAAATTTGACATTCGGAACGGTTATAGAATTGTACTCAACCGGAAATATGCTGATCTTTCCGACTACGTATTGCAAGATCAACGATGCATCAAATGCAGAGACACCACCTGCCGCACTAACATCAGCAACACCTTGTTGTACGGTGTTCAGCGGATTAGCAACATTGTCAACAAGAAATTTCAGAATTAATGAAGCATCATACGCTTGAACTTGTCCATTAAGGCTGACATCTCCCGCTAATGGATTTTGTGCACCTGCACCTAAGAATGGCATATAATTAACTGCATCCGATACCGATTGCCCAGTACCGCCAGGATTTCCTGAATGTGTTGGTCCGGTGTTGCTTCCCCACCAATTATTCTGAGCATTGATGACGAACGATTTGTCAACGTTATTGATTGCTGCAAAAGTGGGACTGCTATTTTGAAAGAAATCACAGAAGTTGACAATGGGGTTTGAAGATCCGGTTGCTACAATACCTCTATAACCATTACTAATGGAACAGAAAGTAATACTCGGACTTGCAGTGCTTGCAGTGATTGCTGCACCTGAGTTTTGCAGACCTGCATAACGAATAACAACATTTCGAAGCCTTGAGAAAGGCGCGAGCGATTCACTCGTGAAGTTGATACCATACCATCCTGGATACCAATATTGCGGATATTGAAATACCGTCGGAGATGAATTAGTACTGTCAGAATTTGTATCTCCGCCATAGAAGTCATCGCGCAAATCAGTAAAAACAATCGTGCTGTCCGGATGACCTTTTCCCTCAGCAATCAATCCTTTGCGTACGGTCATTCCTGTTGTGGGGAAAAACTTTACGATAACTCCCGGATTAATCGTTAGAACAGAGTTATTTGCGACAGTATAATTTCCAAAAAGATAAGGGATGTTCGTGATACCAGCAAAATTTTTCTTCACCAGAGTCACATCCTGTACTAACGTTTCTCCATCAAGTACGCTGATTGCTTTAAAGGTCGTACCGGAGATGATGTTACCGCTAGTGGAAACCGGATACGAAACCAATGATATTCTCATCGGAGCATATGTTAAATTATTGAATGAGCAACTATCGATTGATGGATTGGATACGCCAGTGAGGTACACTCCCCAATTATCCAAATCAAATGTACACTTCAAAAGCTTAGGTGCGGCCTGCTGGAGATTCACTCCTATATCTATATACCGGAAGATGGTGTGCTGTAAAAGACCAATGGAATCAAGGCTAACATCGTAGATAGAAATACGCGATCCGCCCACAATTGTAGGTTTGGTTAATGTACCGTCTAGGTTTGTATCCCCCGGATTACCGAAGTTATCATCACGAGAATCTGTAAAGACAACTTTCTGAGATGGCGTTCCATTTGTTACGAGGGCACCGTTAATTACCCAATTCCCGTCTTTAAATACAACACCCGCTGGAACGGTAATGGTTGTACCTGAATTTACTGTAAGAGTGCCATACAACAAATAGGTAATGTTGTTGTAGCCGGCAAAGTTTCTCACAGGAATTGTGCTTGTAATAGAATATGTTTCAGGTTTAATACCAATAGCCATGTAACCAACATTTAAAGACGTAATGTTCGAAAACGTCGGCGTTGAGAACATACTGATCGTTACTGGAGTTAACGCAATATTGTTGATCTGCAGGCTGCTCACTGTAGGATCACCGCTTCCAAAAACCCCCAATGCCGAAGTAGCTGATTGAGAAATAATACAACTATCCATCTTGATCGTTGTGCTGTACACTCGAACAATACCATATTCGTTACTATAGTTGTACCCGCCACCATATCTAAAATCGCAATGCTTAAATGAGTTAAGTGTGTCAGAACTTGAAGCCCCGAAATCAATTGATCGCCAGTTTCCTTTGCTCGGAGCACTACCATTGCCATCATTGTTTGTATCTCCGCCTTTTGAATCATCAGGCAGCGAAGTAAAAACAATGTTCTCTGCCTGAGTTCCATTGGCAACTAATGCACCATTCACGTCAATGCCATAGTAATAATTCGTAAATTTGACCACAACTCCTGGCAAGATCGTAAAGACAGCACCGGAGTTGATGGTAAGATTATCAAGAATATAAGCGATGTTGGTAATTCCTGCTACATTGCGCTGCGCGAGTGTAGCATTCGAAGAAAGGACGTTGTCTAAAATTTTGATCCCTCTGCTGCCATTTGCAGAGAATGTGATATTTGTAAATGTTGGGTTCGATTGAAGCGACATTGCAATCGGATCAAGGCGGCATCCATCAAATGTAACTTTGTTGACGAATGGCGTTGAACTATTTTCACATCGAATACCATAGTTATAGGATTTGAAAACCGTACTATTTGATAAAATACTTCCGGCATCGGTATAGGTAACTCCATTTGAGCTGTAGTTAATGAGACAACTATCGATCAGTGAAAAGACATCGTCACTCGTGGCTTGGAATTTAATTCCGTACCAGTCATTCCAAGCAGGCGAGGTCGCATTACCATCCCTGTTAACGTCACCAGGGTTTCCCCAGTTATCATCTTTTAGCGACGTGAATATCACATTACTGTCAGCTATCGTCCCTTTAGCATTCAAACCTCCGTTTACATAAAAGCCAGGTCCATTCGATTTGATGACGATACCGGCATTGATCGTAACATTCGTTCCCGAATTGATAGTCAAGTCTGCTAACAGAACGTATGAAATGTTTGTGTAGCCTGCTACAGTTCTTTGTCGTATGGTTCCGCTTGCTCCAAGGTGTTCTCCAATTATTCCGAGAGCTGTCCATCCTGAATTCACAAATGTATCTGCAGAAAAGAACGGATCTGCTGTTACCGACATGGCAATTGGAGTATATTGCGAATTAACGAATTTGCTTCCTATAACATTTGGCTTCGAATTTCCATAAGCATATACACCATATATTGACTGATCAATCAAACAGTTTGATATTGTCGGGTTGGCAAGATTGATCGTAGTAATCTGACCACCGCTTAAGTATATATTATTATAGTAATAGAAATAATACGGCAGTGCTCCATAGTGTATACTGCAATAGTTCATTATCGATGTGCTATCGCTACCGGATTCGAATGTAATACCTCCCCATTCGCCTCTCGCAGGTGCGTCAGCATTTCCATTTTTATTTGTATCGTTTGGACGACCAAAATTATCATCTCTTGCGGCAGTGAAAACGATCAAACTATCCGGAGTTGCATCGGCAACGAATTTTCCTTGAACAACAATACGATGCGAAGAAGAATATGCCTTGATCACGACTCCTTTGTTAATTGTTAATCGCTTTCCAAATGGGATCGTTACTTGTTCTAACATCATATACACAACATTTGAAATACTGTCAATTCCAATTGCGCCAAGTGCCGATTTCGTATTATTACGAAACACTGCACGAATCGGGAGTGTAGCATCAGCGGTGAGAACTCCTCCAAGAAGTCCCAGCGCATCATAGGTATTATCCGAGTTTGAAAAAATATTGTTGTGGAAAACCGGATTGGCAGTAAACGACATTGCAATAGGAACAAGTTCACTGGAACCAATGGTATTGTTCGTGAAGATCGGATTTGAAACATGCTGCATCATTACACCAAAGTGGTTATTAGCCAAATTGCAACTGTCAATTGTCGGACTTGCATTGTACATGGTAATTCCACCGGTATTACCCGCACCCCCAAAATTCACCACACATCGTTTCATCACACAGGAAGCATCAACACTTGCATCATTGAATATCACTCCGTACCAATTATTCGTTTGTGGTACAGTAGCCAACCCATCTGCATTGGTGTCACTGCCAGGCGTCGGCAGGTTATCATCTCGATATGTCGTAAAATAGATGTTCTGTCCGAGACCCGCGACCGCATTCAGCGCACCGTTCACCGTTAGTGAACTTGAGTTGAACTTAAGGACGTTTGTTGATGCGATCGTCATTGTATGTCCATTGTTGACTGTTAGACCATAATTGGAAATCACATAAGGAATGTGGATGGTATCCAACACAAGGTTTGCATTGGTTGTACTGAAATTGATGTAGATACCAATGTGTGTGTTGTTTGTAAATACGTTCGTTCCGTTAAAGACCAACGATGCCTGACCATTGTACCAAATTGGCCATTGCGTATACGTGATCGATGTATTTGTTAATTTGATATTTGTATTCTGTTCAAAATATAGTCCGACCGGAAATGTATTACCTGCAATCGAAGTAACCTTTGTAGGATCGGTTATATTACAATTCACAAGGGCAACCGAACCGGACTGTACATAAACTCCCGAGTTCACGAAATCTGATACTGTAGTTGCAACGATGCTGTCGGCACCAACAATGTGAATTCCATTTCCAGAAGATCCTGTAACAGAAGAGGAATCGACGAATGCCGATACGGCTGTAGTGTAGCCGATCCACATTCCGTCACCTCCTGAAGATGAAACAGTTACCTTATGGATCGTTGCACTCGTCCCTCGGTCGATAAAGAGACCATGAGAACTTGATCCAGATATATTGCATTCACTCACTGTTGAATTTGTTGAACCAATCCACAGACCTTGTCCACTAGTGGAACTTGCGATGGTACTGTTTGCTACTGTTGTGTTCGTGCCGTTGTTCAGTTGAAGACCAAGACCATTTGAATTCGAAATTGAGCTCCCTGTAACAGACATCGTTGGTGAACTGAGATACACACCACTCGCGTTTGAGTTCGAGATAACACAGCTTGCAAGAGTTGCGGAACTTGACGTGGTCAGGTAAATTCCCCAATTATTCGAGTTCAATACCGAACAATTTGTCAGTGTTGCCGAAGTGATTGAAGGATTTGAATAGATCATTGGTGTGCTGCTCCCCCCGCCAAACTTCACCACACAAGTATCGAGAACGAGAACCGCAGTGGCGCTATTCATATAGATTGCTGCCCAGTCTCCTTTTTGCGGATTCCCACCAGAGGTATCTTTGCTGGATGTGAAGACTGCCTGGCGTGCCTGTAACGTGCCCTTCACAAAGAGAGAGTTTCCTGATTGGAGTCTCACCACCACTCCGGAATCAACCGTGAGTGTGAAGGGAGCATTTACCGTCAATGATCCGGTGACAATATATGGGCTATTGGTAATCGACCATGTACTGTCCTTATTAATAATTCCAGAGACATTTGTCTGTGCGTCGGCAAAAGTTGCCAGAATAAAAATTGATAAAATGGAAACAAGTGTACGCATATCGTTACTCCTTATGAGAGTTGATGATTAATGAATCTTTTAGTTTTTTCGGAAGTAGGTACAGATTGGTCGTTCAATTTTGATTGAAGGAATTTTCATTTTAACACGTTGTAAACAAATAGGGATTCATAAATAACAATTGTCGTTTCAAGTTGAGTATTCAAGATTCTTTGCTCTTAAATTATACGCAAATGTAGAAACGTGTCGGATGAAAGTCAATAGACTACGTATGAATTTCATGATTTGATAGCATAGAGTTGTCCAACATCACATAAATATTGATTGTGAAGATATGACCAAATACTGGATTGTCAAATTACGAAAAGTCGATGGCTTGTATTCAATTATGTTAACAATGGAAGAAGTGGTCAAGTAGTTAGCGGTTACTAAAAAAATGGTTTGTTTATATAGCTCATATAAAAAAACCGTTTTCTTTTTCAAGAAATTCAAACCATTAAAAATACAGGATGGGGAATGGAGTTGTTATTTGATCAACATCATTTTTTTCACATCGATGAATCTCTTATTTTGAAGTCCCACTGCTTCAATTCGATAAATATAAACACCGGATGATACTTTTCGATACGAGTTATCCATTCCGTTCCACTGCATAGAGTAATATCCCGTCGACTGCTGTTCATTGATCAATGTTTTTATTTCTTGCCCAAGCATATTATAAACAACAATCTTTACACTGCTTGCATCCGGCAATTGATAACTGATCGTTGTTGTAGGATTGAACGGATTAGGAAAATTCTGTTCAAGTTTATACACTGTTGGTAATTGGGCAAGATCACGGACATTCAAAGTAATTCCGCCAATCTCATTCGTATGATCGGTCTCATTCAAAATAAATTTCTTCATCGTAAAGAGAAGGGCATTCTTCGGGTAATTTGGATCTTTCAACAAAAATGAGAACTTGATAATATCTCCGGCGTTATTCATTGGATTTATTCCTGCCATCGCAATTTTCACCTGATCAGAAAAGAATTTAGAAGCCATCACCATGCTGTCAGTCAATGCAGTTTTGTAAAATGAATTTGGAATAACAATTGAGGAATCATATCCTAAATCCATACTAAGACCAAACACTTGGGATGGTTTGTTCACCGAAATATACAGATCATACTGATTTGGTTCTTTCGACTTTTCTATTCTAAAGGAGAATGCCGAAAGAATAGCCTGGACCTGCTGCTGTTTTCCTAATCCACCGGGGAAGGAAGAAATCAGTCCAACAGAATACTGTAAGAGATACGATGCGTCTAAAGCACTGATTTCTCCGTTGCCAGAAACATCACCAATGCGTTTTTGTAGAGATGTGAACATGGTAGTATCGACGACATTTTGTAATACCAACGCTGCATCATATGCAGTAATTCCTCCATTTCCACTCACATCTCCATAAATATTCACACGAATTTTCACTGTATCATTCACAGAAGTTAAACTGTCGTCCTTCACTTGAACGACTACGAAATTTATACCGTTCGCATTTGCAGCAGGAATAAATCTCAATAAGCCTGTGGAATCAATTGACGCTCCGGATGGTGGGTTCAATAATGAAAAAGTGATCGCTCCACTGTCCGGATCAACCGCTTGGTATTGAAATTGAAGAGTATCAAACCGAGCAATTGCAGTATCAGAAAGTACCGATGTGAACAATGGTGGAATATTGGGATTTGCTGAAAAATATGCATCAATTGCATGAGCAGATATCACATTTGTAAACGTATATTGCGTTGTTGAATCATTAACTCTTGCACCGTCAACATACAAACTGTCAAAGTGGTGACGAACCTTTGGTGCAAATGCAAAAGTTATCGTATCACCATAGTTTGCAATGGTACTTCCCATGGGGGATATAGTGCCATTCACTGCAGATGAATTTATCGAATAAGTGTTTGGAACTACAACAAAGAAATTACTTGCACCGCTTTTCACTTGACCAATATCATGAACAATAATTGAGAAAAATCCGGAAGTGTTGATTTCCATTACGTGTGAATCTAATACCCCATTGGTGAAATTCGGCGTAGTTCCCCCTCCTTGCGTTACAGAGGCTCCGGAAACTGTAACGTTTACGGTTCCGACATAGTCACTTTGAACATTACCGTACGTGTCTGATGCAATTATTTTAATTGGAAATGGAGACGCTTGCACTTGCTGAAGGATATCCAGACCAAAAGTATCCTTTACAACAAAATGACTTAAACCGGACGGATTGACAACAAACGGACTACTTG
>JFJP01040783.1_pt1 | contig 10668 bp, 9 predicted proteins | sample 431651 | NCBI WGS metagenome assembly JFJP01 (sample SAMN02602958, study PRJNA72255) | Microbial mat metagenome, whole genome shotgun sequencing project. | biome: fresh water; feature: sink hole; material: water; isolation source: purple microbial (photo- and chemosynthetic) mats found in...
TCCAAAGCGATAGTTTCTTTCTTTTCATTTTCCATTTTTCCTATTTCGAAATTCATTAAAAATATGTTGAATTTTAAATGAAATCCCGATAAAAATTAAACAGTTATCAACCTGTAAACGTGTATAAATAGACATTGGGCTTTTCATAATCGAACCAGTAGTTTTTCGCCATCATCTTTTAAACCCTTTTAATATATTTTTCCCCCAAATCCCTACATTTTTTTCCATCATTTCTCCTTCCCTGAACTCTTTTCCTACGTCCTTATGTGCCATCTTATTCTTAAGATTAGTCTCTCCATCCAGATTTTTCGTCTCTATATAGCAAACCCCTTTGGGTTCACTGGTCTGTAATATCAGCATATCAGCTGCGAAATACTCCCCTTGTTTCACCTTTACGATGTCTCCACATTTAACCTCTTTCCACGATATTTTCTCGAATTTCCCTTGTGATAATTTCTGGATATTCTTGTTGTTTTCTTCGTTATCAGCCCTATGTCGCTTCAGATCCTCGAACAAGTCCTTTATCATACTGATGATAATTATTGCGAAAAGGGGCAAATATATCGTGGGTTGAGAATCGGTGTTCGTTATAGAAGGAACTATCTGTAAACCCCCGATTATCAGGAAATAGAAGTTCGCAGGCTTCGAGAACTGCTCTAATAGGTTTATTGGGAAAAAGCTGAGGATATTGTATTTGCTCGTCGATATCGAGTTATTTGGCAGGTCCTCGTCAGGAACGTTCAGCATAAGACGACGATTTGGGTGGAATTGCAAAGGGATTCTTCGTGATTTGAAAAAAAAAAAACGAGAAGGGCGATTAGGCTCGTTTTGATAGATATCTGGAAGAAAATATTCGTTAATACGAGGAAAAACAGTACGAATCTTGTTACTAGTCCTTGACATTGAAAGCGATTTTAATGGAGTTTCTCACTGTTGTAGGGAGGGAATTTATTTAATTATTAAAGGAATTTTGAGAAATTTCTAATGCTTTTTAAAGGAAATTTAGATTAAAATAACTGTTTTGTTTTTTTAATTATAAAGGAAATTGGGGGGTTTTGGCTAGAAATTCAGGGAGTAATCGTTTATTATCAGGGATTCCAGCTTTTCTTCACAAATTTGAAGCTTTTTGCGAAGATTTGAGGCTTGAGAGTGATATTCTGATGATTCGAAATTTCGGTTGTTTTGGGAAAGGAAAGAGGCGTACATCTCTAAACAGAATAAAGTGTTGAAGCCGATGTGCTTACAGGAATAGTCTAGACAATCTTTATAGAGCTTTTCCGCGAAATTCGCCTATTTTGAGAGGAATTATGATTATAATTTATAAAATTCAATAAAAATCAATAAAATTCAATAAAAATCAATAAAAATCAATAAAATTCAATAAAATTCAATAAAAATCATTAAAAATCAATAAAAACCAATAAAAATCAATAAAATTCCAACTTTTTGCGGGTCTTGTTGACAAATCATTGCCATTAGCACCATAGCTCTCATGACTTCTGGTAAATTCGAGTGTTTTCCTGCATTATTCAAGCATACTTGTAGCCAGAAACTAGCTTCCTAAAATAATCTTTCCAAAAGAGAATATATCAGTGAATTACTGTGAAATTTCCCAATTGAAACAGACATTCCCCTAAATTCATTGCAATTTTTGGGCTTAATTCATTTTTTAACACTACTAATTCAAGTTTCTTTAGAAAATCCTCGCTTTTTAGCCAAATTCATCACAAAAATAAATTAAATTATACTATTTGCCTCAAATTCAAACTGAGCTCTTTCTCGTTTAAACAGGTCTTTGTTTGAGAAATTTCTTCAGGTTTGCGACCGTCTTCAGGATTTTCCTTTGTAATATCCTTAACTATCACAATGAAAAATTCTTTTGAAAAACCCTCTTAATAAAAATTTACATTCTAAGAGCTGAAGACTGACTTTGAAATCCCTGACCATTTCCTTGTAATTATCTTTGGCTTTTGCCTGTAGCGCTTCGAATTTTTTCTGGTGTTCTGCCCTTTCGAAAAAGAGCTTTTCATCATGAATATCGACTTTTTCCTGAAGACTCTCAAGGCTTTTTAATTCCTGATCGATTTCCTCGAAATAAAGCCACCATTTCGCACAGTTCCTATTGTTTAAAGCTATGGCTTTTAAAGCCAAATTTCCAGAAAAACCGATATTAAAGGCTTTTTCATAGAAAATCACTGATTTTCGCAATGATTCACCTGCTTTTAACGCATAGATATTCTGGGAAAATAACGATATATCGTGAAAATGTGGAGAAATACCGCTATTTGTAAGTAAATTTCTGTTAAATAGCCTTCTGGGATGGGATTTCTGGTATTTTCTTCTAAAATCATCTCTATGAAGGCCATTCCCTTTAATAAAATATGATTTAATTCATTTGATTTTTCTCACTTTTTTCAAATCGAATTTGGAGTAATGGATGAATAAGTTCTTTATTGTTGGCAAAAACCCTATAGAATTATATGATAAATTCGCGAAATTCATAAAGAATAATTCCTCTAGAATAGGGCTCAATTCATCATACTTTCCCATCATCTTTAAAAGAATCGAGTATTTCTTCAGGACTAGTAAGATAATCGCAGGGTTTGTTTCTTCGGAATTATGAAGGATTTCGAGTAATTTAGAGAAATAGTCATTAGAAAGAGAGTAATTCTCTTTAAGGGCATATGTCATCGCTTTGTCGAATTCAGGGATTTTTTTCAATTCTTCTAATTCTATCAGTCAAAATATAAAGGAAAAATGTCGAAATATTGGGTTTTTTAAAGAGTTTTTTCCAACCTTTGCTGATTGATGAGGAATTTGAAAACTTTCCCACGAAATTCATCTGTTTGAAGAAAGGCTTGTGAGGAGGTATACATGAGAATTTAATTTTTTTCACACATAAAAACAGGGCTTTTGGCTTGAAAAAATTCATATCCTTTTGTAATTTTAAATAAAAAAAATCCCTGTTTTTTTCTCAATAAAATTTTTAAAAAGTTTCAAAAATTCATTAAAAACTTCAAATTTAAAAAAACACAAAAGAAAACAATGGGAAATGATTACTCAAACCCCCATCTCGACCCCCGAAAGATCAAGAAATACGGTGGTTTCACCGCTGAAGAACTTAAGGACATCAGGTATTTTTTCTCTCTTTTTTTCTAAGTTAAAAATTTTGATAAAATAGGAAAAACTTCCAATCTATCTGCAATTCAAATCAAATACTAGACAGAAAAAAGCTCTCGAAATTCATCAAAGGCACTCCTCCAGAACTCGATGCGGTAATTCATTGAGATTTTTATCGTTATTTTCCTTTATTTTTCTCTTTTTTTCATTTTCCCACTATTTTCCTGATATTTTCTCTGTTTTTCCTTATTTTTTCTCTTGATTTTCCTTTAAATTCTCACTAAATCCTTTTTTTCCTCCAAAGATCTGTGATTTCCTGGATGTTATCGGTAACAAAGAGGTTGATGAATACGAGTTCATCTGTGGTCTATCCGTTCTCCGTCAGAGTTCTCTCCTAGAGAAGTCTCGTATAATCTTCTATTTCTACTGTCAAGGCAAAAAAAAGATGATGGATTCCCCGACCCTTTACAAATTTCTTCATACTGTCCTCTTCTCTCTCCAAAGTCTCCTCCAAAAGCCAGAACCTGAAGAAACATTCATAAAGAACCTATGTGACCAGTGTTTCTTCACATATGATGTTGATAAAAACAATGAGATTTCCGAGATCGAATTCGCATCGATTTTCTGCAAAGAGCACTTTATCCACGATTTTCTCTTGCATCTGGGTTTATTAACGCTTGAGGATCATAAGGAGACTACCTCTGATGAAGACGATATCGACCAAGACTTGCAAGAAGAGCTGAACCTTAAGCATACAAAGACTGATGAGCGTTGCGAAAGGATCAAAAGTGGTATTGAGCATATGGTATCGCCAGAAGACGAGGTCTATTCCGAGGATAAAAACAATGCAGGAGACCAGTTTATGGCGATAAAGCCCTGGGTTGGCGCAGTGAAGAACTCGGTTCCTTCAGCTTATAAGCCCACAAAGACCGAGTCTCAGCCTCCGACCGTTCAATTATCATTAGAATTCGTCCATGGATATCGTTGTCACGATGCGAGAAATAACCTAAGATACAGTGGGAAAGGTGAAATCGTATACCACACAGCAGGGGTCGGTATCATATTTGACTCGAAGAACAGAAGTCAAAGGTTCTTTATGGAGCATAGTGACGATATCCTTTGTATGGATTTATATGAGAATTTAGTGATTACTGGACAGATTGGACATAAGCCTTTAATCTGTGTATGGGACCTCACAGATTTGTCCAGTAAAATACTTTTGAAAGGGGTTCTTGAAAAAGGCGTTGTAAATGTGTGTTTTTCGCATGATGGCAAGCGTTTTGCGGCCAGTTCTCTTGATGAAGACCATAATATTGTGGTCTACGATATCGCGAAAGAGCTCACTACAAAGGAGAATCCGAGTAAAACGGGACTAATTGCCAAAGGAAAAGGAGCAAAAGCCGATATTCTTGATATGAGGTTTCTTCCTGATAACAAATCCCTGATAATTGCCTGTAATAAAGAGGTTTATTTCATGGAAATCGATGAAGGGAAATGTCTGATAAAAGCGAAAAAGGGACTTTTTGGCAAGATACCTCCAGAGCCAGTGATGTCTATCGGCTTTTTAGCCAATAATACCATTACAGGCATGTCAAAGGGAAGTTTACTGGTCTGGAATGGGAATTCATGTGGAAAAGTGATCGAAAAGGCTCATATAGGCGCGATTAATGCGCTATATAGCATAAAACCTTTTGAAAAACTAGTTAGTGGAGGCAATGATGGCGTGATAAACGTCTGGGACTCTAAATTGAATAAATTAAGCAGTTTTTCGATAAAAGAGAACGCTCTGATAAATTCAATGAATCCTCGAATACGTGCCATTTGTGAAAAAGACGGCAAATTTCTGATCGGGACTCGTGGGTCTGAAATCATCGAATTTATCAATAAAACGCCGATTGTTCATATTCGTGGACATTTCGATGGGGAATTATGGGGTTTGACCACCCATCCTTCCCAGAGTCTTTACTACACAGTAGGGGAAGATATGTTACTGGCCTGTTGGGATATCGCGTCTCGCTGTATGACTTTATCAACAAAGCTTCAATTCCCTGCAAAGACCATACATATATCGCCAGATGGGAAGCTTTTGGCTGTAGGGTGCATAAATGGCACTACACTGATAATAGACTGTTCAGGGAAAAAACTATCAATAATCAATAGTTTAAAGGAAAAACATGAGGTCAGTATCGTGAAATTCTCTCCCAATGGTGAGTTTCTCGCTGCTGGTATCGCTCCTCCTACTGATGAGGTTCTGATCTATAATCTGAAGAAGAACTTCGCGGTTTCGGCCAGACTGAAAGGCTCACCTTCTCGGATAATACACCTGGATTTCTCAGAGGACTCGAGGGTGATTCAGTTCAATAATACCAGTTATGAGATCCTTTATTTCGATTCAGGAGATGGGAAACAATTAACACATGGGGCTAGTCAGAATAAAGACGAGAAGTGGGCCAATTGGACCTTGATAATAGGGTGGCCTGTACAAGGGATCTGGCCTCCTTGTTCTGATGGTTCTGATGTAAACTGTGTAGATCGCAGCAAAAATTGTGAGGTTTTGGCAACAGGTGATGATTTCGGGAAAGTGAAGCTTTTTAAGTATCCTTGTGCGAAAGAAAAGGCGAATTTCAATAAATATGGAGGTCATTCAGCCCATGTGACAAATGTGCGATTTTCTGCGAAAAGTGACTATTTAATGTCGACTGGAGGTGGAGAAAAGAGCATCTTCCAATGGAAATATATTGGGGAAAATAGTGAAGAAAATGAGGAAGAAGACGAGAAAAATGAGAAAGAAGAGTCTCCAAAAGCGAAAAATACTAATGAAGATGAGGATTTCGCTGAAGAAGAACAAGGGGAAGGAGATCAAATGGGTGCTACAAAGCCATATTTAGGCCAGTTAAACCATTCAATTCCTTCATGGTATAAGCCTAGTAAAAAGGACAAACAAGGTCCCGAAGGGACCTTAACTCTGAGTTACGTGCATGGTTATCGTTGTTTCGATGACTGTAGAAATACCGCTAAATGGTTAGAAGATGGTCGAATCGTCTTTGTAGGAGCTGCTTTGGGGGTTATTTTCGATATAAAGAAGAATAAACAGGAGTTCTTTAATAAACATGAAGAAGATATCGTGAGTTTGGCTGTACATCCCAAGAAGAAGATTATCGCCACTGGTCAAATGGCAGCTAAAGGTAAGGCTAAAACCATCGATCTTTACGTATGGGACTCCGAGACAAAGAAGGACTTCTGCAATATGAACCATTTCCATTTGCGAGCCGTTGTGGCTTTAGCCTTTTCATCAGATGGTGGTAAATTGTTATCAGTAGGACAAGACGATGACAATTCATTGGCGATCCATGACTGGAGCTCCAAAACCCTGCTTTGTACTTCTAATGTCGATAAAGCAAAGGTAACAGGAGCTGCTTGGAGTCCAGTATCTCCTAATGATTTCGTGACAGTCGGTGCGAAAATCATCAAATTCTGGACTTTAAACGGTCGAAACGTCAGTTCGAAAATCGGGAAAATGGATGCAAATGATAAGCTTTTTCCCTTTACTTGTGTGGCTTATGCTTTTAAGGGTATCGTGGTTACCGGTTCTGGGAGTGGAGATATGGCTTTATGGAATGGAGGAGTCGCTGGGAAGAAGATTCAGGCTCATAAAGGAGAAGTCGGTAGTTTATTGAGTGTTGGTGAGTTATTATACAGTGGAGGAGGTGATGGAAAAGTGATAATATGGGAAAATAAAGGCGGGTTGGTCCAAAAGAGCATTATCGTAGAAATGGCTTCTTTAACGAAATATTCCCCTGGGATTCGTAGTATTGATATTAATGATAAAGGCAGTATTTTGCTAGGGACTAGAGGATCAGAGATCTATGTACAGGAGAAAGGAATGAAGGGTTGGAATTGTGTATTATATGGACATTATGATGGAGAAGTGTGGGGATGTGCTGCTAGTCCTAATGCCTATAGATTTGCAACTTGTGGAGGAGATAAGACTATAAGACTATGGGATGCTGGGAAAAATACAATGGTTTGTGGGACTTTACCGTTAGAGAATGATTTAAGGGCGATGGACTGGGATCCTAAAGGGGAGTTCATTGTGGCTGCGGATGTGAAAGGGAGGGTTATGGTTTACAGTTCTGATAAACTCGAACAGCTGCATTTGATGCAGAGCATCTTTAAGGTCACACCAAAGAAATCCGATCCGTGGATTGAGGATATCAAGGTATCTCCGAATTCGGATGTGATTGCGTTGGGGGCACATGGAGGACAACCGGATATTCAACTCATGGCAATCAAAGGGAATAAACTGTCGACGCTAGTAATTTTTATTTTAGTGATTTTCTTTGATTTTGTCAATTTCTTATAATTTTTATCGAATTTAATCAATTTCTTAATTTATTCAATAATTTCTCTACAGAAAACAATCAAAGCTGCTTTATCCAGTGCTCTGACTCATTTAGACTTCTCAGAAGATGGTTCCATGCTGGTCGCAAATACCCAAGACTACTGGTTGAAATTCTACAACGTTGATGCTGCAAAAGACGCCTCGGCGTCTTCTGCCAAAGATGTCAAATGGTATACCTGGACCTGTACCCTTGGCTTTTACGCCCAAGGTATCTTTCCAGGTGTTGATGGCACTGATGTGAACAGTGTCTGCAGGTCCTGGAATCAGAAATTCTTAGCAACAGGTGATGATTTCGGGAAAGTGAACTTATTTGCCTTTCCTTGTGTAGTGCCGAAAGCCAAATGCGTATCGTATCTAGGACATTCTTCGCATGTGACAAAGGTGAAATTCTCATTTGACGATAGCTTTTTGATGTCCACGGGAGGTGGCGATAAATGCGTGATTACTTGGAAGACTTCCTTTGGGAAATCAGGGAATAAAGAGATAAAAGAAGAGGTAAAGGCTGATAATGAAGAGGAAGAAGAGGATATGGACCCTGATGCCCAGGATGTGGTGAAAGCCAAGGTGACAAAGAAAGGAGCACAAAAATTCAGTATTTTTTTATTTTTTTATAAAAAATTTGAAATATTGTTAAAAAATAAAGAAAAAAATGAAGAAAAAAAGAAAGAAGAAGCTTTTTTTACAGAGGAGGATGAGGATAAGGGGGATGAGTTCATGGCTGTGAAACCTTGGCTCGGCGCAATCAAGGAGCCAACCGGATATAAGAACCCTAAGGATCAAAATAAGGCTCCTGCCGTCACAATAGAATTGAATTACGTTTTTGGATATCGCGCCAAGTAAAATTTATTGATTTTTCATTTTCTTTTTTAACTTTTTGACATTTTTTCATTTTTTTTATTTTTTTCAATAAGGGATTGTCGAAATAACATCCGTTTCCTTAAATCCGGTTCAATCGTCTACCATGCAGCGGCTCTCGGCATAGTTCTCGATCCAGAGAACAATACTCAGCGTTTTTTCAATAAACACATCGACGACATCACAGCCTTCGACCTTCATCCGGATGATGAGACTGTGGCCACTGGTGAAATAGGTCCAAAACCTTCGATTTACGTGTGGAATTCTACCACAATGGAGGTTAAATGTCAATTTAAAGCCGTGATTGCAAAGGGTATTGCCGCATTGGCGTTTTCACCTTCTGGTAAACGATTGGTAGCTGCTGCAATTGATGATGATCATTGGGTCGCAGTTATGGATGTTACAGGAACAGGAAGTGTGATAGGAAAGGTGAAAGGAGGAAAAGATGTGATGATTTCATTGGCTTTTAATACAGAAGATGTAATTATTTTAATATTTTATCTATTTTCATATTTTCATGACAAATTTATTAGGAATTTGCTTCAGTTGGAAATAAACACTATAAGTATTGGAAGGTGAATGGTGCGAATATCGCTGGAACGAAAGGGGATGCTGAGTTGAAGATCACATTGAATTGTTGTGAGTTTATTGATGGCAATTGCATCGTCGGGTGCAGTGACGGCGGGATTTTTAATTGCAAAGGTTCTTCTATGGGAAAAGCCTATCCAATTCATGCGAAATCTATTGATGCTCTTTGTGTTTCTAAAGACAAGTTCTACTTTTTCCAAATAATTTTATTAAATTGTTCATTAAATTAGTTCATTAAATTCTTCATTAAATATTCATTAAATTCTTTATTAAATTGATTCATTAAATTTATTTATAAAGCATCATCACTGGTGGAAAAGATCAGACAATCAAGGTATTATCTCGTTCATTCAAGCTGAAATTCTCCATCGATTGCACGAAAACTCTTCCAGATTCCGTATGCCCTTCTATCCGTAGTCTATGTCTTAGCAACAATTCCAAAAAGCTCCTCCTTGGGACCTACGGCTCAGAGATCTATCAAATGACTTCTTCTGGCTCCCTATCTGAAACCACTACTTTCTCCCCTGCTTCCTGTTTCATGAATGGTCACTACACTCCTAATAAGCAATGGACAAATGAAGTCTGGGGTCTAGCTCCGTTTCATAAAGGCGACCTCTATGCCACTTCTTCTGATGATGGCACATTAAGGATCTGGTCTTCTCTTGAACGAAAGCAGCTGAGATTCGTGAGAACTACATTGGATAACACAAAAAAAGAGACTCCGCTTGATAAACAAACCCAAGACCTTCAGGACTCGGTTAAGGGAAGAGCTATTGATATATCGCAGGATGATTTACTGATAGCAGTTGGCTTTAAAGATGGATTTGTGAAAATATATGACTCAGAAACGTTAGAACAAACCCTTTCCTTTAAGAATGCGAAGGAATGGATCTCAGATCTGAAGTTCTCTCCTGATAACAACCTTCTGGCTGTAGGCTCACATGATAACGCGATATACCTTTATTCTTTGCCGAATTTTAAGAAGCTCTTTGTTATGAACAAACATTCCTCTTATATCACACATCTTGACTGGTCTGAAAACTCGATGAATCTTCATTCGAATTGTGGAGCCTATGAACTATTGTTCTGGGATGCTTTATCAGGGAAACAGCTACCTGGAGGAGCCTCTGCTCTAAAGGATGAGCAATGGGCAAGTTGGACTTGTGTATTAGGGTTCCCTGTACAAGGAATATGGCCAGTGAATGCTGATGGGACCGATATAAATTATGTGGATAGATCTAAGAAAAAACATCCTGGAGGGTATTATTTATTGGCTTCTGGAGATGATTTCGGGAAAGTGAGGATATTGAAGTATCCGTGTATTTTGAAGAGCTCAGAGGCTGTGAGTGGAGCAGGACATTCAAGCCATGTACCGTGTGTGAAGTGGAGCGAGGGAGATGAGTTTTTGTTCTCGGTTGGAGGGGAAGATAATTGCGTGTTTCAATGGGTGGTAAAGAAAAAATAATAGAAATTGATGATTATGAACGAATTGAGTTTTTTGATTTTGGGAAATTTAAAGATTTTTATGAATTTTAAAGAATTTTAAAAAAATGGGTTTTTGGTTAATTTCTTTTTTATTTCTTTATTTTTTGAGTTTTTTGAGAAAGAAATTTAAAATTTTGAAACTAAAAAATAGTGAAAATTATAAAAAATAAATTAGTTTACAAAAAATTAAAATTAAATTAGGGTAATAAAAAAAATTT
>JFJP01011179.1_pt1 | contig 10667 bp, 11 predicted proteins | sample 431651 | NCBI WGS metagenome assembly JFJP01 (sample SAMN02602958, study PRJNA72255) | Microbial mat metagenome, whole genome shotgun sequencing project. | biome: fresh water; feature: sink hole; material: water; isolation source: purple microbial (photo- and chemosynthetic) mats found in...
TCGTCAGGTCGAGGGGCTACTCCGGAGGTGCAAGAACGATACGCGGATTCTTTAATAGCTCAGCCAGGCCCGGGAGCCTATAAATCGACATATAGGATCTATATTTAACATTACGGCATTCATTTGAACAGCCATCATCATAAGCTGGTTCGCAAATAGTAGATAAGTGTCTGCTTTAAGACAATCTTACAGAATTCTTAATGTAGCCCCGGCCCGTTGCCGCGGTGTTCCTCGCGTCTGTGCTCAAGCCAGAGGTTTCCGATACTTCGCCTGGTACAGCCCCGCCTCAACCGCACCCAGGAATCCCGCCCGCATGAGATCCGGATCCACCGGAGCCAGCCGCCTGATCTGCGCCGGCGTTACCACCGGCAGATGCTGCAACTCGTCCAGGCGGTCGCCGATCCAGTTCAGGTCGTCCTCATCGGTCAGCCACCCACGCTTGTCGAGCGCCGCCAGATCCAACGGGCGCGAATAGCTGCGCAGCGTCTTCTGGCCCACGGTGTTGAAATACACCTCGAAGTACGACATCACCAGTTCGCGCAGGCTGCGGTAGACCGGCTCGCGGGCGCGCAGCACCGTGGTGTTGGACTTGGCCACGGCGCCCCAGCGCCCATCGACCGTGTAGACGGCCAGCACGTGGTCGTCGTCGTTCCAGGCGCGCAGGTCCACCAGGCGCGGCCGGTGGCCCAGCTCACGCAGCGCGGCGGCGGCGAACATCGCCCCGTCGAAGCAGGCGGCCTTGCGTTCGCGCATGACCCGCCGGGGCGAGCGCGCACGATAGTCGGCGTCGTACGGCAGGTCATTCAGGAACTGCTGGACGGCCAGGGGCGTCTTCAGGCGCGCCAGCAGGCGACGCTCGGCCGCGGTCCAGGGTGAGCGGTCGGGTGAGCGGTCGGGGGTGCGGCGGGCCATGCGTGGTCCTTTCGTCGGTCGGCGCGCGCGAGCCATGAGCCGGCGATGCTATCATCACCGGGCGAAGGCGGCAACTGCCGCGCGGTTGGCGCGTCACGGCCGGCCATGGTATCGTGCCCTGCCGACCGTGGGATCGCTCCCCCCCGCCCGAACCGAAAGGACCCGCGATGAGCGGCCGCCTGCAAGCCTTCCGTGAAGAACGCGAGCGCCTGAACGCGCGCGTCCTCGAAACCGCGACCATGACGACCAAGCGCTTCTTCAACCTGGACACCGCCACCTACAAGGACGGCGCGCTGCCGGCCCGCACCAAGGAGATGGCCGGCCTGGCCGCTTCGCTGGTGCTGCGCTGCGACGACTGCATCGCCTATCATGTCATCCGCTGCGCCGAAGAGGGCGTCAGCGAGGCCGAGATCCTCGAGATCTTCGACGTAGGCCTGATCGTCGGCGGCTCCATCGTCATCCCGCACCTGCGGCGGGCCCGCGCGCTGCTGGACGAACTGCTGGCGGAACAGGAAAGCTGAGGCGACGGCGATGATGCTCGACACGCTGGACCACCTCGCGCAGCTGGCGTCGTTTTCGACGGCGTTCGCCGAGGCGGCGGCCTGGCTGGGCCGGCCGGACCTGGCCGAACTGGCGCCGGGGCGCTACGAGGCGGGCGCCGGCGGCGTCCACGCCACGGTCGCCTGCGTGCCGGCCCGCCACGCCGACCAGGGGCAACTGGAGGCGCACCGGCGGTTCGCCGACATCCAGGTGCTGCTTGAGGGGCGGGAAACCATGGGCTGGCGGCCGCTGGCCGACTGCGCGCAGCCGGTTGCCGGGTACGACGCGGAAACGGACCTGCAGTTCTTCGCCGACGCGCCGCAGGTCTGGTTCGGCCTGCGCCCCGGCCAGTTCGCGGTCTTCCTGCCCGGCGACGCCCACCTGCCGCTGGTGGGCGAGGGCATTCTGCGCAAGATCGTCGTCAAGGTGCCGCTGGACGCCGCCTGAACCGGCCGGGCGGCGGCGCGCGCCCGTTGACATCCCGCCGCCGCGCGCCCACCATGGGGGGACGCGGCCACCGGTCCGCAGCCGTTCCTCCGGATGCCATCGTCGAGGGAGCAATCGCCTTGGGTTCCTACACCCTGACCCACCTGCAGCACCTCGAGCAGGAATCCATCCACGTCATGCGCGAGGTCGTCGCCGAGTTCAAGAACCCGGTGATGCTCTATTCCGTGGGCAAGGACTCGGCGGTCATGCTGCGCCTGGCGCAGAAGGCGTTCCACCCGGGCCGCTTTCCGTTCCCGCTGCTGCACGTGGACACCGGCTACAAGTTCCCCGAGATGTACGCCTTTCGCGACCGGCACGTGGCCGACATCGGGGCGCGCCTGCTCGTCGAGCGCAACGAGGAATGGATCGCCAAGGGCGCCCACCCCACGCGTCTGGGCAACGACAAGTGCTGCCAGCAGCTGAAGACGCGCGGACTGCTCGACGCGCTGGGCAAGCACGGTTTCGACGCCGCCTTCGGCGGGGCCCGCCGCGACGAGGAGAAATCGCGCGCCAAGGAACGCTTCTTCTCGGTGCGCGACCGGCTCGGCCAGTGGGACCCGAAGAACCAGCGCCCCGAGCTGTGGAGCCTCTACAACGCGAACATCGACGACGGCGAGAACGTGCGCGTGTTCCCGCTCAGCAACTGGACCGAGCTGGACGTGTGGCAGTACATCCGCCAGGAGTCGATCCCCATCGTGCCTCTGTATTACGCACGGCCCCGCAAGGTGGTGCGCCTGGGCGGCATCCTGGTGCCCTGCGAGCATCGCGCGATCGTCGACCCCGACGGCAAGCTGGGCTTCGCCGACAGCGACATCGTCGAGGTCAACTGCCGCTTCCGCAGCCTCGGCTGCATCCCCTGCACCGGGGCCATCGAGTCGGATGCGACGACGATCGACCAGATCATCGAGGAAGTCGTGGCCGCCCGGCGCAGCGAGCGCGAGAACCGGCTGATCGATCTGACCAGCGATTCGTCGATGGAGCAGAAGAAGCGCGAGGGATACTTCTGATGGACCAACCGCTTGATCACCCTTCCGAAAAGCCCGCGCCGGCGCTGCCCGACGCCGAGAAGAGCCTGTTGCGGTTCACGACCAGCGGCAGCGTGGACGACGGCAAGTCCACCCTGATCGGCCGCCTGCTCTACGAGACGAACTGCATCTTCGAGGACCAGTACGCGGCCGTGGCGCGCACCTCGGAGAAGCGCGGCGACGAACGCGTGGACCTGGCCCTGCTGCTGGACGGCCTGGCCGCCGAGCGCGAACAGGGCATCACCATCGACGTGGCCTACCGCTATTTCGCCACGGCGCGGCGCAAGTTCATCATCGCCGACACGCCGGGCCACGAGCAGTACACGCGCAACATGGTCACCGGGGCCTCGACCGCCGACCTGGCCATCATCCTGATCGACGCCCGGCACGGCGTGATCACCCAGTCGAAGCGCCACGGTTTCCTGATCTCGCTGCTGCAGATCCCGCATCTGGTGGTGGCCGTCAACAAGATGGACCTGGTGGACTGGCGGCAGGACGTCTACGACGCCATCGTGCGCGACTACCAGGATTTCTCGCAGAAGCTCGACATCCACGACGTCACGTTCATCCCGCTGAGCGCGCGCGACGGCGACAACGTCACCCGGCGCAGCGACCGCATGCCCTGGTACCAGGGGCAGACGCTGTTGCACACGCTGGAGAACGTGCACGTGGCCGCCGACCGCAACTACGTGGACTTCCGCTTTCCCGTGCAGACCGTGCTGCGGCCGAACCTGGATTTCCGGGGGTTCGCCGGCACCGTCGCCTCGGGCACGATCCGGCCGGGCGAAGAGGTGGTCGCGCTGCCGTCCGGCCGCTCCACGCGCGTGAAGTCGATCGAGACGTTCGACGGACAGCTGCCCGAGGCCTTCGCCGGGCAGGCCGTCGTCCTGACCCTGGCCGACGAGATCGACCTGAGCCGCGGCGACATGCTGGTGCGCGCGCGCAACCTGCCGCAGGTGGGCACCGATTTCGACGCCACGCTGTGCTGGATGGACCAGGAGCCGCTGAACCGGCGCACGCACTACGTGCTGAAGCACACGACGCACAAGGTCAAGGCCTTCGTCAGCGACGTGCACTACCGCATCGACGTCAACACGCTGCACCGCGAGCCGGCCGATTCGTTCGCGCTGAACGAGATCGGGCGGGTGGCGATCCGCACGGCGCGGCCCGTCTTCTTCGACCCGTACAAGGCCAACCGCGCCACCGGCAGCTTCATCCTGATCGACCCGGTGACGAACCGCACCGCCGCCGCCGGCATGATCCGCGGCGTCTCGCGCGGCGTGGGGGACGTGGCGCGCGCGGGGCAGGCCGTGTCCCACCGTTCCCTGAACGTGCAGTGGGAAGGCGGCCTGATCGCGCAGGCCGACTGGGAGAAGCGCAACGGCCACAAGGGCGGCGTGCTGTGGTGCACCGGCTATTCGGGCGCCGGCAAGTCCACCGTGGCCAAGGCGCTGGTGCGCGAACTGTTCGCCGCCGGCTGCCAGGTGATGCTGCTGGACGGCGACAATGTGCGCCACGGCCTGTGCGGCGACCTCGGGTTCTCCGACCGCGACCGCACCGAGAACATCCGCCGTGTGGCCGAGACGGCCAAGCTGTTCTACGAGCAGGGCAATCTGGTCGTCTGCACCTTCATCTCGCCGTTCCAGGCCGACCGGGCCTTCGCGCGCTCGATCATGCCGCCGGGCGTGTTCCACGAAGTCTTCGTCAAGTGCGACCTGGACGTGTGCCGTCGGCGCGACCCCAAGGGGCTCTACCGCAAGGCCGAGGCGGGCGAGATCAGCGAGTTCACGGGGGTGTCGTCGCCCTACGAGGCGCCGGACCGGCCGGATCTCGTGCTGGAGACCGATCTGCACGCGGTCGACGAACTGGTCGCCCGGTTCCGCGGCTACCTGCGGGAGCGGGGCCTGGTCGAGTAGCGGTCTGGTCGACTGCGGTTTTGGCCGGGAAAATTATTCAGCGGCGCCTGTGATTTCCCGCCGGGAATCGGCTCTTCAAGGGAGCGGGCGTCTTGCGCCGTGGATCGGCCGCCGGAAGGGGGATTTCCGGTGGCCGATCCCGTCTATATCACCGCGTCGATCAGCGCCCGGAAATAGGCCGGCATCTCGTGCCGCGGGTACCAGGCCAGCGCGATCTCCTGATCCAGCCGCCGATCAGGGCACAGGTCCACCAGCCGTCCGTCGGCCAGCCAGGGCGCGGCAAAATCCTCCGCCAGCACCGTGTAGCCCAATCCTTCGGCCACCATCGCCGCCAGCGCGTCCGGATTGTTCACCAGGTGACGCCGGCGCCGCGCCGTGCCCAGCAGATCGTGCTCCCGCAGGAACGCGAAGGTGGCGTCGTCGCCCTCGTTGAAGTCGATGATGCGCTCGCGGGCCACGACATCGGCCAGGCTCCGCTTCGCCCAGGCGCCGGGGCCGACCAGCACCTGCCGGCTCGGCCGCAGCGGCTTGGCGTCCAGTTCGTCCACCACATCGTCGCGCGGCAGCACCGCCAGTTGAGCCTGCCCGGACTTGAGCGCCGCGAGTCCGGCGTTGTGGTCGTCGAGCACGAAGCTGAGCGTCACGCCGGGAAAATCCGGCAACACGGCGGTGGTCGCCGGGATCACGCGGCTGCGCATCAGGCTGGAAGGCCCGGTGATGGCCACGCGCACGCTGGCGGCCGGATCGCCGCGCCTGACCAGGGCCAGCAGTTCACCCTCGAGGTCGCCCGCCCTCTGGCCGTAGCGGATCAGCGCCTCGCCCTCGGCGGTCGGGCGCATGCCGCGGCGCGAGCGGATGAACAGCGTGCAGCCCAGCTCGCGCTCGAGCACACGGATGCGCTGGGTGACGCCGGTCTGGCTCAGCCCGATCTCGCGCGCGGCCCCGTGGACGGTGCCGTGGCGCACGATGGCCATGAAGGCCTCGAGTCCCGGATGGAGTAAACTCATTCTGAGTCATCAATAACTGAAATCATTCAATTATTCAAATCAAATCGCCCGGCCTATCTTGCCCGTTCCATCAGCGGACCCCGGCAGGAGGCAGACATGACCCAGAAGGCATCGGCGGACAACGGTAAACAGAAGGTGATCCTGGCCTACAGCGGCGGGCTGGATACCTCGGTCATCCTCGTCTGGCTCATCGAGCAGGGCTGGGACGTGATCGCCTACATCGCCGACGTGGGGCAGGACGAGGACCTGGCGGCCGCCGAACGCAAGGCCCTCACCCTGGGCGCGACCAAGGTCTTCGTCGAGGATCTGAAGGCGGAGCTGGTCACCGACTACATCTTCCCGATGATCAGCGCCAACGCCATCTACGAGGGTCGCTACCTGCTGGGCACGGCCGTGGCGCGCCCGTTGATCGCCAAGCGGCAGATCGAGATCGCGCAGCGCGAAGGCGCCACCTGGGTGTCGCACGGCGCCACCGGCAAGGGCAACGACCAGGTGCGCTTCGAACTGGCCTACTACGCGCTGGCCCCGGACATCAAGGTCTTCGCGCCCTGGAAGGACGCCACGTTCCTGGCGGCGTTCCGCGGTCGCACCGACCTGATCAACTACGCGCAGGCCAAGGGCATCGAGATCAAGTCGTCGCTGGCCAAGCCCTACAGCGAGGACGACAACCTGCTGCACATCAGCCACGAGGCGGGCATCCTCGAGGATCCCGGCCTGGCCGCGCCGCCCGAAGTGTACTCGCGCACGATCGCGCCCGAACTGGCGCCCGACACGGCCGCCCTGCTGCGCATCGACTTCACCGACGGCCTGCCGACCAAGGTGACCAATGTCGACACGGGCTTCGAGGTGACCGGCGCCCTGCCGCTGTTCACGTATCTGAACGCGGTGGGCGCGGCGCACGGCGTCGGCCGCGTGGACATGGTCGAGAACCGCTTCGTGGGCGTGAAGTCCCGCGGCGTGTATGAAACCCCCGGCGGCACCATCCTGCTGGCGGCGCACCGCGACCTCGAGGGCCTGGCCATGGACCGCGAGGTGATGTGCCTGCGCGACATGCTGGCGGCCAAGCTGAGCGAGCTGATCTACAACGGCTTCTGGTTCAGCCCCGAGATGGACTTCCTGATGTCGGCCATCCACAAGAGCCAGGAGCTGATCGACGGTCAGGTCACGGTGAAGCTCTACAAGGGCGGCGTCTGGCCGCTGGCGCGTACCAGCCCCAGTTCTCTGTACGACCAGGAGCTGTCGAGCATGGACCAGGGCGGCGGTTACGACCAGATGGACGCGGCCGGCTTCATCCGCATCAACGCGATCCGGCTTAAGGCGCACAACGCGATCTGCCGCAAACGCGCGGCACAGGCGGCCGCGGCCGCTTCGCCCACGGCCGCGGCCGCCGTCTCATGAGCACGTTGTGGACGCGGGCCGACCAGCCCGATCCCTGGCTGCAATCGTTCCTGGCCGGCGACGACCACGTGCTGGACCTGCAGCTGGTGCCCTACGATTGCCGGGCATCGCTGGCCCACGCGCGGATGCTGGAGCGCATCGGCGTGCTGACCGTCGCGGAACTGCAGAGCCTGGAGGAGGGGCTGGCCGAGATCGAGGAACTGGCCGCGCAGGGCCGCTTCCCGATCACGGCCGCCGACGAGGACTGCCACACCGCCATCGAGAACCACCTGACGCAGCACTGCGGCGAGGCGGGCCGGAAGATCCACACCGGCCGCTCGCGCAACGACCAGGTGCTGACGGCGCTGCGCCTGTGGGAGAAGGACCACGTCGACCAGCTGCTGGGCATGCTCGTGGCGTACCTCGATGCGCTCTATGCCATCCGCAAGGCTCAGGGCGATGTCGCGCTGCCCGGCTACACCCACATGCAGGCGGCGATGCCGACCACGGTCGACGTCTGGCTGGGCAGCTACGCCGACGCCGCGCGCGACGACCACGAACTGCTGTCGCTGGTCCGCCGCCTGGTGGACCGCTGCCCGCTCGGCACCGCCGCCGGCTTCGGCGTGCCGGTGCTGGCGCTGGACCGCGAAGGCACGGCCGCCGAACTGGGCTTCGCCAGCGTGCTGGCCAACCCCATGTACGCGCAGTTGAGCCGCGGCCGCGTCGAAGCGCTGCTGCTGGCCGCCTGCAGCCAGGTGATGCTGGGCCTGAGCCGCCTGGCCAGCGACCTGCTGCTGTTCTCCACGCGCGAGTTCGGGCTGCTCGCGCTGCCGCCGTCGCTGTGCACCGGCAGCTCGCTGATGCCGCAGAAGCGCAACCCCGACGTCTTGGAACTGATCCGCGCCCGCTTCCACGTCGTGGCCGGCGAAGAGGCCAAGGTGCGCGCCATGACCGCGGGCCTGATGTCCGGCTACAATCGCGACGTGCAGCTGACCAAGGGCCCGCTGTTCGCCGGCGTTGCCGCGACGGTCGACAGCCTGCGCGCGATGGCGATGGTTCTGGCCGGCCTGGGGATCGACGTCGACCGCTGCGCGGCGGCCGTTACCGACGAGATGCGGGCGACGGAGCGCGCGATGAAGCTGGTCAGTGAAGGGGTGCCGTTCCGGGATGCCTATCGGCGGGTGGCTGCTGAGGAGGCGGCCAGGCGCGAGGTTAAGCCGGAAGGTCGTGGGGACTGATCTCCTGTCGGTGCAGATGCTGCCGTCCCTGGAATGCTCGTGCCGGCAGTGTTGTCGTTGTCCAATAGAGGTCCCATCGCAGGCTGGCAGTGCAGCCCTACACCTCCGCAAACTCATATCTGACCTTCAACTCCCCGCACCGCGACCAGGCCATCAGCCCCTGCTTCTGCATCCGGCCAAGCACGATTCCGGGCGCCACGCCGATCTCCCGCGCAAATGCGGCAATCGCCTGGGCATTGTGCGGCAGGTCGGCCAGGCGCTGGGCGGCTGCGGGAGGGATCAGCAGGTTGGCGGCGAACGTGTCGGCCTCCGACTCGAGCTGGTCGTCCACGTCGTCGGCGCCTTCGAGCACAGTCAGTTTTTTGCTGTGTTGCAACAGGTGGCAGATCTCGTGGAAGAACGTGAACCACAGCACGTCATGGGTCTTAAAGCGGTTGCTCAGCAACAGCAGGGCCTTGGTCGGCGAAATCCATTTCGTGGCGCCGAAGGCGGGGCAGCCCCTCGGTGTGGGCAGGACGACGACGGCAATGCCGGCTTCCGCGCACAGCGCCGTCAGTGCGGGCACGAAAGCTTCGGGTTCGGCCAGGGTTGTCAGGGAGCGCAGTGCGGGCAGTCGCTGGCGCAGTTCCGTTGCGCTGTAGTCCGCTGTCGGCATGCTCTGGGCCAGCCGCTCGCCCTGGCGCAGCCAGGCCGCCGCCGCCGGCCCCGCCATGGACGAGGCTGGAGACCCCCGGAAAGCAGCCAACGGCCCGTTGTAGGTGTTGTCCCAGGCTTCAACTGAGGCCACCCCGAAGAAGCGCAGGCACTCAGCAACCTGTCGGCCCTTGTCGGCGTGTGGCTCGATCCAGCCCATCGCAATCATGCTGGCCAACGGCAGCCGCCTCAGCCATTGCGCCGAAATCCGGTTCAGCTGGTCGAACTCTTGCCTGGCGAGCGCCGCGCGATACTGCACCTCGCGCCGCATCCAGAAGTCCGCCGTCGAACCGAGGACCGTTTCGAGCTTCAGCGCGGCCTCAAAGGAAATCGAGGCCCGCCCGCGGACCAGGTCGTTGATGTGCTTGCGCGTGTAGCCCGTGCGCTCGGCCAGATCTGCCTGCGTGAGGTTCCGTTCCCGCAGTACATCGGCAATCGTGTCGCCCGGCGGTGACGCCCACGCGGGGTTGAAGGTATAGGTGTCAGTCATGGTAGTCTCCAATGAATATGATGGTGATGCTGCCCACTCTGGACCAGTCGATGGTGTCGTCGGCCTTCAGGGGCGGCGGATCCTCGGTGGGCCGGAACACGAGCCGGCGCCCGCCCTCCAATTTCAATGCGAACTGGCCTCTTCGGTCACCCCTCAACGGGTGCGGATGCCCAGCCACGAGTTCGACCACCGATTGCGCCGCGGCAAGGTCCGCCAATCGCTTGCGCAGCGACTTGGCGCATTTACGGCCCAGTTTGCGGTCGGCCGTGGCCGGGCATTCGCAGAGAGCCCGATTGGCTTGGCCTTCGATGAGTATATGCAAATCCTGCTCCGCTAGCAATAAAAGTTAACCGAAAAGGTTAATCACAATGGAATAGCGGGCGGTGCGCCGTCTGGGCCACCCCACGTTCGCGTCAGCAATTCCGTTGCCGCCGATGACTACCTGCTTTTGCGAAACGGCGTGGCTCGATCCGGAAGCGGTAGTGGCGTGGCGCGCCTGCGCCGGCGCAAGTGATCGCAAGATCGTGAGACTTGCGCCGGCGCAAGTCCCAGGGCGGCGCCTCAGGCGCGCCGCGCCGTCTCAATCGCCGCGATGACGATCTTCGTCATCTCCATCATCACGGTGAAGCAGTGCGCGGCGTCCCGCTGCTGGGCGCTGCTGCTGGTGCGGATCTACGAATGTCTCCCCCTGAGATGCCCGAAGTGCGGCGAGCCGATGCGGATCATCGCCTTCGTGCTGGACCGGCCGACGATCGAGCGCATCCTCGATCACATCGGTGAGCCCACGCAGCCGCCCCAGGTGCTGCCGGCGCGCTCGCCGCCGCAACTCGCGTTCGGGTTCGACCAGACGGTCGCGACCACGGACTGGCCGGAGATGGATCAGACTGCGGGAACGGACGACGGCTGGGATTGATCCACGAGCATATCGGATTGGGATAGGGTGCCGGGCGCAGGCGAGCGCGGTGGACGGGAACGTGTGCGTG
>JFJP01011930.1_pt1 | contig 10667 bp, 8 predicted proteins | sample 431651 | NCBI WGS metagenome assembly JFJP01 (sample SAMN02602958, study PRJNA72255) | Microbial mat metagenome, whole genome shotgun sequencing project. | biome: fresh water; feature: sink hole; material: water; isolation source: purple microbial (photo- and chemosynthetic) mats found in...
CCGTCACGATCTCAAACCGCCCCAGTTGTTCACGGCGTTTGGCCAGGTTGCGGAGGCGCTGGGCCAGCGACTGCCCTGGCAGAAATTCTTGCACCAGATAGAAAAGGCCGGCTTGTTCGCCAAAATTGTAGAGGCGCACAATGTTTGGGTGGTGCAAACTGGCGAGCAGGGCCGTTTCCTGCCAAAAACGCTCAACGAATCCGGCCTGCTTAGTCAATTGCTCCGCCAGCACCTTAATGATGACGGGGCGGTGCAAGTTGACATCAAGCCCCCGATAGACCGCTGCCCGTTCCCCTTGGCCCAAAAGCTCCTGCACCTCGTAGGTTCCCAGTTTTGTGCCAAGCAGGTTGTGCGAATCAGCTCCCAAAATTCCAAGACCTTTTAGGTTTGGCAAAGGATGTTCTACCATCAGCTACTCTTGTTGCTCAATGTTTTTAGGGCCCAATTTGGCTTGTTGAAATCAACAACTAACACTTTTAATTCCCATTTTGAGACCGTTTGCATCAGACTGAACGGGTTTGGCAATTCGATTTTACGAACCCAGGGGCCTCTGCAAACCTGCTTTCTAGCTCACAGAAAGCTTGCGCTTGGATGATATGGTTTGCCTCCTAGCCTCTCCTTCTTAATTAAGGGCGTACCACAGATAGGCGTATAGAACTAAGAGAAAGGGCGAGGCTCAGATGAAATCGCAAAATCTGCTCAACCACCTGAAATCAGCAAGCGCGAAGACTTGTGTCCCCGAAACGGTTGACAATGGCAACGACCAAATCCGCATTATTCGCTGAGGAGCAGCGCAGGGCGCAGGGTGAGCCTGCCAAACGGCCAAACCCTGTGCCCCTCAATTGCAAAGCGGGCCGCGATATTTCTTTTCAAGCTCCAGCGGCCTTCCAGCTTGGGCTTTTGCAGCGGCTTTTGTGCCCACCCCCACGACGCGCAAAGCCCCCCAGACTAAAGGTGAAGCTGCGCCCAGGCTCTCCTGGGGCGAATGGGCCAGCAAAGCTCGCTGGGTTTGAGCTAAGGCCGTCGGCACATCTTCGTGCTGAATGAGGTCATATAAAAGCGTAAAAACTTTTTGCATCTCGGCATCAAAGACGGGCCAAAGGCTGGCAATAACATCGCGGGCCCCCGCCGCCAGAAAACCACAATCCAGGCTTAAAAGCTCATCTCCAGGCAAAACTTCCGTTTTGGCACTTTCACAGGCCGCCAAAACAACGGTTGCACCCTTTAGCTGAAGCCCCGCGATTTCGTGCAAAAGCAAGTCGCCATCCCAAAGTTTGACGTGGGCCAGCAACCCAGAGGCCGCCACAAGTTGGGCATGACTGGCCAAGTGCAACAAACGATAATTACTCATTGCGCCTTTGGCCGCCAAATCTAAGATTGCTTGCCGCGTTGCCGTAGCATTCTCCAACCGCGTTACTGCACTGGGCCAATGTTGAGCCACCACATCCAATTCAGCTTGTACAAAGGGCAATTCTTGGTCATAATGTTCAAAAGAACTACAGCCGACCAAAAGCGCGGCCTCACCGCCAATGGGCAAAGCCGCCAAGTGGCTCCACAAACCTAAGCTGGGCAAAAGTTGGATAATCGCCCGTTCGCAAAGCCAGGCTTCCCCAACGCGCAGGGTGGCCCAAGCAAGGTTATGCAAGCGCCCACCAGGGATAATGATCAAGCGCTTCGCAGGGTGAAGGCTTTGTTGCACTTCAGCTGGCAACATTATGGCCCCCAAAGTTCGGAGCAGTTGCCAACAGACTTTCGTTTCGCCCAGCAGAAAGGAAAAATCGCGGTAGAGATATTCGTGGTAATCAGGTGAGCAAGCCTTTTCAAGCAGGTCTTGCAAAGTTTGATCAACGGGGATGCGGCTCAGGGTCAAAGAATCAGCAGTCAACCAGACGAGCAGAAACTCAGTTTCGCAATCAGCATAGAGCAAAACCATCCAACCCATCGGATAGGCTTGCTTGAATTGGTCGCGCAAGCTGGCCAGATCGGGCAACGCTTCCTCCGTAAGGTTGGCCGCGGGAGGCAGTTGGCTATGGTTAATCCGCAGGAGCAAATCGGTATAGGTTGTCAAAGCGGCATCGAGCAACTGATTGGGAACTTCTTGGTACAAGAGGGATCGGAGCTGGGTTTCGCAAGTTTCCAGCGTGGCTTGCAGTTCACGGGGAACGTGAAACTTAACGCGCTGCGTCCGCAGCAAAGCCAAGGCTCGTTGCTTTTCGGCCAACTCCAAAACCAGGTCGGGCCGATTTTGTTCCGCCGCCAAATTCAGCGAATCAAGGTGCAAATGTTTCGCTTGGAGAAAAATCCCACTCGAAGCATGCTCGCTGGCCAAGCTTTGGCGCAACTGCTTGACCGTAGCCGAGGCGGCCCGATAGTAGCTCAAGGCGGTTTCAAGCTCACCTTGCAATTGGGCACATTGGCCCAAAAGGTGATCAATGCGCCACAAGTGAAAAGGGCGATCTATCAAATTTCCACGGGCCGTGGTCAAACAGGCTTGCGCCGCAGGGATATTGGCTTGCGAGAGATAGACTGTGCTTTGCATGAAAAGGGCCCGCGCCGCGCCCGCAAGGTTGCCCAGCGCGTTAAATTGCTTCTGGGCTTCCATCGTATAACCTGAAGCCTCACCATAAAGCTGGAGTTCAAACAAGACCTCGGCGAAAAAAAGGTTTAATTCAGCGGCCCACAGATTGTCGCCGGTGGCTTGCACCGCCTTCTTGATCGCGGTCAGTAAAGTTAAAGCCGCTGCGACTTTCTTCTGGGCAAAGAGAACCAGGGCCAGGTTGTAACGACAACGCAACTCGCGGTAAGCAAGCCCTAAATTGTGATAAGTATTTTGGGCCCGGAGATATGAAGCGGTAGCTAGGTCATACAAACCAATGTAATAAGAAATCCCACCTAAGCTATTATCACAATCGGCGACGGTATCATAGCGCCCAAGCACAATACACCGCAAGCGAGTTTCCAAAAGCAGCGGTAAGGCTTGAGCAAAAACCCCTTGTTTCGAAGCAATTTGGCCTCTATTTCGCAGACAGAGGCTTTCGCTAAGATTCAAACTAAACTTTTTGAAGAGTGTTTGGGAAACTTCGAGGTCGGCAAGGGCCTGTGAAAATTGTTCCCGACTTTGAAAAAACCAAGCTCGACGGCGTTGGCAATTAGCTACTTCCAAGGGGCGCTTCAATTGGGCAAAAATGGTCAAGGCCAAATTCATCTGGGTGGTTGCCTGCTCATAATCGCCCAAATTTGCGGCTAGGCTGGCTTTCAACTGGAGCAGAAAGGCTTGCTCTTCGAGGGTTAGTTGCGGTTGCAAGATCGCCTCCGCCTGCCCGACCAAGCACTGCGCTTCTTGCGAACGGTTTATTTTGTTGAGATGCTCAACCTGGTATAAGCGCGTGCGCCAGGCCTCACGGGTGGCTCCCAGCGCCTCATAATCCGTCGCCAGTTTAACCCATTTGGTCTGAAGGTCAACGCTGGCCCCACTCTGCATCTCCGCCAGCAACAACGCTTGGCGCGTATGCAACGCAAACATTGGCAATTTGAGCGCCGTAAAGGTTTTTTCAGCCCGCGAAAGATTAAACTGAGCATCAGCAAGCCGTTCTGCTCGCAACAAAGCCCAGCCTAAAGCACAATCCGCCCAAGCTTGGGCCAATTTATCCTGGAGCATTTTTTGCGCGAAGGTTTGCTGCCCCTTTTTCACGGCCAGCGGCGGGTCAGCCTCAGCCAGCGCAAAAAGGGGCTTATAGGAAGATGGCGAATCGGGCCAGGGTAGCATTACCACGACTTTTGGGGGGGTTTTCTTTCAAATAGCTTAGACTTGTAAAGGCTATGATACCAAACGTAAGGGTTTCACGCAAGGCTAATCAAGATGCAGCCAAACCCTGCCAGGCAGGTCGAGAGTTGACAGCCGCTTCTTTTCTGCTTATCATAAGTGCTAATCTTACTCGTTTTGAGAAGAAAAGATTAGCTTATGCCCGCAGCTTTCAAGGCCCGCCTCGCCCAGCTTTGGACAAAACTGGCCCAGCACCACAAATGGGAATTGATCAAAGATCAAGCGGTTTTCTTCGACCAAGTCACTAATCGCGTCTTAATTGCCTATTTGAGCAAAACTAGCCTCAGCGATATTCCCGATAAGCAGCTTAGAAGTGCCTTAATTGGGATTTATAATGAACATCTCTATCATTGCCTCCAAAAGCAAGATGAACAGGCCGCGCATGAACTTTGGCAGGCTTGTTTTAGGCTTAGTCAAAAAAACCACCTTCCGCAGGAAGAGGCGCACGATGCAGCGCAAGAGACCGTTTTACGGGTTTTGAGGAATCTTTCAAACATTCAGCAGCCATGTTATACATTTCACTACGCATTTACAACTCTTAGCAGATTTATCCAAGAGCAAAAGCACAAAAGTGAGAAACAAGGAATATCTTTGCGGGAAGGTTCAGCCCCGAAGGCAGATCTGGAAAGCTCTTCTAACGAAATCTATGAAGATCAGGTAAATGGTGCTATCTATTTTCCTGAATTTATAGAGATCGTTATTCAGAAAGAGACTCGTACAAAAGCGATCTCTTTTTTCAAGCAAGTGCTGCGGAAACCGTTGGAATTGGAAGTCATGCTTCTGATTCTGGAAGGCTATACTCCCCGTGAAATTGCTGAAAAACTCAAGCTAACTTCCCAACGGGTACGGATTGCAAAGCATCGCGCTATCAAAAAACTGAAAAAGGATAGAGAATTTATGGCTTTTATGGGTTCTTTGTCATAGAATGCTGCATAACTCTATAAGGCAAGCCAGCATTTTGTGCCTAAGGAGGAATTTATGATCGAACAGAAGAAACTCACCCTTGAGAAGGAGCATCTTCCCATGCGTAATCTCCAGAGAAAATATCGTTCGCCAGGCTGCGATTATATCAAAGATCAACTTCCCGCCCTGGTCGAAGCAGAATACTTGGGGCAAAATGTCGACGCGGACCCCGATTATTCGCTCTATCTGAGCCATTTGGATGTCTGCCCAGAATGTGCAGCAGTCTACGAGATTCTAGTCGAAGGTTGGGCCATGTTAATGGATGAGCCTGACCCGCTTTGGGCCAATCTTCGGCCTGATTCGCCAAAATTCTTTGGCAAAGAAGGCCTATTGAAACAGACGGGTTCGTAGGCGCTGGGCCCACCCGACAGGATAACCGAGCATTTTGGCAAGATCGCCCACTAAGCGAATGAGAGGCACAAGCGCCAGTGCAAAGGCTTGGTCGCGCAGGGAGCGGGCCGCGATTTGGGGCCCCAAACGCCAATATGGCCGATAAGTATAGGCAACGCCACCCAGCGGAACAAAGAGCGCCAGCAGCCAACGGCTGGCGCGGTGGCGCTGGGCCAGCAAAAGCAAGCCAAGCAGCGCCCCGTAAGTTCCATAACGGATGCTGTGCCGCAAAGGAAACAAGGCGGCTCGCCCATCGCCGCGAGCGTAGTAGAAGTATTGGCGGGCAAAGGCTTGCAAATCGGCACGAGGGCGAAAGTAGAGAAGGGCTTTTGGCGCAAAGGTTCGCCGATAACCCGCCCGCGCCGCCGCCTGCGCGAAAACAATGTCTTCGCAGTGATCCAACCATTCGGGAAAGCCGCCAACCGTTGCCCAAACTTCCTTCCGAAAAGCCAGGCTCTTCCCAAAGGGCAAAAAATGGGTCGGCTCAATTTCGCTCAGATGCCGATAGTTAGTGGCCGCCAGCGTTAATTCAAAGAGACTCTCTGGCGCAGGCTGAAAAAAACCTGCGACGATATCTGCGGTTTCGGCCTCAAGCGGTGCAATAATCTGCTCTAACCAATGAGGATCAAGCACTAAACCTGCGTCAGTAGAAGCAATTAAGTCGTTTGTCGTTGCAGTAATTGCATTATTGCGGCCTGAAGCAATATTGAACCCGCCTGAAACTAATTTCAACCGTGGCTCTTGTGCCATATAGCTTTGAACAATAGAGGATGTTGCATCTTTGCTGCCACAATCATTGATTACGATCTCATCAGGCCAGCGGGTTTGCGCCAGAATCGAGTCTAAAAGGTGTGCAAGCGTAAGCGCTTCGTCCCGAACAGTGCAAATCAGCGAGATTTTAGCCATTGATTTTTGCCTCTTTCTGAAGAAACTTTGGATAAATTTTCAAGAGCTTTGCCCGCAGCGCAAAATTATAGCAGAAATTTTAGAGTTGACCGAGGAAGGCGATTCTGGCCGTGGGCGCAGGAAACTTCTCCCCCGCTCACGGTTTTTGTTAGAAATCGTAATTGCACCAGTATCTGTAGCTTTTTCTTTTTTAAGTCCAAGGAAGGATTATGTTTCCAGCAACCGAATCAACCAAAATTGCGCTCAATGAACAAAAATTACAGCAAAAAACATCTCAAACGGCCCAATTAGCCTTAGAAATCGTAGAGGTCGTCAAGCGATTTGGGTCAGCTAAACCTTCGCTTTTCAGCCAACTTTGGAAGCCACCTTTTTCCAAACCGCACTCAAGTATGATCGCCGTTGATCGGGTTAGTCTTACTATCGAACGCGGCGAGATTTTTGGGCTTTTGGGTGCAAATGGCTCAGGGAAATCTACGCTCATTCGCTTAGTTTCGACTCTGCTCGTGCCAGATAGCGGTCAAATCAAGGTTTTTGGCTATGATGTTCAGCTAAAACCGCGTGAAGTTCAACGTCTAATCAATCGTGTAAGTGTTGAAGCCTCTTTTTTCAAGAAGCTTTCAGCTTTAGAGAATTTACTCTATGCAGCACGGCTCTATGACGTGGCGGGAAAAGAAGCTAGGGAGCGAAGTATTGTGATTTTAGAGCAACTTGGCTTGAGCGAAAAACGTTTATCTGAGCCTTTAGAACACATGTCACGGGGAATGCAGCAAAAAGTCGCGGTGGCTAGGGGTTTATTGACCTCGCCGCTGATGCTTTTGCTCGACGAGCCAACTACGGGACTTGACCCGCGCTCGAAGCAAGATGTGCAGCGCTTTGTCTTAGAGATGCGCGAGCAGCACGCGACAACTGTTTTTCTCACGACTCACGATATGGGCGAAGCGGATCGGATGTGTGACCGAATTGCAGTTATTGACGCGGGGCGCATCGTGGCGCTGGATACACCGCTCAACCTAAAAAAGCAAATTAGTTTGCAAAAGAATCTGGCGCAAGATGCAACTATGGAAGAAGTTTTCTTAGCCCTCACAGGGAAAAGCCTTGATGATGATTTTGAATCAAAGGAGCATAAATAGATGCAAGGATTAGTTTTGCGGGCCCAAAGTGATTTTTTCTGGGTTCAAACGGAGCTTGGGGTTTTGGTCTGCAAAATTCGGGGGAAGCTCAAAAAAGAGCGCTCTACGACTGATTTGGTCGTTATTGGCGATGAAGTGATTGTTTCGCCGAACATGGCTGGGGAAGGTGTAATTGAGCAAGTTTTGAACCGCCGTTCGCGTTTCTCGCGGCGGCAGCCTGGCAAGCGCAATGTGGGCAAAGAAGATGTTATGATCGCTAATTTAGATCGAATTGTCCTCGTTTTTGCAGCTTCTAATCCGCCGCCTAGCTTGCGAATGCTGGATCGCTTTCTGGTTATCGCCGAATACAATCAAGTTAAACCGCTTATCGTGATGAATAAAGCTGATCTTTTAGCTGAAAATCAAGCTGAAATGCTTTTTGGTAACTATTCTCAGATTGGGTATGAGGTGCTTTATGTGAGTACACTTAATAAAATAGGCATTGAAGCTTTGAAAACTCATTTGCAAACAGGGATAAGTGCGCTTACGGGGCCCTCAGGAGTCGGCAAAAGTAGTTTGCTAAATGCTTTGCAGCCAGGGCTAAAGCTTCAGGTCGGCGACTTGCGGAAAGAACAAACTAAAGGGCGACATACGACGGTAGTTGCTGAATTGCATCCTTTAATAGGGACAGATGGCGGTTATGTGGCGGATACGCCAGGTATTCGAGAAATAGCTACATGGGATATTCCAAAAACCGATTTAGCTTGGGCTTTTCGAGAGTTTCGTCCCTTTTTAGAACAATGTGGGTTTAATGATTGTTCGCATATCCATGAGCCGAACTGTGCTGTGCGGGATGCGGTTGCTAAGAAAACGATTTCTCCTGAGCGCCATGAGAGTTACGCAATTTTGGCCAAAGGCTCTTGATCGGCTGCCAATCCTTACCCTCACGGTTGCACTTCCAAAACAACAGGTTCGGTGCTAATCGTGATAATTTGGGCTTTTGGCGCTAAATTGCGCGGTGTAAGATCATGCCCAAACCGATTGTAAACAGCCCGAATCCCTTTGGGCAAGCGAAAAAGAACTTTTGAAGCATCATTTGTCCAATAGATCCGGTATTCAAGACTACCTTTGCGAAAACTATAGCCTTCCAAAGCGCCGAAATAGAACGTGCTTGTATACTGGGCCTCGTGTAAGGTGTTAGCCAGAAATTTGAGCGCATGATAAGCTGGCCGCATCGCTAATCCGCCTTTTCCCATCAGACCACTTTCATTCCAACCTGAATCATTAAGCGTATACCAGCCGAAACCTGAAATCCCATTGGCCCAAGCCCGAATTGCAGCTTGAAAAACATAATTTGCTTGAGCATCCAAGAAGTTTTCGGTAAAACAACGCGGGTCAGAATCAAAACAAAGCAAGCTTCCCTCATTAACGAGGATTGGTTTTTGCAGTTGATAGCGATTGAGGAGCGCACGAATAAAGTTTAGGCGGCCCAGCAAAGCTCCGCCTCGTTGTTGCCAATTGGAATCTTTGCGATCCCAATCATTTGTGGCCCCATTCCAATAGGCATAACTATGATAAGCAAGCAGATCAAAGGCTTTACCGCCATCATTCTTCAAGACTCCTTCTAGGAAATTCCCTGCGCGACATTCTTTGCCCAGCAAAGAATGTCGCGCAGGGTCACAATCCAACATCAAACCCCCAAGCACAACTTGCACTTCAGGCGCAACCTTCTTAATGACGGGATAAACCACTTTCAACATCGCTGCATATTCGCCCCCACCATACCAAAGATCATCTTGATTGCCCCAACAACCAAAAGGATTAGTTTTGAGATCGGGAATAAAGCGCGAATCAACGTCTGGCTCGTTCCAAAGTTCCCAATAACGAACTTTATAGGGCGGATTGCGATAACGCTCGACTAATTCGCGCATAAAGTCTGCGAAAATAGGCAAGACTTCAGGTTTAATCGGGCCACAAACCGCGCCTGAAATCGTTTGGGCCCAAGCGGGTGTACCGCGTACAACCACAATTGGCGTAATTCCTTGCTCGCTGAGAAGGCGCAATTCAGCTTCAATTGGCTCAAGTTTGGCCCAATCCCGCTGGCCTGGCGTTTTTTCGACCTCCGACCAAAGAATGCCGTTATAGCGCACCCAGGAAACATTCGCGGCTTTGGCTTGACTCCCTAAGCTCCCAACGTGCCCTGGATTGATTTCAAGCCCAAAATGGGTTTCGCTGGGCAGGGCGGGAGAAGCCAAACTGGGTTTAAGCAATTCAAATAAGGCGCTGCCCAAAAAGAGAATGAGCAGAATCAGTGTTAAGTACTTAGGCTGGAGAACCTTGAGCGAAAGTTGCACGGTCACCTCTTATTTTTTTACTTAGAACTTTTCTTCGGTGATTATAATCCCTGATGCGCGTCCCCAGGCGGTGCTATGCTATAATAGTTACCTAAGCAAGAGTTACCCAGAAAGATAGAGCAAACTAATGCCTGACGAGTTACCAATTTTATTTGATTTTCCCACTAATCACAAATTGCCCCCCAAAGGCCAACCTACTGCACGGGATTTGCCCACTGTGCCCTTGTTGAATACGGTTTTATTTCCCCACATGCTCGTGCCGCTCTTTGTCAGCCGCGACCAAGCTATCGCGGCGGTGGAAGAGGCGATGGCGAGTGAGCGGTTGGTTTTGGCGGTGGCCCAGCGCGACCCTGATCAAGAAATCGTAAGTTTTAATGATCTCTATGAAGTGGGCGTGGAAGCAACCATTCAGCGCGTCTTGCGGATGCCCGATGGGACAACAAGCGTAGTAGTCCAGGGCCAGCGGCGAGTGCGGCTGCTTGAACAAACGCAAAGTCGGCCTGGGTTGCGCTTGCGGGCTGTGCCTATCGAGGTCGAAGAAGAACGCACGTTGGCCGTCGAAGCCATGATGCGAGCGGTGCTTTCGCTTTTTGAGAAAGTTGTGCGGCTCAGTCGAACTTTGCCCGATGATTCCTACATCATGGCGATGAATATCAATGAGCCTGGCTGGTTAGCGGATTTAATCGCTTCAACTTTACCCTTAGATGTCGCTCATCGGCAAGAGATTTTGGAAACGCTCGACCATGAAGAACGTTTACGGCGCTTGAGCATAATGCTTTCGCAGGAATTAGACGTTTTAGAACTCGAAAATCGCATTCACAATCAGGTGCAAAAAGAGGTAGATCGCAGCCAGCGCGAGTTTTTTCTACGCGAGCAGATGAAGGCTATTCAACGCGAATTGGGCCAATTTGATCCGCTCCAATGCGAATTAGCCCAATTGCGCGAGCGCATTACAGAGAGTGGAATGCCCGAACATGCTTTAGCACGGGCGTTGGAAGAGATTGAACGCCTTGAAATGATCCCGCTGGTCGCGCCCGAACATTCGGTAATTCGCACTTATATTGATTGGCTCCTTGATTTGCCGTGGAATGAACTCACGCTGGATAATGCTGATCTGCGCCA
>JFJP01040784.1_pt1 | contig 10667 bp, 7 predicted proteins | sample 431651 | NCBI WGS metagenome assembly JFJP01 (sample SAMN02602958, study PRJNA72255) | Microbial mat metagenome, whole genome shotgun sequencing project. | biome: fresh water; feature: sink hole; material: water; isolation source: purple microbial (photo- and chemosynthetic) mats found in...
TGAAGTCCCCGTTTTGAAAAAAAACAATATCCGCTTTGAAGTGATTGGGGATATGAGTAAACTCTCTTCTGGTTTGCAAAAAGAGATAGCCCATGCCAAAGAAGCGACGAAAGTTTGCACAGGACTGACCCAAGTGCTAGCCATCAACTACGGAGCTCACGATGAAATTCTACGCGCGGTCAACAAACTCTTACATGTCAAGGGTGAAGTAACCAAAGAAACACTTGAAGCACACCTTGACACTGCAGGTATTCCGCCCGTTGATTTGCTCATCCGAACCGGAGGCGACTACCGTCTCTCCAATTTCTTACTCTGGCAAGCGGCTTACGCAGAACTTTTCTTTACCAAAACGCTCTGGCCTGAGTTCTCCGTTGGAGAGCTTGAGACAATTGTCTCTGAGTATGAACAGACCGAGCGACGTTTTGGTGGGGTGAGTGAGTAGGTGGTATTATTTTTGAGCCTGTTCAATCTCAATCACATCCTCACCCACTTCAATTCTCTCCCCTGAAACAATTTTGGCTCGCTTTCTAAGCTCAATTTCGCCATTTCGCTTCACCTTTTCTTCTTCGATGAGCATCTTGGCTTGAGCACCACTTTCTGCTATGCCCGTAACTTTGAGGAGTTTAAACAACTCGATATAGTCATCTTCTAGTTCAAATTTCATGGTAATCCTTTGCACCATCATATCCGAACTTTGTTTACATGTAAGCACTCAAACCTCCGCTAAAGTGAGATTATCTTACAATGCGTTCAAAGATAAAAAGGATGCCAAACCATGCCATTTTCTACGTTTCAACTCTGCCCTGAAATTCGACATGCACTAGATGAGGTGGGGTTTTCTACGCCAACCCCTATTCAAGAAAAAGTGATTCCTCTTATTTTAGAACACCATGATGTGATGGCAAGGGCACAGACGGGAAGTGGAAAAAGTGCGAGTTTTGTTTTACCCCTTTTGGAGTTGTGGCGTACGAATAAAGGTGAGGGAAAAGCGAAGATAAAAGTACTGGTTTTAACCCCAACGCGTGAGCTAACCACTCAAGTAGCAGAGGCGTTTACGACCTTTGGAAAGTATTTACATGTAAAGCCAAAAGTGGTGAGTATCATCGGTGGGGAGAAGATAGGCGAGCAACTCTACGACATCCAACAAGGGTGCGATATCGTCGTGGCGACGTCGGGACGCCTTTTGGATATTATGAGCAAAAAGCAAATTAACCTCTCACATGTCGAATTTTTTGTGCTCGATGAAGCGGATAAGATGATGGATTTGGGATTTGAACAAGAGCTTGGATTGATTTTGGATGCGTTGCCTTCCCTTCGTCAAAATCTCTTTTTCTCCGCAACCTATACGCCAAAAGTGCAAGCTATCGCTTCAAAAATTACAAAAAATCCCATAGAAGTTGCCATCGAAGAGGAAACTTCTATGGTTGAAAGCATCGTTCAGCGTGCTATTGCTGTCAACCATGAAAATCGCTCGCCACTTTTACGCCAGTTACTTCGTGAACATGCATGGAAAAAAGTGCTGGTGTTTATGGCGAACAAACGAGCATGTGACAATATCGCAATGAAGTTTCGCACACACGGGTTTAGCGCGGAAGCGTTTCATGGGGATTTGGTGCAAGAGGGTCGTGCGTGGGCGCTTCAAGCCCTAAAAGAGGGCACAGTAAACATTCTGTTTGCCACCGATATCGCGGCGCGTGGGCTTGATATCGAGGATGTGAGCTGTGTTATCAACTTTGATTTGCCTCGCTCGCCTGAGGATTATATCCACCGCATTGGACGAACAGGAAGGGCAGGAAAAGAGGGCGTAGCGATTTCGTTTATTGGGTTGGAAGATGAGGCGCATTTTGCATTGATAGAGAAGCGGTGTGATATCACGTTAGACAAAGAGCAGATTGAGGGCTTTGAAAGAGAGGGCGCGGTTCCTCAAAAAGAAAAAGGAAGCGCACCCATCAAAGGAAAACGCAAAAGCAAAAAAGACAAGCTTCGAGAGCAAATGAGTGAAAAACCTGCTTCATAAGTCTTACATGTAAACAATTTTAAGCAAGCATTTTTGCTTTTTTAGTTTCAAGTTTATCGTACATATTGAGCATATTGATGTAGTGTGGATGCAGTGCAATGTCGATGAGGTACGCTTTGCCCTCTAAGATATCGCAGGCTCTTTCAACGTTTTCTTTTCCAAAAATATCCCACAAGGAACGCTCGTACTCCGCAAAGACGAGTTCTTGCTCTTTTAAAAGAATCATCTCACACAAAAGGGTACGTAGGGGATGTTCACTCAATGCCAAAAATGCGCTCGCTTCTTCATAATTTTCTAAAAGCATATGCACTTGTGCTTTAAGCTCACACATCTGAAAGTTTTTTTCAAAAATCACCCCGATGTATTTTTCCATATTGAGCGAATCTTCCAAAGGCTGGATGGCATCCAGTAAACGCTCATGCTCAACCCTTGAAAAATCAAGCACATCGTTTCGGATAAACTTACCGCTGTTGCGGTTTTGATAAACCATATCTTCGATAGGGTAAACCTCAGAGATGCTAGGGATGAGCATTTGGCAAGAGTAGAAGTCTAGGTAGGTGTATTCTCTTAGATAAATCTCTTTGCCCATGGATTTTGCGATATCACATAAAAAAGTGTACTCTTGGGCACTTCCTTTTCCTTGATAGTTCCATGAAGTGTACACAAAACTTTTCGTCGCTGCTAAAAAACCAAAGCCTATTTTGCCATTGGAGTCGATGAAATGTGCTTCAAGGTTGAAACTATCTTCCACGATGCTCATATCAAACGTTGGCATCTCAAAGGCATCAAGGTTTTCAATTCCTCGTCCTTGCATCAGCTCACTCATGGTGCGCTCTAAACTCACTTCTAAAATGGGGTGTGCGCCAAACGAGACAAACAGCGTGCCATTGCGTGGGTTGATAAGGGAGATGGCGGTCACGGGGAATTTTCCACCCAAAGAAGCATCCAGCACTTCGACGATAAATCCCGCACTTCTCAATTCTAGCACATCCGTGTGTAGCTTTGGAAATGAAGCGATGATGGTCTGTGGGTAGGAGGGAAGGGCGTAGCCATTTTTGATAATTTCACGTTTGGCATAACGCTCAAAAATTTCACTTAAGGCTTGTACTTTAGCTTCATCAGGCGTGTTTCCACTTGCCAGCCCGTTACTGACATACAAATTGCTCAAAATATTGAGAGGAAAATAAACCTTTTCATCTGCAAAAAGGCTTTGAAAAGGAAGGGCAACCACTTTATCTTCATGGTCACTGTTAAAATCCACAAAATCTTCATCGCTCATCTCATTGTCTGGGTTATAGAGACTGCGCAACGAGGCATTGAGGTAATCACCACCCAATTCAAACACTTTTTGGTCAGGATAATACGCACGGTTAGGGAGATAAAAGTCGATAAAAAAGTTGTTGGTCTGAAGACGTTCGATGTACTCACCTAAAGCACTGGCTTTTGCGGCAAGCAACAGTGTGCCTTTACCATTGGAGTAGATATGATTGGGAGCTTCCATGGAGGCTAGGTTAAGCGAGTAGCAGTGTGTGAGCGGATGTTTTTCCTGTGCGAAACTCACACCACAACCAAGCTCGTTTAAGAGGGTTTCCATCTTTAAGATAGATGTTTCAAGGGGTGCATTTTTTGAGAGGATGTTCATAGGTTTAAATTCCTTGTAAAGTGTGGCTCGGGGTGGGAGTTGCTTGAAAAAGAGCGAGTACAATCCGAATGTATAAAAAAGATTATAGCCAAATATGCTACAATCTTGCCACGTTAAAAATGTTACATGTAAAAGGGAAATGATGGGTATTAGTATCAAACGTCTTGAATCTTTAGTCGATAGTGTCGTACTTCCTTTTGAAAAATTTATTATGGATGACCCAAGATTGGAGCGTTATCTAGCAGACCCAGCGGTGGCAAAAATCCACAATATGGCAGTCTCAAAACTGACCGTTTATATCTACTCGGACATCAAGCGCGCGTATGCGTACATACAACAAGGCGCAAAAGCACACAGAGAAAAACATATCCCTGTTGAAAATCTTAAAGAGTTCTACACGCTCTATTTTACTCTGTGCCAAGAGTGGAATAAAAACAACATGGAAGAAGACGACCGTTTTGGTAAAAATCTTGCGACTATTGAGCAGTTTGTCTACGAGTCCTTTTCCAAAGAGGGTGAATCTAAAGAGGATTTTTATATCTATGATTCTCAGGTCATTCATCAAGATATGGCAAAAATGCACTACAAAGAAGAGCAAAAAATTTCCGCAGAAGCGTTTTGCGAGGAGGGAAGCATCGATGAGCTTGATATACAAGATATTTTAGAATCATGCCAAGACCTTTTTGATGCGGTGCAAGAACGTCACATTGAACACAATGAAGCGTACTTTTCAGGAGTCAATGAAAATTTACGCGCGTATGCGGTTATTTTGGAAAAAAATTCAGAGTTTCGAGACTTAGGTTTTAGCCTCTCAAAGCTCTCAGACTTTTTAGAAGTACATCTTCACGAATTGCCAACACATGCAAAAAAAGGCGCTATTTTGGTTATCTTAAATGCGATTGTGGAAGATTTGATTGCATGGACAAAGGGTGTTTTGGAAGAAAAAACTGCGGTGGATATTCACTATTTGGACGCATCATTGCTTTCAAGTATCATCCAATTTGAGATGATGTTTGCTCCTAAACAAAGCAGTGAAGACGACGATGATTTGGAGTTTTTTTAATTACGCCATCACATATAATGAGATGGCGTCCTCTACGGTGTGCGTTCACATACCGCATTCAAGCATAGCCATCCCAGAACAGATGCGCGATGATTATCTTTTAAGTGATTAAATGTAACATAAAATGATGAAACATATAAGATAAAAAAGCATTTCATTGACACTGGGGGGGGTGGATGCTATGATGTGAGTCTGATTAAGGTAGTGATTTCAAAAACTAAAAAAAGATAAGAAAATGAAAATAATCATCCTTGACAATTCAAAGGTAATTGTCTCTATGTTCCAAAGCGTATTGACACAAGAGCTTAATTTTGATTTGAAGATAACTACAGCAAACTCTTTAGAAGAGTTAAAGAAGCATCTTCAAAATAGTTCATTTTTTATGGCAGTGACCAACCTGATTTTGTCAGATACAAGTAAAAATGAACACTTAGAACTTTTATATTCCTACGACATCCCAACAATTATTTTTAGCTCCCAAATCGAATATAAGCTCCTTCAGAAGGAAAAATACCCCAATATTATTGACTATGTTTTCAAAGATACAAATGGCTTCAAATATATAGCACGACTTATTGAGGCTACTGGGTATTGTTCCCATAAAAAAGTGCTTGTAGTAGAAGACTCCAAGGTGGCACAAAATATCCTCAAAAATATGCTACAAAAGCTTTTTTTAACTGTTTTTACTGCACAAGATGGGTTTGAAGCTCTTGAAATACTCAAACATCAAGATGATTTTTCTGCTTTGATTGTTGATTATGTTATGCCACATATGAATGGGCTAGAATTTTTAAAAAAATATAAATCAGATTTTCAATACTCTTCAATCCCTATATTTGTAGCTACCGCTAACCAAGATGAAAATATCAAAAGAGAATTTTATAAAAACGGAGTTTTTGATCTTATTCAAAAGCCTGTTTTAGAAGAAGAGCTTAAGCATAAGCTTATCAATCTCTTTTTAGATACAAAGCATTATGAAGAAAATCTTACTAAAAGGAAGATGATAGAGGAGTATATTATCACCTCTACAACGAACGAAAAAGGAAATATTACGAGTGTTTCAGAAGCATTTTGTCAAATAAGTGGCTACTCAAAAAAGGAGCTACTAGGGCAAAATCATAAAATCTTGCGACAACCAGATATGAAAGATAGCTTGTATCAAGATATGTGGAATACGATAACCTCAGGTAAAATGTGGAGAGGTGAAATTAAAAATCGTAAAAAAGATGGAGGTTACTACTGGGTAGATGCTATTATCGAGCCACTTTTTGACAATGATAAGAAAATTAAAGGGTACTATGCTATACGAATTGATATCACCAACAAAAAAGAGATAGAGAGAATAAGCATCACCGATGGACTGACAGATATTTTTAATCGACGACATTTTAATGAGACATTTCCAAAAGTGATAAACAGTGCTAAACGAAATGATGAACTGGTTTGCTTTTTACTTATGGATATAGACCATTTCAAACAATACAACGATAACTATGGACATCAAAGGGGAGATGATGTACTTATAGAGTTTGCAAAGACTCTAAAAGAGACCCTTCAAAGAGCCGATGATTTAGCATTTCGCCTTGGTGGAGAGGAGTTTGGGTTAGTGTATAAAGCGGAGTCTAAAGAAAAAGCCTTAGAGTTTGCAAATCAAGTAAGGCAAAAGATAGAAAATATGAAAATAGCCCATGAATACAGTAGTGCAAGCTCTTATGTGACCGCATCTATGGGGCTAGTGTGTGAGTATGCGAGTAAAATAGGAGATATGGATACCGTGTATAAACAAGCCGATGATTTACTTTATGAGTCAAAAGAGAGTGGAAGAAACAGAGTAAGCACTGCAAAGGAGATAGCATGAAAATCGTAAAACTTTTAGGGGTGTTTTTGCTCCTTGCAACGCTTAGCTTGGCAAAAGAGTACAAAATAGGATTTGCTCAAGATACTTTGGCAAATGACTGGCGAAAAGCTCAAGTTGATGAAGCTGTTAAAGAAGTTAATAAATATGCTTTTTTAAGTATCACTATCAAAGATGCTAAAGGTTCTGTATCAAAACAGATACTAGATATCGAAAGTTTTATCAAAGATGGATATGACTATATCCTTGCAAGTCCTATAGACCCTACCATTACTTCAATGGTTTTAAAAAAAGCTCTTGATAAAGGGATCAAAGTGATTCTTATAAGTAGAGGGATTGATAGTGATGATTATACTGCTTTTATCGCTCCTGATAACTACAAAATTGCCCAACAAGCAGCACACTATCTTCTCAAAAAAATGAACTACAAAGGGACTATTTTAATGCTTCAAGGGATAGAAAGAGCAACATCAACAGTGCTTCGAGAAACAGGCTTTGAAGAGATGGCAAAAGAATATAAAGATATCAAAATCATCAAAAAAAGAGCCAACTACCTTAGAAACGATGCGATAGTGGCTTTAGAAGAGATCTACAAAGAGGGTGTAAAGTTTGATGCTATCTATTCCCATAGCGATAGCATGCTTATAGGTGCTAGAGAGGTGATGAAACGACACAATGAGATGAGAACTATCCCAACGGTTGGGATTGATTATATCACACCTACACAAGATGCGATTCTCAAAGGGATTCAAAGTGCAAGCTTTACCTACCCCACTTGTGGCAAAGAGGGGATTGAGGCTATAGTAGCCATCATTAAAGGTGAAAATATACCAAAAAATACAACCATAAATACCTTGATGATAGATAAAAACAACGCTTTGCAAATTGAACCGATTTTTTAAAGGAAAGTGATGAACCTTAAAACAAAAAGCTTCATAAAATCGATTTTGATGACGGGAATTGTCTCTTTTATAGTTGGATATATCACAATCAGTAATAGTAATGATATATTAGAATATAGCCTAAAACGAGAAATACTGAATAATAAACAAACTCTAGAAAACCACATAGAAACAACAAAGCAAAAACTAGAAAATGTTTCCATAAAACTAATCCAAAGCGAACAGCTGATCGCCACACTTAATCTTATCTCAAACTACGAAGATAAAAACAACTACAACGCATTATTGTTTGACAAAGAAAAAAAAGCTTTGTTGGAGTATTTGGAACGATACTTTGGGCAAGATGATTTTTTTGAGATTTTGGTTTATGATAAGTTAGATAACTTAGTCGCTCAAAAAATCTTTTCTTCTACCCTCGGAGAGGATTTATATGTCACTTACGAAAAAGGTGTTGGGTATCTTAACAGCGTAAAAAATCAACAAAAGTTAGATACTCATAATAATCTTGCTACAGGATACTCTAGTAGAAGCAAAACTCAGTATAAAAATAATCAATATACACTTTATACTGATAAAATTATAGATTTTGATGGTAAAAAAATAGGACATGTAGATGTTATCTATCATCTAACCAAAGAGGGGTTGGACTCTTTAGAAAAAAGTCTTATATATCCTATCTCACTTACTCTTCACCAGCCAAGCCAAGAAGATTCTCATATCACACCTTTAGACCGAGAACTTGGTGTTTACATAAAACATCATATAGATTTTAGTTATATAGAGCAAAAGAACAAAGAACTTATCGTAAAGATTACTTTAGCGCTTCTATTTCTGACTCTATTGCTTTTTCTACTCTCTTTTATTTTTTTGAAAAACGAGGTATTGCGACCACTTCAAAAGCTACAGGACTCTTTAGTCTCCATTATGAACAATAAATATGAACCAATTGCAATAATAAATAATGATGAAATTGGGACTTTATTTCAAATAACAAATAAAATCTTTGAAAAGTTTTGGCAAAGTTACTCCTCCCTTAAAAGCTATCAAGAAAGTGTTGATATTTCGAATCTTGTGAGCAAAACAGACCTCAAAGGAAATATCATATATGTCAATGAATTTTTTTGTACGGTATCTGGGCATAAAGAGAGTGAACTCATAGGGAAACCTCATAATATTGTACGACACCCTGATACGCCCAAAGAGGTATTCAAGCAAATGTGGGAGACTATCAAAAGCGGTCAGGTTTGGCGAGGCATAATCAAAAACAAAACCAAAAGTGGAGGGTATTATTGGGCCGACGCAGTAGTAACGCCCACTTATGACGCCAATGAAAAAATAAATGGATACATCTCTATACGAAGAGAGATTACGGAACTGATAGACAAGAAAGAGGAGTTAGAATTTCGAGCAAACTATGATCTACTGACAAATCTCAAAAATAGAAATAAACTCCATAGGGATTTAGAAGGGTTAACACATCCATGTTTAGCTCTTATCAATATCGATAGATTTTCTCAAATCAACGACTTTTATGGGCATAGTTTTGGGGATAAACTTTTGCAAGTGTTTAGTAAGATAGTGCAAAATGAGCTTGATAAAAAATGTGTAGATAGATATAGTCTTTATAGGTATGGAGGTGATGAGTTCGTTGTGCTTTTAGAAAAATATGAACAAAAAAAAGTGCTAGAGAAATTTTCAAATTTTTTAGAAACCATAGAAAAGAGCTCCATTGAAATAGAGGGTAAAGTGCTTAATTTAAATCTTAGCTGTGGTATCTCTTTTGAAGAGGCTTCACAAGCACTTTTAAGTGCTGATATGGCTTTGAAGCTTTCAAAAAAAGAGCGAAAGTCTTTGGTGGTGTATAGCCAAGAAAATAGTCTCAATAAAAAGTATGAAAACAATCTCATGTGGGCAGGAAAGCTTAAAACAGCTCTTGAAGAAAATAGAGTTGTCCCATTTTTTCAACCAATTGTAAACAACACCACTTTGGCTTTTGAAAAATATGAAGCGTTGGTGAGAATCGTAGAGGTTGATGGGAAAGTGATCAGTCCATTTTTCTTCTTAGATATCTCAAAGCAGACCAAACAGTATTTAGCGCTTACAAAAATCATGGTAGAAAAAAGTTTTGAGATGTTTAGAAGCAGACATGAGCTAGAGTTTTCGATTAATCTTACGATGGAAGATATCTCAAATCAAGCTATGAGAGAGTTTTTGTTTAGAAAATTTGACGCCAACCCAGATATAGCAAAACGGCTTGTATTAGAGATAGTCGAGTCTGAGTCGCTTGAGGATTATAAACAGGTGATTGAGTTTATTACTATGGCTAAATCAAAAGGGTGCAAGATAGCTATTGACGACTTTGGAAGTGGGTATAGCAACTTTGAGTACCTTGTGAAACTTCAAGCAGACTACATCAAGATAGATGGCTCACTCATTAAAAATATTAATCTCCAAAAAGAGTCTTTTGTGGTCGTTTCTACTATAGTAAGTTTTGCGAAAAAGATGGGGATAAAAACCATTGCAGAGTTTATCGAAGATGAACAAATCTTAAAAACTGTCCAAAAATTAGGAATCGATTACTCTCAAGGGTATCATTTCTCTGCTCCAAAAGAGAATCTTGAATAAAAAAGAGGCCCAAATTCAACCAATACGGCGACTAGTTTAGCTTTTCAAATGACTCTTTTGCTATTTCAGGGAGCGTTAGAAATTCTGTGTCAATCTGGTAGTATTTTAACTACAAAAGGATTGAACGATGGAAATACAGATAGACACAGAGGCAATATTACAGCACATACGTGAGGGTAAAGCCCTTGGCGGGAAAGATGGAGCACTGGCTCCTCTTATTAAACAACTAACAGAAGCAGCACTTCAAGCAGAGATAGAATCGCACCTTACGCAAGATTTAGTAAAGAATCGTAAAAATGGGTTTAGCTCTAAAACAATGAAGAGTGAAGTAGGTAACTTCGAACTCGATGTTCCAAGAGATCGAACCGGTACATTTGAACCTCAAATTGTAAAGAAAAATCAAACCCATATGTCGGATCAAATAGAACAAAAGATACTCTCACTGTATGCCCTTGGCAACAGTTATAGCCAAATAGCAGACCATATAGAAGAAATCTATGGTGTAGGCTTCTCTAAAGCCACGATAAGCGCTGTAACCGATAAAATCCTACCCATGTTGCACG
>JFJP01044519.1_pt1 | contig 10667 bp, 9 predicted proteins | sample 431651 | NCBI WGS metagenome assembly JFJP01 (sample SAMN02602958, study PRJNA72255) | Microbial mat metagenome, whole genome shotgun sequencing project. | biome: fresh water; feature: sink hole; material: water; isolation source: purple microbial (photo- and chemosynthetic) mats found in...
AGGTTGAAAACAACATCATGCGTTACAATTGTTTTGCAACATCAGATATGTGTTCGGCCGGACTTGGCGTAATGATGTATGCCGATTTTGACAAGGCTGATAATTTTACCAAAATCTTAGTGCGCAACAACCAATCTTATGGAAATGTATGCAAGTCACGCCCAGAAAAGTATAATGGCGATGGCTTCTTGTTTGATGCCAATTGCGAAGATTATATTTTCCCTGATTTTTATCTGGGTCGTACACTTATCCAAAACAATCTGGTATACGGGAACGGAGGCGGTGGTATTCAAAACTGGGGTAGCCACCGGCTCGATATTATCAACAACACCATCTATCATAACGGCACGGACATAAAATGGGGAAATATCGGGTTGGATTATTGTAAGGATGTTAATATAATAAATAACATAGTGGTTGCACTGCCTGATTGTCCGCTCGATCGATGGGAGGTTGGACGTCTTGACAAGGACACTTCGAAAATAGTCAGGATTAATAATCTTTATTTTGGCGGAGCTGAACCGCACATCAAAGGCCATGGTGACATCGTGGCCGATCCTCTGTTTGTAAAGCCCTCTCTCGATCCGTCGGTCGCCGATTTCCGCCTGAAACCGGGCAGTCCGGCCATCAATGGAGGAGTTCAAAATTTCAACGGATTGCCTGCCATCAATTTAGATTTAAAAACAAGATCGGAGAAAGGCCTGAACCGCGGATCGTATTAATTGAAATTTAGCTATACATAATTTAAAACAGCCAAGAAAACTCTTTTCATTCTGGAAACTGATGGTAGAGGGCTATTTTTTATTGTAAATATTAAAAAACAAAAATCACAGACTCTGTGGACAGGCACTAATTAATGTTAAAATGAAAGAGATACTTTTATTTATTGTGGCATTTATACTTTTTATGCACAATGTGAATGCACAAATTAACTATGCGAAATTGGTTGACTCAAAAATAGGTACAACAGGTAAAGGACATGGTTTAGACTCAGGCTTTACTTATATCGGAGCCACATATCCGTTTGGTATGATTCAATTTACTCCCACTTTTTTTCATCCAGGCAGAGGCTTTACAATAAATCAATTGAGTGGTGCAGGTTGTCCTCATATGGAAAACTTTCCTACTTTGCCAATAGAAGGTGAATTGGCAATATCACCGAACGATATGGAAAGCTTTCCCAAATACCAAAAAGTCTATGATAGCCATGCTGGTTATTTTTCTGTTCAATTGAAGGATAAGGTGGTTGCTAATGGAACAGTTACCAAGCGAACAGGAATTGCTCAGTTTATTTTCCCTGAAACATCTATCAAAGGAACTGTAATTATTGGGTCAAGCATAATTGGCGGAAAATTATTCAAGGCCTCCAACGTAAAAATTACCTCGCCAAATACCTGCGAAGGCTATGCATACGGAAACGATTTTTGTGGTTTAGATTCCCCATATAAAATTTATTTTGCTGCTGAATTTAATACAAATGCTATTTCCTACGGTACATGGTCAAAGGACTTACTTTCAGCAGGCAAAACTTATGCGGAGGGTGAAAAGTCAGGAGCTTACTTTACATTCAATACTGGGCAAAAAAAAACGATTGAATACAAGATTGCGGTTTCGTATGTATCTCTTGAAAATGCAAAAGAAAACCTAATGAAAGATAACAATAAAGGTGATTTTGAATTTATTGTAAAAACAACCGAGAATGAATGGAGTAAACGTCTTGCAAGCATTGAGGTAAAAACTGAGGATATAGACCGAATGAAGCAATTTTATACACATTTATATCACGTGCTTATTCATCCCAATATTTTCAACGATATAAATGGACAGTACATAGGAGGAGATTTCAAAATTCATGAAGTACCCAAAGGTCGCGATTACTACACATCATTTAGTAGTTGGGATACTTATCGTGGTCAATGTCAATTAATTGCTCTTCTATTTCCTAATGAAGCCTCTGATATGATGCAATCATTAGTAGATTTTGCCCAGCAATCAGGCGGATTTGGTCGATGGATTTTGGCTAATACTGAAACTGGTATTATGCAAGGTGACCCTAGTTCTATAATCATTGCAAACAGTTATGCTTTCGGGGCAACCAATTTTGATGTGAAAAGTGCTTATAGACTGATGAAATCAGGCGCTACTGACCCAAAAATTAAATCGCAAAACGAATTGGTGAGACCAGGACTGGAGAATTACATGAATAAAGGATATACAAATAGTCCAAGTCAAACACTAGAATATGCTTCTGCTGATTTTGCCACAGGTCAGTTTGCACTTCAGGCTCTGAACGAAAAAGCCGATTATATTTACTTTACAAAACGTGCTCAAAATTGGAAGAATTTATACGATCCCACATCTAAATGGCTTCGTTCCAGAAATCCATTAAATGGAAGTTGGAATCCGATCAACAATAGCGGATATCAAGAAGGAACCCGATACCATTATTTTTGGATGGTTCCTTTTAACCTTAAAAGCCTGATTGATACAGTCGGTTATGATTTTGCCATTACCAGGATTGATTCATTGTTTATGAAGTTAAATGGATCCTATGATTGGAGAAATGAAGCCAACAATGAAATTTGGTATGCCTCAGGAAATGAACACGATCTTCAAGTGCCTTGGATATATAATTGGTTAGGAAAACCCTGCAAAACAACCGAAGTTATTAATCGAATATTTAATGAAATATACGATAGTAGTAGCTCTGGCCTTCCTGGAAATGACGATTTGGGTTCATTAGGATCTTTTTATGTTTATGGTTCTATCGGTTTATTTCCTATGATTCCCGGTATAGGCGGTTTTTCTATTAATAAACCTCAATTTGATAATATTACCGTTCATCTTTCAAATGGAGATTTAAAAATTTCAGGAGGAGACTCCAAATCGTACATTAAGACTATGAAACTGAATGGTAAAGAATACAAATCATCTTGGATAAATTGGCCAGACATTAAAAATGGTGGTAAAATAGAATTTCAATTAACCACCAATAAAACTTCCAAATGGGCTACAAAGGCGATTCTTCCTTCGTATAATGGTGAAGAAAAGTAAAACTATGAATAAGAAATGACCAAACTTACTATAGGAATAGATATTGGTGGCATCCGAACCAAAATTGGACTGGTGGATTTAGAAAAGGAGTAAAACCAGTGGGAAGAAAAACGATAAAATTGATACCTAATTTATAAATAAAAACAAATACATATGAACACTAAAGTTGTAACACAAACATTATTGTTTCTGTTAATTGCATCTTCAGCATTTTTATCTGCCCAAACTACTCCTCAAATTATTAATGTAGATGGACGGAAAACTATTCCGCTTGATGGCATCTGGAAAACCATTATCGACCCGTTCGAAAACGGATACTACGACTATCGCCGCGAGCCTTTTAAGGATGGTTCGGGTTACAGTACTGACAAGGATATTACTGACAAGTCGGTGTTACAGGAGTGGAACTTTTCTACCGATAGAACTTTATTTGTCCCGGGTGACTGGAACACGCAACGGCCAGAATTGTATTACTACGAAGGAACAGTATGGTACCGGAACCGCTTTCAATATAAGGTAAATGCAGATAAACGTGTTTTCATCCATTTTGGGGCAGTAAATTATGAAGCAATTGTTTTTTTAAATGGAAAAACTGTAGGCAACCACATTGGCGGTTTTACCCCTTTCAATTTCGAAGTAACAGGATTGATCAAGGATGGCGAAAACTCACTGGTTGTTAAAGTTGACAATAAACGTAAGTTCGAAGCAGTACCAACTGTAAACTCGGATTGGTGGAATTACGGCGGAATTACACGACAAGTTAACCTTATAGAAACCCCAGTCACATTTGTACGCGATTACTATGTGCAACTTAAAAAAGCCGACAAAAACACCATAAATGGCTGGGTGCAGCTGGATGGAAACCAATTGAACAAAACTTTAAAAGTTGAAATACCAGAACTAAAAATCGCAAAACAACTTACTACCAATGCCAAAGGATATGCTGCTTTCGAAATAAAAGCCAACCCAATTTACTGGTCACCGGAAAATCCAAAATTGTATTCAGTGAATATTTCTGTGGATAATGAAGTGGTGAAGGACGATATTGGATTCCGCACCATCGAAACCAGCGGAACAAAAATCCTGCTAAACGGCAAATCAATTTTCTGCCGGGGAATTTGTATTCACGAAGAAGCTGCGTTTAGCAACAGAAGGGCTTCGACTGCCGAAGAAGACCTAATTTTGCTCAACTGGGCAAAAGAAATGGGTTGCAACTTTGTACGCCTGGCCCACTATCCCCATAACGAACAAATGATTCGCCAGGCCGAAAAACTTGGTATAATGGTATGGTCCGAAATACCTTGCTACTGGACAATACAGTGGTCCAATCCCGAAACATATCAGAATGCCGAAAACCAGCTTACAGATATGATTACACGCGATAAAAACCGTGCAAACGTTATTATCTGGTCTGTTGCTAACGAAACACCCCAAAGCCCCGAGCGTTTAAAGTTCCTCACAAATCTAGTCGATAAAGCCCGTGCGCTCGACCCTTCGAGGCTGATTGGAGCAGCTATGGAAAAAGAGCAACTCAAGCCTGGAGTAATGACCGCGGACGACGAATTAGGCAAAGTGCTGGATTTGATCAGTTTTAACGAATATATCGGCTGGTACGATGGCATGCCCGAAAAATGCGATAATACCGAATGGGTATTTTCAGTACAAAAACCAGTTTTTATAAGCGAATTTGGAGGTGAAGGTCTATACAATTACCACGGAAGCACAACCGAACGCTTTACAGAAGAATTTCAAGAAGTTCTGTACATAAGAAGTGTAAATATGTTTAAACGCATCCCTGGCCTGGCTGGAACAACACCTTGGATTTTAAAGGATTTCCGTTCGCCCCGTCGCCAATTGCGCGATATGCAGGATGATTTTAACCGTAAAGGATTAATTTCGGACAAAGGACAAAAAAAGAAATCGTTCTATGTGATGCAAAAATGGTACGAAGAGTTAATAATTCAATATAAATAATATGGGAAAGTGTAAAGTTGTAATCCCGATAGCTATTATTGGTAAGTAATTGATGTCGAACATGGGCCGATACGTTTGGAACGATCAGCCCTTTATGTTCGAGTTGAATGACGGAATCCCAATACTCCATTCTGATGTGGAGAAAATTGAAGCCCTTGCTGCCGTGAAAACACTGCGCTATGACTATTTAGGTATTTTAAACAAGCATTTACCAGCTTCGGAAAAACCATTAATGCCACAATACAAAATGTGGATTGAATTTAAATTCAGTAAAATCAGTGAAAGACAACGTGCTGATAGTTACAGTTACAAAAATCTGTAATGAGTTGAACTTGTAACTTAATAGCAAAACACTTTTTAATATTAAAAAGAAATGACCAGACTTGCAATAGGAATAGACATTGGCGGCACCCGGACCAAAATTGGACTGGTGGATTTGGAAAAAGGGGAAGTGTTGGATATGTTGATTTCACCTACTGAGACAAAAGATTCGGATAAATTTTTGGAAATAATAAATTCAGGAATTGACCAACTAAAAGTTGTTGCTCAAAAGGAACAATCACCCATTTTAGGAGTAGGATTTGGCGTTACCGGTTTTGTTTTCTCTGACGGAATGGTCGATTCAACCTATGGATTTTTAGAATTCATGGAAGACTATCCTTTGTCGGAATACATTGAGAAATATAGTTCATTGCCTTGTCGCGCCGATAACGATGCCCGAGTGGTGGCTTTGGGCGAAGCACTATATGGCATTGGGAAAGGTCAAAACAGGGTTTTGGTGCTCACATTGGGTACTGGACTTGGTTTGGGATTCATTGCGAATGGCAAATTTGAAACCAATCTTCCATTTGCACACATGGGAGGACATATCAGTATTGGACACTCCAATTTCAAATGCTATTGTGGAAAAGAAGGTTGTTTGGAATCGTTGGTTTCGGCTACCGGAATTGTCGATTCGGCGAGACGATTGGGCTGGGAACAAAAATATCCGAATCTGGAACTAAACGTTCAAACTATTTTCAAAGCACAACAAGATGGAAATAAGGATGCAAAGCAAGTTGTAACTGAATTTTTGGGATATTTAAAAATCGGTATCGATAACTATATCAACCTGTATGCGCCCGATATGATTATCATTGGCGGAGGTGTTTCCAAAGGCATGAAACCCTATTTGGATAAACTCACTCAAATCAATTTCCTTCCACCTTACAAAAGTTATCGGGTAGAAATCGCGCTTTCCGAACTCGACGAATATTCAGGAATATTAGGTAGTGCAGCTTTATTTAAATAAAGATAAATTTATAAATATGAAGACGTTTTTTCAAGAACGAATGTGGCTCGTATATGCTATACTTGCAGCCCTGTTTTGGGGCGTTTGGGGCATTTTGGCCAAGTTTATTTCCAGCGACATTAGCCCCTATGTAAATCACATGCTTTTCACTATCGGCATGATATTCACTATTCCATTTGTAATTAAAAAGTGTAAATGGAAAGATGCAAATCTCAATGGAATCATTTGGGGAATTGTTGCCGGCATTCTGGCAATTATTGGCAACGTAGCGGTTTATCAATCGTTCGCAACCGGAGGATTGGCTGCTGTTGTTATTCCTGTAACAAATCTTTATCCGTTGGTAACCATTGTGATTGCCATATTGGTATTAAAAGAGAAAATGCATTGGCTAAATGGGTTAGGTATTTTGGTGGTGGTTCCGGCCATCATTATGCTTTCGGGGCAGTCACAAATTTTCGATGACCCGAGTCTGTTTATTGCAAATCTGGGATTGAAACTTTGGCTGATATTCGCATTGGTAGCCTTGGTATTCTGGGGATTATTCAGTGCCGCACAAAAAGTTACAACGAATTATATTTCTGCCGAATGGTCGTATTTGAGCTTTATCGTTTCTTCGGTGTCGATTTCCATCGGTTTCGGGGTATTTGGGTTGGTTGATTTTAAATTCACAACACAAACACTTTGGGTGGGCTCCTTGGCCGGAATGTTGAATGGGCTGGGTGTATTGGCAAGCTTTGCGGCTTACAGTGCCGAAGGGAAAGCATCGAAGGTAACTGCCATTGCTGGTTGAATTTGTTGGCATTGGATTGGCCATTGTTGGGTCATTGCTTTTGTCGGTAGAAAAACAAAAAGAAGAATTATCGATTTCAGAATAACAACTTCAATATTTTACTCATTTCAAAAAAAATAAAAAAGTGAAGCAACCCATAATTCTCCGACCAATTGAGATGACCAAAGCTGTAATGCAGGATTTGGAAAACAGAAACCTGATAATTCGTATTTCGCCGGATACTAAAAATCTGGATGCAAAACCAGGGCAAACCTTAGTTGATCCAATTTATAGTTCAAGCGAAGGTTTAGGACCACATAAGTTGATGTTTATTACGGTGAACAGAATGGAACTAACCGAGTTTGGAACACATCCGGACAATGAAGATTTTCTGTTAATCGGTGATCCAAATACAAAGCCTTTGTACCTGGTGATTGCACTTTGCCTGAAAGATGAGTTTGATGTAAAGATTAAGAATAAAACTGTTTCATCTGACGATTTTGTAACGCTTAGGGTAAAACACAACGATGCTGATGTTAGCTTTTTTACCATGCTCAAAGACGTTCCTCATGGCGAAGCTATTGGGAAAGGCGATGGTAAAGCTACCTCATTTTACGTTGGTGAACCGCGCGATTTGATAGACGTGGATACTGATATGGGCGATTTTGAATTAATTATCGAGGAATAAATAAATTTTTAAATATACAGATTATGAGTGCAAAAATGCTTGCTGAGATAAACGAAATTCCTGTAAAAGCAGTTGAATTTTTAAAACAATCACCAACCTATACTTTGCCATTAGGTGTGCCTTATTTAGGAATGGGGTCATCGTGGTTTGCGCCATTGGCATTTAAGTATATGGGCGTAGATATCCAACCCGAAATGGCTTCTGAATATTTCAACTACTTACAACCTGAAACAAAACTTGTAAGCGGTGTGATCCTTTCGCAATCGGGCAGGAGCAGTGAGGCTCTTTGGTGCATCGGTTTGTTTGAGAAATATGTAGCCATTACCAATTATCCCGAAAATACGCTGGGCAATAGTTCCAATGTAGCCCAAACAATTGATTTATTGGCAGGTGATGAGCAATATTCGTCATCAAAAACCTATGTCAACACTTTGATTGCGCTTTTCAAAGGTTTCGGAATTGATTGCCAGAAAGCAGTAGATGTTATGGTAAAAAATATGTCTGCCTACCGGCAGCTTGGCGAACGCATGGCGAACGAAGTTTTTGAATTGATCTCCACCCAAAAGATTCACGGTATTTATATTATCGGTAGCGGGCCAAACATTGCAACCGCCTACGAAGCCTCGCTGATTTTGAGCGAAAGCACCAAACTTTGTTTTACTGGGTTGCCTATGGCACAATACGATCACGGCCCCAAAGAAACTGCTGCCAACAGCGTTGTGATCCAGATTCTTGCCAAAGGAAAATCGTACGAACGTTCCCAAAAACTTACTAAAATGATTGAAGCATCGGGGGCGCATGTTCTAGCTGTTGAAGAACCTGATATAGAAGAAAATTTCTCTGTTCTTCACAACATTGTTCCTTTTAACTTCATGGCCTATTACCTGGAACAAAAACTAAATGTTGGTGAAACGTTTGTGGTTGGCGGTAAAGTTACAGAAATAATATAATCAACTGTAAACCAATAAAAACCTAAAAAAAATGAAAAAGTTATTATCCATTTTGATTCTTTTTACATGGATTGCCGGAAATATTCAGGCTCAGCCTAAAGGAGAAAAAATTAAGGAGCAAGCAGCCAACGCCAAAATTCAAGCTGCTGGAATAGCAGACGAAAAGGCATTGGTTGAGAAGCAATACCTGGCTAAAGCGCACGAAAATATTGAGCTTTACCGAAAGGGCGATGCTTTGCTTTCATTTGTTGATGCTTCAGGAAAGCCCGTAAAGAACATTCAGATTGAGATCAACCAGGTTTCGCAGGATTTTTTGTTCGGTAACCTTGCCTTCGAAATTGCAGGTTTTGCACCCAAAGAGCCCTTTAAAGTGGACGAGTTCAAGGAAAAGTACAAAGGCTTGTTCAATTTCGCTGTTTTCCCGTTTTATTGGGATGGATATGAAAAGTCGGCAGGAAAGCCTGAATGGCAAAAAAAACAGGATGCGCTTGATTGGTGCATTGCAAACGGGATTACATGCAAAGGCCATCCGCTGGGCTGGACAGGTCCTTTGGGAACACCACAGTGGTTGCTCAATCTGCCGGAAAAAGTAGCCACCGAAATTTACAAAGCCCGAATTTACAATAATGTGATAGGCTACAAAGGCAAAATAAATTACTGGGATGTGGTAAATGAACCTGTAAACACGGTACCTTGGGAGATTGCCATTAGAGACAAGGCAAACAACAACGATTTGCGCTACAATGTAAACGGAATTGGTATTGATCAGATTGCGCCCTGGGTAGAGCAATCGTACAAATGGGCTTACGAGGCTAATCCCGATGCACATTACATTCTGAACGAGTATTTTACCTTAGCCATTCCCGAAATCCGTGAGCGGTTTTATCAATTGATCAAAGAGTTGAAAAGGCGCAACACCCCTATCAGTGGAATTGGTATTCAGGCACACGAACCGGCTTCCGATTCATATTACAGAACTCATACCCCAATCATCGGGAAAAGACATAACAGGTTGGCGTACGGGTAAATGGACAGAGGATGCACAAGCTGAATTTGCTGAGCAGTTTTATACACTGGCATTCGGGCATCCATCGGTGGCTTCTATCACCTGGTGGGGATTTTCGGATAAAAGTATTTGGCTCAAAGGCGGCGGATTATTGGATAAAGATTTCAACCCTAAACCAGTTTATACCAGGCTTCATAAATTGATAAAAGAAGACTGGATGACCAAAAACCGGACATTGCCAACCGATAAAGACGGACGGGTGAACTTTCGTGGATTTTATGGGAAATACCAGATCAAAATTACCAAACCTGATGGCAGCCCACAGTTATTTGACGTTCATCTGGCAGAGAAAGCTAATAACCGATGGGAATTCAAATTATAATCCAACTTAAATATAGGTTGAGTTGACTTGAATTATTTGTGTAAAATCTTGAGAATAAACTAAAAAATAAATTTTCCCTTGGAACCAGTGATTTAGGTGCATAAACCAAAAAAGGTTCTTCGTTTCTGGTTATGGCTGTTGCCGGTGGAGCTTTCAGTCCACCGTTTATGGGATGGATTGCCGATAACTTCAGCATGAGTATAGGCTTTTTAGTGCCAATAATCTGCTTTGAGATTGTCGCTTTATTTGGTATAAGTAGCATAAAAAAAAAGGAAAGTTTTTCAATCATTAAATGTTCATTAAAACATGAAAACACTAAAAAGTATTTTAATCGCCAATTTGTTGTTCATAGCCTTGTCGGGCTTTTCGCAAACTCAGCGCACCATCAATGAGCCTTTGCCATCGCGACAGGTGCATCTCGATTTTCACACTTCTGAATTTATTCCGGGTATAGGTGAAAAATTCAACAAAAAACAGTTTCAGGAAGCCTTGAAACTGGGACATGTGAACCAGATCAACGTTTTTGCCAAGTGCCACCATGGCTGGAGTTATT
>JFJP01036361.1_pt1 | contig 10666 bp, 6 predicted proteins | sample 431651 | NCBI WGS metagenome assembly JFJP01 (sample SAMN02602958, study PRJNA72255) | Microbial mat metagenome, whole genome shotgun sequencing project. | biome: fresh water; feature: sink hole; material: water; isolation source: purple microbial (photo- and chemosynthetic) mats found in...
CGCACAGCAACTCGCGCATCATCGGGGTCATCATGTTCATGGAGCCCCGGAGCGACGAAACCGTCCTGCAGGATCCCTTCACGTCGACCATCCTCGGTGCGATAGAGCTGGAGATCCGGCGGGACGACCATTTCATGATGCTGCACACCACCTGCGACAAGGCCGAAGTGCTGCGCCTCGCCGCGACCTGGAAACTGGCGGGAATGATCCTGATGTGGGTCCCCGGCGAGATCTGCGGCAGCATCACCAAGAGCACCGATACCCCCATCGTGTTCATCGACTGTTATTTCGAGGATGACGGGCAGCGTTACCACAACATCGGCCTCGACGACATGTGGGGCGGATACGAAATGACCCGCTACCTGATTTCGATGGGGCATACGAAAATCGCCTTCCTCGCAAATGCGCAGGAATTTCCGAGCGGCGACCATGTCCGCTTCGCCGGTTACCGGCAGGCCTTCGCCGAAAAAGGTCTTTCGCACGGCGGTGACTGTTTCATTCCCCTGTCGAAAAAAACGGAAGAACGGTACGCCCTGTACCGCCGACTCATAACGTCGCCCTTTCCCTTCACCGCACTTTTTTTCTCGGCCGATTATTACGCGGTAGACGCGATAAACTACTTTTTCGGACAGGGCGTCACGGTTCCCGGCGGCATTTCGGTCGCGGGCTTCGACAACAACAGTTTTTCGCGGCTTATCCGCCCGCACCTGACTACCGTCCACCAGGACGTGTTCCAGAAAGGCCAGAGCGCGGTCTCGATGCTCATGCGCCTTATCCGGGGCGAAACGGTGAGCGAGCTTGACGTGCGCCTCCCGGTGCGGCTCGAGATACGGGAATCGGTGGCGAAGATATAAGGGGAACGGTTGCCTCAGGGCGCGAATTCGAGCACGAATCTGGTGCCCTTTCCGCGTTCCATCCTGACCGTGCCGCCCAGCTGCATTGCCAGTCCCTGCACCAGAATGAGGCCGAAACCGGAAGGCCGGTCGAAGCTGACCGTGTCGGGCATGCCGCCTCCGTCGTCCCCGACGGTGAGGGTGACCGTGCCGCCGGTTTTACAGGCCGTGATGCTGACGGTACCGTCCGTCCTGTCTGAAAAAGCATACTTCATGATGTTGGTGAGCAGCTCGTTGATGATGATGCCGAGCGGCTGGAGTCTCGTGGCTTCCAGGGAGAAGTCGTCGATGCGGGTCTCTATCCTGACAGCCGACCGGTGGGGATAGTGGGACATTATTTCGTCGATAAGCGGCAGGAAATAGTTGCGGATCGGCAGGACGGTAAACGTCGAAGACTGGTACAGCCTGTCGTACAGTATCTGCATGCTCTGCACGCGGTCCCCGGCTTCCCTGAGCGCCGCCGCCGCGACGGCATCCTCCAGGCTGTCGGCCTGGAGCGACAGGAGCCCGTAGATCGCATTCATGTTGTTTTTTATGCGATGGTGCACTTCCTTGAGCGTCAGTTCCTTTTCCTCAAGCAGCTGCCTGATTTTCGTTTCCGCCGCGGTGCGTTCGGTTATGTCGATTATCGTCTGGATCAGGTACGGTGAATTGTCGACGATGATTATCCGGCCCGAGGCAAGACCCGTCCGCCTGTGGCCCGACTTTGTCGTCACGGTTACTTCCCGGTCCGAAAAGATGCCCTGTTCCATGATGAGCCGTCTCGATTCCCGTTCGACTTCCGCATCGATCAGACCGATCTCGATGGCGTTCCTGCCGATCAGGTCTTCCCTCGAAAATCCATATTGTTTGACGAATGCTTCGTTGACATCGGAAAAGCAGGATTTCCGGATGTCGATGATGATGATGGGATGGGAACTGTTCCTGAACAGGGCGGAGAACCGTGTTTCGTTTTCGACGAGAATCCGCTCGGTTTCCTTCTGTTTTGTGACATCCCGGGCAAAACACACAATGCCTTCGATTCCGCCGTTCACGCGAAGCGGAGCCGAGTTGACCGAAATGATGATGACGGTCGAATCGGTCTTCCGCAGGCGCAGTTCGATATCCTCGTCGACGATCAGCGATACACAGGCCTTCCCTTCCCAATCCGCGAAATGGAGGCCGATTGTCCGTTCTGCCGCACCGTTGCAAAAAGTGAAACAACCGGCTGTGTCCAGGGTCCAGATCATCTCGTTCGACGACTCGATCATGCTTCTGTATGCGGCTTCAGCAGGTGCTGATTTTGTAGGTGCAGGCATATTTTACCAGTATACCCTACTTTGTCGAGTATTGTAAAAAAAACTTCCGTACCCGATACTTTGAGTTGCACTACGTGCGGGGAGCGCTGCAACAGCATATGAACATCGACATTGCAACTTTCGGAGTGGTGCTTGCAATCACCCATTTGATCCAGGTAGCCGTATTTGTGCTTCAGTTCAAGGTTTCGGAGAAAAATCAGGGTTTCGGCTGGTTTCTTCTGTGGAGCATAGCCGAGGTGATCGGATTTACTGCCATGAGTCTCCGCAGCATCCCTGCGTTGCAGATACCGGCCCTCTTTGTACAGAACATTTCCATATTTTTCGGCACTCTCTGCATTTATGCGGGGGTTTTCCGGTTTTTCGGAAAGGAAATTCCCCGTAAACCCGTTTTGGCCGTTTCCGCGGCCTTCATGGTCGTGTTCGGATTCTTTGTGTTCGGACGCGACGACCCGTTCATGCGCTCCCTCCTGTTTAACGGTGCGATGGCGGCCGTTTCTTTCGTTACCATGAAGGTGCTGCTTGCCTCGAGGACACCGTCGATCGCAAATTCGGTCATTTTTACGGCTGCTGTGTTTTTTGTGCACGGCTGTGTTTTTGCCGGACGCACCCTTCTGTTTGTGCTCGGTGCGCCGGTATCGGATTTTTTCAAGTCGACCGTATTCAATGAAATTCCCTATCTGGACGGACTGATCGTCAGTCTTTTGTGGACATTCGGCTTCATCATCATGTACAACCAGCGGTTGACGGCGGAAAACCGGGAAGACAAGGCAAACCTCGAAATGATTTTCGAAACGAATCCCGATGCGGTACTGATAAGCCGTCTCGCCGACGGGGTGATCGTCAAGATTAATGCAGGCTTTACCGCGCTGACCGGATTTGCCTGTTCCGAATCGGTCGGGCGGACAATCATCGAGATCGGCATCTGGGTAACTGCTTCGGAGCGGCAAAAGCTGCTGCAGGCCCTCGAGGGAACACAATCGTTCTCCAACAGGGAATTCGTCTTCAGACGGAAGGACGGAAGCCTGTTTACCGCAATTGTGTCCGCCAAAATAATCATGCTCAGGGGCGAGCAGCACATCATCAGCGTTACACACGACATTACCCTGCGCAAACTGTCGGAAAACAGGATCGCCGCACTGCTTGCCGAGAAGGAACTCCTGCTCAAGGAAGTGCATCACCGCATCAAGAACAACATGACGACGATCAAGGGGCTTCTTTCGCTGCAGGCGCAGACTCTCGCCGATTCCTCCGCCGTCCGGGCGCTCGAAGACGCCGAAAACCGCGTGCAGAGCATGGCCCTGCTCTATGATGTGCTGTACCGGGCGCCCGACTTCGGAGAAATCTCGCTGGCGCGGTATTTGCCGTCGCTCATCGATGAAATCATGTCGAACTGCGGCAACGGTACCGCGGTCAGGACCGAAAAGCGGATAGACGACATCGTCCTGAACGTAGAAATCATCCAGCCCTTGGGGATTATCCTGAACGAACTCCTCTCCAATATCATGAAGTATGCGTTTACGGGACGGCCGGCGGGTTGTGTGACTGTTACGGCTTCGCCCGACTCCACCGGCACCAGCGTCGTTCTCGTCATCGAGGACGACGGCAACGGTATGCCCGACTCGGTCGATTTCGGCCATTCCACCGGATTCGGCCTCGTGCTGGTGCACGAACTGACCCGGCAGATCGGCGGCACTATCCGCATCGAACGGGTGAACGGTACGAGGATAATCCTTGAATTCCCCCGTTGACGCCCTGTCTCCCGTAACCATTGCGATCGAAAAAGCCATTCTCGCCATACCGCCGGGAAAAGTCTCGACTTACGGACTTGTCGCCTTCGCTGCCGGGTATCCGACCGGGGCGAGGCAGGTTTCCCGCGTTTTGCATTCCCGTTCCCGGATAGCGGGACTTCCCTGGCATCGGGTCCTGGGCAAGGGGCTCCGCTCCGGAACAGCGCGCATATCCCTCACCGGAGCCGGCTTCGACGAGCAGGCTGCGCTCCTTCGTTCCGAAGGCGTCGACGTAAACAGTGACGGAATTCTCGATTTTGTCGAATTCGGCTGTACTCCGGACATGGCAGGCCGCTGAAACCGTGTTACAATCGTGAAATGAACAACATACACGGACAGGTTGCCCTCGTAACGGGCGGAGCAAGCGGAATCGGACGGCTGGTGGCCCTTCTCCTGGCGGCTCGCGGTGCGCGCGTCATCATTTGGGATCTCAATCCCGAAGGGCTCAAGGCCATCGAGGATGAAGGCCGAAAACTCGGTTATTCCATCACGGGCATGGTGTGTGACGTTTCCGACCGGGCGGCAGTGTACCGCCAGGCGGCCGCCGCGGCCGCAGCCGTGGGTCCGGTCGATATTCTGGTCAACAACGCGGGAATCGTCTCGGGCGGTCCGTTTCTCGCCACCTCCGACGAGCGGATTCTCAAGACCATGGAAGTGAATGTCCATTCCAGTTTCTGGACGGTCAAGGCGTTCCTTCCCGGCATGATCGAACGCGGCCGCGGCCACCTTGTCACCATTTCCTCGGCGGCGGGCATCGTCGGGGTAACCGGGCTTGCCGACTATTCGGCTGCCAAATTCGCGGTGTTCGGTTTTCACGAAGCCATCCGCATGGAACTCAGGCGCGTCAAAAGCCGCGTGCGGACGACGGTTGTCTGTCCCTTCTTCATCGATACCGGGATGTTCGACGGCGTCAAAACCCGCTTTCCCCTGCTGCTCCCCATCATGAAAAGCGACTACGCGGCCAAACGGATTGTCGGTGCGATTCTTGCCGGCAAAAAGCGGCTCATCATGCCCCGGTTCGTGTACAGCGTCTATCTCCTCCGCCTGCTCCCGGTCGCCCTGTTCGACCCGCTTGCGGATTTTTTCGGGGTGAACAGCGCAATGGACAAATTCCGCGGCCGCAAGGTTGACGCCAAATGACCGCCGCCGACGTAGCGGAGCGCATTGCCGCCTCCCGCGCCGCACAGGCTGCCTGGCGCGATCTCGGCTGGAAGGAACGGTCACGCCGGCTCGCCGCGGTGGAGCGGTACATCGGCAAAAACGCGGACGCACTTGCGGAATCCATCTCTCACGACAACGGCAAGACGCGGCTCGACGCCCTCGCGACCGAGGTGCTGCCCGCGGTGATGGCGCTCCGGTATTACCGGACGAAGGGCCGGCGTTTCATCGCGTCCCGAAGGATTCCGGGCGGCAGCATTCTCATGTTCAACAAGCAAAGCCGTCTCGTCTACGAGCCCTACGGCGTCGTCGGCATCATTTCCCCCTGGAACTATCCGTTCGCCATTCCCTTCGCCGAGGTCGTCATGGCCCTGCTTTCGGGGAACGGCGTTCTTCTGAAAGTGGCGTCCGACACCCTCGAAACGGGAAAAACCCTCGAGCGCGTCTTCGCTTCGGCGGACCTTCCCGACGGCCTTTTTTCGTACTGCGAACTTCCGGGGCGCGAGGCGGGTCCGGCCTTCATTGACGGCGGCGTGGACAAACTGTTTTTTACCGGTTCGACCGAGGTCGGCCGCGAACTGATGGCCCGGGCGGCCCCGCGCCTTTTACCCCTCGTACTCGAACTCGGCGGCGCCGACGCAGCTATCGTCCGCCATGACGCCGACCTCGACCGCGCGGCTTCGGGCATACTGTGGGCGGGTTTTTCCAATGCCGGCCAGTCCTGCGGCGGCATCCAGCGCGTGCTCGTGCATCAGACGGTGTATGCCGAATTCCTCGAAAAACTCGGCACCCGCGTCGGGAAGTTGCGCGTGGGCGACGGCATGGACTGGGACTGCGACATGGGGCCGCTGTGCACCGCGCGCCAAAAAGAAACCGTCCGCGCCCAGATCCGGACCTGTCTCGCTTCGGGAGCGCACATTCATGCGCGGAGCCCCGGCGGCGACCTTGACGGCGCGGGTGCGGGAATGCCCGCCCTCGTGCTGACCGGCGTCACCGACGACATGGCGATCATGAAAGATGAAATTTTCGGGCCGGTCGTCGCCGTCATCCCGGTTTCGGGCGACGAAGAGGCGCTGCGCATCGCGAACGAATCGATCTACGGCCTTACCGGTTCCGTCTGGTCCCGCGACCGACGGGCGGCCCGCGAGGTTGCCCTTCGTATCCATGCGGGCGCGGTGATGATCAACGACCACCTCATGTCCCACGGTCTTGCCGAAACCCCCTGGGGCGGCTTCGGCGATTCGGGGCTCGGCCGCACCCACGGCAAGGCGGGCTTGCGCGAAATGGTGCGCATGAAAGTGGTGGTTGACGATATCCTTCCCTTTACGGCGAAAAATCTCTGGTGGCATCCGTATTCAAAAAAGGTCTACGACGGCATGCGGGCCATACTCGACCTGCAGTTCGCCGAAACCCTCTTCGGGCGTCTTTCGGCGCTTCCGCGCGTGGTCACTCTGTTTCTCAGATACTGGGACCGGAGCTGAAGGGGGGCGGCGCCGGCGGGAACCTCAAACTCCTGCCGTGTTTTTTTTGTTGACAAGCTCTTTGGAAGGTTTATAATAGATATAAATTTATCCAAAGGAGTCTTGAATATGCCTTCCATTCTTTCCTATGTACTCTCCATGGCCGTCTATGTGGGGATACTCATAGGCATAACTGAAATTTCACGCCGTTCCATCCGTTTCGGTCTCGTCCTCAATATCGGCCTGATCGTCCTCCTCTTTTTCGGCAACAATATCGCAGGATGGTTCCGCTGGGCGAAGGCCCTGTCGGTGCTGCTTCCCATGCTGGTCCTGCACGCCGGTCGGCTCGCTTCCCGCTACAGGAGCGGAGACAAGCGCTTCGGCTGGCTGACCGGAACACCCGTCATGGTGTTTTTCTGCGGCATCGTCGCGCTCAACATCCTCGAGGCATCGGTGAAGGACATCACGCTGGGCAATTTCTGGAACGGCGCCTGCGGCCTGGTGATGATCGCGGCCATGCCCTTCGCCATCTCGAAAAACTGGCGTTTCTCCCGCGACGGCAAGCATGTCCTCATCGCCGATTTTTCGCTCGCCTGGTGCTTTTTGTACACGACCTGGAACGCCTGCTTCGTGTACGCCGAAAGTCCCGCCTATTTCGCGGCCTCGTGCTGCATCCTTCTCGTACCCGAGCTCTATAATTTCTACTCCACCAAAACCGGACAGGAAAACCTGTGGCTCCATGCGCGGATATACACGCTCATGCTGCACGTCGCCGTCCGCTCCTTCCGCGACGTATTCACGCCCTTCATGAACGCCACGCCCTGGTTCAACGAAGGATTCAAGAACTCCTGGGGCATGGTCAATTTCGTACTCATGGCCGCGTATGCGGTGTGGTGGTTCGCCTTCCGGAGCCGTGTCGAACCGTCCGCGGCAAGGAGCAACTGATGGCGGTAAAGGAAAAAGTCCTCGATTACGCGAACAAGATTTCCCGGACGAAGCGGGGAGCTAAAAACGAAATAAAGCCGGAATACCCCGAATACCGCATCCTCGAGCCGGTCCTTTCGGACGAAATGGCCGAGGTGGCGCTGTGCCTCGAATTCCGGGTGCACCTCGAGGCGTCGGAGCTCGCCCGCCGCTCGGGCAAGACCGAGGCCGAAACCGTGCGCCTCCTGGACGCCTGCGTGGCAGTGGGTGCGGCGTTCGTCGAGAAAGAGGGCGGGGTCGACCGGTACTGGCACGATCTGTGGGTGCCCGGCCACATGGAAGTGATGGTCAACACCCGGGAAAACGTCCGGCAGTTTCCGGTCATCGCGCAATGCTTCGACGAGTACGGGAAGCGGCGCGCGCCGATGTCGGTGGGCAATTTCCCCGTCGGTACGGGCGTCATGCGCGTCATCCCGATCGAGCGGTCCATCGAGGGCGAAACCCGGAAAGCCTCGTACGAGGAAGTGTCGCGCTATCTCGAGGAGAACACGGTCTTTTCCGTTTCGGACTGTTCGTGCCGGACCTCGCGCGAGGCTATGGGCGAGGGCTGCGGACATCTCAAAGAGGACATGTGCATCCAGATGGGCCATGCGGCGGAATACTACATCCGCACCGGCCGGGCCCGTGCAATCGACCGCGGGGAAGCCTATGAAATAATCAGGAAGGCCGAGGCGAACGGCCTGATGCATTCGATCCCGAACACCGACGGACCGGGCAAGACGCACGCCATCTGCAACTGCTGCGGCTGCGGCTGCCTGTCGATCCGCAACGCCTCGATGTTCATCAATCCCGACATGATCCGTTCCAATTACGTGTCCCGCGTCGATTCCGAAAAATGCGTCGCCTGCGGCGAATGCGTCGAGAATTGCCCGACGAACGCGCTGAAGCTCGGCCAGAAAATCTGCGCCGTGACGAAACCGCGGCGCAAGCGGCGCGAGCTTCCCCGCGATACCGAATGGGGTCCCTCCCGCTGGAACAAGGACTACCGGACGAACCGCGAGGTCGTCGTCGAGGGCGGAACGAGTCCGTGCAAGGCCGAATGCCCCGCGCACATCGGCATCCAGGGCTACATCAAGCTCGCCGCCCAGGGAAAGTACCGGGACGCGCTCGAGCTGATCAAGCGCGAAAATCCCTTTCCCGCGATATGCGGCCGCATCTGCCCGCGCAAGTGCGAGTCGGCCTGTACCCGCGGCGATATCGACGATCCCCTGGCCATCGACGAGATCAAGAAATTCATCGCCGAACAGGACCTCAACGCGGCAAACCGGTATGTTCCTCCCGTGCGGCATGCGTACGGAAAAAAGGTCGCGGTCGTCGGAGCCGGTCCTTCGGGGCTTTCGTGCGCGTTTTACCTCGCGCAGGAGGGCTACGAGGTTACGGTGTTCGAAAAGGAAAAAGTGCTCGGCGGCATGCTGACGCTGGGAATCCCGTCGTTCCGGCTCGAAAAGAACGTCGTGAACGCCGAAATAGACGTCCTCCGCGAGCTTGGAGTCCGGTTCTCCACCGGTGTCGAAGTCGGCGCTGATGTGTCGCTCGATGACCTGCGCAAACAGGACTACAAGGCATTTTACCTGGCGATCGGCGCGCAGGCGGGACGAAAGATCGGCCTCGAGGGCGAAGACGCGCAGGGCGTGCGCACCGGCGTCGATTTTCTCCGCTCGGTCAACCTGGGCGAAAACGTGCGGCTTGAGGGAAAGATGGTCGTCATCGGCGGCGGTAACGTCGCCATCGATGTGGCGAGGACGGCCTCGCGGCTCGGTCCCTCGTCGGTTTCGATGTACTGCCTCGAAAACCGCGCGGAAATGCCCGCCCTTCCGGAAGAAATACACGAAGCACTCGGCGAGCGCATCGCTATCGAAAACTCCTGGGGGCCGAAACGGATCCTCGTGGAAGACGGAAAAACGGTCGGCGTCGAGTTCCGCAAGTGTGTTTCGGTGTTCGACGAAAACGGGCGTTTCGGCCCGAAATACGACGAAGCACAGACAGTCACCGTTCCCGCCGACCATGTTCTCGTCAGCGTCGGACAGGCGATGGACTGGAGCGGAATTCTTGCCGGCGGCAAAATCGAACTGAATCCCAACAGGACCGTCAAGGCGGATCCGGCGACCCTGCAGACCGCCGAGGCGGACGTCTTCGCCGGCGGCGATGCCCTGACCGGACCGCGCTTCGCCATCGACGCCATCGCCATGGGCAAGGAAGCGGCTCTTTCCATTCACCGGTTCGTGCAGCCGGGCCAGAGCCTTACCCTCGGCCGCGTCAAGCGGGACTACCGGTCGCTCGACAAGACCGATCTCGACCTGGGCGGTTACGACCGCCTTCCCCGCCAGGAAGCCGTCCATCAGACGGAACGGGCGGGAACGGAATCCTTCAAGGATACGCGCGGCACCTTCTCCGAAGAACAGATGAAAAAAGAGACGGAACGCTGTCTTTCGTGCGGAGCCACCGTCGTCGACGAGCACATGTGCCTGGGCTGCGGCGCGTGCACGCTCAAGTGCAAGTTCGACGCCATACGCCTGGTGCGCAAGTACGACGAGGCCGGCGTGGAATTCGACAAGCTGAAGAAGGTGGTCGTCTGGCACATGATCAAGCGAAAGTTCAGGATCGCCCTGACCAAGCCGTTCAAGCGGCTGCGGGATGCCTTCCCCGACTGACGGATCCGTTCAAGGTCCCGGGACGCAAGCCGTTCCGGGGCTTTTTTATTTTCCGCCCAGCTTCCGCAGGAAATTTCCGATCCGGCGCAGGAGACCCGCGCGTGTGGGGTGCGTCCGAGTGCGCCTGAACGCTATCGGCAGCATGCTCGGTGCGGTGCGCCTGGACGCTGTCGGCAGCATGCACGGTGCGGTGCGCCTGAACGCTATCGGCAGCATGCACGGTGCGGTGCGCCTGCACGCTGTCGACAGCATGCACGGTGCCCGCCGTCCGCATACTGTCCTCTGCATACACGTTTCCCGCCCCCGCCGGCACGATCCTTGCGCGGATGAACAGGTGGTCCGATGGCAGGCAGTCGCGCTGGGCGCGGTTTATCGGGATTTCTCCCTCTATGACGGACGCGTCCGCGATCCCGATATCGTTCGAACAGAAAATGT
>JFJP01040785.1_pt1 | contig 10666 bp, 7 predicted proteins | sample 431651 | NCBI WGS metagenome assembly JFJP01 (sample SAMN02602958, study PRJNA72255) | Microbial mat metagenome, whole genome shotgun sequencing project. | biome: fresh water; feature: sink hole; material: water; isolation source: purple microbial (photo- and chemosynthetic) mats found in...
CGTCAACAGGTAACCCGATCTACCCAGCAACGGTTTCTGCACTGGTCAATACAGCACTCACCACGGGTGGTGGTGCTACGGCGGCTGAGATTGCGGCTGCTGTACTGGCATCACTTAGCGCGACAACGATCCCTGTCAACATGGTCCAGGTCAAAGGCCAGACGATCAACGGCGCAGGATCTGAAGAAAACCCCTGGGGTCCATAGTGGCAAGCGCATGGGGTAAGTCCTGGGGTGTAGCGTTTGGCGTTGCCTGGGGCGCTGTGGCGCCTTCTCAGCCAGTTGTCGCACTACCCGCAGAACAGCCCCGCTACAGCGCATCGCTGGCCTCACAAGCCCAGCACTGGCAGCAGCTGCACGAAGAGGACGAGATTCTGATGACCCTACTTCAACATTTTGTCATGGAGGCATGATATGCCAGTACTAGGATGTGGTGCCGAAATGGCAAAGCTGATGGATGTGTCTGACAACGACGTTTCCATCATCGAGGAAACAATCGCAGAGCGCCTGGAGCTTGGCGTGTCACAGGCTGTGGCGCAACGCCAGGCTGTGGATGAGGCTCTGGCGCAGTTGCGCGAAGAGCGTGCCATGGTTATGAAGGCGATTGATGAGCAGCTGGGGAAAGAGGTTGTGGCAGAGACTGAGCCTGTTGTCGAGCCCGAGCCAGAACCAGTTGCGCAAGATGACCTCCAGAATGTGGAGGTCATGCCTGAAGATGGCTCTGTGGCTGAGGTTGCACCAGAACCACCAGCGCAGCCCACCAAGCCAAAGACCCTACTGAGCAGCATCACCGCTGCCATCGACAAGGCTTACCCGAACCTGCGAACCAAGCTGGAGGCCAAAGGCCTGCTGACCATTGGGCAGACGCTGGACGAGATCACGACAGCAGCAGCTCAGGCGCGCGCCGATAAGACGGGCGAGAGTCTTGAGGCGGTTAAGGCTTCGATGATGGGGGAGGTGAGCAATAGCACTGTATGGCACGGCTCACCTACCGAGTTTGATAAGTTTGATTCTACCAAGATAGGAACTGGAAACGGAGCCCAGGCGTATGGCAACGGTACTTACTTCTCAGAGTCACCGACCGTCGCTGGGTCATACGCTTTGATTAATGCAACAGGACCGGCAAAAGTTGCAAACATGTACAAATCAGACGGGCGTGATGAAGTCATGCGTCAGCTGAAGAGCTTGTATCCAAACAAATCAAAGAAGTGGTACGAGAGCGCCATCAATGAGTCTGAAACAACAGGGAACCTTTACAAGGTTGATTTGCCTGATTCTGAAATCGATAAGATGATCGATTGGGATAAGCCACTCAGTGAGCAGCCCAAGTTCGTTAAGGATGCGTTATCAAAATCAAAAAACGCATCAATTAAAAAGATAGTCTCTGGTGTCAGTCTGCCATCTAACTTCATGGTTCCTGCATCAATGAGAAATCAGCCCAAAACAATGGGTGAAAACATAACCCTGCTTGGTGAGCCATCTGATACGTCTGATCTACTTTCAAAACTTGGAATCACTGGCATTCGCTATCAGGAAGCAGGAACAAATAACTTCGTTGTTTTTCCTGGGAAAGAGAGTGTGTTGTCAATTCTGGAGCGCAACAGCCTTCAAATCAAGCGCAGCTCCAACGGAGATATCCAAGGCTTCTTCGACCCGGTAACGGGTAAGTCGTTCCTGATTGCCGACAACCTGACAGAGCAGTCAGCACCAGGCGTGCTGATTCACGAGGTTGGCATCCACATGGCAAACGATGGCACGCTGGAGCCGGTGTTCAATCAGGCTCTGCGCTTGCTCAAGATGGGCAAAGGCAACCCCTGGTTTGATGGCGTGCGAGCACGGCTTGAATCGTCCGGCGAAACCAGCGGAGAAGAGGCTGCAGCGTACATCACCGAGACGATTGAGAACGACCGGGCTGCAGCGCCAGCGTCGGTGATGAAGTGGTTCAACGACTTCAAGGCAGCGATCAAAGCGTGGCTGTTCAAGAAGGGTGTGTTTATCAGTTCTGAGGATTTGAACGCTGCTGACATTGCGGCTATTGCGAGGGCGAATGCAAAGCAGGTTGGTGAGGATGGCGCGTCTGAGTCAATGCCAGAGGGTGAGGTGGCGTTCAGCAAAGCTGGAGCACCACCAGCACCCGGCTCATGGGACGCGCCATTGCCAAACTCGAAGGTTGGCAGATATTTGGAAAGTCTGCAGCAGATGTTTCAGGATGGAAAGCTCGACCTGAAGCGCATTCAGAAAGCGATCACCAACAGCGGTAAAACCATCGGAGAAGCATTCGACGCGCGCCTGGCTGAGACGCTGTACGCTGGCCGGGTGGCGACACGCGCTGACAACTTCATGAAGTCTGAGGCTGAACCGCTGTTGGCCGCGATGGCAAAGAACAACGTGTCGCAGACTGAGCTATCGGACTACCTGCTGGCACGCCACGCACCTGAGCGCAACGCACAGATCGCCAAGGTCAATGACAAGTTTCCCGATGGCGGCGCCGGTACTAACAGCAAAGGCGTGCTGATGACCACGCAGGCAGCGAATGACTACATCGCCAACCTGTCGGCCGGCCACAAGATTCTGATGCCCATGCTGGCAAAGAAAGTGGACGCGATCAGCAAGGGCACGCGCGATCTGCTGGTGTCTGAAGGCCTAGAGACTCAGGAGATGATCGACGCCTGGCAGGGTGCGTACACGCATTACGTGCCGCTGTTCAAGGACGAGGCCAACGGTGAGTCGTTCGCGCCTCACCCGGTAGGATCAGGTTTCAGCGTCAAGGGTGGCGCATCCAAGCGCTCAACAGGAAGTGATGCAGAGGTCACCAACATGCTGTCGCACCTGTTGCTCCAGCGCGAGGCCGCAATCACCAGGGCTGAAAAGAACCGCGTCGGCATGGCGCTGTACGGGCTTGCGCTGACTCAGCCCAATGGCGACTTCTGGACGACGATCAAGCCTGCCATGAAAAAGGCAGACGTCGAAGCAAGCCTCACAGCGATGGGCATTGACCCAGCGACCTACGACGAGATGGACTTGGCACCGATGGTCAAAACCATCAGCAAGACCACCGGCAAAGTCGTCATGCGCCCCAACCCGTTATACAAAAACTTGGATAACGCCATCGTCCTGAAGGTCGAGGGTCAGGACCGGGTGATCATGTTCAACCAGAACAACGAGCGCGCCATGCGCCTGGTGCAGAACCTCAAGAACCTAGATGGTGTTACCGGCATTGACGGTGCTATGCGCATCATCGGAAAACCAACCCGCTGGATATCGAGCCTGGCAACGCAGTACAACCCGGCGTTCGGCCTGGTCAACTTGTTGCGCGACACGCAGGGTGCGCTGGTGAACTTGTCAAGTACCAAACTGGCTGGCAAGCAGCTCCAGGTGCTGGCCGGTATGCCTGCTGCAATTCGAGGCATTGCCAGTGGGCTCAACGGTGGCACGTCTGCGATGGCGAAGCTGTACGAGCAGTTCAAAGAGGACGGGGGGCAGACAGGCTACCGAGATGCAATGCGTGACCCGAAAGAGCGCACGCAGCAGATTGAGAAAGACCTGAAGCATCTGGCCGATACAGGCAAGCTCACAGCGCGCAACGCAGCGCTTGGTGTGCTCAATCTACTGGACGGGTTCAACACCACGCTTGAGAACGGCACACGGCTGTCAGCGTACAAGGTGGCTCTGGACAACGGCATGAGCCGGCCACAGGCTGCGCGCCTGGCGCGTGAGCTTACGGTGGACTTCAACCGCAAGGGCTCGCTCGGAACGACGGTCGGACCGATGTATGCGTTTTTCAATGCTGCAGTGCAAGGTACATCGCGCACGGTGGAAACGCTCAAAGGCCCGGCCGGCAAGAAGATCATCGCCGGTGGGCTGGCGCTGGGTGTGCTCCAGGCTCTGATGCTTGCCGCGGCAGGCTATGACGATGACGAGATCGCAGAGTTTGCCAAGGCTCGCGCGCTGATCATCCCACGCTTTGGTGAGGACAAGAAGTACATCAGCATTGCCCTGCCGCTTGGCTTGCACGTCCTGCCAAACACCGGGCGGGTGCTGACTGAGCTGGCTATGACCCAAGGCAAGGATTGGGGCGAGAAGCTGTACACCGCTGTGGGTGAGATTGCAGGCGCGTTCAACCCGCTGGGTGGCGGCAACGTGTTCACCACCGATGGGCTGGCGCGCACCATTGCGCCCACAGTGATTGACCCGCTGGTGGACCTGGCAACAGGCAAAGACTTCAGTGGCCGGCCGATCAGCAAAATGTCAATGCCTGGTGACCCGCGGCCAGGATACCTGCGTGGTCGTGAGTCAACCTACCGCGCGCCATCTGGCGAGGTGTACACCGGTATCTCCAAAGCACTGAATACACTCAGTGGTGGCGACGACTTCCGCAAGGGAAAACTTGACCTGACACCTGAAGAATCGCGCTACCTAGTGATGACAATTGGCGGTGGCCTGCTGCGCGAGATTGAGAAAACGATCAATGCCAGCATCATGGCTTCTCGCGGGGACGATGTGCCAACTCGACAGATTCCGATCGGTAGTCGCTTTGCTGGTGAGGTGGACGACGCAAGCGTGCAGCACACCCGGTATTACAAGAACAGCAGCAAGGTCGCAGCGCTTGAAGCTGAACTGAAAGCCCTGGCAAAAGAAGGGCGATCAGAAGAGGTTGACAAGCTGATTGCAGACAAACCGCTGGTGACTCTGTACAAGCTCAACGACAGGGTCGGGCAGTCGATTGCCAAGCTCAATAAGCTCGCATCTGGCAACCTTGGCGACAAGGAAACCATGAAGTCGTTGGACGATGCTCGCACCGAGAACATGCGTATTCTGAACGAGGCTGTGAAGGAACTGGAGCGCGCCAGCGCACAGTAAGAGCACGGCATATATGCCGCCTTTGCGCGGCGAGTCATGTATCAACAAAATGGGCATTGGGTGCTTTTGCCCAATGAACCGCCTCTGTCCTGCAAGGGATATGCCGTGATACATGACGCAAGAAACGCAAGCAGTTCTCGACGACGAAGATCAGATGGCAACGGCCTTGGCTGAGATTCGGGCAGAGCGGTCGGAAGACCAATCAAGCTCGATTGACACAGCACCGGTAGAACCTGATCCGATACCCGAGGCGCAAGCAACACCTGAGCCTGCACAAGCAGAGCCAGAGTCAGCCGCACAACCAGACCCGGTCGAGGTTCACAAAGCCAAGTCCGAAGAGGGTCGTGTTGCAGCACTGAACCGGAAGTATATGGAAGCAGCACGCGAAGCTGCGCAACTGCGCGAAGAACTCGCGCGGTCGCGGCAACAGCAAGCACAACCTGCAGCCACAGTACCCGATGCGGTGTCAAAGCTGGACAGCATTGCCGAACAGGTTAAAGATTTTCCCGAGCTTTCAGGCATCGTATCTGCTGTCAGGGATGCCATGAAGCAGTCGGATTTGAAGACCGAGGAAGTTGCACGGCGAGTTGCCGCACAAATGGTCGAGCCTCTCGAACCTTTGCGCCGCGAACAAACAACCCGTATGCAAACCGAACGCCAGGCCGCATTCGATGCCGCTATGAAGACGTTCAACTCAACGTACCCAACAGCGGCACAAGTCGTTCAAACAGACGAATTTAACTCTTGGTTGAGAAGTCAACCGGGGAACGTGCAGTACGCATTCGACAAAGGGCAAACCCCGATGGAAGCGATGACCGTGCTGGACACCTATGACATGCACCTAAGGCGCAGCGGGAAGTCTCCCATCGCGCAATTTTCAACGCAGTCTGACGCGCCGCCAGCGCAGCGTATTGCACCAAACACAAACCGTCTGCAGCGTGCTGCGGGTTTGCCGTCACGGTCATCCGGTTCACAAGGTGGGCAACCACCAGCCGACGACTTCGATGCGTCTTTGGCGTACTTCCGCAACAAACGCCTGGCAGCACAGAGGGCCGCAGCTTAATTGAATGAGGTCTCAAAATGACACAAACTGTCTATGGTGATATCACCCCCCGCACCGCAGCCTACGCTGTGGACAAAATGCTTGAGCGCGCACAGCCGCAACTCAACATGGCTCGTTTCGCCGTGGTTACTGCTGTTCCAAAGGGCAAAACCAAAGTTGTGAAGTGGGCGCGCTACGGCCGCCTGGCTCCCACGACCACACCGCTGACTGAAGGCACAACGCCGACGATCAACAACCTGACCTACACCCCTGTGACAGCTACGCTGGACCAGTACGGGCAGGTGATCGGTTTGACCGACGTGATCATGGATACCCATGAAGACCCGGTGTTGAACGAGTTCGCAATGTCTCTCGGTGAGACTGCCGGCCAGACGCAAGAGATGATCATCTACAACGCTATCAAGGCTGGCACGCAAGTGACCCGCGCCGGTGGTGTTGCCAAGACTGACATCGCCCTGTGCCTGAAGTCTGACCAGGTTCGCAAGACCATTCGCCAGCTTAAGCAGCAAGACGCTCGCGCTTTGACCAGCATGTTGAACGCCACTGACGGTGTCGGCACTGTGCCAATCCCACCGTCTTACATCTGCTTCTGCCACCCCAACGTGGAAATGGACCTGCAGAACACGACCAACTTTGCCAGCGGTTTCACCCGCGTGCAGCAGTACGGCACCTTCAAGCCAATTAGCGATGCTGAGATCGGCTCGTTCGAGAACGTGCGCTTCATCGGTTCGACCCTGTACACAGCTGATGCTGATGCCGGCGCACTGATCGGAGTCACCGGCCTGATCGGCGCCACCAGCGTGGACGTTTACAACTCCATCGTTGTCGGTCGTGACGCTTACGCCACTGTCAACCTGGCAGGTACTGGTAACGGTCTGACGCCTATCGTGGTCAATCCCAAGCCCACTGAGTCTGACCCTCTGGCACAACGTGGCCGCGTCGGTTTCAAGATGTACAGCACTGCTGCCATCTTGAACGATGCATGGATGTCACGCATGGAGCACGGCGTAACCGCTTAATCGGCGGTCGCCATCTACGCAGGGGGAAACCCCTGCGCTTTTCAAACTGGAGCCCCAATGGCAACGAAAAAACAGGTCGCAGAAGTCGGTGACGGTAAGACCACGAGCAATGCAAAGCAGCATGGCTTTAGCGGTGACACCTGCGAGATCAAACTCTTCAAGGCTGAGAACGGTGAGAGCACGCAGCAGTTTGTCGGCATCGACAACTACACCGCGATCCTGCACCGTGACGTTTGGATTCGAGTGCCTGTAGAGGTGGCTGATCACCTGGAAGGTCTGGTCTACACCCGTATGGAACCGGACCCGATGTTCCCCGATGACCGCTCGAAAGACGTGTGGGCAGACAAGCCACGCTTTCCGATGCAACGTAGGCCTTAAACATGAACCTGCTGCAACTGACCCAAGCTGTCAAGCGCGAGTCCGGTCTTGGAGACTCGACCAGTGTCGCGTCTATCACGACCGCTGTCGGTGACGACAAGCGCATGTTTGCCTGGGTCAATTGGGCAGCACGTGACATTACCCTGGCGCGCGAGGATTGGCGCTGGCGCAGAGGTGCGGCCACACTGGCGAGCACCACCGCACAGGACAACGATTCGAGCGACTTCTTGCTGAACGACTTTGCATCGTGGAAAAAAGCCAGTGGCTTTTACAAGCCAAGTGCTTATCGACTGACAGACGGTGCGGCAACTGAACGTGAACTGATGTGGCTGGACTATGACCAGTTTCGCAAACAGTTCATCATGGGCACCCCGGCGACAGGGTCAGTTCAGTACTGGTCCGTGTCACCGACAGAGGGCTTTCTGATTGGCCCGACACCGGACGCTGCGCACTTCTTGCGCGCGGACTATGTCAAAGACTACACCGACCTGGTGGCCGACGCTGATGTGCCGGCAATCCCAGCGCGGTTTCACATGTTGATTGTGTGGCGCGCACTGATGGAGTATGGCGGCTTTGACGCTGCCTCAGAGGTGTACCAGCGCGCACAGAACAACTACATCGTGGCCTGGCCTCAACTGGTTCAAAGCCAGATCGAGATGCCGGGAATCACGGCTCGCGCACTGGCGTAAACATGGACATGCCACAGACCCAATCCCAGTACTTCCCACTATTGGGCGGTCTGGATGTGGAGACAGCCCAGTTCGCCAAGGCACCCGGCTTGGTGATTCGAGGCGTGAACCTTGAGAACTCTCAGGAGAGTGGCTACGAGCGCATTGGTGGCTTCGAGCGGTTCGATGGTAGGCCACGTCCCAGTGATGCGACTTTCCTCGTCCTGCGCGCATCTGTGGCCTTTACCGGCGTATCTGTTGGGGACACGATCTCTGGTGCTACGTCCACCGCAACAGCGCACGTCATTGAAGTCAGAACAGCATCGCAGTTGGTGGTCACCCGCGTGACGGGTACGTTCACCCCAGGCGAAAACATCCTTGTGGGTGTCGGCGTTGTCGGTGTGTACTACCGCGAATCTGACGACGTGACGAGCTCAAACTTCAATGTCTATGCGGCTCTGGCTGCAGAGGACTACCGGGTTGATATCGGTGTCGTCCCAGGCAGCGGCCCGATCCGCGGCATTGCCACGCTCAACGATGTGGTCTATGCCTGGCGCGACAACGCAGGTGCGACAGCCTGCGAAATTTACAAAAGCACAGCTGGAGGTTGGACCCTTGTGCCCCTGCTGCGCGAGGTGTCGTTCACCGTGGGTGGCGGTACACCGCCGGCCGAAGGCGCGACGATCACCAAGGGCGCGGTCACCGCGGTGGTAAAGCGTGTGGTCCTACAGTCAGGAACCTGGGCATCGACAACCGCGGCCGGCAGAATCATCGTGACCTCGGTCGCTGGTGGTGCGTTCACGGCCGGTGCGTTTACAGCCGGTATCACGGCGACGTGCAGTGGTGCTGACACCGCGATCACGCTGCTGCCTGGCGGCAGGCTTGACCTGATCAATTACAACTTCACCGGGTCGACCGCGACTGAGCGCATCTATGGCGCAGACGGTGTCAACCGCGGGTTTGAGTTTGACGGCACGGTGCTCGTACCGATCTCGACGGGCATGACGACAGACAAGCCTTCTCATGTTGCAGCGCACATGAACCACCTGTTCTTTGCGTTCAAGGCGTCTGTCCAGAACAGCGGCATCGGAGCGCCCTACAACTGGACGGTGATCTCTGGCGCGGCTGAGATCAGCGTGGGTCAGGACGTGACAGGGTTCAGCAATCTGCCAGGTCAGGTTGACAGCGCGCCGCTGATGATCTTTAGCTCAACGCGCACGACGGTGATCTTCGGCACAAGCGCTGCTGATTGGAAGATGACCACGTACAGCGCCAGCATTGGGGCACAGCGCTGGAGCGTGCAGAACATCGGCAACCCGGTGGTGTGCAATAGCCTGGGTATAGCACCGGTGGTGCAGAGCTCGGAGTTTGGTAACTTCACGATGCCAATCTCGTCCGACCGGGTGCGCAGCTACCTGGACGGCAAGACCGTGACTGCGAGCGTGGTCAACCGGTCTTTGAACCACATGCGCCTGTTCTTTTCAGATGGGTCTGGATTGAGCATTACACCGGTCGGCAACAAGCTCAGGTTCCTGCCCATCAGCTACGACTCAAAGGTCATCAACTGCGCATGCGAAGCGATGATCAGCAACGTCTCTCGCAGCTTTTTCGGCTCGACAGACGGGTACGTTTATGAGGCCGATGTCGGGCGCAGCTTTGACGGCGAGCCGATTGAGGCGTGGCTCAAGCTGGCCTTTAATCACAACAAGGCGCCGACCATCAGGAAGCGCTTTCGCAAAGTATCGATCGAGGTTGCAGCACAAAGCGCAACGTCGTTGATGCTGCAGGCCGACTATTCGCTGGGACAGATCAACGCCACGCAGTCAGCGATCTCAAGCACTGACGTTGTCGGGGACAGCTCGCTGTATGACCTGAGCAACTGGGACCAGGCCTATTACGACTCGTCTGAGCAGACCACCAGCGGTGTTCGCCTGGACGGCATTGGCACAAACATCAGCCTGACGATTTACTCCAAGTCTGCCAACGCACTGCCGTATGTCCTGCAGTCTGTGACGACTGCCTATACCCTACGAAGGATCGAACGATAATGCCAAACAGTTATTACAACCGCACGTTTGACGTGCTCTCTGGAACCAGGATCGGGAGTCAGGCGCTTGAAGATCAATTCCAGCTGATCGAAAACGGTGTGACTGCGATGGAGGCTGCGCTGGCAACCTCGGCCTCACCAGCACTCACCGGCACACCCACAGCGCCCACCGCTGCAACGCCAACAACGACAACCCAAGTCGCCACCACCGCATTTGTTCATAACGTGCTGGACGTGAATCTGGCAACGATGGCGGGTGATGTAGCAGCAACAGCAGCAGACCGTGTGCAAACAGGACTTGATCGTGCAGCCGCATCGGGTAGTGCATCTAGTGCTGCAACGCAGGTGACGCTTGCAGCAGATCAAGTCACCATTGCAACAACGCAAGCAGGCATTGCTACAACGAAAGCATCAGACGCAAACGCCAGCGCAATAGCAGCAGCAGCATCAGCAGCATCTATCGCTGGTGGGCCAGTGGCGAGTGTCAACGGTATGACGGGTGTAGTCACAGGGTTGCAGGCAGCACTTGTCTCTGGCACAAACATCAAGACCGTAGGCGGGGTTTCTCTGCTTGGTTCTGGTGATGTACCTATAGTTCTAACTACAGGGCAGATCAATAATATTGGCGTACC
>JFJP01027618.1_pt1 | contig 10664 bp, 14 predicted proteins | sample 431651 | NCBI WGS metagenome assembly JFJP01 (sample SAMN02602958, study PRJNA72255) | Microbial mat metagenome, whole genome shotgun sequencing project. | biome: fresh water; feature: sink hole; material: water; isolation source: purple microbial (photo- and chemosynthetic) mats found in...
TGTTTTAAGCCTAAAATCCAAAAAAGATCTCGCCCTTTTTTTTCTCAATTTTTTTCATGAGCAAAAAATCAAAAGAATCAAGAAAATCCTAAAAAACCTTTTTTTTGGGAATTTTATTTAATTTAGATCAATTTAAATTTAATTTAAAAATTGCAGGTTTTTTCATTTTTACAAAAAGCAATAAAAGCAATAAAACTTTATTTCAATAATATAGCATTAAAGTCTTTAAAAAAAAAAAAGATAGGCTAATTTATTGCTTTTCGACTTATTTGTGATATAAAATTCTATTAAACTTTTTTTAAGCGAAAAAAACAAATAATCTCTTATAAATTAATAAAAATGACTGATTTCTCAACTCTTGATAATACTTTGAATTTTTCAAGTCACCAACCTTCCTTATTATTACGAAATTATCAACGGCCGACCTTTAATCATTCGAAACTATCGCCAATTTATCATTCTTTAAGCCCAAAAGCCAAACGAGATCTCGCATACCCCCCCTCTTCTGGTCTAAAGGATTTTCTCAGTTCTTTTCAGGAGCAAAAAACCACTGAAATCAAGAAAATCCCAAAAAAACTGATAAAAATCCCAAAACTTCATAAAGAAAACCCTATTTATCGTGAAATCTTCGATATTTCTAAACAGGAAACTCGTAAAAAAGGCTTAAAATCCAATGTTTTATGCCTATTTAATCATGATTTAAAACGTTATTTAGAGCTAAAAGCCACAAACTCCACTTTTTTAAAGGACTTTATCGTTCAAAAAAACGAGGCTTTTTTCCTGAATTCACAGATAAATTCCTATAGGAATTTATCGCAAATATATGAATCCGTTCTTATTAAAGAAAAAGACATAATAGTCCATGATTTAATGAAAACAATCAAGCAAGAAATCGATTGTATTTTTCAGGATTTTCAGTCATTTCTCACCAATTTTCAGCAAATCAAAGAACAAAAACAACAGAAAACAACCGATTTTTGTGATAAAACGATTAATTTCGAAGGATTTATTGAGGTTCTTTTACAGTTTTTTGACTTAGAACTGAATGAAAAAGAGCTTTTTGGGATATTAAGACCAGAAAAACAGGAATTACAAGAAATTTTATCTAAATATAAGCGTTTTTCAGGAGATTTAAGCCAAAAAATCGAATTAGGAACCAGATTAGAAAGGAAATTATCTACAGATTTCGAGTTGATTTTGAAACAAAAGGCAGATAATTCATTGCTTTTAAAAGAAAATCAAGAGTTATGCCAGTTGAAAGAAAAGTTTCAAAAGGATTCCACTGAGACTTTTCTCATGGTTAAGGAGAGATTAAACATATTAGAAAAGAGAAATTTGGCTCTTTTTCTTAAAGAAAAACCTGATTCCCAACAAAAAACACAGGAAAAACCTGATTCCCAACAAAAATCAATAGAAATTAATCAGAATTACTTAAATAACGGTAAAAACGCTGAAGAAAACATCAGAAAATTGATAGAAATAAATGAAAGCCTTTCTAATGATAATTTAGGCTTAAAACAACATAAAGAAGTCCTTTTGAAGAAAGTCGCGAGATTAACCATGCAAATAAAGAAATTAAACATAAAAAAGGATATAATTTGTTTGAATAAAGAGACTGATGTGCGGTTTTTCTCTGAAAATCCTTTCAAAAAACCGATAAAATCACTAAGATATATCTTAAATAACCCAAGTTTGATCTCCACAAATCACAATTACTCTTATAAATGGACATTAATCCTTATGAATCTGATCTATTCCCATAAGATAATCCACGATATTATCAATGAATATGAGAATATATCGCCGAAAAGCCTAAAAGAGCTAATGTTGGACTTTTTCGTTACAAGATTCAAATCGAAATATTTAATAGAAACTCTGATGAAAGATTTCATCAATAATCTCAAAAAATATGCCCCTTTTTCATTAAGAATCAAGCTTTTTTGCCAATTATCTGGTTTGATCCTCGAACCCCCCACACAACATTTTCTTGATCTTTCAAACGAAGAGGTTTTCCCTTATAATTCAATAAAAACTACAATTTTTACTCAGAATTCAGTCTGTGAGGTGTTTTTAAGTGTTATTTATAATATTCGACTTTCTTTAACAAATAGCAATACATTGAATAATTCTATCAAGAATGCCGATGGATTTTGCGATAATGTAGCTTCGCTGAACAAATCCTTCTTAAGCTTTGAAGAAGATGAGGCTTTAGGCCTGGAAACTGCGAAAAACCTGATCCAGCAAATTATTGCACAAGAAGGCCATTCAGAGAATATTCCAAGAGATTATGAAGAGGGTTTTCAGAACATTTTGGAGAGTGATTTATATGAAAGAATCACGAATTATAATGAAGAAATAATCGGGAATTCTCATAGAAGTCTCTTGCAGAATGTTGAGGTGATTAGGATGGACTTCTTCATAAAATTCCTAATGGATTTGCTCATGGAGAAAAAAATTGCGGAATTTCAACAAATTCACACATTACTGAAACTGCAAAAACTGAATAAAAACGAACTTTTCTTCAATTTGAAAGATTTTAAAAATATTATCACTGAGGTTTTTTCCGGAAATAAATACTTCAATTTCGTGGAAAATTGCTTTCTTGAACTGATTGATGAATTTAATGAAGAAAACCGGTTTAATTCTACGCTAAAGAACCTAGTTTCTGTTGTATCTGAGTTCCAAAAACCGAAGAACTCATATTTTTTCACAAAGGTGATGAGCTCAACAAATAAAACGTTTAAAGGAAGCAATGAATTGAAAGATTATTGCAAAGGAGTTTTCGGGGATTGGATGTCAGAATTAGGGATTATTGTGGAAACTTATAAGATTTTCAAGCATGTTTTGTTTCGGGAATCGAGAAATAATCAAAAGATTAATGCGTTGCATGAAGAGCTTCTGAAGGAGATTTATAAAATTGATAAGAATATTATGACAGCGAAGAGTTATGAAGCAAATTGGATGGGAGGGGATAAATCAGGGTTCTTGAAAGGGATTGAAGAACTTTGGGGGAAACTTTTGGAATTGTTGGAAAACATTTTGAAAGAAAATTTGAGCTAAGGATTGGTTTTTTGTATAAAATATGGAATTTTTAAATTTTTATTCAACAAAAATTAAATGGGAATGTTTTTTTTTCTTCAAAAATTCTAATTTTTGCTTTGTTAAAAAGTGGACAAATTTCTGAGGATGGCTTCTTTTCGAAATTAATTCATTTTAATTAAATACTTATATTTATAATTATTTTTCTTCATAATTAAATAATCATTATTATTTGAAGGTATTTTAAATTTCGTAGAAAAAAACTTCTTTTTTTTTAGATAATAAATGAAAGTGGTAGTTGTTTTCTTGTTTTTAAAAGGTTTTTCTAATAAAAATAAAATGAAAAAAGCAAAATAAAATATTAATATTAATAAAGCTAAAATTCAGAAGTAAATGGAAAGCAATCCCGAAGTTTATTTAGAGGATAGATTGCTAATTTTCTCAAATGGCATTTTAGCAAGACTTTCCAAATTGAAAAAACTCTTATTGGCTTCTCTCAGATCATTTTCTCCACTGATTTTCACCAAGTATTTATAGAGGTATTTCAACTCTCTGTCTTCTTTTTGATTTGTCCATTTCATAATTGGTATGCCATTGTTTATTTGAAAGGCAAAAGAATGAACCAAATCGTCAACAATCACCACGTTTTTCAAATCTCGATTATTTATAATCATTAAATCCTTTATATAGCAGCCATGTTTCGTTTGGAGACAATGCTCTCGAGAAAGAATTCCATCTATGTATAATTTATTTGGATCCAATAAATCGACAACAGCTTCAGCATATTGTAATGTTGATGCTGTGAATATGAAAATCTCATAGATTTCACTTAATTTTTCCAGAAATTGATTACAAAAAGGTCTAACATTGAATCCAATCTAAATAATTTAAATAAAACATTTAAAATAACACAAAAAAATAAAAATAGAAATGAAAAAGAGTTTTTGAAAAAAAAGTATTTGATAAAAAATAGTTATGAAAATTTACTGTTCTATTATGGCCTTTCTGGATTTGGAAATTTAAAATAAATTCAGGATTGTCCAATAAGGAACAAGAGTGAACTAAAGTGTCATCTAAATCAAGCAAAAGCGTTTTTTTTTTTTTTCCTTCTTTTTTTTGCAAAAAAAAATTTGTAAATTTTTTTTTTTTTTTTTTACAAAATACCTTTATTATTATCACAAAGAACCACTTGTCTTGCTTTTTTTTCTGAAAAAGGTTGTCTTAGGCCCTTGGTAGAATATATTGCATCCTTGTAAATGGACATCAAATGTTTTTGAAAAGTTTGTTCATCATAATTGGGATTGAACATAAGATTTCTAAAGAATTCTCTCCCCACAAAGACTTCTCCTTTCATTGTTAAACATTGACCATTGCCTTTTAAGACTTGATCTTTCATATTTTCAAGAAAGGTTTCATCATTGTCAATTTCAGCTAAATCCTCATTTTTCTGGTGATTATCATGAATTCCAACCTCTGAAGACTCTATTTTATGTCTAAAAAGATGGACTTTTTTTGTGGCAGTTCCAATATTTGAGCATAATTCTTTTGAATTTTATTTAAAAATATAATAAATTTATGTCACATACTCTCAACACTGAAAGTCTGATCATCATCCTCGTCATAGATATTGCATTGCTCTTCGATCTCCATAAAGAAGGTTTGGCTTTGGTTTTGACTTTTTGTAAGATTTAGATTGTCCTTCGAAAGAGAGAAAGATTCAGTAGTTTGGAGCAATTTCATTTGGGAGTGAGTGGGAAGAATAATAGGATTCCAGAGGTTTTTGACAAAATTTTCCATTTTTAATTTTTATAGGCAATGTTCAATCTGAAAAAAATAAAAAAATAAAATAATATTTTGAACGATCAATTTCCGATGTTTTGAGATGTTAGAAAATTTCTTTAAAAATCAAAGTTTAATTAAAAACCTTTCGTCAACCATAAAAATCTTTTTCATAATCAATATCAAAAAATATTTTATTTTTATAGTTGATGAAGATTTCATTGTTGAAAAATGGTTTAAAGGTTCATTTTCTAAAAAATTGTTGTATATAGCATTGAGAGAAAAAATGAATTAAAGTACTCGACTGCATTTTTTTGAAGATATATATTCTGAAAAAAAATTTTAAAATTGGAAATTTTAAAATAATTTTTTAATAAAAATATTTATTGGTGTTTAATCCGATTATTTTGAAATTTTAAAATCTTGCAAAAAAAATTTTTTGAATTTGCATAATTTTAAAAACAAACAAGAAAATTTTAAAAAAAAATTTAATGTTTTTTTTTAAATTATACCTAAGAAAAAAAATTGAAGTTTTAAATTCCATTTTTAATAATATTTATGAAAATGAGAGAAAAAAATTAGATAAAAACAAAAAATGCTTGTAAATTGGTAATAATTTCAGCACACAAATATAAAAAACAACAATAACAAAAAATATAAAACATTATGAAAAACTTGATAATTAACTAGAGAATATTCAATATCTGAACATCATCCAAGTTTGACAATTCTTCCAATTTCAAAAATTTTCTGTTGAAATCTCTAACATCTTCAGTTGTCGCCATTTCCATTAAATAATGAAGCAAATACTTCAACTCTCTATCATTTTCATCACCTTTCCATTCCAAAATTGGGATGCCGTTCTCCAATTGTAAAGCAAAAGCATGTGCATTATTATCCACAATCACCATATTCTTCATTTCTCTATTCTGAACAATCCTTAAATCTTTAATGAAAATTCCTTTCTTTGTTTGACGACAATGGTTTCTAAAGAGGATTCCTCTGATATATTTCTTATGAGGATCCAATATATCAATAATCAGGTTCGCATAAAGGTCAGAGGATGCCGTAAAGACGAAGACTTCATAATATTTACTGATGATTTTGAGGAAATCTAAACAAAACGGACGAACATTGAAGCCAAACTGAATTTTTTCAATTTTTTTAAAAAATATTCAAAAAGTATTTTACTGCTCGTTCTCCTTCGAAGAGGTCACCTTCGATAATGTATTTGGGATTCTCATTTATATGACATGAACGAATCAAGGTTTCATCGAGATCCAGGAATAAAGTCTTTTGGTTTTTTTCTAGAAAGAAATTAAAAGAAAAATTAGATTTTTTATTTTTTAAAATTTTTTCATATCATAAAAATTATGTATAACAAAAAATTAATAATTTTTTTAAAAGATTTTACTTTTTTTTAGTTAAAAATCAAAAATTAAAAAACACCAAAAAATTAATTAGTTACTTTTCATTTCTCCCAAAGAAATGTAATTTGTGTGTAAACAACAAACGCTCGGTTTATTCAAATGGTGAACACCATAAACCAAGCTTTCATGCACTTTTTCCAGATGTCTGTAAAAAAGATCCTTTCTGCAATTGGGGTTGAAAATCAGACTTCTAAACGGATTGATTTTTACCTTTCCTTCAAACTTTTGCTTCGAATGAAACAAAGGATCTCCTTTGTCACTTAAAGGTTGTGGTTTTAATTGGCTGGACTCTGATTTCATTCTTTCTATTGTAAATAGAATTTGTGAGAAATCGTTTTCATTCTCAGATTCTGATAGGTTTTCTGGAGATTGTGTTGTTTCAGAAAAAGACTCATTGGAATGAGAAGAATTTGACTTTTCGAATTTGAATTTCGGGTTCAAATCTTAGAAATGTTCATTTATTATAAAGTGTTTTTCAACAAAATATGCTACTTTGAATGCTTAAAAACTTAATATTTTCTTCGTCGCCTGGTGTTAAATCAGAGGTTTTTCGTTCATAATTGTGAATGGCGATGTCAGTTTTAGCTTTAGATTCTATGGGTTTCATGATAATACTAATAGGTATCAAAGGAAAACAGATATGATAGTTTATATATGTATTGATATTATATATATTCAAGGGGCTTCTCAAATTTAATGTTTATAAACGTACTATTGCGTTATTTTTGAATTTTTATTTAAAAAAAGAGATATTTTTTTTATTTTGAAGCATTTATTTAAAATTATTTTAATATTAAATCAAATTAAATCTTTTTTAAATGATTTAAAATAGATTTTTAGATGAATTAGTTAAATAGCAGGGTTTCTATGGAGATGAGGCAGGTTTGAAGCATCAACCCTCTGTGAAGACCTATCTTTTTCATTGTGTAAAGCAATAACCGGTCCTGCTAAATTATAATCTAAAGGCATTTCAAGTTTCAGTTTTTTATTAAATTTTAATTAAAGAACCTTTTTCCAAATGATTTCTCGCTTCATTTTCCAGGATTTTCCGAATTGATGAATTCGAATGAATTTGTTTTAAAGGCTTTGCAAAAATGAAAAAAGGGTCATTAAAAAAACACAATAAAAAGAACAATTGCTTGTATAATTAATTTAAAAATTTTATTCATATATTCAAAAAAATGATTTTAAAAAATCTGCTAAATCATAAAAAAATGCAAAAAATCAAAAATTTAAAATTTAAAATTAATTTTTAATCTTTAATTTTTTTAAAAAAACTTTACTTTATAAGTCGCCAGAATTTCATCAGCCACTTGTTTGGCAATCCTATCCTCTAAATTGTTTTCTCTTCTAAATTGTGAAGTGCTGTATTTATCCCAATCATCTCTATTCTGAAGGACTTTCTTCTCTGCATCACTTCTTATGCTTTGAATCGATTCTTTTATAAAATATAAATATATTTTCTTTTGATTTTTCTTCATTACTTTTCGATTTATGGGAAGTTTGGGTTAAATTGTCATCTTTTTCTTTGAAATTAACTTGGTTTTTCGCTTTGATTTTTTCTTTTGTGGACTCTTGTTCTATTTTATTGTCATTTTCTTCAATAATTATTTCCTTTTTTTCTTCAGGATTCTCTTTTATTTCATCGATTCTATTCTTCAATAATTTCACTAAAGCTTTTATCTGAAAAAACTCGTAATTTCCTTTGTAAATTCTTTAAGAAAAACCTCCAAATCAGCCAAATAGCCCTCATAATCAAGATTCTTCGCGAAATCCAGTAAATCATCGCATTCTTTCTCAGTTTCCTCATGTAATTCCTATATAAAATTCATTTGATTGTTCTCTTTTTATATAAGGAACCTTTTCTGAATAAGCCCATTTTGGCTTTTCTTTTTGCTTTTTAGGTTTTTTTTTCTCATTTTTTTCTTCTTTTTGAGTTTTTTCTTCGAATTCTTGGTTTTCTTCACTTTTTTCATTCAGTTTTTCGAGATTCTCAGCTGTTAATTTCGCTCTTTTGAAAAACCACGAAATTAAAGGGTTTTCTTTTAAAAAAACTCACTGTTTAATGGGTTTCGAATTTTCACCCAAATCCGAAAGGATTTTTCCTTTTAATTCCTCGAATTCTCGCTTTAATTCCTTTGTTTTTACCCTATCATTCGCTGCCATTTCTCTCACCTTTTTCAAAGAAAAATTCAAGTAATTTGTGAGAAATTCACGATCAAACAAACCTTCAGAAATTTTTCTTGTGCTTTTTGATCAACAAAACTTTCGGATTCTTTTTTTTGTTTGACTTTCTCTTTAAATTCATTGAGCCAAGCCCTATGTCTTTGCATAATGTTTCTAAAGTCTTGACAAAGGAACAAAATCAATACATATATATTCAAGAAATCAACAAATTTATTAAAGAAATATTCAATAAAGAAACAGATTTTTTCAATAATTCACATATATTTTGAATAATTTCTTATAAAATACAAAAGAAATTTGACTTGTTTTTGTAGCTAAATCGAACATTTTCCGAACGGGATTTATGCCTATTTGTGTTTTAGGATCGACTCTTGAAACAAATGCCTTGTCTTTTTGAATGTAGAGATCTTCATTAGGCCTACTACAAAGCATAACCCCTTTATAATTCCCGATCCCCGCTTTTTATTTCAAAGAAAATTAAGGATTCTTGTTTAAAAAACGAAAGAAAACTTTGAATATTGTCGGAATTTACATTGGTTTCAGCCATGGTATTTTAGAAGTAATAATTAGAAAATCGTTTTATTTTAATTTAACTACTATTTTGAGGAAAAAATCATTATTTTCAATAACTAAGTTTCTAAAAAACCTATTTTCCTATCAAAACTCAATTAAAAGAAGAATATTGAAGGAATTCTCATTTTCGATTTAAATTACCAAGAATCTCTTAAAAAAGGCTTTATTTTTTACACAAAATAAATTTATTAATTCATTGATAAAATTTAATGAATTTTCATTATTTTTTCTTGGTTTTCTCATAGAATAGCACATAGGCTGTTTCGCTTCTTATATCATTACCGCCATCATTAAATTCTGAATCTTTTACTTGACTATCATCAAATCTAAACCATCGTCCTCCTTTCCTACAATCAGCAACATAATGTCCATAATTAACTTCTCCATAATGATGTATAACCCCAACAAGATCGAAATAGCATGAATCTCTATTATAATTATTATTCAAATAATGTGGGTATAAACTCAATTGTTTCTTTGGAAAAACGACCGAATTTTTGATTTTTCTTCGAAAACCATCACAAAATTCGAACCTTTTCAAATGAATGCAAAGAATATCGGGGATTCGTGAGAATTTCAGACATTTCGTCTTTTGAGAAGTTTTATTGCATTTATCACATTTCGTCTCAACGATTTCCCTTTGTAAAAACTCGTCGAAAAGACGGTCAAGCTCGTAATCTTTCTTTGATAACCAGTCGATTGTGAATTTATTTTCATTTGTCTTAAAAGAAAGCGATAAATCCCAGAAATTATCAAAGCATTTGCTCACATTCCTGCATAAAGAGCAATTCAAAGTACTGATGTATTGTCCAGAGAATAATTGCGTTATTATACTAAAATCCTTGTTTTGATTGAAATCCCACCATTTATTCGCTAAAAGACATTCTTCATTTCCTATAGCGAAATCCTTTGGTTTTTCGATATTTCCTAAGGTGTTTTGATTGTTGAAAGCTTCATGAAGATTCTCAAGGAAAATACGCAGAAATTCCTGGGAATCCTGCTGTTCGAATCCCTCGAAATTCTCGTTCAAAGCCTGGAAATTCTCTTTGAATAAAAGAAGATCTGAAACTAATGAATTTTCTTTATTTTCTTTAGAAGAAATCAACAGTTGTTGGAAAATTCGAGCTAATTTGGCTTGTTTTCGGTCTTTTTTGAGATTGTATAAGAATTTCTCAGAATGGAAAAAATTGGAAATTTGCTGAAGGTGAAATAAACATTGAAGAGCTGAATTTATGTAACAGGTATTGCCGAAATTTGGAAGGCCTGGGAGATGGTCGGTATCGGAGGATGTTAAGGGTGAGATGTAATTATTGCGAAATTTATCTGAAAATTCTTGAACGATGGGATATGGGGAAAAATTACCATAAGATTGGTTAGATGTTTTAAATCTATTGTATTCCATTTTTTTTAATTTGGATTGATTTTTAATTGTGAGATGTAGTCACATTTGTTTGATTTTTTTTTGTTTTAAATATAATTAGAAGAAAATTTAAGAATTTGCCAGAAATTCAGAATGTTCTGAAAGCAATTTCTTTTTTATTTGTATTTTATAAATTTACAATCAAAGCCCAAAAATTTATAAAAACAACTAAAGTATTCTAAAACGAAGTCTTTTAAATACAATTTTAGTGGAAGATTTTGATCTTGTGTTTATTT
>JFJP01040786.1_pt1 | contig 10664 bp, 11 predicted proteins | sample 431651 | NCBI WGS metagenome assembly JFJP01 (sample SAMN02602958, study PRJNA72255) | Microbial mat metagenome, whole genome shotgun sequencing project. | biome: fresh water; feature: sink hole; material: water; isolation source: purple microbial (photo- and chemosynthetic) mats found in...
GGGATTAGCAAATGTATTGGCAGCCTTGCAGGCGGGCATGACAAATTATGAATCAACAATGGGAGGCATTGGCGGACAACCAGCAAATTTTGTAGATGGGGTCCCTGTTGCCGGAACAGGTGCATATTATTATGCCGACCCAATGCTTACCGGTTTGATTCAAACCGAAGATTTAGTTGTGATGTTGGACGAAATGGGGATAGAAACCAACCTGGATATAGACAAAGTGCTTGAAATCGGTGCCATGGTCGAGCGTATTGTTGGCCGAAAGTTGCGCTCAGAAAGTGTGCGCACAGGCCGAATCCCTAAAACTTTGACAGGTAGGGGATAACTTTGTTTTTTAATGAATTTGGAAAAAGTGAGGTCTGCTTCAGGCCTCACTTTTATTTTTCCCAATCCACTATTCAACAAATTTTCATTCTTATTGATTTATCCATTGAATCATCTTTTACTTCCATGCCCCTAAAATCAGCCCAACAATAGTGAGTCCAACGGTGTTGTAGCCAGCATGGATAAGCATGTACCGGGTGCTCCGGAATTCATACTGACCGGTAACAAAAATGGACATTGCAATCCAACCAAATCCGGTAAAAAAACCATACATGGCACCTTCAGCAGCACCAATTTCCGGAGAATTCAAAAACAGGGCCAGGTTTATGGCCATAATAAATGAGAATATCAAAGTCAGCCCCATTATTTTGGCCATATTCCCTTTTTGAGCAGTTTCTTCGGTTATTCCGGTTTCAAGCATCCAGATTTTACCAAAAACAGCCTTCGAATACCAAATGCCTCCAAGTCCAAAAAATGCGAGGGCTGAAACAACAATTGCCAGCCAGTTTAGTGTCGAGAAATCCATAAAATCATTTTTTAAGTTGTTATTGGGTTGATTGATAGTAGTTAACAACTTCTAAACCGTTTTGTTTGTTGTGAAAATTCTTATTATTATAGTTTGATAACTATTACTTGACCAATTGAAGACTTTTAAACCTTTCATCATTTTGATAAGACTTAAAATCAGAATTCAGCCGATTGAAATCAGAAAATCCTAATTCAATGGCTTTTATCAAGGCTGCAAAAACAGCATCAGTATTGCCTTGTAAAGCTGCAACTTTTGCGGCCATATATCGGTGCTCGGCATTGGTTGGATCAACAAGTCTGTATATTTCGATATATTTGGAGGCTGCGGCCAAGTCGCCATTTTTTAATGCACCGTTGGAATACATATAGCAACTCAGGCTCAATGAACCTAAAACGCGCTTGTAAACAGATGCCATTTCAAGATTTTGCGTATTTTTAGTGAAAGCGTGCAATTTAGCCGATTCTTTCGCCCACCATGCAACATCTTTTTGTTCTAATTCGGGCAAATATTTTTGTTGAAGCCCTTGCTCCATTTCCTTCAATTTCGTTTGCTGCTCTCGATAGGCAATCACTGATGTTTCACTTTCCAATCTTTTTATTTCGGCTAACAAAGGGGCGATATCAGTTAATCCGTTGAGGTAATGAACCATTTTTAGATAAATTGCCTGTTGTTCCGGAAACTTGTTTTGATTTGCAAACTCGGTGGCCAATTTATCGTTTAGTTCTATAAAGCGGTTGATTTCAGACCGTTCGGAAGGAATTGACTTTTGCCTCATGCCATCAAACCTGAGCCAGGAAAAAATTTCAGGAATAAGTTCTTTTGTAGGCCACTGGTGAATTCCATCAAAGCGCAAAAGATGGTGCTGGAAACCGGCATTTTCGAGGTTTTCGTCGAGTTGCTGCATTTCGGTAAGGTTAAAATCCTGGTTGCCAACAACTGCCAGATAACTAAATGCGGATTTAGGTTTTTGGTTCAAATTCGGGAAACCGGCTCCACAACCAACAACTCCGGCCACACCGCCTTCGGTTATCGCCGCCGCTGCTGCAACCCGCGAACCACCCGAAAACCCGCCTAAGTAAATTGCCCTCTTTTCGATATTTAACTTCTCTGTTAGGTCTGCTAATAAATTGTGGTAAATTGCTGTGGTTTGCTCCAAAGGCATCCCATTTTTCGAGTTATTCGACCCGGCAACAATAAACCCACTTTTTGATGCCTCGCTGCTGAAAAGTTTAACAGGCAACAAACCATTGCCATGCGAATCGAACAAAATCAATACCGGACAAGGATTGTTTTTATCATAATTTGATGGTAAAAACAAGGAATAAGATTGGCTTGTATCGGCACTACAAATTATTTTTGGATATACTTTCCCGGTTTCAAGCTCCTGAAACTTATTTTTTTGACCCGAAACACAAGAGGTTAAGGCCAGGAAAAGCCCTAAAAACGTTGCAACTAACAAAATAAACTTTGCCATACAAAACAATGTGAATGGGTGTTGTAAAAATAATTTTGTACAAAGTTCGCTTTTTCGGGTAATGCAACAAAATAATGTATATTTGACACCTCACTTTAATAGCATCAATCAAAGCATTATGTTGGGTTTTAGGAAGTGTTTATTCAGGAATATTAAGCGAAGGGATGAATTCGAAAATTCATTTTTATATTGATTTTCAACTCATTAAATTATTACCTTAAAAATTAATACCCATGGAATTACCTTTTGCAGAACCTTATAGAATAAAAATGGTGGAAACCATACGTTGCAGCACACGCGAACAACGCGAGCAATGGATTAAAAATGCAGGCTACAACCTTTTTAACCTGCGAAGCGATCAGGTATTTATCGACTTGCTTACCGATTCGGGCACCGGGGCAATGAGCGACAAACAATGGAGCGAAATGATGCTTGGCGACGAAAGTTACGCCGGAGCTTCTTCATTCTACAAATTACAGGCAGCAATCAAGGATTTACTTGGTTTCGAATATTTTTTGCCAACCCACCAGGGCCGTGCAGCCGAGAACGTTTTGTTTAGCGTTTTAGTGAAAGAAGGCAATGTTGTTCCTGGAAATTCGCATTTCGATACGACCAAGGGACATATAGAATTCCGCAAAGCGAAAGCCATTGATTGTACTATTGATGAAGCATTTAACACAACAATCGACCATCCTTTTAAAGGCAACCTCGACCTTGGGAAACTTGAAGATGTACTTAAAAAATATCCACGGGAGCAGGTTCCAATGATTATTGTTACTGTAACCTGCAATTCTTCAGGAGGACAGCCCGTTTCCATGGCCAACCTCAAAGCCGTAAAACAATTGGCAGGAAAATACTCTATCCCTGTGATTTTCGACTCGGCACGATTTGCCGAAAATGCGTATTTCATCAAAACAAGGGAAGCAGGACAACAAGATCGCAGCATCCGCGAAATTGTTGCTGAAATGTTTTCATATTCCGATGGAATGACCATGAGCAGCAAAAAAGATGCTATTGTTAATATTGGTGGCTTTATTGCTTTGCGCGACCCCGAACTTTTCAGGCAAGCTTCCGTGTTCAATATCATGTTCGAAGGCTACCTTACTTATGGTGGGCTTGCCGGCCGCGACCTCAATGCCATTGCCCAGGGTTTATACGAAGCTACCGATTTTGATTACCTGAAATCGCGTGTTGGGCAAGTAGCTTTGCTTGGCAGCAAACTCACTGCTTTTGGTGTCCCTGTGCAACAACCGTTTGGCGGGCACGCTATTTTTGTTGATGCAAGCAAAGTGCTTTCGCATTTGCCAAAAGAACATTTCAGGGCTCAAACTTTAGCCATTGAATTATATATCGAAGCAGGTGTGAGAGGAGTAGAAATAGGTGCAATTATGGCCGACCGCGATCCTGTAACACGCGAAAACCGTTATCCTGAACTCGAATTGCTGCGCTTGGCCATTCCCCGCCGCACATATACCAACGACCATATCAACTATGTGGCTGTTGCCATGTGTAATGTTTACGAACGCCGGAGCCTAATAACAACCGGCCTTGCCATTGAACAGGAAGCCCCAATATTGCGGCATTTTACGGTAAAATTGAGGAGGATATAGGGTTAATAAAAATATCCGGCATGAAAAACCTATAGTGAAGCCACATGTTATGACAAATCCAATACAAAATATCGTGCCTCCTGATGAGGTTGTGATGAGCAAAATATATTTTATCAGGAATGTAAAAGTTATGCTTGATAGGGATTTAGCTGAACTATATGGAGTAGAGACAAAATATTTGAAAAGACAAGTAAAAAGAAACATTTTACGTTTTCCTGAAGACTTTATGTTCGAGTTGACCCAAGCGGAATTCGAAAATTGGAGGAGCCAATTTGTCACCTCCAATAAAGATAAAATGGGACTACGTTATGCCCCGTATGCATTTACAGAAGATGGTGTTGCTCAACTATCGACTGTTTTGAGCAGTGAAAGAGCCATCAAAGTTAATATTCAAATCATCAGGCTCTTCAGCAAAATGCGCAAGATGATGCAAACCCACAAAGAAATATTACAGAAATTAGAAGAATTGGATCGAAATGATATTGAGCAGGATAAGAGGATAGAACTCATTTTCGAATACCTTAGACAGTTTGAGCAAGCCAAACAGATAGAATTAGAACAAAAAGAACGATCGCCAATCGGCTATAGACAACATAAAACATAAAACACTTCTTTTCTGTCATTAACGATTTCACTTTCTATCATTTATTGAAACCAATAAAGCAAAAAAGGCATCCAACCGGATGTCTTTTTTTATGCCCAAAAAGTTTCAGCAACTTATTCCCTCCACATTTACAAGACCCAAGATTTCTCACCTTTCGTTTCTCACTAATCAAAGCCCATCTCTTTCAACATTTCCTTCACAATATTATCGGCGCCTTCGGCAATTTGCACAATGTTTGAATCAAGCTGGTAGCAGGGAGTTGTAAAAACCCTATGTTTTTCATCAATTATTACATCACCGGGTTTTGTAACTATGTGCTTTGCTCCCATGTTTTTAACATTCACTGCGTCGTCTTCGTCGGGGCCAACGGTAATAGTAACATCGCCCAAAATTTTGGCAATCAAAACCGGCGAAATACACAAAGCACCAATGGGCTTGCGGAGGCTAAGCGCATCGCGGATAATTTTACTCACTTGTGGGTGGATTTCACAATCGGCACCTTTAAATGCGTAGGAGCACAAATTCTTTGCTACCCCAAATCCTCCTGGAAACAGCAGCGCATCAAAATCCCGCAAATCGAGATCGGTGAGTGCTTTAATTTTTCCACGAGCAATCCGGGCACTTTCAACCAGCACATTGCGCGACTCAGGCATTTCTTCACCGGTAAGGTGGTTTACCACATGATGTTGGGCAATATCGGGTGCAAACAACTTATATTCGGCACCGTTTTTCACCACAGCATACATACTCATTACAGCCTCATGGATTTCGGCGCCATCATAAACGCCACATCCGGCTAAAACAATTGCAAATTTCTTCATGATTTTTCTGTTTTTCAAGAGCATAAAAGTACATAAATATTGTTTGAACTATCTGTTCGATTCCTATTGAATCCAAATGGAATTACATTTTTCCAGTTCCTATTCTCGAAAAATCAACCTTATAATCTTGCCAAAACTTCCGGACCCTGATTCTTCGGCGAATTTACCAATTTTGTAACCGGATAAGCATCTATATCTGAACTGGGATATGGCTTCAGAAGTTGAAGTATTTCTTCAGGATTGTTGCTCAAAAGCCAGGTTTTTTCATTTTCCTTTTCCAGTATTACAGGCATTCGGTCATGGATTGGCTGCATAAAACTATTGGCTTCAGTGGTGATGATAGTGAATGAATTCACAATTTCCCCTTGCGGGGTTTTCCACCTTTCCCATAATCCAGCCATTGCAAAAACCGGATTGCTTTTTACATAAATCCTGAATGGCTGCTTGTTTTCATCCTGCTGCCATTCGTAAAAACCATCGGCAGGAACAAGGCACCGCCTACTGAACAAGGGTGTGCGGAACGAAGGTTTCTCGGTTATGGTTTCGGCACGTGCGTTTATCATTTTGTTCCCGATTGAAATATCTTTTGCCCATGGCGGAATTAACCCCCAACGAAAGCTGCTAAGTTTGTTGGGCATTTCGTTTGTTATAACAGCTATCATTTGGGTTGGCGCACCATTATAACGTGGAACGTAAGGGGCAGTGCCTCCTTCGAGTTGAAAACGCAGGTTTAGCTCTGCTTCGTTTGCGGTAAGTGAAAAACGGCCACACATTGGATGTTGGATTGCGGATGTCGGATTGCGGATTGCGGATTGCGGATTGCGGATTGCGGATTGCGGATGTCGGATTGCAGATTTCGGATTTAGATTTCGGATTTAGATTTCGGATTTATTGCCTAAACGGAAATGGCTACTACCCGAATATCAAGTTACCAAAAGGCTGCAACCGCGTATATCGCTGTTATCGAAACGGCCTAAAACTTCAAAACTCCCATCAGGAAACATCATGCCTAAATCTTGGGTGGCAATAAACGAACATGAGTGGATGTTTGCCAAATCAATAATATTTATACCTCCACTTCGCCCGGTTCCTAAATAACTTAAAGGATCATTGGTGTCAGAAATCAGTATTTTCATCCAGGGCGGGCAACGAAAAATCCCATCGCCCTTAGACCATGCTTGCGACAAGAGTTCGGTCATCCCATATTCCGAATGGATTTTGGCTACACCAAAACCTTTGCACAGTTTTTCGTGCAGTTCCATCCGGGTAATTTCGTCCCTTCGGCCTTTCATGCCTCCGGTTTCGACTATAATTGCTTCAGGAATTGGAGTTGGGAAGCTTTCGCACATTTCGAGCAAGGCAAAAGTAACGCCAATCAGCATGATTTTTTGCTCGTTTTGATGTGCTTCCAGAAGTTGATTTTGTAATTCTTCAAGTTCATTCAGAAAAAAACCGCCCATTGCCCTGTTCGATTTTAGCATCATTTTTTCGACCATATAAACCAAAGAAGAATTTTCCCTTTCGAGGTACGAAGGCAGCAAGGCAAACACTGTATATTGCGACAAATTTCCATAAACAAGTTCAAGTCCTTTTGTAAAACTTTGCTGGTACAAATCGGCATCAACCACATAATGTTTACTGGTTTCCATGCCAGTAGTGCCGCTGCTTTCAAAAACAAGTTCTTCCGAAAAACTGCCGCTTATGATTTTATGTGTCTTGAAAAAGCTTACCGGCAAAAATGGGATCTGTTCTATTTGCTTAACAACTTCAGGATTTACACCCAAAGCGTCCACAAACCGATGGTAAATTTCATTGTTTCGGTACTGGTATTGAAATAAACTGATAGCAATTTCGTTGAAATCATTCAGGCTTTGCAGATTGAAAATACGTTGTTTAAAAGCAGCGAGGTCCATAACGGAATTTTTGTAATTTTATGCCTTGTAAATTCGTGAAATGAAATTGTTAACAAAGATAAGCCTAATCCTTTTAATCCCGCTACTTTATGGGCTTAACGCCTGTGTGAAGGAAGAGCAATACCCAATAATCCCACATATCGAATATGGCGGTTTTGCTACCGGAAGGGATGTTACAGGCAAAGATTCTATTGGCGAGATACGTATTTCCTACACCGATGGCGATGGCAATATTGGTTTATTTTCGTGGGATACAATTGAGCCATTGAAATACAATTACTACCTCAAATTTATGCAATTTCATAACAAGGAACTGATAGAAGTAAAACCTTTAGATTCGAACCTTACCTTTAATTCGCGTATCCCCATACTAACCCCAGTAGGCAGGAACAAAAATATTAAAGGTGATATTACAATGACGCTCGAACTTTACTTTGCAAGGCTACTGCTTAAAACCGACACAATTGCTTTCGAGATTTATATAAAGGACCGGGATTTGAACGAAAGCAATGTGATACAAACACCTTTGTATATCATTAAAAAATAATTCTTTTCATTCCATATTCTTGTGATAGTGTACGATAGGAAAAAACTTTTTCGATAACGTAAGGTCTCAAAAATAACGATTCACACATTTGTTTAATAATTGAGCTAATACGGGCTTGAATATTTCGGCAAAGCAAAAAAACTTAGGGCTTTTCACTGAAAATAAAATGAAAAAAACTGGCAACCGGATTTGGCGCATACTAAAAACAATACTGCTTATTTCGGGTAGTTTTTTTATCACCATGTGTTTGATAGCTTTAACCACATTGCCATATTGGGCTTATTACAACTTGGGCACCAGCAACAGCCGCATTAAAAAACCTCCAACAACAATAGTGCTTTTAAGCGGTACCGGAATACCAAGTGAAGGCGGATTGATGCGGGCGTACATTACAGCGCGACTTGCAAAAAAAAATCCGGAAGCTAAAATCGTAATCTCTATACCCGGAAACCTAACCGACAGCACTACCGCCCCTATATTAACCGCCAAAGAGCTTTTGCTAAGAGGGATAAAAAAAGAACGACTGCATTTCGAAAACATTGGACGCAACACCCGCGACCAAGCTCAACGGCTATGTGCAGGAAAAACCACCGCAGAACTAAGTATGCCCATCACACTTGTAACCTCGCCCGAACACATGAAAAGGGCTGTTTTAACTTTCCGCAAAGCTGGTTTTACACAGGTGAGTGGATTGGCAACCTTTGAAACTGCGCTCGAAACGGATCTTACATTTAAGGACAGCGACCTCAAAGGCAACAAATATATTCCACCAATTGGCAATAACTTACAGGTAAGATATCAATTCTGGAACCACCTTAAATTCGAAATCCTTGTCCTTCGCGAATATTTTGCAATCGGATATTATAAACTGAGGGGTTGGGCGTAAGATTATATAGTGTCACTAAGAAAACGCCTCTTTTTTCAAAACAGGATTTTTTTCAAGCTGAGTTTAATGCAATTTTTTGGGACACGGAATAAAAATCTAGCCTGGTTATGTTAAAACAGCCCCAAAACTTGACTTTCTCAATTTTCGATAGTATCGGGAAAACCCGGCCTAACACACCTCTCCCCGGCAATTTGTCAAAGCTAAAGAGGTTGTTCAAGAAAATTGTCAGTTATGCAGCTTTTCGATAGTTGGCCGCGGCCTTGATCTGCTTTCGCCTTTCTTCAAGTATTGCCTTGCCGATTTTTTTTAGGTTGTACGCACAGACCCCAAGGCCGACATAGCTTTTAAAATGCTCGTACCCGTAATTTGGGCATTGGCCCAAGCCCCTGTGCTCCAATTCGTTGATGTTGGATTCGATTGCGCTGTGCTTGTTTTTCAAGCGTTTATAAAGTGGTGCATGTTCTTGCTCGGTTTCGGCTTGGTTGCGCTTGCCCAACTTGGGCATGATCACATGTGCTATCTCGGTTTCCAGGAGTTCTTTGTTCTCTTTGTTCCAATACCCCTTGTCAAAGCTCCATGAATAAACGGAATATTTGTGTAAAATCCTGTCGGCCAATTCAATAAGGATATCCCTATCTTGTTTGTGGTCCATGATCTCGTAATCAACTATCAAATTGTACTGATCGGTGGTGATGCCCAGTTTTTTCCCCAATTCAACATTTGGCGATAATTTGCCTTTGGTTACCCACTCGGTATATTGTTCAAAAACAGAAAACATCTTTTCCTGATGTGGTATCTTCTCCCCTTGCATGACACGGCGTTCCAGCAGGCCGATGTGTTTGTTGGCCAGATCAATATAATATTCTATGGCGCAGACCCGTGCCAGGTCGGAATGGTCTTTGATGGGCAGCTCGTTTTTCTCACTCCCTATTTTCCTGACCAGTGCCTTGCATTTGTGCAAATACTTTTGTGCCGATGACTTTACCCTTTCCTCTTTGTTGACCCCACCAGAGCTGTTTGTTTTCCCAAATTCGCGCATAAGCCCCTTTATCTCGCTTTCCCAGTTGCCGATCTTGCGCCATCCCGACAATTGGGGGTACTTTTCCCTGAATTTCTCAATGATCTCGATGCACTTGCGAATACAGTCCCAAAGCAGGTTATAATCGGTAGGGAAATGCACCCGGCTCTCGACCACGAAACTGTCTGTTTTTAAGCGCAAGGCTTCCGCCTCTTTTTTTTTAAACACATCATGGCCAAAACTCAAAACGACCCCATTGAGCTGGCGTACCGTCTCATCATCCAGCAAACTTACATTGTCGTAAATATTTTGGTATTCAAATTCGATTTGCCCGTACCCCGACTCCCTGTCCACGCCCATGATCTGGCGCAGGAGCCTGTCGTGGTTGGAAAGGTAGTGAAGGCGGTCGTAACTGATGTTCATGCACAAACGTACCTGTGCCAAAACAAATATTTGCCACAAATCCATGCCCTTACGGCCCGTCTTTTTCTTCCCTTTTAGGATTGTGGAATCTAATATATTGAATATCTGAATGTTGAACTCTTCTGTGACAAACAAGTGCTGCAATGCTGCCAGTAGTTCAACTATCGAATCCCTGCATTTTGTGGTTATCTTTACTTCGGCTATCGGTACTTGGCCAAGGCAATATTGTTGCTCGAATTTCTTTCTCATTTCCTGAATCTTTTGGCGTTTTGGAACAGAAAACCTCATAGCAAGAGGTTTAACACCGTAAAGATCAGTATTTTATCCTGAAATACCAAAATTTATTGCGATTACATTCAACAAAGTTATCAACACTATATTGTTGATAATTATGAGGTTAGGGGTTTTCTAACAAGCACTAATTAGCAAAAAACCTTTTATGACGAATAATTTCGTTGCCCTTTCGGCAGGTTCTCCCTCATTACCACGACTTTTGACCTTTGACTTTG
>JFJP01040787.1_pt1 | contig 10664 bp, 7 predicted proteins | sample 431651 | NCBI WGS metagenome assembly JFJP01 (sample SAMN02602958, study PRJNA72255) | Microbial mat metagenome, whole genome shotgun sequencing project. | biome: fresh water; feature: sink hole; material: water; isolation source: purple microbial (photo- and chemosynthetic) mats found in...
GAAAAGGATTAATTTTTCTGAGTAGCAGAAGTTTGGAAATCCAGGTGCTTTTCCCGCTTTGGCTGGACGCACAAATCAGCGCATTGAACGGATGTGAAAATCCAGTGGAAAATTTAAATGGAGTATCCATGAGGTATGGTGGAAAATGATTCAGTGATTTTCCTCTTGTCGAAAACGAACTTGAATTTTTTGTTCTGCGAGCGTGATATTATGTTCCAGTCACCTTTTGTCCGAAAAATTTTAAGAGGATTACACACAATTCTGGTCAAAGCTGGATCACGAATCATCTCCTCAATGGCTTTTAATGAAAAAATATCTTTGTTTGATGAATTGATTGTGAGTCCTTTTGCTTTGAAAACTTCTTTTCCTTTCGCTGTAAGGTACGCATACGTTTTGGGACCAGCACAGAAAAACATAACAATTTTGTCGCCATCCAGTTCATCCTTGAAATCACCGAAATTATTTCCACAAGGAATTGTATTTTCGTATTGATCCGATTCAACAAGGAATATTCCATCAGTGTCACAATATAATAGGCGCTCAGGCGAAATGCTAGTCATCGCATCAAATAAAATTGTGCGTCCGTACGACGTGCAAAATGATGCAATCACAACATTGCTGAAAAGATCCGCTGCCTCAAAATCGTTTTTGTGGTGGTACTGAAGCTGAACCGTATTTTCATCAACGATATTCAAATAATCAACTTCGAATTGCTTGGAATACATTATTGTTTGAAAACGGGCAACGGAATTGACATACTCAAATTTAGGAAGGTTCTGTCGGAGCGCGAAACGACCAAACAAACAATTCATCAACAACTTTGTGATGAGCCGCATAACCGGATTGTCTTTGATATCTTCGACACGAAGATTAACACCATTATCTGCCAGGGAAGCAACATAGACTTGCTTCTCATTTTCCGTTTGACAATGGGAAGGAAACCCAGAATTAGCAATTTTTTGAACCATGAATTTTTCAATGTAATCTTTGAATAACATGTTGGATGAACTCGAGTAGTGCCAAACCTCAAAAATATCTTCCACTTTGTATCCCAAGTGGAGTGCTTTTTTCAGTTCAACAGTTGTGTAAACACCTTCGAGCTCTCTCTCGCGATCACCATGGAAGCAATCAGCCGTATTTCCCATAGCGGAGCAGGTAGAACACAATGTAAAAAACAATTTTCCGTTGATTCTTGACGGCAGCAACGGAACTAACAGATCTTTTGGAGGCAGGATGCGAGCGTAAACTAGTCCAAAGTACTGATCAATCGATTCAAAATTTGACGTGATTATTTCTGGATGTCCAAGAGGAAACTTTTCGCTTCTGAGAATGCTAGGATACATCGAAATACAGTCCTTATAAGCAATATGTTCATTATGCTCAGGAATCTTGATTAGCTGGAACGCTTCACACCTACCACCTCGCAGCGATTCTCGCGGATCCAGAGGCGGTTTTTGCGTCATACGCAAAAGGACTTGTTGGCATTCTGTATTTGTTTTCTTGAACTCATTCCAGTCACAGCTCCACATCTCGACATAATTATATCCCATAGCAATTAGACACGATTTTCGTTTTTCGGTTTGCAAATAAAGTTCAGACATTGTTGATCCGGAGATATTACGTGCACTAGGTGACATGCATTTCTTGCATCCGTGGTAATAACATCCATTATATTCGTAAATGGTATTGGTGAGGGCATCAAAGCCGTCTACTCGAAACTTTCCTATCTTTTTTTCGCCTCTATAAGTATTTCGCGCATGCTGAAGTCGAAGATTAGGTTGTGTTTCACTGAGATAGTAGAACCACTCAAGCGACTCAAATGAGGCCCCCCGCCCCATTTCGAACGCTGTCTCACTTAGTAGAGCAATTGAATCCTTTGGCATGAATTTTGCACGATAAAGTAGATTAACAAACCCAGCGAGTGTTGTCGATTCAGTGAGTGGGCAAAACCCAGTTAGCTCCCTCATGTTCTCGGAGTACTTCAGGCAGACTGCACGCAGAATGGCGACATCTGACCTGCAGTAGTCAAGCATTTCTGATTTAAGTGTCCACTGTTGGCCTTTCTGTTCGCTGAGCCACTCACGAAATGAGCTCAACTCAGCTATTGACATTGATTCAATGAAAAAGTACTTTTCGTCTGGGATTTCGCCGACGTAATGATAAGTTGACGGATTAACAAACAGAAATGGAAACTTGCCCTTTTTCAGTTCACTGATACCGAAAGCTTTGGGAAGATCGGCTAGTCTGAACGGCAAATGGCAAAGTGAATCTCGAATGGTTAGCTTGAGCATTTTGACATGAATTTGTACGATCCTAAGACCTTTCATTATAACGCTGGGCTTCATTCTGTTCTGTTGTAAGAACTGCAGCAAGAAATTGCCATCGTATCCACTTAAATTGTGAAAGAAAACTATATGGTTTGCGTGCCTAATATTGAACAACCAGTTGCAGAAAAGGGTCATGGTATCTGAGCCGTACCATTCAAAGTATTTTCCGGTAGAATAGGTTGCAACTACACACACTGGAATGTGAGATCCGCTCGATATATCAGCTTCAAAATCAGCAAAAATAAAACGGGATGTTTCCTTTGGTGGATTCGTATGTTGCTTTATGAAGCACAGATGACCTGGTGGAACAATACCCTTACAACTTCGACAATAGAATTCATGACATATGTGATCGTTGAATCCAATACGAATCTGGTTTCGACTGACGTGCTTTTCACATAAGTTACAGAGAAAATGGGACTGGCATAACGACAGTTGAGTTTTCAGGTCTGGAGTCAGATGTGCATCAAAGCAGTGCTTGTTCCTGAAAACTCTGTTGCATTGGCTGCAGTATTCAGTTTGGATAAGTAAACAATCCGCATTGACTCGATCACATACATAGCAAAGGGCGGAACAACGATGTTCCGTCTTCTTGATTCCAAACAAAAACTTTTTACAGTAGGGGCATTCCTTTCTCTTGTTGACAAAAGGCACCATGTTCCTGATAACACTGCAATGTCCTTCATGGATAATGATGTTAATTTTTTTATCACGTTCTGGTCCGATAAAAACAGTATCGTTTTCGTGATCACTTGAGAAAACAGTGATTTGATACTGGGGCAATTTATCTTGAAACCTTTGCACCAAGTCAAGTGTTACTGGTCCTGGAGGAATACCAGCAAGCCGGTGCAGATCGAGTGCTTGGTAATATTGTGGAGTTAGTCTCTTTGAATGGCATGTAAATGTTTTCCATGCTCTGGTGTTACTCCTACTTGCCAAACCATTGCAAATAGCAATACCAACAACAAGGCTCCTTGCAACACAGAGACCATCATCATCAGATCTAATTGAAATGGTGGAACGCTTGCCACGTAAATGTTTACTCAAATTTACTTCGTGTCTAGTTCGACCACCAATATTTGGGAGGGCAGCTATTCTTGTCACGTTGATTTTCATTGGTGATAAAAGACTGAATTCCTCATAGCTTTGTAACACTGAAACGCATGCCTCGAAAAACATCTGAGAATTGAGGTCTTGCTTTCGGGTTGTTCGCAATGATACCGGTTTGTTAAGTTCTTCACTTTGAAATACAATTCGAATAAGGTCATCTTTTCCAGCACTTTCAGTCATGTGCTCAAATAAATGGTCAAATAATCGAAGAATCGCTGCTAATGCTGCATTTAATCCTGTAATGTTAAGCGGTTTTACTTTAAGTTCAAAATCCGAACCCCATAAGCCAAACTTTTTGTTGTGAACCGATTTTACCTGATGAATGCTGTACCAGTCACCCGGATCATGACTGAGTGGCTCATTATCGTCGTCATTGACGTCCGTTTCTTCTGATAGGCTAAGCAGTTTATCTTTTGCATACTCGAAAGCACCGATGTTATGTTTAGTACGTTTATACAGCTCAATTACTTCATCACTAGATTTACATCTACGGTACAACTTTTTAAGAGCATCCATGATGTAGAACAAAAAAACATGAATGTAACGAGACTAACAGGAAAACACGTCCTTATGTACGATTAACAGATCTTGGTGACTTTTCGAATCTTATCAATGTGAAAAATATGAGAAGTTTCTGTGAAACATAACAATTCTAAGGGTTCCTTCAGAGCAGCTTTGAATTTCAATTCCAAACGAACATTCTTTATCCGTGGTACTTCCAAGTCGCAATTTAATCTTGATGGTGAAAGATCGAAGGGAAAAAATGCGTATGCGGTGAGTAGATCATCATAACTGATATTTTCGGCTGTCCCTTGATCTTCGTTCCCGAGTTCCGAAGCAACAGTATTATACAACTGAATGTAGTTCTTTCCCGTTTCATCGATTGAATATCTATCGGTTTGGTTGTCAATAGTCAGAGATATTTCTTCGAGTCCGTGTGTACTGAATTTGAGTGGATTATGTTTATAGCTTCCAATGTAGGTAGAGTGAGGTAAAAGGGCAAACGTAACTTTTGAGGGAAGACGTTCTGTAGCAAAGAAATTTTCTATTGAATAAACTCGAGAACCTGCAACAAGCTGGCGGTCACGCACCTCAACACAGTTGGGAAGAACGTAGCAGGCAGGCGTTGTAGCAGAAAGTTTTTTCTCCAGGTGTGACAGGACTTTTGGTTCGAGTTTTATGTGCCTTGCCTTGAGTGTTGCCTCCAGAAAATTGATTTTGAATTTGGGGTCTGTAGAATTTGACATGAGAGCGAACGCAGGGTCTTTCCTGTAGAGCTTAATCCGAATGCGAACATTGGGCAGCAAGAAATTACGCATATAGAAGAGCTCATGCATAGGACGTCCAAACAATTCAAAAATACGTTCGTCTTTCGTTTGGAGCGTCCTTGTTCGCAGCCCTATATTTTTCCCGTCCTTTGTTGGATCTGCGTCATCAAACTGGTTTGCCGTGTCTTTGTCCCACAAAATTCCCCTTGCCATAGTCTTACGAACACCATGTGAACAATTGAATAGGCAATTGTAGTATCCTTTGAACGGTAAATTGTTGAAGCCTGCCTCGATCGGAATGCCATTTAGCTCGATGTCGATCCTTTCGAATAGCATGTAGAAAAACGCGTTGACTGGTCCAGCGTGGTTGCTAGTGGCAGCAACCGAAGCTGCTGGTGTGGCGGCATTTTCAATTTTACATTTAAGATAAAGGTAAACATCAGCCGGGTCAATGCAGAAATCTGAAGAAATAAAATCAAACTCCAAAACTTCTGCATTGAGGTTGTTGGTTAGCGGTGCAATGTTTGTGTAAAAACTTGACTCAATGGCATGTTGTACTGTCGGTTTCTCAAAAAGCTCAAGTTCTTCAGGAAAAGTCTCCACAGCCTTATGAACGGGCAGAACTGTCATTGACGGCATCATTTTCAGGCAATTGTATCCACAGGCCGCCCCTGAATATGATGTGAAGCAGCTGTACGTCTGCGTCTGCTACGGCGGGTTTTGCGAGGTCGCTTTGGAATTTTGGCTACAGCTCGACGCTTTCTACCAAGCTTCGCGCGTCTGTGAGATCGACGGAAAGGCATGTCTGTATCTTTTATATGAACAAGTTGAAAAGATGAAGACAAATGAATGTTGAAACCAATCTTGCTTTACATTCACTTCACGCGGCGGAAACGAAGATACAAATTGGTTACATCTTTTGCGAGACAAGCATAATTCAATCCTAAAGCATTTCTAAGTGTGAAACAAAATTCATAAGATGACCACCAATGATACATTGAACAATTTTGTAAAACATCATTTACATAAACATTCGTTTGATTGTTGGTCAAACCAAATGTTGCGAGCTCTTGATTCTTGTTAGGAGGTTTTCCTTGATTTGGAAGAATGACATCGCAGTACACGGAGACAGCGTCTCTTCCTCTCTTGCAGTTCACAGTCAGTGAATTGAGAAATTCGGCTTGACTCGTTTCTCCTTCAATGAAACCAAGTGCATGTGAAATTGTTCGATTTTCAAAAACAAATTGAACTTTTGCTGATGACCAATGAATGCGATCATCAACAAATGATATTACTGGGCGCTCATTCTTTGGAATGTCTGTGTAAGAGAGTATCCTGTGCACTTCGAGTGCAAAGTCAGTGAAAAGTTTCTTGTTACTCCGAAATGAACTTTGCGAAACCTTTCCACGAATGAATTTTCTTTCTCCAATCTTCAGCAGGAACGTTCTGTCACTTCGAGCGAGTAACGAGAAATCAACCGTCGTTTCCAGTTTCTCCAGGGCAATTTCCCATTTCTGGGCAACCGACTGCGAAGGAGACATCTCGTTGGTCAATTTGATTATCTCATCGCGCACATCAACCAGGAAATGTGTAGCATTATTATTACTATGCGCAAAGTCAGATTGTCTGCTGCGGTTGCTGATGCAGATCCTGAACTCGTCCTTGTTATCCATTGCCTCCATCTTTTGATAGTTCACCTCCGTAGAATCGAATAATTTTATGAGTGATTCTTTTAATGACCTTACCTTTTCCATCAAGACTTCGGCTCGCAGTTTCAACAAATCTATCAGATGAGTCTTTCAGTTGGTAAGTTACAACTTTCCCGAGGATCACACGAGCAACTAAGAAGACTTCTTCGGTGAAATTTTTCGTGTAGGATTTCTTAAATAGCAGTTTGGATGTGGCAAACCTGACACGGTCACCAATTTCAAACGATTGAGCAGGCAGCTCAGTAAATGGTACTTTGAATTTCTGATAAATTTCTGCTTGATTCTTGTAAGTTACTTTGGCTGGAGCGATTCCAGTTGAACGGTTCGGTCGATTATTGTATTGTTGTACAATTGTGGGCAATATTTTTCGCCACGATTGGGTGTGGTTTTTGGTGAAATGTTTGTAGATAATTGCTTTGAGAGTACGATTGAGTCGCTCGCATGAACTTGCTTTAAAAATGGATGAAGTGCTGTAGTGAAAGATCCCTTCGTTTTCAAAGAACAGTTTGCCAGTTTGGGAAAAAAACTCACCACCGTCATCAGTCACTAAACTATCCGGTTTTCGTTTTGACTTTGCAAGTATGGCAGCAAAAGCTTCAATAACAGCTTCAGACTTCTTTGTTTTGATTTCGGCAGCAAAGGCAAATCGACTGAAAGTGTCGATAACAGTTAAAATCCATTTGAAACCATCATTGCTGGCAGAATGTTGACTCATATCAACTAAGTCTGCCATCCAAAGTGCATCAACATAATTCGTTCGAATAGGTAATCGCGCAAACTTTTTGTTAACTGGTTTATGTAATTCGTAAACCTTTTGCTTCGCCAAAAATTCCTTTACATCTTTCAATTTAATTTGAGCTCTTGGAAAGTGCGTTTTTGCGTGTGAGTATAAAGCCGACGTGCCAGTGAGATAAACTGGCGAGTTCGGATCCAGAAAGATTTTTTTCAGTGTCAGATCTTTCTGGCGAGACATTTTAACGATTAAAGAGTGAATATAAGCAACAAATTACGAGTCGCATCACGTTATAAACGTTTTGAAATGGAATCTGGTCGAAAAATGAATCTTTCTCGTGTTCTAGAAAAAGTGTGCGTGCATGCACAGTTGCTCGCGATTATATTTTGTATTGGATTTTTGACTTTTATGATGTCTCATTATCTTGGTAAACTTGGAAGTGTCACCGGTGCTGCTGGTGCTGATCAAGGCAGCAATCTTGTATCAACCATTCTCAAAGCGATACAAATTGTTTCCCCACTTTTGACACCAATTGCTGCAGCTTCAAAAGTAATCCCAATCTCAGTTGATCTGAATCAAACAAGAATGAATAATTCTTGTCCAGATTCAGAGTGCATCCAGTCAACCGGGAACGAGCATATAAGGACGACGCTCACTGAAGTTCTGACCAATACGACGTTTCGACCAGAAACCGTTCCTAATTCAACAGAAAGGACTGATTTTACAACGAGCAACAGAACCCGGACGGAGACAATTCCATCCTCAACAGCAAGGACTGATTCTGCAACCAGTAATACAACGTCCCGAAAACAAATCGACCCAGCATCTACAGAAACAACTGATCCCTCAACCAGCAATACGACGTTAAACCAAACGTCATCCAGCAGGACCGATTCCTCTACATCAGACAATCTTGCAACATCATTACAAGAGCTGTCCAACCCTACATCTGCTTCTTCTGCTAATCAGTCAACAGACACTTCACAACTGCATAACGTGACATTATCCTCAACCCAAAAGCCTGAAAATGAATAACCGTGGAGCAGTTATTGTGTTTGAAGGAGCTGACTGTGCGGGAAAGTCGACCCAGTGTATTGAATTGTACAAAAGGCTCCGTAAATTAGGAATCAAAACTTCCAGATATTGTTTTCCCACTAGATTCGTGAGTAACCCATTGTCAAAACTTGTTGCAACTCATCTTTCCGGAGATATTCATTTCGATCCAGCTACGCAATACTTATTATTCACCGCCGAAAGATTCAGTGTTTTGAAAGATATGGTCGACGATGTCGAGAAAGGCACTACCGTGCTTGTCGATCGGTACATTCATTCAGGAATCGCATACGGATGCGCAAGAGGCCTCCCGCAGCGATTTTGTAAAGACAAAGAAAAAGGGCTTTTACAACCGGACCTTGTTATCTATCTCAACAACGGAATCAATACATTTCTGAGAAGATGCAGAGATGACAACGAGTTTTCACATCAGCCTGGATTCCAACAAGCAGTTCTTGATGAGTATATAAAGCTTGTCGAGAGTAACTGGCTGACATTCGACAGTTCATCGGGTTTGACTGATATCTCCTCAAAAATTTTAGAACGTTCGCTATCTGTAATAGAATCTGTAAAATCCGAAGCACTTTGTTTCTACTGATTTTTGTCATACAAGTGTATCGTCATGGAGGATTTACTGAATATCCCAAGTAAGTGTTGGTGGCATGATAACCATTTTGCTGTTATTCCTACGGGCGATATATGGGAGCAGTGTATATGTGCAGCTCAAACGATTAATAAAAAGATCGAAAAACCAACCGAGTTCACACAAGCAGCGGTGCAACTTTACAAACTTGTTTTTGTTCATGAATCACTGCGTAGCGAGAAAAATATTGTTGAAGATATCAGCCTCGATATCGTGCATGATATTATTATGGAGAACAAACAACACGATTTAGCTCTTGTGAGAGATACGCTAAAAATTAAAAATTTTTACGCTGCATATAATTTTATCATGACTGAACCTAAAACGTTGATAACGATAGATCCGAAGTTCATCACCGATCTTCACCGCAAATTGATGAATGGACTTCAAGAGCACCCAGGACGGTACCGAACCAATAACGCCAAACCGCAAGGAGACAACCACTTCTACCTCCAACCAGAACTTATTGAATCACATCTCACAAAATTGTGCACAAGAACTGCGGAACAACTGGCAACAACGGAGAGGTTTTGGCTGAGATTGAAAATCGTCGTGGAGTTCATAATAGAATTTCTCGATATTCATCCGTTCGCGAATGGCAACGGACGAATGGCGCGTCTTTTACTTGCCCATGCACTGAAAACGCAGCTTACTATCCCTATTTGTATATTTCATTCTTCAAAAAATGTTTGGAATTCATGTCTGCAGGATTCGCGTCAAAGAACGAAAATAGAATTTTATTCCCCAGCTTTGTGCCGTTATGTTTTAGAGAATGCATTTCGCTCCTTACAACTGTTTGAATTCCTGTTGAATGTAAATCAAGAAGAATAGTTGCTCTCATAAAGAAGGATTCATCATTCTCTAATAAAGATATTTGCAACTTAATCGTCCACTGGCTTGTTGTGATGTCGTCTCCGCTAAAGAATGAATAAAGTACAGCAAAAACGTTTTCTTAAAGTCCAAACGGCTTCACATTAGCGACAAAATATTAAACCAGAAAAATGGTTCAAGACAAAATGACAAAATATCCAACCAGAAAATTAGGTCGAGACAAAATGACAAAATGACAAAATGACAAAATATCCAACCAGAATATTAGTTCAAGACAAAATGACAAAATGACAAAAGATCAAACGGATAATATTTCAAAGACAAAATGACAAAATGACAAAATATCCAACCAGAAAATGGTTCAAGACAAAATGACAAAAAATCAAACGGAAAATATTTCAAAGACAAAATGACAAAATGACAAAATATCCAACCAGAAAATTAGTTCAAGATAAAATGACAAAAGATCAAACGGAACATATTTCAAGGACAAAATGACAAAATGACAAAATATCCAACCAGAAAAATGGTTCAAGACAAAATGACAAAATGACAAAATATCGAACCAGAAAATTAGTTCAAGACAAAATGACAAATTCTCAAAATATCCAACTGCAAAACCAGAAAAATCATTTAGGACAAAACGAAAAAACGACTAAATATTAAGGCAGAAAAATCATTGAGTACAAACTGACAAAATCACAAAATATCCAATCAGAAAAATTGTTCAAGAAGAACGAAATTGATTAAATATTCGACCAGAAAGATTGCTCCAGATCAAATGACAAAATATTAGGCCAGAAAACCATCTGCGGACAAAAGGACAAAATTACAAAATGATTAAATATTCGACCACAGAAACTGATAAACACAAAACGACAAAGTGTTCACCAATGAAAGGGGCAAACGGCAGAAATCTTCTAAACTTCAAATCGCGCCGAACCGGTTGAGCATTCTAAATTAGTCCGAACTGCATGAGTGACGGAAATT
>JFJP01040788.1_pt1 | contig 10664 bp, 14 predicted proteins | sample 431651 | NCBI WGS metagenome assembly JFJP01 (sample SAMN02602958, study PRJNA72255) | Microbial mat metagenome, whole genome shotgun sequencing project. | biome: fresh water; feature: sink hole; material: water; isolation source: purple microbial (photo- and chemosynthetic) mats found in...
AATATGCAATAAAATACCACTAAAGGATAAAGGTTGTCACTTCATAGGCGGTATGATTGTTGTGATTTTAGGATTAGTATTTGCTACAAAAGGAATAGCTATTTTTGCACTGATCATAGTTGCAGTAGGTAAAGAGTTATTTGACAGATACTACCGAAAAACTATTTTTGATTTAGCAGATACGTTCTTCACTATATGCGGGGATTTGCTGTAATGTTCTCCTATGCAATCATTGAAGCAGTATTATCAAAAACTACCTAAGTATTTAAACTTAATCAAATCTTAAGTAGGTTTCTGATATACTATATATAATTATAAAAACATAATGAGCAGGGTGATATGAAAGAAATGAATGATTATACAGAAAGTATAAATATAAATAAAATTACACTGGAGAATGCATTAGCTATATCATCATTAACCCAGATTGTAAGCAGAACATCTACTGATATTGATAAGCTTATCAAACATGCAGAGAAGATTGATAAAGTAATTATGAATAACTCAAAGCTTGAGGACAGGGTAGATGATCTAGAAGTAAAAGTAGCTTCTGATAGAAAGTCTATTGATATCGTATATGCAATACTTAAGTACCCTAAAGCTACAGCTAGTGTACTTCTACTATCTTATGTACTTACAATCGAAGATGTTAGAACTGCTATAGTAACACATATTAAACCAGTAGTAGATATTATCAAAGCTATCGGTTTAACATAATCAATAGATAAGGAATAAAAGATGGGTATGATCGATGTTAGTCTAGAAGGTATTGGTAGTTTAGCAAAAGATATTAGAGAAGCTTTTACAGGTGAAGCTGTAATAGATCCTAATAAACGTATGGAACTTCAGCTTAAACTACAAGAGTTAGAGCAAGCATCCATTCTAGCTCAAATTAAAGTTAATGAAGTAGAAGCAGCACATCCTAGTATATTCGTAGCCGGATGGAGACCTGCACTTGGATGGGTAGCTGCTGTATCACTAGCATTAATGTATATCCCTAGAGCAATCGTAATGACTTATATGTGGTCTCTACAATGTCTATCTAATCTTGAACAAGGATTAACAGTAGTACCTAACTTCCCAGATCTAGGAGCTATGGATATTATAGGATTAGTAGGTTCACTATTAGGTATCGCTGCACTAAGATCCTTTGATAAGTCTCAAGGTACAGAGACAAAAAAAGTAAGTAAGAAATAAGGGTATAAAGATGTTTGAAAAAGTATTTAATTTTGTAATGGATTTGGAAGGTGGTTATAAACTACATAAGAATCCTACTGAGAAGACTGATACGTACGCAGGAATCTACAGAGCAGCTCATCCTAAATGGGAAGGCTGGATCTACATAGATGAAGGTGAGAATCCTCCTAAAGATTATGTTAAACTATTCTATAAAGAAAAGTTCTGGGATGTATTTGAAGTAGATAATGAAGTAGTTAAAGCAATGTTATTTGAATACGGAGTTAATGCCGGTACGGGTAAAGCAGTAAAGCTATTACAAGAAGTTGTAGGAACTAAAGTAGATGGTGATCTAGGACCAGGTACTAAAGCAGCTATAAACAAACTTACTGTAGATAGTCTAGTAGACAAATACACTATAGTTAAAATTGATATGTATGTAGATCTAGCAAATACAAATAGTAGAAAATACGAAATCTACTTACGTGGTTGGATGAACCGTGCACTGAAGTCACATCAATGGTTGAAGGCACTTACAGCATAAGTAAAGCTTAAGAGCTTTTAAGGTACAATAAAGTCTATATGTTACATGGAGTAGTTAATGGCAAAAATAAACAAACATGATCTATTACGAGCATTAAAAGCTGATCAGAAAGAAGCAGAGCGTCTTCAAAAAGATTGGTATATGCTACGTGAAGGCTGGATCAACGAGACTTACGGTAAACCTTACGGGAACGAAGAGAAAGGTAAGTCACAAATTGTTTCAAAAGATATTAAGAAACAACTAGAATGGATGTTGCCTAGTATTACTGATCCATTCCTAAGTTCTAGTAATGTCATTAAATGTAGCCCTGTAACATTCGAAGATGCTGAAAGTGCAAGACAAAATGAATTGTTATTGAATACACAGTTCACAAGAAAATTTAATAGATACAATTTTATTATGAAAGCTACAAGGGTATTAGCTACTGAAGGTACTGTAGTAATACAGACTGGCTGGGATTACGAAGACGAAGAAGTTGAAGTAGAAGCAGAAGTAGTTAAAAGAGATGATTATGGTGTAGAATATATTGATTATGAAACAATCGTAGAAACTAAAGTACTTAAGAATACACCTACAGCAATCGTATGTAGAAATGAAGATATATTTATTGATCCTACTTGTATGGATGATATAGATAAATGTCAGTTTGTAATTCATAGACATGAAACAGACTTAGCTACACTTAAAGCAGACGGTAGATATAAGAACCTTGATAAGGTAGCTCAGTCAAGTGCTTCACTATATAATGAACCTGATCACTACAGAGAAGACTTAACCTACTTCGAATTTAAAGATGATCCTAGAAAGAAGTTTGTTATTAACGAATACTGGGGTAACTATGATATTGATGGTGATGGACAAGTAGAGGCTATCGTATGTGCCTGGGTAGGTGATACAATCGTACGGCTAGAATCTAATCCGTACCCTGATGGTAAACCACCATTTATTATTGTACCGTTTAACGCTATTCCTTTCCAGATGTTTGGAGAAGCTTTAGCTGAAAACATAGGTGATAACCAAAAAGTTAAGACAGCTATTACTCGTGGACTTATAGATAATATGGCTAAGAGTAATAACGGTCAAGTAGGTATGCGTAAAGGTGCGTTAGACGGTACTAACAGAAAGAGATTCTTAACAGGTAAGAACTTTGAGTATAACGGTACACCTAATGACTTCTGGCAAGGAAACTACAACCAAATTCCTAGTAGTGCATTTGATATGCTACAGCTTATGAATAATGAGATTGAATCACAAACGGGTGTTAAGAGTTTTAGTGGTGGCATCTCAGGATCAGCTCTAGGTGGTACAGCTACTGGTGCTAGAGGTGCTCTTGATGCAACAGCTACACGCAGACTAAACATTGTTAGAAACCTATCTGAGAACTTGATTAAACCATTGATGCGTAAATGGATGGCTTACAATACAGAATTCCTTGAAGAAGAAGAGATCATCAGAGTAACTAATGAAGAGTATGTACCGGTAAGAAAAGACGATCTTGACGGTAGAGTAGATATAGATATCTCTATTAGTACTGCTGAAGATAATGCAGCTAAAAGCCAAGAACTAAGTTTCCTACTACAAACAGTAGGTCCAGGTGAAGATCCTGAAATACGTCGTCATTTAATGGCAGATATAATGGAACTTATGAGAATGCCTGATCAAGCTGAACGTATGCGTAACTATCAACCACAACCTGATCCTATGGCGCAGCAAGCACAACAATTAGAAATGATGAAGCTACAATTAGAAATTGAGCAGATGAAAGCTAATGTTGCTGATACATATGCAAGAGCTGGTGAGAATGAAGTAGACCGTGAATTTAAAACATGGAAAGCAGAAGTAGAAAAAGCTAAAGCTCGTAAGCTTGGTAGTGAAGCTGATAGATTAGATATGGATTTCTTGATGAAAGATGAAGGCTATGAAGAAAAACTAGCTTATGAAAAAGAGATGCGAGATAAACAGCATGATCTAGAACAAATGTTGATACAAGCTAGAAATAAAGATACTAATATCGGTGTACCGAAATAAGGAAATAAGATGGGCTTTTTAGACAATATGAAAAACAAAACATTGCAGCAAGAAAAAGCTGCAGCTTATGACGGTATGGTAAAGCAGAATGAAGCTAAGACTATATATGAAAAAGGTTTAGCTGATAGTGCTAATGAGATATCTAAAATGTTTGCATTCCATAAAGTAGCATCTATGCAACCGCAAGAACATGCATTACCGGTAGAACCTCAAGTATCTATTGGAATGCCTCAGCCTAATGTAGGTGCAGGATTAGCACAACAGAATTTACTTGGTGGAAGATAGTTATGAAAAACTATTTGTTACTTATACTTGCTATTCTACTATTACCTTTTTTCTTTATATTAGGTTATGGGTATCATATGTATAAAGAACTACGCTACAAGCATGAGTTTAGTATGGGTGATTATACATCAAATGTATCTTATCAACTAGACGTTACAGGCTGTGCACTAGTATACAACGTACGTAACCATACACTATCAGCAACCTCACAAGAAAAAGATCATTGGTGGTTTACTTACGCTATCAATATATTATTCTGGGATAAAAACCATTGTTATGATCAATGGGTAATTGAATACAAAAATAGGGAAATTATATGAATGGATTAGCAGAAGCTTCAATAGCACAGGCACAACCAATGAGAGATTTAGATCAAGTAGTTCAGATGCTAATGCAAGGAGTCACTCCTGATGAACTTATTCAAATGGGTGTTCCTGAACAACTAGTAATGGCTGCTATGGATGAACTAAGTAAACAAATGCAAGTAAATCAAATACCACCTAAGCAAGAAGGTTTAGCCGGTATGCAATTACAAGGCATGTAGATATGAATTCCTATGAAGGTGGATTAGCTCAACAGTCTACTACACATTTCTACGGAGGTGCTACAAGCACTCCTAAGAAACAACAACTTATAAAGGAGAAACCTAAGATGGCTTGTAAAAAGAAACCCGGTACAAAACCTAAGAAGTAGTGTAAGTGTGGTACAAGTAGTTGTACAGTATAATATATAAAATAATAAAGGATTAATATGGAAGGTTTAGCCCTAGGTGGTAGTAAACGTAAAACAGGTGTTGATGCAGTAGCAGAAATTATAAGTATACTTTTTATGAGTAGAGATTTTGCACATAAAGCTCATCTAAAAACATCAAGCTATTCAGAGCATAATGCACTTGGTAGTTTCTATGATGCTGTTGTAGGATTTGCAGATTCTTTAGCAGAAGTTGCTCAAGGTAAGTATGGTAAATTCGATATACCTACAGCTATCATGAAAGGTAGTATTGAAAAACCTATTAAAGGTTTAGAAATGCAGATGGACGATATAGTACGCCTATCAATGGATTGTGGTAATGGTGCATTGAAAAACATTGCAGATGAGATTGAAGCTTTATATCTCCAAACTTTATATAAACTTAAAGAACTAAGCTAACTTTAAAGCAAACTGAGATAGAATTTCTCAGTTACAATTACTAATATACCTATTTAAGTTATTATTAGTAACTGTAGCTTTTGTTACTGACCGAAGAGTGATGTCGTAAAAAGCCCTACTAAATAAAATAACATGAACAAGGAAGGAATCACATATGATGATTAACCAAATTCCCTCAGAATTAGTAGACAATGTAAGTTCTGAAGAAGAACTAATAAGAGTTGAGAACCAATATTGGGTTACTCTAGCACTAGATCTAGAAATACTAGAAAAAGATGAACGTTTTCAAAGAGTTATCCTACAAGGGTATTTCAAAGATAAAGCGATCAATGGTGTAAGTTTACTTGCAACTGATCACGTTAAACGTGCAGGTGTCCGTGGTGATATCATGGAACAACTAGTAGCGATCAGCAACTTAGAGGATTACTTTAATACTATTAAGAATCTTGGAACGATTTCATCTGATGAAGGTGAAGACGAAGAATACGAGGATTAATAGATGGCTGCCTTAACTGATGAGCAATTATACGACATGTCAGATGAGGAGTTGGAGCAAGCCTTCCGTGAAGCGAAAGCTGATGGAGACTCTCCAGACTCTACTTACGAAGCAGAAGACAATGATACCTCTGTAGATTCAGATGATGAATTTGAAGAGTATGACGAAAATGAAGTAGAAGACTTGGAACAACCCGATGCGGATTCCGATGATGATGCTAGTTCAAACGAAGATGATGAAGAAGATTCTGATGAAGATTCAGACAACGAAGAAGACGGTCTTGACGGAGACGCTGACACGGAAGACGAAAAACTTGCTGACGATAAAGACGATTCAGATGAAGATGGACAACCAGTACAAAGACGTAAGTATCGTGCAAACGGTAAGGAATACGAGTTCTCAGATGAGGAGATTTTTCAAAAGTTCGGTGATGTATTTGGCCAGGCTATGAACTATACTCAGAAGATGCAACAAATTAAACCTTGGCGTAAAACGATCGATGCGATGGAGCAAGCAGGTCTTACCGGAGATGACCTTAACTTAGCTATAGATGTACTGAAGGGTGATAAGGATGCAATTGCTGCAGTACTAAAAAGAACAGGCACAGATGCTCTCGATTTAGATGTAGACAATTCTATTTATACACCGAAGGATTATGGTCGGAATGATACCGAGCTAGACATTAAAGATATTGTTAATGAGATTAGTGGAGACAAAGAATACGCTGTAACGTATGATGTGCTAGAAAGACAATGGGATTCAAATAGCCGTAAGGCATTTGTAGATAATCCAGAATTGATCAGACAACTACACATTGACGTTAAAAGCGGTATGTTTGATACCATTGCTCCAATCGCTAATAAGATGAAAGTCTATGATGGCGGTAAGCAAAGTGACCTTGATTATTACAAGATAGCTGCAAACCAATACTTTAGTGAGTCTGCTCAGGAAGAGGCCCGACAAGAAGCTCAGCAAACTGCGAAAGCAAGGCGTGACGCAGAGCGAACAGAACGTGAACACATTGAACAAGTGAAAGCTAAAGATGTAAGACGTACTGTTACTAAAACGGCTTCGAGTAAACGTAAAGCGGCTGCCCCGACTAAGAAAGCAAGTAAAGGAAGTCCATCTATTGATTATTTGGATGACTCAGATGCTAGCTTTGATTCGTGGTATAAAGAGCTGCAGGATAAGATGTAATCTTACCTGTAGGTTACATTAAACAAAAAACAAAGGTATAAAAGATGGCTACAAATTTCTATGGTGCAATCGATGGTTCTACTAACACAGTAGGTCAACAAACAGTAGTTCACTACTACGACAGAGCTGGTATTAAATCAGCAAACAGAGTTAACGTATACGGACAGTGGTCAGACAGAAAGTCTATGCCAACTAAGTATGGTAAGACGTTTAAAATTTCTAGATTCGAACATATGTATGATAGAAAATTCGGTTCTGCGGATTTTGCAACAAAAGGTTATATGACAGCTCGTTCAATTACTGATATGAATACTGCTCTTTCAGGAGCTACTCTTGCAGAAGGTGCTGGTGCAGTAAACCAAAGAACACTTACAAAAGTAACAGTTGAAACAAACTTTGCTAGATACGGTGAAATGCTAGACTATACAGACGAAGTTGAAATCTTTTCTGAAGATTACGTACAAGTTAAGTATAGAGAAGAGCTTGGTGAACTAGCAAATGCTAGAATGGAAGACTTGATCCAAAGAGACATGCTTTCTACAGCTACAGTTATCTATGCAGGTGCAGGTGGTGCTATCACTGATATTGGTACAGGTGTTGCTCTTAATGGTTCAACTGATGGTGGTTATACAGCGTCTTATGACATTGTACGTAAAGCTGTTAGAAAACTGGTAAGAAACAGAGCTAAGAAAAACACTTCAATCGTAACTGGTTCAACTAAAATTGGAACTTCTCCTATCGCTAAAGCGTTCTACGCTGTAATCGGTGCGGATGTTAAGTCTGATCTTGAGATGTTGACTAGAGGTTCTACTTATGAAACTGAGTTCGTATTCGTTCCTGCTCACAAATATGCTGGTGCTTCGTCTCTTGCAGAAGGTGAAGTTGGTGCAATGCACGAAGTTAGATTTATTGAAGCAGAGTCTGCGGTAGTTTATAGACAAGCAGGTGCAACTGTTCCAACAAGTTATGTAGGTAACCTACAGTACACAGGTACTATCGGTGCAGGCGCTAAGTTTGATGTATTCCCTATCCTTTTCCCAACTGAAGGTTCATTTGCAACTGTAAGTCTTAAAGGACACGAGAAAATCAAGTTCAACTCTAAGGCTCCAACTCAAGTAGAGAATGCTAACCCGTATGGAACTCTAGGGTTCTTCTCATACAACTTCTTCTACGCAGGTCTTATCCTTAAAGAGGAAGCGTTGCTTAAAGTATTGGTTGCTGCACGTAACTAATACCCCGGCTGTAAGGAGCCGTTAAGGCTCCTTTAACTTACCGTATAGTATAATTACTGTACGGTTATATAAAACAAATAACTAAACAACCTATAAGGATTTAGAAATGTCTGAAAGACTAGAAGAACTAAAACAAGAAGCTACAGAGCTAGGAATTGATTTCAACCCACGTATCGGTGAACCTAAACTACAAGAAAAGATTGATGCGTATTACACATCACAAGAGACTTCCGGAATAGAAGTTGAACAAGCGGTACAAGCTATTGAAGAAGCCACTGTAAGTACAGATAAAACAGAGAAGCCTGCTGTGAGCGGTAAAGTAAACGGTACAGTAAGCGGTGAAAAAACTATGGCAATGATCGCTAAAGAGATTTATGACGAAGCTAAAAAAACTAGAATCGTTACTATTACAGATAATGATCAGCGTGTAAACAACCAAACGTCTACATGTAAAGCTAACTGGTCTAATCAGTTTTATGATATGGGTACACAGTTATTCCCATTAAACGTATCTATTGAAGTCCCACAAGGATTCATTAACGTACTTAAAGAAGTACAGATTCCACATCACGTTAAAGATAATGCTACTGGCCTAAGTATCACTACTATGAGAAATCGTTATTCATTTAACTATGATGACAGAGATAACTCTTAATTGATTTATACAGGGTTCTACGGAACCTTGTAATAAGTTTATAACATAAGGATAGAAGATGACAATACCCAAAGGTATAGATTACGGATTTACAATTACTGTGGTTGAAAAAGATTCTTTCCTTCCACAAGATCTAGTAAATATGGATACAGTAAATTCATCTTTTAAATTATGTACACTTGGTACACTATGTGATGTAGTTATAGGTACTGCTACAATAACACGATTAGCAGATGAAATAGCTATCACAAATGAAACTACAAATGCTACTACAAATGCTTATGTAATAGGTAGCTTTGTACATCAAACTACATCAGATATATACTATGAGTGTATTGCTATAGCTCCTGCAGGAACCTTACTTACTAATGTTCTATATTTTAATCCGATAACACTAGTAAGTATTACTACATATAAAGATGGTAGAATTAAAGTAGTTCTAGATAAAGTAATGACAGGATCGTTAGAATATTCTAGAGGAGAAGCTGTAGATAATTACTATTTAAAACCTACATATCAAGGTGTAATAAATATTAAATTTTTAGACGGTACTTCTGAAAGAACAGCAATTATAGATAAGATATATGTAGCACCTACAGGAGCGGTATGTGTCTGATGTTATTGTAGAGGCTGACGATAATGTTGTTATTGAAACCGGAGATACACTACTAGTACAAGTAGGTTTAGAAAACGTAAATGTAATTACAGAGAATAGTGCTGTACTAAACATAGAGCCGGATGAATATTATCTAACTAGCGGTGGTATGTATACTGGTAATTTATCTAGTAGTGGTGTTCCAGTATGGATGACCAATGCTGTTAATCAAATATTGAATAATAATGGTAGTGTATACGATGTAATAGATGAATTACGTAGATGGCTAAATACTTTAGATGTAGGTGTTCAACAAAATATTACACAAATAGAAACTGCAAATCTTAGTATGTCTGCTTTAGAAACTGCTATAGTAAGTAGATTAAATAATAATGATGCTGCTATATATAACTTAGAAACTACTAGTGTAACAGCAGAAATGGCTCAATCAATTGCCTTAGCTGTACAGACAGCTTCCTTTGGTCCTGATATAAATGCATATATAACAAGTATAGCTGCTGTATATACAGATCAGAATAGTGCTGTAGCACAAGATATAAACCTATTATACTCAACCGTAAATAATATAAATACTGGTATGACTGCTACAGCTAATGCTACACAAGTTTTTTATACTAAAGCTGGTTATGATCCTATTACAGGAACACTAACATCCGGTGCTGGTTATTTTAACGACCTATCTGCAAGTATTGGTAATTTATCTGTAAATTTACAGGAAACTGCTGATATAGCTGTAGGAAATTATCATACTTGGGATGGTATAGAACCTTTACTATTTGGTATGGTACGTTATAGTAATAACATAGAAGAGATATACCTTGGAGTGGTGTTAGGTTGGAAACAAACAGATAGAAATTCTATACAAACTGAACTATCTAGTTTAATAACTGACTATGGAATTACTATCCCAGCCCTACAAGCTCAAATAGATGGTAGTATAACTACATGGTTTCAAACAGGAATACCTACACTTACTAATACTCCTGCTAATACATGGACAACTACTACACTAAAAAATCAACATTTAGGTGATATATTTTATGACAAAAATAGTGGTTACGGGTATAGATTTGCCTATGAAGATATTGAAGATACTCCTGATGCAGGTATCACCTATTCATGGATACGTATTACAGATGTAGATGTTGTAAGTGCTTTAGCTAATGCTGCAACAGCACAATCAACAGCAGATGGCAAAGCTACAGTTTATTACTCTACTATAGCTCCTGTACTTACTTCTACAGATAATGGAGATATTTGGATTAACTCTACAACTCAAGTAACTT
>JFJP01040789.1_pt1 | contig 10664 bp, 9 predicted proteins | sample 431651 | NCBI WGS metagenome assembly JFJP01 (sample SAMN02602958, study PRJNA72255) | Microbial mat metagenome, whole genome shotgun sequencing project. | biome: fresh water; feature: sink hole; material: water; isolation source: purple microbial (photo- and chemosynthetic) mats found in...
ATTATCAATACTAATTTCTGTTCCCCTTTAGGGGGTAGGGGCAGTAAATAAACCACTAAATGAAATATCCCCTTCTTGAAAATATTTCTTAACTTGACGGCTATGCCCTTTAGGGGTTTGGGGCAGTATTAAAAAATCTTTATTGCATTCCACTAACTTAACGACATTAATTCGTAATTCTTAATTCTTTTCTGCATTTTCGTCGATATACTTTTGCATGGTAAGGCGTGCCAGCAAGTAGCTTACAGTAGATTCTGCTCCCTGATTTAGATTTACATTGTGCTCTTCGAGTCCATCGTAACAACCTCCCGTGCAGGGATTATACACAATTTGATGCAGCCTATTTTCGCCCAAAAACCAATTAAACGCCACAATCATTTTATCGAGATATTCTTTCGTATTAAAGCGGTCGTAAAATGCGCTCAATGTCATTATGGTGTATGCCACATCGATGGGTTGCTCTCCAAATTTGGGAGCTTCCTTGCCTCTGTAAAATGGCGTTTTGTTCGAAATAACTTCAATGCCATTTTTGTTGAAAATATTATTTAGCAAAAAGTCGAACGATTCTACCGCCACACCCTCGAAATGCTTTTTACCTGTTACTTCGGCTGCATAAAGCATAGATTCGGGCAAAATACTATTGGCATACGTGAGATAACCTTCGAACCACTCCCAGTTTTTGGTCGATTCGTGAATATACATATTCACCAATCTATCGGCTAAACGTTCGGTAAGTACTTTAACGTCAGAAGTTTTCACTACAGTATTATAATAATAAAGTCCTTTAATAATAAATGCCAACGCACGTGTGGAATGTATGGTTTCGATATGCGGCATGGTTTTCTCGAAAATAGACAGCGCCTGCGACACTATTTCGTCGGGCAAAATTGATTTTTTTGAAATAACAAAGCCCAATGCCCAAATAGCACGCCCATTGGCATCATCTAAGTTTGTTTCGTGATTTTGAACTGTAAATTCTTCGTTTATATCCATGTAATTGAGAAAATTTCCTCCCGGTTGCAAACAAAATTTGAAATAATTAAGATAGGTGGCAATAGGTTGTAAATCATCCACATCCGCTTGCTGTTCGAAGTGCATACACATCGCAATAAGCGCACGTGCGTTATCATCGAGCGTATAGCCAGAGCTAAAATCGGGCTGATTAATTTTACAAAACTGAATGATACCAATATCAGTAGTCATTTTTTCGATCTGATCCAATCTTATTTCTGGAATAATATACTCCATTTTCATTTTGTTTCCAATGTGTTTTTTGAAAAGACTTGCATGTTCTACCGCAGAGTTTTCCCAAGCTGTAAATACAATTTTTTGCAAGGTAGTGGTACTAATATTTTTTCGAAGCAAATCATTGTTTAATAACAAGATAACCCCTTCGGCTAATTGTTTTGAATTTTGAAAATCAATAATAATACCCGTATCTTCTGACAATACTTCTTTAGCATGTGGAATGGGCGTTGAAATTATCGGGCAACCGCAACTCATGGCATATACAAAGGTACCGCTCACAGCCTGATTGGGGTCGTTGGTTGTAAACAGATAAATATCAGTCAATTGCAAGTACTCGAGCAGCTTAGGTAATTCCAAGTATTCGTTAATAAAACGCACCTGATCCTGAATATGTAAATCGTGCACAATGGCATGTAGATGTTCGCGGTATTTTTCGTCTTCGTGTCGCAACACTTCAGGATGCGTTTTGCCAATAACAAGAAACATGGCATCGGGAATTTCTTTCAGAATTTTGGGCATAGCACGGAGCGTCGTTTCAATACTTTTGCCTGAGCTCAAGAGTCCGAAGGTTGTCAACACTTTTTTGCCTTGCAAATGGTATTTTTCTTTCAACGAATTTTTGTCTAAATGAGGTACTAAATGCGTGCCATGCGCTATCACCGTGATTTTCGATTTTGGTATAAAATAATCGGCAATAAGTAGATGCGAAGCATGTTTTGTCATTACCACAATAGAACCACAAGCGTTGGCAATATTTTGTACCAGCAACTTTAACTTTTCGTCGGGATTTGGCAATACGGTGTGAAAAACAATAACAATGGGCTTTGTAAGTTCGTAAAGGAAGCTCAAGAAAGCCTTTTCTTCGTTATGAAAAAAACCAAACTCATGCTGAATAACCACCATCTTTGTTTTTTTATGCTGGTTTATTTTAAGCGCCGTATTCGAAAACGATTTTGGGTCGGAAGTATCGAGCACATTTGTTACTTGATTGGGGTATTCGTACGATACTTTACCCGATTCGAGAGCACAAACTTTGATATCGAAAGAGGTGCCAAATTTTTTTTCCAAAGCCATTATCAAATCCTGCGAATAGGTAGCAATGCCGCATTCGCGTGGAGGATAAGAAGTTACAAAGAGTATTTCGGGCAATCCATTTTCTATTTCAGAAGATTTTGAACCCAACCAATTTTCTTTTTTAATTGGTTTAGAAGTGATTACTGTATTTTCAGGGCAATCTTGAATTGCAGTATGAAGGTTGTTACTGTGTCGCATTAGTTTGTATGTTTGATGTAAGTTCTTGAATTAAAGCTGAAAGTCTAATCGATGCGCAAGCAATTCGTTCGTCGGCAGCTCCGTAGTAAATAAAAAGTGTATCGCCAAAAAGCGCAGTGCCTGTTGGGAAAACCACATTGTTAACTTCACCACGCCTTTCCCAAACGTATTGCGGGGTAAAAAGCGCATAAGGAAGTCGAGCAATTTCAATAGAGGGGTCGTTTAAGTCGAGTAGGGCTGCACAAGCTGAATAAATTAAGCCGCGCTCGGTAGATTCTACACCATGATAAATAAGCAACCAGCCGGCAGGTGTTTCGATAGGCGGACAACCGCTGCCAATATAATCGGATTCGTGCTGGTACAGCGGATCCATAACAATAAACTTATGAAAATCGGCGAAATACAGTTTCCAAAATTCACGAGTTAGTTCCGTTAAGCTCTCAACAGACGTTATCTGAATTCCAGGACGGATGCGATGCAGAAATACCAATTTTCCGTTTATACGACGTGGAAAGAAAACCACGTTTTTGTCCCACAACATCATTTTTTTATCAGGGTCAGCTTCCTGGTAATAAAATTTGTGATTGCGGTAATAGTTTTCGTTCACCATGCCGTTTTTTTCGGCCCAATACACAAATTTCGAATAGGTAACAGGTGGAACAATTAATCCATGCCGTTTGAATTTTTTGAAATCTTTGGTAGTAGCCAGTGCTCCTCGTGCATTTATGCCATCGTAACCCGTGTATGTCATGTAATATTGGTCTTCGAGTTTAGTCATGCGTGCATCTTCTACGCCATGCGTTTCGTATTCCGTTTCGGGTACAAAAATGGGCGTATCGGAGCGCTCGGCCAAATGCAAAGGTCCATCTAAGCGAGCGTAGCCAATGGTAGAGTGATTGCCTATACTTACCGCACGGTAAAAAATATGCACACTGTCGCCATCTTTCATTATGGCGGGATTCAAAACGCCAGCCCGTTCAAACTCTAAATCTCTTTTTTCGAGGATAACGCCCTCTTTTTTAACTTTTATCATAATTTTTCCAATTTAAAAACTGCAACTATAAACTGTAAACTATCTTCTCGAATGCTTGCTTTTATTGTGGTCTTCATGCTTGCTACCTTTGCGGTTGTCATCATGTTCTTTTTTCACTTTTTGAGGTTTTGTTTGATAATAATAATATTTTTTTTCGGGCTTCATTTTATATACACGTGGGTTACGAGGCGTGTACTGAGGGTGGTTTTTGTAATAACTACGGTGATAACCATTATCATGACGTAAACCTACAAGGCACGACGAAAATCCGATTGTAATGGAAATTAATAAGGCAAATAATTTAATTTTTTGAAATAATTTCATGTTGTTTTCTTTTTTACAAAGTTGCACCTATTTTGCCCCAAATTCGTTACATAGATTTGATTGAAAGTTATATAAATCACTGACAAAAAAAAATGAGCGGACAACTTAAAGTTACCCGCTCTCTAAACACATACAGTTTTTGCCGCTATTTAATATCTAATTTCGTTTCCAGATTGTACAAGCAAATCGTTTATTTCCTTTTTTAAGTCTACCATTTTCAGTTCTCTATCTATATAAAAACCATTTAGTTTTTTATATAATAGAAGCGAATTTTCCAATTCAATTTCTAATTGTTTAATCGCAGTAATATCAATAATAGTGAGAAAATATTGATTTGTGTTTTCGGAAAAGAGCACATCAATATGCACATAAATTGGAATAATACTTTTTGAAAGCAGATATAATTCGAGACTTCTTTTGGAGGCACTTCTTAGGGTTTGACCTAAAGTCTGATTATAAACAATTTTGTTTTCGGGATGGATATAAAGACCAAAACGAGTATTAATAAGCTTATTTCGGTCGTTACCAAGCAGTTTTGCTGCCGAAAAATTCAAACTTTCAATATCTCCTTCTCTCGAAAGCGATATGTAGCCCGATGGAGCAAAATCGTATAATTCGGTATATTTTTCGACTGTTTGCGTAATTTTTTCTTTGGATAACTCAAGTTCTTCGTTTTGCATTTCGAGCTCAATTTGGTGCACCTGAAGTTCATGAATCAGCTTTAACCTATCCACTTCGTCGACAGCATATTGCTCCGCTACCTCACTTTTCAATTTATCTTCGGCTAAAATGCGCAGAAGTGCTGCTTCGCTAACTTCTCTATTCTGTTTTTTCATGGTTTATATAGGTTATGTTTTCGTAATAATTCGACTGTTTCGTTTAGTTCAATTTCTAATTTTTTGGCTTCAGTAACATCAACAAATGTAATGACCAACCCATCAATTTTATCTTCGAAAGTGCGGTAAGGCATTATTCGAACGATAAACCAATTGCCAGAATTAGTTGTTATAGCGGTTTCTTTCGCTACCAATGTGCGCAAAACCTCTTTGGCATGTGTGGTAATTTTTGGATATTTCAGGTCGTTGGCTATCTCGGTAAATGGGCGCCCAATATCGGACGTTCGGAGCTTTACAATTTTTTTCAACTGATCGGTAAATCGCCTTATATTTAATGCTTTATCGAGAAAAAGCGTGGCAATATCTGTGCTATTGAGCAAATTAATCATATCGTTGTTGGTTTGCTCAAAATCACTAATTTTTGTTTGAAGTTCGACATTTACAGTTTGTAGCTCTTCGTTCAAACTTTGCATTTCCTCTTTCGAAGTCGTTAACTCTTCGTTGGTCGACTGCAATTCTTCATTGGTCGATTGCATTTCCTCGTTGGTAGATTTGAGTTCTTCTTGCGAAGTTTGCATTTCCTCTTGCGTGCTTTGCAACTCTTCATTCACACGTTTCAAGTCAATTTCGAGTTCCTGCTGATGTGCCAAGGATATTTTTCCATTCGACTTTTTAGATGGTTTTTCTAAAATTACGGTAGCAACGTCCGAAAAAACAATCATAATAGAACCTTTAAGAGCTTCCGGATTTTCGTTTTGTTGTATCGTCAAATCCACCAAATAAATACTACTCCCCGCTCCTACTTTTATATTTTTAAAATATAGCGGCTCGTAATTTTGCTTTGCTTTTCGAATAGCCCCAACCAGCATGGTGCTTAAACCTTCGCGGGCCATAGCATATATGTTCATATTGGCTTTGCCAGCTGCTGGCTCAAGGTATTTTCCCGTTTTACCAGTAATATAAAGTATGTCGCCCTGATCGTTTATTAATACACTCGAAGGCAAAAATCGTTGAAGCAATAATTTATCGGTGAGAGTTTGAATGTTTTCTATTTCTTTCATGGGCTTCATTTGAATATCAGTTTGTGTCATTTTACTTTGCAAAAAGGAACTAGGGAAGTGTTGTATTTCAATCTGTTTTTGAATTTCCGATCGCTCAAAAAACTTTAATCTTGTATCAATCAAACTAAAATTACCATTGGCAGAATTATCATTTTCGGCACTCCCGAGCAACATAATTCCTCCAGGCTTTAAACAATAATGAAACAAAGACATTAGTTTTTTTTGCAACTCAGCCTCCATGTAAATAAGCATATTGCGGCACGAAAGAAAGTCGAGTTTGGTAAATGGTGGATCTTTTATAACATTCTGATTTGCAAAAATAACCATTTCGCGAATGGACGAATTTATTCTAAACCCTGCCCCATTCACAGTAAAAAACTGATTAATACGTTCTGGAGAGACATCTTTGGTAATATTTGCCAAAAATTCACCCTTCCGAGCAAGAATAATGGCATCGTTTTCGAGGTCGGAAGCAAAAATTTGTAAGCTAAAATGCTTTTGTAATTTTGTGTTTTCGTACGCTTCGCGAAAAACAATAGCCAACGAATAAGCCTCTTCGCCGGTGGAGCAACCTGCCACCCAAGCTCGAAAAACATATCCATCGGGGGATGTTTCAAATAGGGCGGGAAAAATCTCCGTTTTTAATTTTTCCCAAACTGCTGGTTCTCTGAAAAAGTTGGTAACACCAATAAGCAATTCCTTGAAAAGAATATCGGCTTCGATAGGGTTTTCGCTTAAAAAACGAACGTAGTTATTTATTTTGTCTACCCGATGCACCATCATGCGCCTTTCGATGCGCCTGTAAAGCGTATTTTTTTTGTATAACGAAAAATCGTGTCCCGTTTGAGTTTGAAGCAGAAGAATGATTTTTTCGATAGAACTGGAGTCATCCTCGTCAAAAACAGGTGTATGTGTGGTTGGTGCTTTGGGCTGCGAATTATGCTTTAGAAATTCGGTGAGGCTTGCAGGCAATTTGTTTGCTGGCGCAATAATATCAGCTTGTGTGGTTTCAATGGCACTTTGAGGCATTGCATCAAACTTCGCATCGGCAGGATCCTGCACCAGCACTATTCCATTCGATTCCTTAATTGCTTTTAATCCAATGCTACCATCGGCACCCATTCCCGAAAGGACAATTCCAATACTCTTTTCTTTTTGGTCGATAGCCAACGACTCAAAAAATGTATCTATAGGCAAGCGCAATCCGCGCGGTTCGGTGGGTTTTAGTAAATGCAAAATGCCATCCACAACCGTCATGCTTTTGTTTGGCGGAATGACATACACTTGGTTGGGTTTTATTTGCAAGCTTTGAGTCGCCTGCTCTACCTTCATAGGCGTTACACGTTGCAACAATTCGGGTAGCATTCCCACATAGTCGGGGGCGAGATGTTGAATAACCACATACGCCATACCGCTATTTTTGGGTGTATTTTCAAAAAAAAGCTCCAAAGCTTCCAAACCACCAGCCGAAGCACCGATGCCAACAATATGGAAATTATTTTTTTTAGTTGTTTTAATTTCCGTACTTAAAACTTTCGATTTGTTGAGCATGAGTACTTTTTTATTCTGTGCAATATTGCGCAAATGTAAATAGAATAATCTTTTTCAAACTATCACTTTTTTATTTAAAACTTAATTAATTCTACTTTGACAGTTTAAAAATAACTTGTAGATAGATTCAGAGACGATGCTAACTTTACATCCCCTTTAGGGGCTTGGGGCAGTAAAGAATTGAATTTTAACTGCCCCTATATCCCCTAAAGGGGACTTGAAGTTACTATCGATTTATTTATTTTTATCTAAAAAATATAATCTGTCATAGTAGAATTAACTTAAAGCATAAATAACATGCAATATGTATTTTGAAATTACGCAAAGATGATAAATAGCTAAAGATTTATGTTATATAAAGAAATAAAAAAGTTACATAAATCACTGATTTAAAAAAAAATCCGACCAAACTTCATCTCTGAAATTTGGTCGGATAATTTACTTTTACAAGTTAACCTCGTCCTGCTTTTTTAAGCCTTTTCTCTTCTTTTTTTTCTTTAGGAGTTTTCAAAGCTTCCTTTTTGACGTTCTTCTTTGCATCTTCTGATTTTGCCATGATGTTCTATTTTTTAGTTTAAAAATCAATTGGTCTAATAATCGGTAAAAATACAAATAAGTTTAGTAATAAGCAAAACTTTATTGTTGAAATCAATTTTTTTGTATAAAATATTAATAAAATAGAAAAGAGTAGGATTGTACGTATTGATTTAGTATATTTGCAAGTATAAAACTTAAAATTATGGATGCTAAACTGACAATAAAATTAAATAAAAATGTGGTTGACAGAGCTAAAGAATATTCTACAACTCAAAATAGAAGTTTATCACGCATCATTGAGTCGTATTTAAGTTCAATAGTAAGCCGTACAAATACGGCATCCGATAATGAAATACAGATTTCTCCATTTGTAAAAAGCATGTCGACAGGGGTGCATTTGCCTGTAGATATTGATTATAAAAAAGAGTATGCTGATTACCAAACCGAAAAACACAAATGAAGCCAAGATTATTTATCGACACAAATATAATGCTTGATTTGCTGGGTGAGCGCTTGCCCTATTACGATTCGATTGCCAAAATAGCAACATTAGCCGATAAAAGTGAAATTGCCATTGTAGCTTCGGCTTTGTCGTATTCTACAGTGGCCTACTTGCTTTCGAAATATGAAAGTATAGAAAAAATAAAAGAAAAACTTCGAAAATTCAAGATAATTTCCGAAATATCCGATTTGGATGAAAAAACAATCGAAAAAGGACTAAATTCAAACTTTTCGGATTTTGAAGATGGATTACAATATTTTTGTTCCTTAAAATCTGGCTGCACTATTATATTAACCCGAAATCAAAAAGATTTTAAAGCATCAAATATCCCCGTGATGTCTGCGGATGAGTATTTGAAAAGCATTAATCGCGAATAAATTAATTGTATTCAAAACTACACAATGCTAAATGAGCGGGTAACTTTTCGTAGCCCGCTCATTTTTTTAAGTAATTATTTTGCTAATCTCATTTATTTCGGTTGCACAATATCAATAATTACGGTACGGTTGTAAAAGCGTTCTTCGGGCAATTTGTTGGCAAAGGGCGCATTTTCGGTATCCATTCCAAAAGCAATAACATCATAAGTAATACCAGTTTTACCGGCATCGAAAGTTGCTTTTTGCAGAATGTCCATAATATCCTTTGCGCGTTGTTGCGATAGATTCATATTATAATCCGAACCACCAATAATATCGGTATGTCCGTGAATAATGACGCGACCATTGTTAGCGATATTTGGAGCAACTTCTTCGATCAGGAATTTTTCGTAAGTAGAAACCACCCTTTGTTCGTCGAAACCAAACAGAATGCTGAAGCGCAACGCTTCCTCTTTAAGCTCTTCGTTTCGAACCAAATTTATAGTACTTTCTTTTCGAACAGTAAGTCCTTCAGGCGTTTTGCCTGTTACTACAAAATTGTATTTGCCTTTTTGATTTGCACCCAAAATTGTATTTCCCGAAATGCTTTCTTGGTTACGTTTGTAAGGCCCAAAATGTTGTGAAACACCTTTTTCATCGGTTACATCTACATTCCACGACTTGAGCGGTTGTTTTTTCTCTGAATTTACGTTAAAAAGTATACGGCTATCCAAGGGGTCAACTTGCTCTACTTCAATTTGTAACGGAACTAGCAATGCAGATGTATTGGAAGTTAAATCCACGCGACGGTCGCCTTCGCGCAACATCGTTAAGTAGTTTTTTCCACCAGGCAATTCGGAAGGCAGCACAGGCTGATTGCGTCCTTCGGTTGTGATACGTGCTGATTTTATGGCAAAAACAGTAACCAAATACCCCTTTACATTTTCGGCATATATTTTTCCTAATTCGGGACCATTGCCAGCCGACGAGCCTGTAAGCGTGATTTCTGAATTGGGATTTTGAACCATGCGGTAACCTACAATATTCAGTATGTTATAATACACTTTCATTTGTCGAGCCGAGCGTCCCTCGTTGTCTTTTGGGTCGATTGTCCGTAATTGTTCCAATTCGAAAGCTGCAGCTTGTTTTGCATACATGCGAATATACCGTTTTGGAATTTCGGTAGAACCTTCGTCGAAAAACACCGAACTACGTAACGGAAAAGCTTCATTAATTTTTCGTTTAACGGGCACACTTAATGGCGCACGAACCGAGAAATTAACATCTTTATTGGTTGCTGCAAGCCCGTCGTTAGTGGATGGAGATACTGCTATCGGTGTAACAACTGCTTTCTTTTCAGTCAATGGACTTACTTTTTCGGGTGCTTTTTCGTTCACTTTACCAGTACCAAATTTTAGTGCCAACCCTACACGAATAGTTGATAATGACCAACTTTCGATATCGCGGGGTGCTTGTCCGAAATAAGGATGAAACGAAATAAAGGGCGAAAGAGCCACTTGCGTAGCACTATTCCATGCCGAAAGTTGAATATCGTAACCCAAACCAATGTGTGTTGAAAAAGTATTTTGACGCACGTTGCTAAATTCACCTTCGGAAGTGGTAAAAAGATTTCCGTTGTTTTGATCAAAGGTATAAGCAAACGATTTATTCAAATTGTAATTGTAAGCACCTCCAAGGAAAGCATAAAAATTGGGTCCAAAAGGCGAAATGCGTATGCTTGGTTGAATAGTGGCGTAACTCAAACCCGTTTTCAAGTCTTCGGGACAATTACAGGGCGATACCACTTGTGTAAAAGCGCCACCGCGACCATCGTAACCGAGATTAAGCATCAATCCCACAACAGGAATCGGACGATATTCGAGCAAAAGCGAAGCAAAGCCACCCACGCCCGAACCTTCGTGAAAAGCAGCAGGAGCCATTATT
>JFJP01002396.1_pt1 | contig 10663 bp, 7 predicted proteins | sample 431651 | NCBI WGS metagenome assembly JFJP01 (sample SAMN02602958, study PRJNA72255) | Microbial mat metagenome, whole genome shotgun sequencing project. | biome: fresh water; feature: sink hole; material: water; isolation source: purple microbial (photo- and chemosynthetic) mats found in...
TCGGCCACCAGCGCAGCCCGCAGTTGCCGCCGCCGCGCGCCCAGTGCGCGCATCACCGCCAGTTCGCGTAGCCGCTCGTCGCCGCTTGCCTGCAAGGCGGCAAAAAGCACGACCACGCCTGCCGCCAGGGCAAAGCCGAACAGCAACTGCACGGCCCGCGTGACCTGGTCGAGCGTGTCTTGCAACTGGCGCACCAGCGCCGCCACGTCAATCACCGTGACGTTCGTAAATTCACGCGACAAAGCATTGACGAAGGTGCTTTTACCCGGCGGCAGGTGAAAGCTGGTGATGTGGCTGTAGGGCGCGCCATCCAGCGTGCCGGCGGGCGCGATTACGAAGAAATTGACCCGCATCGAATCCCATTCGAGCTTGCGCAGCGAAGTGATGCGCGCCGCCACGCGGATGCCAGCCATGTCATAGGCCAGTTCGTCGCCCACTTTCAAGCCCAGCGTTTCGGCCAGGCCCTGCTCCACCGAAAACTGCCCCTCCTTCGACTTGCCGTGCCAGCGCCCTGACGTAACGGTATTGCCGCCAGGCAGATTGGCCGTCCACGACAGGTTGAACTCGCGCTCGACCAGGCGTTGCGCGCGCTCATCCTTGAAATCGTCGGCGCGTACCGCTTGCCCGTTGATCGCCACCAGCCGGCCGCGCACCATCGGTTCCAGCAGCGGCGGCGGCAAGCCCTGCGCCACGAAAAAGTCGGTGATGGCGACACGCTGTTCCGGCTGGATGTTGATGACGAAGCGGTTGGGCGCATCCGGCGGCACCTTGGCGCGCCAACTGTCCATAAGTTCGTCGCGGGCGACGGTCAGCAACAGCAGCGCGGCCAGGCCAAGACCCAGCGACACCCCCTGCACCAGCGTACCCAGTTGCCGTCGGCGCAGGTTGACGAGGCCGTAACGCCAACCGGGGCCGGCGCGCACCCGTCGCAGCAAAGCGATAAACACGCGGGCGCCGCCGGCATAAACCGCAATCGCGACCAGAAAGCCGCCGAGCACGATGCCGCCCAGCCGCATCTCGCCGGCGATGCTCACCATCAGCACCGCCAGCAGGGCAATACCCGCGCCATGGGCCGCCAGCGTCATCGGTCCATCACTCGGGTCCCATTCGCGCCGCAACACGCGCACCGTCGGTACCCGCTTGAGCCGCAACAGCGGCGGCAACACGAAGCCAACGACCAGCACCGCGCCAACGCCCAGCCCCTGCGCCCAGGGTTGCCAGCCGGGTTGCGGCAGCGCGCCCGTCAGCACGCCGGCCAGCAGCGATTGCAAGGCCAGTTGCGTCACATAGCCCATCATGCCGCCGACCAGCGTGGCCAGCAGGCCGAAAATAACGAATTCGCCGCCGTGAATAATCAGAATCTGCGCCTCGCGGGCGCCAAGACAGCGCAGCACCGCGCAGCCATCAAGATGCCGACGCATGTAGCGGTCGGCCGCCAGCCCCACCGCCACGGCGGCGAGAATTACCGCCAACAAGGCCGCCAGCCGTAGAAAACGCTGCGCGCGCTCGATTACGTTACGGATCTCCGGGCGGGCGTTATCGAGACTTTCCAGTTGCTCGCCGCGACTCAGCCGGGCCTTCACCTCGGCGCCAAAGCGTTCGACCACCCGCGCCTCGCCCGCCAGATGCAGGCGGTAGCGAATGCGGCTGCCGGGCTGCACCAGTTGCGATGCCGGCAGATCGGCCAGATTCATCAGCAGGCGCGGCGCCAGGGCGAAGGGATTGATGCCGCGATCAGGCTCCAGCGTCAGCACAGCGGCCAGCGCCGGCTTGAGCGCGCCCAGCCGCAACGTGGCACCCGGCGTAAGTCCGAGCGCCGTTATCAGCCGCTCGTCCAGCCAGACCTGGCCCGGCGCCGGCACGCCGGGCGCCTCGGCATCGGCGGCATTCAATTCGGCAGCGATACGCAAGCGGCCCCGCAACGGATAGTTGGCCGACACCGCCTTGACCTCGGCCAGTTGCGTCCCTTGCGCCGAGCCAACCATGCTGGGAAAAGTAACGCTCTCGGCCAGTTGCAGCCCCGCGCGGCGCGCCTCCTCGCGGATTTCCTCGCGCCAAGGGTGATCGGCGGTCAGCAGCAGGTCGCCGCCGAGCAACTGGTGCGACTGCTGCATCAGCCCTCGCTCGACCCGATCGGCCAGAAAGCCGACGCTGGTCAAGGCCGCCACCGCCACCACCAGCGCCACGCCCAGCACCGTCAGTTCGCCGGCCCGCCAGTCGCGTGCCAGCATGCGCCACATGAGGCGGAGTGAAATCATATTCAGAGGTTCCGCAGTTGCTCGACCGCCTGCTCCACCCGTTCCAGCGCCACCACCTCAATTCCCTTGATCGCCTGCTTGGGGGCATTGGCCTTGGGGATCAGCGCGTGAGTGAAACCGAGCTTGGCGGCTTCTTTCAGGCGCTCCTGCCCGCGCGGCGCGGGGCGGATTTCGCCGGCGAGGCCGATCTCGCCAAAAGCCACCCATTTTCCGGGCAAGGGCCGGTTGCGCAGGGATGACACAATGGCGAGCAAAACCGCCAGATCGGACGCTGGTTCCTGGATGCGCACGCCACCGACGGCATTGACAAACACATCCTGGTCGAAACAGGCGATGCCGGCGTGGCGGTGCAACACCGCCAGCAGCATGGCCAGCCGATTGCCGTCGAGACCGACGGTGAGCCGGCGGGGGTTGGGTGAATGGGCGCTATCGACCAACGCCTGGATTTCAACCAGTAGCGGCCGCGTGCCTTCCTGCGTCACCAGCACGCAACTGCCGGCTACCTCCTGCGAATGCTGCGACAGAAACAGCGCCGAGGGGTTGGAGACGCCGCGCAGTCCCTTCTCGGTCATGGCGAAAACGCCGAGTTCATTGACCGCGCCGAAGCGATTCTTGAAGGCGCGGATCAGGCGGAAGCTGGAATTGGTGTCGCCCTCGAAATAGAGCACGGTGTCGACCATGTGCTCCAGCACACGCGGCCCGGCCAGCGCGCCTTCCTTGGTGACATGGCCAACGAAGACCACGCAGGTGCCGCTCTGCTTGGCGAAACGCGTCAACTGCGCCGCACACTCGCGCACCTGCGCCACCGAGCCGGGAGCCGAACTCAGCGCTTCGGAATAGACGGTCTGGATCGAATCGATCACCGCGATCATCGGCCGGATTTCAGCCAGCGTGGCGGTGATTTTTTCCAGGCTGATTTCGGGCAGCAGGCGCAGGCCCGCCACCGGCAGAGAGAGGCGCCGCGCCCGCAGCGCCACCTGCTCGGCCGATTCTTCGCCGGAAACGTAAAGCACCGACTCGCCAGCCTCGGCCAGCCTTGAGAGCGCCTGCAACAGTAACGTCGATTTGCCGATGCCGGGATCGCCGCCGATCAGCACCACGCCGCCGGTAACCAGACCGCCACCGAGCACGCGGTCGAACTCCTCGATGCCCGTGGGCTGGCGCGGTTCCTCGCGCGGTTTGATGTCGGCCAGATCCTGCAATTTGCCGACGCCGGCCAGCGAAGCGAACGCGGTGGTGTAGCGGTTGGCGCCCACCGCCGGCTCGGTTACCGACTCGACCAGCGTATTCCACAATCCGCAACCGGGACACTGTCCCTGCCACTTGGGCGAAGCCGCGCCGCATTCGGTGCAGATGTAGGCGGTTTTCGCTTTGGCCACGACCGTTAGATTGCCTCGGCCATCATTTCGGTCATCGACTCAACTACCGGTACGCGCGCGGCCAACCCGCAGAAAAGTTCATAGGCGATGGTGCCGGCGGCGGTGGCGACTTCGTCCGCCGGCAGGCATTCGTTTGCATCACCGCCCCACAGGGTTGCCGTACCGCTAGCGCCGACTTTTTGCGGCAGGTCGGTCAGATCGATACAAAGCTTGTCCATGGACACCCGCCCGACGATGCCGCAGCGTTGCCCATCGACGAGAACCGGCGTGCCGTTGGGGACGTGGCGGGGATAACCGTCGGCATAGCCGCAGGCGACGACGCCGATGCGCATGGGCCGCTCCGCCGTAAAAGTGCCGCCGTAGCCGACGCGTTCGCCAGGCTTGATCTCGCGCACGGAAATCAGCTCGGCTTGCAGCGTCATCACCGGCCGCAGGCCAAGTTCGGCGGCGGTTTGATCGGGGAATGGCGAACTGCCATAAAGCATGATGCCCGGCCGCCCCCAGTCGGCCCGGGGCAGTGCCTGGAGTTGGCCGTGGCGCAGCAGGCCGGCCGAATTGGCCAGGCTTTGCGGCAAGGCGCCTACGCCCCCTCCCGCGCCCATTGCCGCGCCCGTTGCCGCGATGTCAGCCAGCGCATCCATTTGCCAGTCGACGCCACGCGGCCCGTCGGCATCGGCAAAATGGGACATCAGCGTGATGCTGGACGCCAAGCCCGAACGCTCGATCATTTCGAGCACCACGGTCACTTCATCGGGATTCAGCCCCAGCCGATTCATGCCGGTGTTGAGCTTGAGATAGACCGGCAGCCGCGCCGGCAGATGCGCCGCGCAAAAAACCTCGGCCTGCGCGCGACTGTGGATCACCGTGGTCAGACCATATTCGGCAAAAGCAGGCAGTTCTTCCGCCTCGTAAAAACCTTCGAGCATGAGAATGGGCTGGCGCAGCCCCGCCTCGCGCAGCCGCAAGGCGCCTTCAAGTTCGACCAGGGCAAAGCCGTCGGCCATGTCGGCCAGGGCCGTCGCGACCCGCATGAGGCCATGGCCATAGGCGTCGGCCTTGACGACACTCCAAAGCCGGACAGCGCCGGCAAGGCGGCGGGCGATAGTGTAGTTATGGCGTAGCGCGGCCAGGTCGATGCGCGCGAGAATCGGTCGGGTCATGCGGCCTGAGTTTAGCGGAGATACCAGTAAACGGAATTCATGGCGACGATGTTCAAGTCGCGAAATTCTTGAGCCGATGGCTGGCATATTCGACAAAAGCCGACACCAGGCGCGAGCGGAACTTTTCCTTGGGATAGACCATGGAAAGCGCGCGAGTCAGCCGCGGCTTGAGCGGAATGGCGACGATACTGCCCATACAGGCGGCATTGGCAATCGACGCACGGGAGGCAATGGCGAAGCCGAGCCCGGTTTCGACCACGCCGATCACGGCGACCGGACTGCCCATTTCGATCACCGTATGGATCTGGTCCGGGGTAATGCCGGCCTGGTGCAAATAGGCATCAGTGAATTCGCGGGTGCCCGAGCCGGGCTCGCGGGAAACATAGGGGAACTCGACGATCTGCCGCGGCGTCAGCTCTTTGTAGCGAGCCAGCGGAAACTTCGGGCTGCATATCACAACGAGTTCATCCACACAGCTTTCCTCGGTCAGCAGGTTCGGTTGGTGCGAGGGCGATTCGATGAATCCGATGTCGATGGCGTGCTCGGACACCCGCGTCTCGATGGTTTCCGAGTTGCCGACGATCAGGCGCGGCCGCACTTGCGGGTTCTTCGACTTGAACTCGCCGAGTATGGTCGGCAGCATGAATTCGGCGATGGTGGTCGAGGCTCCGACCAACAGCGAACCGCCGACCTCGCCTGTCATTTCAGCCAGGCGGATGTCCATTTCGGACGACAGACCGAGAATACGCTCGGCGTATTCAAGCACCAGATCACCCGCCGGCGTCAGCGTAATACGGCCATGGCCGCGATCAAACAGGCGGGTATTGAAATGCTCTTCAAGTTGCTTGATCTGGAAGGTCACGGCCGGCTGCGTCATGAACAGCACTTCGGCAGCCTTGGTAAAAGACAACTGCTTGGCAACGGCGTGGAAAACTTGCAGCCTGCGATCAGCCATGTTTCTTATCTCCCTTTGACACGTTTCCGTGTATTCGTTGTTATGATTACTATTCAATCACAAAACTAAAGCATAAGACAGTCTGATGACCTTTAGCGGGACGGTTTTCCGCATTGAGAAAGCCCGCTTTCTTTCGTGGTATAACGCCGCAGCCCCGCGCCTCCGGCGCCATACCCCCCGCCCATGACGTTCGGTTTCTACATCATCATGGCAGCGCAGTTTTTTTCCGCGCTCGCCGACAATGCCCTGCTGATCGCCGCAATTGCCATCCTGCGCGACATGCACGCACCGGCGGAATACGAACCGCTTCTAAAAACGTTTTTTACCGTTTCCTACGTTGCCCTGGCCGCCTTCGTGGGAGCCTTCGCCGACTCCATGCCCAAGTGGCGAGTCATGTTCATCAGCAACGGCATCAAGATATTTGGTTGTTCGCTGATGTTCCTCGACGTGCATCCGCTGGTCGCCTATGCCGTCGTCGGTCTCGGCGCCGCAGCCTACTCGCCGGCCAAATACGGCATCCTCACGGAATACCTGCCGCACCGACTGCTGGTGGTGGCCAACGGCTGGATCGAGGGCCTGACCGTCATGGCCATCATCCTTGGCGTCGTGCTGGGCGGCGCCATGATCCGGCCGGAAGTGGCGCAAACACTGCTCGCTTTCGACTTCCCCGTCATCGATACCGGCATCGACACCATTGCCGAAATGAACCTGCTGGTCATTGGCGTCATGTACATCATCGCGGCTGTCTTCAATCTCTACATCCCCGATACCGGCGTCGACCACAAGCCGCTCAAGAAAAACCCTGTCTTCCTGTTTCACGAGTTCAATCATTGCCTCAGATTGTTGTGGCGCGACAAACTGGGACAAATCTCGCTGGCGGTGACTACCCTGTTCTGGGGCGCCGGCGCCACCTTGCAATTCATCGTCATCGAGTGGTCGAGGATGGCGCTGCATCTTGACCTGGCGAAATCCAGCATGTTGCAGGGCGTGGTCGCCGTCGGCGTCGCCATCGGCGCCATCATGGCGGCGAAAATGATCACGCTGCGCAAGTCCGTGCGGGTCATCCCGCTCGGCATCGTCATGGGCCTCACCATCATGGTGATGATCGCCGTGCGCAACTCCTGGGTAGCCATGCCGTTGCTGGTTATGGTTGGTGTGCTATCCGGCTTCTTCGTCGTGCCGATGAACGCCCTGCTCCAGCATCGCGGCCACATCCTGATGGGCGCGGGGCATTCCATCGCCGTGCAGAACTTCAACGAAAACCTGTCGATCCTCATCATGACCGGCATGTATTCGGTACTGCTCAGGGCCGGCCTGCACATTTACTGGATCATCGTGCTGTTCGGCCTGTTCGTGGCCACCACCATGTATTTCGTAAAGAAGCGGCACGACGCAAATCAGGCCCTGTACGACGACGTAATTCACCTCGACGATCATTCACACTGATCGCGGCCGCGCGGCGGCCGGGCATTTACCGCTCAAACATCGGCAATGAAAATATCGACCCCGCCGGCCGGCGCCACTACGGCCGCCGGAATGGCCTCGCCCCCGCGCCATGCGGCCACCGCGTTGCGCTTGGATGCTCCCGTCACCATGAAAATAACCTGGCGCGCCTCGCCGAGCCGGTGGGCGCTGAGCGACACCCGTTGTGGCGGTGGCTTGGGCGAGTCAACTACCGCCAGGACATCCGGCGCGGTGGCGGCCTCGCCCCAGTCATGTCCGGGAAACAGGCTGGCGGTATGGCCATCCTCGCCCAGACCGAGCAAGACCAGATCAAACTCGCCGACAGCGGCCAGAACTTTCCCGTAAGCCACCGCCGCGGCCTGCGCGCCAAGTTCTGCTGGAATCGTCAGTACCTGCCGCGCCGGAATCGCAACATGATCGAGCCAGGCGATGGCCGCCATGCGACTGTTGCGCTCGGGATGATCGGGCGGCAGGCAGCGTTCGTCGCCGAAATAGACATGCCAGCGCGACCAGTCGGTCTTGGCCTCGCGTAACAGGGCGTGGATACGCTGCGGCGTGTTGCCACCCGACAGCACCAGATGGAAGGCGTCGTGGCGCGCCAGCGATTCGCCTGCCGCCTGGAGGATTTCAGCTGCTATGGAATGGGCCAGCGCATCGATATTGGCCTGGGCATGCCAGCGGCAAAGTTGTCGGGCTTGAGTCATGAGAGAAACTGTCGCATCATCGGGTGTCCGCGGAAAATTGCAGCCGTCAGCATACCGCGACAGGGTTTATTCCGCCGTTTTGATCCACTCGTTCTCACAAAGGAAACAGCATGCGTCTAGCAATGATCGGTTTGGGAAAAATGGGCGGCAACATGGTGCGACGCTTGCGCCGTGCCGGTATCGAGGTAGTTGGCTACGACCGTGATGCCAAAACCGTCGCCGGACTGGCGGAGGAAGCCGGCATGATCGCCGCCACCTCGGTGGCCGACGCGGTAAGCAAACTGGGCCCGCCACCATCGCCACGCGTGGTTTGGCTGATGCTGCCAAGTGGCGATCCGACCGAGAACCAGTTAAAGGATCTGGCGCCGATGCTTTCCAGGGGCGACATCGTCGTCGATGGCGGCAATTCCAACTTCAAGGACAGCCAGCGGCGCGGTGCCTGGCTGGCCGAACGGGACATCGGCTTCATGGATTCCGGCACCTCGGGCGGCGTCTGGGGGCTGGATAACGGCTACTGTCTGATGGTGGGCGCCACGCCAGAGGTGGCGAAGACGCTTGAACCAGTGCTGCGGGCGCTGGCGCCAGCGCCCGATCGCGGCTGGGCTCATGTCGGCCCGGTGGGCGCCGGCCACTATTCCAAGATGATCCACAACGGCATCGAGTACGGCATGATGCAAGCGCTGGCCGAAGGGCTCGACTTGCTCAAGGGCAAGCAGGAATTCAACTACGATCTGGCGCAACTCACCGAATTGTGGCGGCACAGTTCCGTGGTCAGAAGCTGGCTGCTCGACCTGACGGCCGACGGGCTGAAAAATGATCAGGAACTGGCCAACGTCGCCCCCTTTGTACCCGATTCCGGCGAAGGCCGCTGGACGGTAATCGATTCGGTTGAACAAGGCATCGCCGCGCCGGTGCTGACCCTGGCCCTGCAAATGCGCTTTGCCAGCCAGGACAAGAAAGGGTACAGCTACCGCCTGCTCTCGCTGATGCGCAATGCCTTCGGCGGCCATGCGGTCAAAAGTACAGGCGAAGGCAAATGAGCCCCCCACGCTCGCACACCCGGCTCGCTGCCCCCCACGGGGGGGCTTTTGCCTCCTTGGGGCGGCCCTGCGGAGGCAAATCATGAAAACCATTGACCCATGCACGTTAGTGATCTTCGGCGCGGGCGGCAACCTGTCGCGGCGCAAACTGATCCCGGCGCTGTTTCGCCTCGAAGTGGCGGGCCGGCTGCCGGAAAAGATGCTGATTCTTGCCGCCAGCATCGAGGAACGCGGCCGCGACCAGTGGATTACCGACGTAACGGCCATGCTCGACGCCCGCTTTCCCGAGGGCTACGACAAGGCGGCCTTTGAGCGTTTCCGCGCACGCCTGCACTATCACGCCGTTTTGCCGGGCGACGATAGCAGTTACGGCCGCTTGCAAAAGTTGCTCGACGAGAGCACCGAATTTCCGCCTAACGCCGTTTTTTACATGGCAGTGCGCCCGTCCGAGTTCCCCAATATCATCGAGAAACTGGGTAATGTTGGCCTGCTCAAGCAGAAAAACGGCTGGCGCCGGGTAGTCATCGAAAAGCCCTTCGGCTACGACCTGCTCTCCGCCCAGACGCTCCAGAAAAGCCTTTACCGACATCTCGACGAGCCACAGATCTTCCGCATCGACCACTACCTTGGCAAGGGCACGGTGCAGAACGTCATGGTGTTCCGCTTCGCCAACATGATGCTGGAGCCGTTGTGGAACCGCCATTACATCGACCATGTCCAGATCACCCATGCAGAGACCCTGGGCACCGAAGGTCGCGCCGACTACTACGAAGGTGCCGGAGCCTTGCGCGACATGATACAGAGCCATCTGATGCAGTTGATGGCGCTGGTGGCAATGGAACCGCCCGTGTCGATGGCGGCCGAGCATCTGCGTGACGAGAAGGTAAAGGTGCTGAAAGCCATCCGACCGATTACGCAGAACGCCGTGCATGCCCATGCCTTCCGCGCCCAATATGCCGGCGGCACCGTCGATGGCAAGACAGTATCAGGCTATATCGAAGAGCCGGGCGTGGCGCTGGAAAGCACCACCGAAACCTACGCCGCGCTCAAACTGTTTGTCGATAACTGGCGCTGGTCGGGCGTGCCTTTCTACCTGCGCACGGGCAAGCGCATGGCCGAGAATACATCGACCATCTGCATCCGCTTCCGCAACCCGCCGCAAGACCTGCTACGCCATAACCGCAATAACCCGTCGCGGCCGAACTGGATCATGCTGGGTATCCAGCCCAATGACTGCATGAAAATGGAACTGCAGGTGAAGGTGCCGGGGCTGGAACTGCATACCCGCACCATCAGCCTCGACGCCACCTACCGCAAGGGCGGCGACGAGGATTACGACGCCTATGAAGGACTCCTCCTCGACGCCATGCTCGGCGACCATTCGCTGTTCCTGCGCATCGACGAAGTGGAGTGGGCCTGGCGCGTGGTCGATCCGGTGCTCAAGGTGTGGGCGATGGAACGCGAATTCATCAACACCTACCCGGCCGGCACCTGGGGCCCGCGTGGCACCTATCGCCTGTTCGACCGCGACGATCAGTTCTGGCGGCACTCGCTTGACATCGACGGCGCCGACCTTCAGGCCTATTGATAGCGGGCGCGCCCATTCTCCGGCTAACGCTCGTCAGGCTCGAAAAAGACCCAGCACGCCTGCGGAAAATGTTCCTGCATGCGTGTCTCGACGGCGTTGATGTGGCGGACCATCT
>JFJP01024078.1_pt1 | contig 10663 bp, 11 predicted proteins | sample 431651 | NCBI WGS metagenome assembly JFJP01 (sample SAMN02602958, study PRJNA72255) | Microbial mat metagenome, whole genome shotgun sequencing project. | biome: fresh water; feature: sink hole; material: water; isolation source: purple microbial (photo- and chemosynthetic) mats found in...
CATGTTGTCGTAGATTCTGTCATTAAAAATGGTCAAATTCAAGAAAGTGGTGGTAAGCAATTTATTTCAATGGCTGGTAAATTTGTTAATATTGACGACTTACATATCGATTTGATAGATTCTATCAATCCATTTCAAAAAGCGTTTCAAATTCTCTCTAAATCTGTTACCACTCAAGTGCTTCATTTGATTCAAGAGTCCATTGAAGCAACACGCATTCAAATGAGTGAGGAAGAAGCCATTTTGTTATGGCCTAAAATCAATCATTTCATGCAAACAAAGGGAAAGCAGCCTGATTTGAATTCAAATGACCCCCTTGAAAAAAGAATGGCAGAAGCGATTGTTTTTCTTAAAGATATAAAACGAAAGATGCAAGCTTAATGGACAATACCTCTAAATTACTTGAAATCTTCAGCAATGACCCGCTAGGGCTTTTAGAAGTTAAACCAAAATCATCACCGCTACAAACGGAAGATAATCGTTTAATGAGTTCATTTGAGGAAATCAATGCTTTTATAGATTTACACCAGAAAAAACCACAAAGAAACATCAGTGATATCAGTGAATCACAACTTTTTTCAAGGCTGAAAGGTATTTGTGAGGATTTTGAAAAGGTGGAACAACTAAGGGAGCAAGATAGGCATCATTTGCTTCCACCAATCCAAAATGCAATACATTCAATTGACGATATTTTAGGAAGCGATTCGTTTAGTTTACTAGATGATGCTGGAGATATTTTTACGCTTAAACATGTGCCACAGCATCGAGAAGAAACCGACTTTGTTGCGCGAAGAGAGCCGTGCAAAGATTTTGATACATTTGAACCACTTTTTAAACAATGCCATATCGATCTTAAAGCAGGCAAACGAAAACTTGCAAAATTTAATGAGAAGTTTTTAGAAGAAGGCAATTTTTTTATTTTAAAAGGAATGATGGTTTATCTTTATAAAATCATTGGCGCAACAAAAGATAAACACAATAAAATGGATGGAAGGACACGCTGTATATTTGATAATGGCACCCAGTCTAACATGCTTATGCGATCGCTTGGAAAAGGGCTTTATGAAGATGGGTATTTTGTTAGTGAACACGAAGATAAAGTCTTAGATAAACTTTCGCACATAACGAAAGAAGATGAATCTACGGGTTATATTTATATCTTGAAATCAAAAAGCACAAAACCAGAGATTCTAGATATAACTAATCTTTACAAAATAGGCTATTCAAAAAGTGATATAAAAGAAAGAACTAAAAATGCCGAAAATGAACCAACATATCTTATGGCTCCAGTGTCAATAATGGGTGTTTATGAATGCTACAATATGAACCCTCAAAAGCTTGAACAGCTGCTTCACCGATTTTTTGGAAAATCTTGCCTCAATATTGACATTTTTGATCATGAAGGACAAAGACACATGCCTAGAGAATGGTTTATTGCTTCTATTGATATTATCGAAACAGCAATTGAGATGATTATATCTGGGCATATAGTTAACTATCGTTATGACAATGTTTTAAAAGTCATTATTGAAAAATGAAATTTTTTATTTTGGTCATAGTAAGCACATTGTTTGAGCAAATAACTTTAAAACAGGATTGTTACAGGGAGATTCATGGTAGAGCCTAAAATGGAAGAGAGTTGGAAAAAAGTCCTTTTACCAGAGTTTCAAAAGCCCTATTTTGAGACCTTGAAAAACTTTTTGGTGGAAGAAAAAAAGCACCATACCGTTTATCCAACTGGGGTCAATATCTTTGCTGCGTTTAATACAACGCCATTTGATGCGGTCAAAGTGGTTATTTTAGGGCAAGATCCTTATCATGGTGCAGGTCAAGCGCATGGGCTTTCTTTTTCAGTGCAAGAGGGCGTACCTCATCCCCCTTCGTTACAAAACATCTTTAAAGAACTCAAAGATGACGTGGGATGTCCCATTCCCAAAAATGGCACATTAACTTCTTGGGCGCAGCAAGGTGTTTTTTTACTCAATACTGTTTTAACCGTGCGTGCGAGTGAGGCCAATTCACACCGAAATGAAGGCTGGGAAAATTTCACCGATGCGGTCATTGCGTGTTTAAGTGCGCAAAAAGAGCATTTGGTGTTTATTCTTTGGGGTAGTCCAGCGGGAGCAAAAGTAAGCCTAATCGACAGTAAAAAACACCTGATTTTAAAAGCCCCTCATCCCTCACCGCTCTCTTCATACCGTGGTTTTTTTGGCTCAAAGCCTTTTTCAAAGAGCAATGACTACCTTACATGTAAAGGCATAAAACCTATCGATTGGTGTTTGGCTTGAAGGTAAAAGAAGCGATATATACGTGGTATCAAACGCATGGAAGGCACGATTTGCCATGGCGTCAAACAGGGGATGCGTACCACATTTATCTCAGCGAAATCATGCTTCAACAAACCCAAGTCAAAACCGTTTTGGAGCGCTTCTACTTTCCTTTTTTAAAACGTTTCCCCACCCTTCAAAGTGTCGCAGAAGCTCCACTGGATGATGTGTTGAAACTGTGGGAAGGTTTAGGCTATTACACGAGAGCTAAAAATCTTCATCATACCGCGCTTACATGTAAAGGTGTTTTACCCAAACGTCCTGAAGAATTAGGCGGGTTAAAGGGCATCGGCAAAAGTACGGCGCATGCCATTTGTGCGTTTGCGTACCACCAAGCTTTGCCCATTTTGGATGCCAATGTGAAGCGGGTTTTGTGTCGGTACCATGCGTTAAGCGTCAAAGACGAAAAGGTGCTTTGGGAAAAGGCATGGAAGCTCTTACATGTAAAGCATCCTTATGAACACAATCAAGCGATGATGGACATCGGTGCACTGGTGTGTACGCCTAAAAATCCGCAGTGCGATGTGTGTCCGCTTGAATCTACATGTAAAGGCAAACACGCGCCTGCGTCCTATCCTATCCCGCTTAAAAAAGCTAAAATTCCCACCAAAAAACGCTTTGCCCTGTTGCTTGAAAAAGAGGGAAAGTATGGATTGATTCAGCGTCAAGAGAAGCTTTTGCATGGATTGTGGGGTTTTGTCCAAGTGGATGAAAAGCCGGAAGGGATTTTTTTAGGAACGGTAACGCACACATACAGCCACTTTAAAGTAGAGCTTGATGTGATACGCTGTGCGTTACATGTAAAGGTGGATGGCTATTTTAGCCAAGAAGCCATGCAAGCCTTGGCGCTTTCGAGCGTGGATAAAAAAATACAGGAGTTGTGCAATGGACTATCGTATTGAAAAAGACACCATGGGTGACGTGCGTGTTTCAAATGCTTTTTTATGGGGTGCGCAAACGCAACGTAGTTTAGAAAACTTTCCCATTGGTGAGGAAAAAATGCCCTCAGAAATCATCCATGCGCTGGCCCTTTTAAAAAAAGCCGCCGCACGTGTCAACAGGGATTTGGGAATACTCTTGGATGAAAAAGCAGAGGCCATTGTGCAAGCCAGTGATGCTATCATGGCAGGAGAGCTACAGAAACATTTTCCCCTCTCCTTGTGGCAAACAGGAAGCGGCACGCAGACCAATATGAACCTCAATGAAGTCATCGCCCATCACGCCAATGCTTTTTTAAACGCAACGCTCATCCATCCTAATGATGATGTCAATAAATCCCAAAGCTCTAACGACACCTTTCCGACAGCGATGCACATTGCAGCTGTTTTCGCGCTAGAGTCCTCCTTGCTTCTTTCCTTGCAAAGGCTTCGAAAAAGCTTACATGTAAAGGCCAAACGTTTTGCGCACATCGTCAAAATAGGCCGTACCCACCTCCAAGATGCCGTTCCTTTAACCTTGGGACAAGAGTTTAGCGGGTATGAACAGATGCTGCTTGAAAACGCAGCGATGCTCAAAGCGTCCCTGCGCCCTCTTCGCTTTTTGGCCATCGGAGGAACCGCCGTTGGAACAGGCCTCAATGCCCCCAAAGGCTTTGATAAAGCCATGGCGATTGAACTTTCACAACTCAGTGGGACGGCTTTTTACGCATCCCCCAACAAATTTCATGCCTTAAGTTCCCATGACGCGCTTTGCTTTGCCCATGGTGGGCTTAAGGCGCTTAGTGCCAATTTGATGAAAATGGCCAACGACATTCGCCTCTTAGGGAGCGGGCCGCGCTGTGGGATTGGGGAGCTTTTGTTGCCTGAAAATGAGCCCGGCTCTTCCATTATGCCCGGTAAAGTCAACCCTACCCAAGCCGAAGCCCTAACGATGGTGTGCATTCAAGTCATGGGCAATGATACCATCGTAGGATTTGCAGCCTCACAAGGCCATTTAGAGCTCAATGTCTACAAGCCGCTTATCGCCAATGCCTTTTTGCAATCATGCCGGCTTTTAAGCGATGCGATGGAGTCATTTCGGCTGCGTTGTATCGAGGGCATTGCGCCTAATAAAGCGCAGATTGACTATTATGTGCAGCATTCCCTCATGCTTGTCACCGCACTCAATCCTCATATCGGCTACGAAAATGCGGCCAAAATAGCAAAATATGCCCACAAAAAAGGCCTATCGCTGAAAGAAGCTGCGATGGACCTTGGTTTAATCAGTGCGCAAGAGTACGCGTCTTGGGTTGATCCTCGGCGTATGATTTAGCCTCGGTGTGTGGGAATTTTTCCAAAATATGCAAAGATTCAATCGTACGAAAAGCTTTGCGGTTACGCTGGTGCTTGAAGCGTTGGTGTGGTTGAATGGCTAAATCGTAATGACCATAAGCAGATAAGATGGTTTTTATCTCTGCTTCGCTCATTAAGCCCTCGTTGTTGTAGCTTAGAAAAATGTAGCGAAAGCGTGCTGCTTTGATCAAAGATTCAAACGCGCTTAGGACATTCTTCTTTTTACAATACGAAGAGCGTCCATAGTCTCGAAGCCCTGTTTTTCCCATAGGAAGAAAGTCATCGTAGCGCGCGATGGTGTTTAGCATGTGATAATTAGCACCGTATTCTCTTTGATTGTACGGTGGGTCAAGGTAGAGAATGTCGCCTGAAATACGCTCAATTAAGCTGTTGCTGTCCGTATTGTAAACCTCGTGAGCGTTGCGCGTTAGCTCAAAATTAGCCGCCTCAAGCACCAATGCTTTTGACGCAGAGGGTTTAAGGTCTTTTAAAAATGACCCATACATGGAAGCCGTATTGGCAACCGTATCGGCACTTTCTAGCAAGGAAGCCAACAAGAAGGCGTACGTGTTTTCATCGATGTGGCATTGCACTTTCCATGCTTCGATTTTTTGGCGAATGGTGTCGATTTTTTTACCATTAAAGTCTGTAAAATAATTTCTTTGGCTCCCGCTTCCCAAACAATAGTGCGTATAGATAAATCCATTTTCAACCAATGGCGCATGATTTAAGGCATCGATGAAGCCCTCTTGGTCGCGGATGCTTTTGTGGTTGCCGATATAATGTCGGTTTAAAATGTAGCTGTAGTACTCGCTATCGTTACTGATAAGCTTCTTCACCCTGCTTTTAAACAGTTTTCCAACAATCCCTGTGCCGGCAAAGAGATCGCAAAACACTTTTTCAGACAGGTCATCGCCCGCAACACGCGATATGGTCTCATCTAAAAAAGAAGAAAGCGTATACTTTGAGCCTATGTAGTTCACGTGCCATCCGCTCTTCGTCGTGCCATTTAGTGTTTGCCATGGTGTGGCGTAAATCCACGGCTTGCGATGAAGAGAATAAGCGTTCCAAGAAGGGCTACGAGCATCATAATGCCTGTGATGGGAAACAGTGTTCCATCGTGAAGGCTGCTCGCGATAAAGCCCATGAGCGCTCCCACGCTGTATTGTAAAACACCGATGATCGCGTTGGCAGAAGCGCTCATGGTGGGAAAAAATTCTAAGACGATGGAAACAGCGTTGGAAAAGATAAACCCGAGTGATCCGATGTACAGGCCGATGAGAGGAAAAAGAAGGTAAAACGAGCCTTTTTCATGAAGGGCAAAAAGGCAAAGGCCTAAAAAACTTTGCGCGATCATCCCAAAACGCAACAAGACAAAAGGTTCTTTGGTTTTGACCCAATGGGCATTGAGCCTTCCAAAAAAGATCATCATTAGGACATTGGCGCCAAAGCAGAGTGAAAAAGCAAACGAACTTATTTTAAAATGCTCCATATAGATAAAAGAAGAAGTCGTGATAAAGGTGTACATGCCCGAAGTGCATAAGATTTGTGCGATGATGAACAAAAGGGCTTGTGGATGGGAAAGAATATGCGCATAATTTTTAAGAGGGGTTATCCGCGTTTTTTCCTCTTTGCGTCCTTTGAAGTTAGTGCGATACAGCACGAGGGCACCCAAGGCATAGAGTCCCAAAAAGATAAAAATGCTCTCCCATGCGCTAAAAGAGAGAACAAAAGAGCCAAACATAGGAGCAACAAGAGGTGCCATTAGCATCACAGACGCGATCAATGAGAGAATGCGAGCACCCTCTTTGCCACTGAAATGGTCTCTCACTGTAGCCGAGACGTTCACGGTGGTAAAGCCGCCGCCGATGGATTGAAGGGCCCGAAAAAATAAAAAACTCTCGATGCTGGTACTAAAGACAATGGCAAAACTGCTGAGGGCAAAGACAATGAGGCCTATGCTGATGATCGGTCTTCTCCCGTACGCATCCGAGATAGGCCCTCCGATCAGTTGGCCGAGCGCCATACCAAAAAAGTAGAGGCTAAGGCTAAATTGTACCGTCGAGATGGGCGTGGAAAATTGTCCCGCCATACCCGTGAGTGCCGGCAGATACATATCAATCGCCAAAGGTGTAATGGCGGCTAAAGAAGCTAAAATAACAACAATACGTCGCTCACTCGAAGGAATCATGCGTACTCTTTCATGCGGTAGGTGCGTTGGGAATGGTATGAGAATGGAAGTATAGCATAAGCCCTCTCTCAAATGCCATGTACACACAACACAGAATAGACCAACAAAAAAGGACTACGAAGCCTTTCCAAGAGATGCTAAAATTTCCTTCTTTACCAAGGAGCTAGGAATGAATCTTTTAGTGATTGTGGGGCATCCGGATGAAGGTAGCTTTAGCCATGCCTTAGCAGATCGTTTCTATGAAAAGGCCAAAAGCCTAGGCCACACAGTGAAGCGCATTGATCTTTCGGTGTTAGACTTTGATCCGATCTTGCGTAAAAATAAACGCAAAGGGCCTATAGAGAGTAGCATTATCAATTCTCAAGAGGCAATTGTGTGGTGCAATAGATTGGTTTTTTTCTACCCTATTTGGTGGGGAGGAATGCCTGCTTTGCTCAAAGGGTGGATCGATAGGGTGTTTATCAGTGGGTTTGCGTTTAAATTTAGCGATCGTTTTACGTGGCAAAAACTTCTTTTGGGAAAAAGTGCCCATATTTTTACGACCATGGACACACCGCCGTTTATCTATCACTGTGTGGCGGGAGAGCCCAATGTCAAGCAGATGAAAAAGGGTATCTTGGAGTTTTGTGGCATCAAGCCAGTCACTTTTACCGAATACAGTCCCATTTCGCACTCAAGCGTGGAGCAACGCGAAGAATGGCTCAAAGATGTTGAAGTTTTTGCAGAAAAATTATAAAAAGGATACGACGATGATGAAGAAAGTTTTTTTATATTTTGGGGCATGGTTGGCGTTCTCAACGCTGTGTTTTGCACAAGAAAAACCGCTTGTTGTGGGTATGGAGTTGCAATATCCTCCTTTTGAAATGAGCGATAAAAATGGCGTGCCAAGTGGCGTGAGTGTTGATTTGGCTTATGCATTGGGAGCCTATTTAGGGCGCGAAGTCAAAATCGAAAATATCGCATGGGATGGATTGATTCCCTCGCTTAAAACCAATAAGGTAGACCTTATTATCTCGTCCATGACCATCACTCCAGAGCGTCAAAAAACGATCGATTTTTCGATTCCCTATGCCCAATCAAATCTCGCCATACTGACGCACACGAGCAGTGGCATTCAGCGTATCGAGGATTTGAATCAAAAAGGCAAAACGATTGCTGTGAAAAAAGGCACAACAGGGCATTTGTATGCCAATGCGCATCTTAAAAATGCCCAGCTTTTGGTGTTTGATAAAGAAAATGCGGCTGTTTTAGAAGTGATTCAGAAAAAAGCAGATGGATTTTTGTACGACCAATTGACGATTTATAAAAATTGGGCAAACCATAAAGAGACAACCGTAGCCCTTTTAAAACCTTTTCAAGAAACGCCAGAATACTGGGGTGCTGCGCTTAAAAAAGGCAATGAGGCTCTTAAACAAAAGGTGGATGCGTTCATCAAGCAAGCTAAAAGTGATGGCACTTTTGACGCGCTCTCAAAAAAACATCTCAGCGAAGCACGAGAGAGCTTTGATGCACTGGGTATTGCATTTTTCTTTTAAGGTAAAACCATTTTACGCTTAAAGGATTTTTTTATCCAGGAAATCGACCAAAAAGAGGGAATTAAAACGGCAAAAAGCGTGTATGCGTTTAACTTTTTGATTCTCTTTTTGGCGATGCTTGCCCTCTCGTACTTTATGTTTAATGCCATCTCGTATGAGTTTCATTGGGACAGCATTTATGCGTATCGGCAAAAATTTATTGATGGGTTTTTTATGACCATCTACATCTCCTTTTTTGCGCTCATTTTCAGTGTGATTATTGGCATTGTCTTTGCGTATGGGCAAAATTCAAAAGTCATACTGTTGAGATTTTTTTCACGCTTTTACATCGAAATCATCAGAGGCACACCTCTTTTGGTGCAAATTTTGATATTTTTTTATGTGTTTGCCAGCAATTTAGGGCTCGATAACCGCTATGTGGCGGGTACCTTCATCTTAGCCATGTTTTCAGGGGCTTACGTCAGCGAAATCATCCGAGCAGGCATTCAAAGCATTCACAAAGGCCAATACGAATCGGCCAAATCCCTAGGCTTTACCTCGTATCAAACGTATCGTTATATCATTTTTCCCCAAGCGTATAAGCGCATCTTACCTTCCCTTACAGGACAGTTTGCCTCCATCATCAAAGACTCTTCGCTTCTTTCCATCATCTCCATCAGTGAATTTACGATGAATGCCCAAGAAGTCAATGCCTACACCTACGCTACCTTGGAGAGTTACATCCCCTTAGCCCTAGGCTACCTCATGCTCACCTACCCCATCTCGTTTTGGTCAAAAAAACTCGAAGAGGGCATGAAGGATTGATACCTTTTTGACCAAAAGATAAAAGGTTAATCAAGTACCCGTTTACCCAAGAGAGGCCCCAGCAAAGATAACCTGCCACGCGTGTGTAAGTGCCTCAAGCGTGAATGCAGCATTGGCGGGACTTGTGGAGGGCAATGTGATAATGGGCTTACATGTAAGCATTTCACAGTGCTTGGTATAGAGCTTCGAGGCTGTTTGCCCGTTGGCAAAAATGCGCTCAATGGGACACTGTTCTAAAAGCACACATCCCACAAAGCAATGTGGTATTTTGCCAGCAAGACTTTTTTGGCTTCGATGGTTTCAGGCACACACTCTTGCGTAAGCGCTGCCATAACCCTCCAAAAACGGTTTTGCGGATGATGGTAATAAAACCCTGCTTTACGCGAAGCGACTGAGGGAAATGAGCCTAAGATAAGAATGTTGGAATGAGCGTCAAAAAGAGGTAGAAGTGGGTGCTGCATAAAATACTTTAATATCCGTTCCCTTTGTGAAGGATAAATGAGCCTTTACAAAGTTTGTCTTCCCATGTTCCAGTTAAGGTGTCATTATCAATTACGCCCTTATAGTTCCCTAGGTTGTTAGAGGGGCTGTCTTTAAAAAATATTCCAGAAACAGTTCCATCCTCAGCAGTTCCATCTAATTGTAAATCTTGGCCAGCTTGAGAAATAACTTTCCCTGAAATTTTTCTTTCCATTATGCGTACAACTATTTTTTTGTTAGAGCATTTATCATTGGCTATTTCAGCAGAAGCTTGCCCTTCATACAGTCCATTATAATCTTGATTTAGACTTTTTTCAGGGGAAGGTTTCCATTTTTTCACATTAGTTTCATTTTTACTTTGACAAACTTTGAATTGGTCCTTAATCTTGCCGAAACATCTGTTGCTCAAATACAAAATTTTCCGATTATCATAGCCGCTGTGTTTCGCTGATTGCGTTGATATGAGCCATGAGTTTGAACAACTTGTAAAATCTAAACCCTGAATTGTTTCAGTAGAACAACTTCTATCCAGTGATTCTGCTTGCTCAGAAACTTTAGTTAAAAAATACCATCTCCCTGAGCCAAAGCTTTTATACTCATACGTTACCGTATTGCAAGGATAATCTGCAAAAAACACTTTTTTAGTGGTTGTATGAACAGGGGAAGTGCCTTCGGCATACTGTCCTTCTGATGATAATTTGGCATTGTCTAATAAAATTAGACACTCATTGGAAAGAGGGATTTCAAGTTTTGCTGTTCCCTCTTTTAGTACGGGTTCGACTAATGTTTGAACTGCACATCCAGAAAGAAAAAGCATAAAAACCATTGAATAAAACACTTGACTTTTTTTCATGCCACATCCTTATTTTATGCTTATGACCATGTCAGTTATTATATATGAAAAAGAATTAAAAAAAGTGAGCATATAGTCTTATATTAGGGGTTTTTAAAAGAGTTGTATTTGATGGCGGGCAGAGGGGGATTCGAACCCCCGGTGAGTTGCCCCACGGCCGCGTTCCAGGCGACTGGATTAAACCACTCTCCCATCTGCCCAAT
>JFJP01027860.1_pt1 | contig 10663 bp, 14 predicted proteins | sample 431651 | NCBI WGS metagenome assembly JFJP01 (sample SAMN02602958, study PRJNA72255) | Microbial mat metagenome, whole genome shotgun sequencing project. | biome: fresh water; feature: sink hole; material: water; isolation source: purple microbial (photo- and chemosynthetic) mats found in...
AAAAAAACAAATAAACGAAAACTTCCATTCTTCAAAGCAATGAAATTTGACTCATATTATAATAAGATTATATTTTTAATTAAAAAAAAAAATTAGCTATAAAATTCAAATTTTAAAAAATAATTATTATTGGAATTTCGGATGAAAAAGAATTAAATTGATAATAATAAAATTTTGTTTCAAAAGAACAATTTTAAACACTTTAATCTATGTTTTTTAAAATATTAATAAACTCTTTCAAAATCATTTTTTTTTTAATCTCGAAAAATGAATATTTCATGTTTTTTTTCTCTTGCAATTTATTCTTCTCAATTTCCATGTTTTCAGCATCAGAATGTTTACCCCTTTCATCATTATTTACAGAAAACTCTTCTTCCATTTTATTTTTATCTTTATTTTCTTCAATATTTTCTAATTTCTATTGAAAAATTATCAAAAAAATAACAAATTTATTGATTTTTACTTCATCTTCACATAATAATTCATTATCATTATTGCTTTTTTCATCATTTTTTTCTAGATTTTCATACTCTTTTTTTTGAATATTATTATTTTCATTAGAATTAGAAGTTTGCATTGCGATTAAATTATTTGAAAATGTTTGGGTTTGTAAATTTTCAATCTTTTTTTTATTTATTAAGAAATCGGGATATTCTGAAGGGGTATTTAAAAACTTTTCTTCCGACTGATTGATAATATTATAAAATTTATTGCAAGCTTCTTCAATATCAACAAGCGAAAGACTGAATTGTTTTTTATTCGCTAAAGAAGCTGAATTATTATCATTGTTTTTCCAAACAATTTTTTCATTAAGAATATTAAATAAATGTTCTTCATTATTAGCCAAAAGCAGTTTATCTGATAAAAATTAATAAATTGAAACTTTTTTTGACTTAGTTACAAAGAAATGAGCTTTTTGAAGGTATTTCCTCATCATGATTAGGTGAACCTTTGTAAAATTGACCAGACATTCCAACTTTATTATGGCTTTACATAAGAAATAAATGGATTTTTAATTTAAATAAATTATTGGGCTTAGAAATAAATTAATTTTTTTACCAATCAGAGCATTTGCAAATTTCAGAACAAGGTATTTTGGCTTGATAACATTCACAATATTTCTTCAGACAACCCGATTTTTTGCAAGCACATCCCTAAAAAAAAAAGATTTCTAAACATATAACTATTAGAAAATGTGAAAACATAATAAAGTTTATATTTTACCGACAGTAAAATAAACTAAAAGAAAATATTATATTATTATTATTTATATACTTTGTTGTGTTTTATGAAATTGAGTTGTAAATCAATTGATTTGTTCTCATTGGTAGGGGTATTTGAAATTTTGGGTTGAAATGCATTTGGGTTTCTATTCAATGTGTATTTAATCGCTTTTTCTCTATATTGCTAAGGAAAATTTTTTATGATTTCTATTCAAAATTACAAACTTGATTGATGTCATTGTTTAAACAATCCACACAATTACAGCCCAAATCACAGAAAACATTGCTATTGAAACATTCACAATAGAGTTTTATGCATTTGGACTGTTTGCAATTGCAATTGCGTTTGATTGGATTTGGGGTTTGCGGGATTGATTGCTGATTTGAAACATTTGAATCTGGCTTAATTTTGGGATCTGATTCAGGTTTAACTAATAATTAGAAATGATATTTATATTAGAAATGAATGGAAACTTGTATTTTGGAAATATTCAGGGATGTTTGAGTTAGTCGTCATTTGTTTGATTCCCGTCGAAAATTTATTTATTTTATTAAATTTATAAAAAAAAAAAATTTTCTCTCTTTTTTTCTGAAAAGGAATAAATAAATAAGACTCGACACTATTTAAATAAAAATTTGAAAACCCAGTATAGGTCCTATTTTTTGATGAATATTTCCAATGTTAAGAGATCATCGAAAATAAAATATAAAAATGCATTTAGAGAGAAATATTTGTGCTAAACAATAACTTTCAGAATTATTGAGCTTTTTTAAAAAATTACAAAGCTATATTTTTTGTTGAATGGAAGATTGGTATGTTTTTTTAAGGTTTTTCTAAACAGCTTGATGTTGTTTTGATTTTTTTTATATTCGTTAATAAAAACTATAATTTGGAAAGAAAAAAAACTTAATTTTATTGATTTTAAAAACTGAAAATTATTTAAAATGGAGATATTAAAATCAAACAAATACATCAGAGAATATTTAAAGAGCTTCCCTACTGATAGACAACAGGATTTAATCGAAAATATTTTGATTATTGGCATTGATTTTATCAAGAAAATTTATGACAATTCAGAAATTATTAAGAAAGTGAGAAAAATAGCTAGTAAATTTTTAAAATCATGCTCTTTTGATTTTTTTTCTTAGATAACATAATAAACACTCAAGATTCCATTAATTTTTTGCCAGACTCTTCTTTAAAAGAAGACATTTTAAAAATTCAAGAAGAAATTAATAAATTAAACAACAAATTTGAAAAAGAAATAAATCAAATTTGTGAAACCAAAAAAAATCCAGATAGAAAAACAAATGAACAAAAAATTCAAAAAGAGCAAAAAGAACCAAAAGAATCAAAAGAACAAAAAGAATTAAAAGAACTCAAAGAACCCAAAGAAAAAAAAAAAAGGAAAAAACTTTTTAAAAATTATTTTATTCCAAATTCTGAATCGCAAAAGAAATTTTTAAATAACCCTATAACACCAAAGGTTTTAATTCATGAATTAAAATAAGAGGAGTTATTTATTTTTTGTGAGTTAGATAACGGAAATCACACATGCTTTTGTGAAGAAAACTGTGCCGATTTTTACAAAACATCATTTAGACGATTCAGAAATGTAATAAAAACAAAATTTTTATAAATTCAAGAGAATACAATAAAAACGTTTTATTTTCTAATAATAATAAAAAAAATAAAAGGCAAAATGTGTTTAAAAGTCAAAATTTGGTTGAAAGTACGTCTGATAAAGAGAAAAAAAGATCATATTCTCCGCCTCAAAAACTTACTAGTCCCCCAGACTCCCAAAGGAATAATCCAAATAACCAATCTAAAACAAAAATGCCATCATATTTAAATAAAGTGAACTCAAAAATAAAGGATATGGTCAATCATCACAAAAAATTGAAAAACGTTTACGAAAAATTTGAAAAGACGAAAAAAGATGACCAAAAATACAAAGAAGAAATGGGGTTTAGTAATACTTCTGATGAGGATAATCATGTATATGCCGAATATTTGTCGAACTCTAAGAATTATTTGAGCTCTCAGAAATTCCGGGATGTGTCCAGTTGGAATGAAGAAGAAAAAAACGAAGATGATAAATTAAAAAAAGAAAATTTAACAGAACATGCTAAATCACCAACTTTCGTCAATGTAGAATCACAATATATTGAGAAAGAAATGAATAATGAACCTTCACAATTTAAACCTAAAATGTTGGAATTTGAAAAACTTTCAAATTATTCATCAAATTTAACCTCGAATCTAAATACAAGATATAATAATTTTCATAATAATAATAATAACAATAACTACAATAATTATATTGACAATGGTGAGGATTTAAAGAAAAAAAGTAATAATAATTTCAATGATTTGAAAGGAGTTAAAAAAGAACAAAGCAAAATCATTGGGGAACAAAAAGAATTTAAATACACAGGAGGTTTTTAATAAAAAAATTATTTTTATTTTTGATAAATTTTTTAGATAATTTCAACGAGAAAGAATCATCTGTTTCTAGCAATTTTTCTATGTTCCAACCCAATGAAGAGCTGAAATCTTTTTATCAAAATGAACTGTGGAACAATAAATCGTTTCAGAAAATACAAATGAACAATAAGTTTAAAAATGATGGTGAAAGAGATGATGATGAAGATTTTTAGGAATAAATAGATGTCTTCTAAAAAATATTTATGGGATATCGCAAATTTTCGAATAAAAATTAGTTGAAATTGTTATTTAGAAACAATTTTTTGGTTTTTTAATTTTTGTTTTCTTAAGTTTTCATTTTCTTTTCTCCTTTTGGTCTTTTTGTTTTTATTTTCCATTCTTTTATTAAAATAAACATATAATAAAAAATTTAATTCAATTTTTTTTCAGTTTTACATATTTTATTGATTTTTTATAAAAAACTCTTTAAAAATGTCTAAAAAACCTGGAAAAAAATCAGATGTGATTTCAGAAGAGATGTGGGGTATGATCGAGCAGAAAATCTTAGAGAAATTGTAACATTTTTCCTATTTTATTGATTTTACTGTTATTTCTTTAGAGACTCCTCAAAACTTTTGATTTTGATAACTCAAATCAAGCAACGTCATGCAGACTTGTAAATCCTTGTTAAATTTAATTAAAACATTGCATTTCCAAAAGAGTTAACGAGGTTTCTGAAGCAGAAATAGAACTAAAAGAAGTGGAACTATTCGACGTAATAGAAATTTTTTGAAATTTGGAATAAAATGAATAATTTCAGGTTCATTCTTATGATTTACAAAGAAAAACTGAAGAAATCGGAGACAATTTCAAAACAACTGCAAAGAACATTGATCAAGTGAAGATTCAATATGATGAAAGCCTCAGCAAAATCAATGAAGAAAAAACAAAAGAAGTTTATGGTCTTTTAAAATAAAATTTAAACCCATTAAATTTGTTTTTTTATATAGCAATAAGAAAGGATCATTCAGAAAAAATCGCTAAAAAAGATAAAGAAATCGATGAATTAGCTGATAAATTTGTGGATATTACCGGTTTTCCTGATAGAGAAAAGCAATATTTTGAACAAATAACTTTGTTGGAGAAAAATTTAAAGGAATTGGAAGAAATTCATAATCAAGAAATAAAGAAATTAGAGAAAATGTTCTCGAATCAAAGGTTGCAAAACGAGAAAGATTACCAATCGAAAATAGATGAAATAATGAAAAATGCTCATATATTAGCAGAACAAGAGGCCATGGATTCTGAAAAATTAGTCGAAAGACAGAACAAGAAATTAATGGGTCAACTTGGATTACAAAAAGTTGAAGTGGATCATATTAAAGTCGATCATTTTCAGATAACGAAGGACAATTTATCAATGAAACAGAAGATGAATTCGAATTTAGGCATTTTAAAGGATTTCAAGAATATCAACCATAAACAAACCATGAAAAACAAGAAACTGAATGAAAAAATAGATTATTTGAAAAAGTACATTAGCACTGAAGTCGTGAGATATACGAAAGAACTGGAGATTTTAAAAAGCACAAATGCCAAAAAGGTTTATGATGCTGAATATCAAATCAAAAGTTCATTTTTTTTTTTAAATAAATTCATTTTTAAAAGAAAATTAATTTCTTTGTAAACAAAAAAAAATTCATTTTTGCAAAGTAAATTTATTAATTTTTTTTTTAAAAAAGCATTGAGAGAACAAATAAAAATGAAAAACAAAGAAATGAAAACCATCAAAAGCCTCTCACAAATGATTTTAGACCAAAGATCTGATATAGAGGAGTTTTTCCTTGAAGCGTGGGATCAAGTCAGCAAAGAAGTTTTGGAAAGAAAAAAAATGCAAAACCCTGCGAATTTACCAAATATTTCAAAAGCATCCTCAAAATCTTCAATTGAAAAAAATTCACAGATTAAAGAAAAAAGGATTAGAATTAAAGAGTTGGATTTGGAAGATAGGGATAACATTATGAGGATAATTTTTTCGAAGATCAATGCAGGAGAACAACCTCGAGCTTGGAGGAAGTATTACGATGCTGTAAAAGAATCATCTGAACAAAAACTTGATATGGACTCAAAAACTAACCAATTTTCTTTATTTGAAAACTAAATAAAAAAAATATATTTTTTTGAAATTGTTGTTTTTCAAAAAAATACTTTCTTTTTCAAAAAAATTGTTAAATTTTTTTAAAAAAATATTTAATTTTTTTTTTTTTTTAATTCATGCAATCAATTTTTGTTTTGATTTATTTATTAATTAAACTTTGATCTTCTCGTGGACATAAGCTGGATTCATAAAGAATTTAGGTTGTTTGTCAGCAGCAAAATATTCCTTAAGTCCTGGCAAACTGAACACTCTTGTGACATATTCCTTCAGATTTGGCACAGTCGCTAACCAATCCCCATCTTGAAGTCTAATCCAAGCCACCAACTCAGAAAAGAAAAAGTCTAATACACTCAATTTTCCAAGCAAGAATTCCTTATTTCCCAAATGTTTTGAGATCAAAGCTAATTTCGGCAAGACTTTCTCTTGGAACGCCTTTACAACATCCGGACAAGCTTTATTAAAGGTGATTTCAAACAACGTATTTCTTGCATCATTAATCACTCCTCGAATTTGAGCTAAAAGAATTTTATCTTCTGATGTATTTCCCAATAAATCAGATCTTTTTGCCTTTAAAACCATATAAATTGCAATTGCTTCTGTTTCAGTCACAACCTTTTCACCATCAATCAAATATGGGAGATTTGGGAAATCAGTTTTAAGAGCTGGTTTGTCTTGTTGGAACCATGTGTTGGGATCAGCGTATTGTTTATCTTCAAAAGGAACAGCTAAGTAGGTGAGGAGGTTTCGCACTGATTGTCCGGCTCCACGGGCGGCCCAATAGCCTAAAGTAACTTTGGTTTGTTCCATTTTTGTGTTTTTTAATGCTATTCTAGTTTTTTTTCTTTCAATTTATCAGATTATGAAAAAGATTTTAATAAAATTTATTTCATGATAATGTTTATTTGGATCAGAAATCAAAAGTTTTTAGGGAATTCTGGAAGTTTTTTGTTTTTTTTTAATTGTAAAGAAAGAAAAAAATATTTTTATTTTTTTGTTGCTGGAAAGTTTTAAAATCATTAATTAATTAATTTTTGAATTTTAAATAAAGGATTCATCATTCCGACTCCTTGATAAACTAATGGCCCTTCTCCTGAAGCATTATACTCTTTAAGCCCTTTCAAACCATTAACTCTCTCATAATATGTCTTTAAATTAGGTAAAGAAGATAACCAATCACTTTCTTGTAGCAAAATAATCCCAATAAACTCCGCAAAAATGAAATCTAAAACACTCAATTTTCCGATTAGAAACTCATCATTTCCCATATGTTTAGAAAAGGTTGTTAATTTTGGAAGAACTTTCTCATGGAATTCCGTTTTTAGGTCTTTTAATGTTTTATTTGCAACAATCTCATAAAAAACTTTCTTTATATCCTGTAAAACCCCTTTCAATTGTGCTAAATGAACTTTTTCTTCAGCAGTGACTCCAAGCAAATCGCTTCTCTGTGCTTTAAAAGCTAAGTAGTTTAAAATGGCCTCACTTTCTGTAATGACTTGGTCTCCGTCTTCTATAAATGGCAGATTAGGGAAATCAGTCTTGAGGAGAGGCTTGTCAATTTGAAACCATGTAGCACCATCTGAATAACGTTTTTCGTTGTACGGGATTTGCAAATATTGCATAAGGTTTCGAATGGGTTGCCCAAGCCCTCGGATGTTCCAATAGCCTAAAAGAAGTTTAGATTCTGCCATTTTTATAATTTCTTGAGTTTTTAAAATATCTTTTTTTTTATTATTATTTTAGGCTTTTTTTAAGAAAAAAGAGGGAAAAAAAATTAAAAAAATGGAAAAATGTGAGTTTATTGTTTTCTTTAGCTATTTTTTTCTAATTTTTTTTTAAGCAGAAATTTTAAAATGAGCATTCAAATAATCAGGTGCACTATAAAAAGCTGAAGCTCTTCCAGAAGCATTATATTCTTTAAGTCCTGGCAAATTCCTCACTCTTTCTGCATAAGTCTTAAAATTAGGCAAAGTGGCAAGCCAATCCCCATCTTGAATCAAAAGTCCTCCCAAAAACTCTGCAAATGCAAAATCAAGAATGCTCAATTTCCCAGTTAAAAACTCATTACTTCCCAAATGTTTTGACACAAGAGTCAATCTTGGAAGCACTTTTTCATTGAATTCCTTGTGTAAATCAGTAAGAGATTTATTCGCAACAACCCCATAGAAGTCTCTTCTGCAATCCATCAACACTCCTTTCAGTTGAGCAATATGAACCCTTTCTTCAGGTGTTGATCCAAGCAAATCAGCTCTATTGGCTTTCAAAACCAAATGGACCATTATAGCCTCAGACTCTGTGATGTATTTATCTCCATCGATCAAATAAGGCAAATTTGGGAAATCTGATTTGAAATTCAATTTATCTTTTGCGAACCATTCTTCACGATCAGTGTATTGTTTATCCTGATATGGGAGGTTTAAGTATTCTAAAAGGTTTCGGAGTTGTTGAGCGAGACCACGGATTCCCCAATAACCAAGGACTAATTTTGTTTCTGCCATATAATACTTTTGTGAAGAAAAAAGGTGAGTTTTAGGATTTGGATATTTACAAAAAAAATGAATTTTGAACCTTTTATTTGTTTTTTGGTGAAAATGGAAAGTTCTAGAAAATTGTGAAATCTGATCTGAAAAAAAAAAAATTGTGAATAATTCAACAGCTTTTGATTTGATTTTATATTTTTTAAATTCAAACTATAATTTATTCATCTATTTAAGAGTCTAAAAATAAAAAAGTGATTTTTCTTCAAAATCAAAAAAAAAAAAAACGATTTTCAAAAAAAGATTTAATAAACAAAAAGCCAAAAGTGGATAATGGAAATAACATATCATCCTGAAAGTATCGAATATAGAGAATATCCCTACAGGTTTTACTCCCCGATTCAAATTGTCCTCCATTTTTTTACAAAACCCCAAACAAAATTTTAGATATGTGGTCGGCTTCCTATTTATTTTGGCAACATTTGCAAATACTTTACTATATTCAACATTCTCTGCTTTTGCTACTAGATTAGTCTCTGTATATTATTATTTTCAATAACCCACGTTTAAACTTTTAAAAAGCTTTACGGTATAAGTGCATTTGAAGTGAATTTAACAAGTTTAATATTTATGTTATTTCACCCAATTTTTTCATTTTTGGCAAATTTTATAATTGATGGATATGGAATAAAAAATGGGCTGCATTTTGGCTTAATTTTAACAATTATTGGAGCAGGCTCAAGAATTTTTATCAATAAAAGCTTCTGGTTCGTGCTTTTAGGACAATCATTAGCAGCAATTGCGAACCCTTTTATTACAAATGGACCTTCGAAAATCGCTAGCAATTGGTTTTTTTCAAAAGATGTAAAAAATTGATAAAATCAAACAAAAATTATTTTTTTTAAGAGAGCAGTCATTACTACAATTTTAACGCTTTCTATTAGTTTATCTGGAGTTATTAGTATAGCTTTGCCGTCTTTATTAATAGATTTGTCGGATATGAATGATGTGCAAGCTCGAGAGGAAATGTATTATCTTGTGTGTTTAGAAGCAATTATTGTTGGTGCTGTCTCACTACCTTGTTTTTTCTTATTTCAAGACCATCCAAAAACTCCTCCTAGGTTAAAATTACATTGAATTCATTATAATATTTATTGAATTCATAAGTTTTGCAGCCACAGTCAAAAAAGAAGACTTTTTTGCTGCTTTGAAAATCATTTCCACCCATAAAAACTATTTAATTTTATTGATCGCCACTGGGATATTAATCGGAAGTTTTGATAGTGTTGTTGTTGTGATAAATTATTTAATAACCCCATTTATAACATCTTCGGTAAATAACATAAATATTCATTAAGTTTCATTTGGTTTTACATAGGAAAGCACTGCTGTTGTTGCTATATCAGTTATGTTTGGAGGTTTGAGTGGTGCAGTTTTCTGGAATATCTATCTAAAAAAAACACAAAAATATAAACAATCACTTGTTATCAATGGAGCAATTGCTTTGTTCTCAATTTGTTTATTTACGGGACTTCTTTTCACTGAAAATATATGGATCGTGGCGATAGCTACTTTTTTATGTGGTTTTTCTCTTTGTCCTTTTTTCCCTTTGAGCTTAGAATATGGATGTGAGCTCATTTTCCCTATAGGCGAAGGCTCAGCAGCTGGATTTTTATTAGCATCAATACATCTTTTTGGATTAGCGCAAGTGAAAATTTTTATGTTTTTTTTATGCAAAATTGAAGGTTTTAGGGGATTATTATAAGTTTTGTTGCAGATGGAAGTAGCATAATGTCGTCAGTTGAGGCTTTAATATATTTCGCGGTCAGTTTTCTGGTGGCAAATGTTATATTATTGTTCAATAAAGAAGAGCTGAAAAGAACACAAATGGAAAATTTGAATGAAAGCTCTATGACTCCTTTGAATCTAAAAAGCACTAATAATTATAAAGGATTTTTAGATAAACTTTGTTTTAAATTTTAAATTGTCTTTAAAAAGAAGAAAAGAAAAATGGAGATCAAAAAGAAAATGATAAATTGATTCAAATTTGATTCTTTAATATTAAACAAATTAACTTTTTCTTTTTATGAAAAAATAATTAAAAATTTTTAATTTAAATTTTTTTTAATTAATTTCAGAAGAAAAAAAAATGGAAAATATTGCATTTCATTCGACTTATACTGATTATTTGATACATAAAACAAAGCAACAAAGCTCTTTACGTAACCAAATAATCGACCCAAATTTAAATATAAGACAAAACCTTCCTTTATTTATCAATTATCAATTATCTGAAATTAGAAAAAAGAAAGAAAAACCAATTGTTGATTATAATTATCTTCATAGTAAAATAACCCAAAAAATAGAAAAAATCAATGGG
>JFJP01041649.1_pt1 | contig 10663 bp, 9 predicted proteins | sample 431651 | NCBI WGS metagenome assembly JFJP01 (sample SAMN02602958, study PRJNA72255) | Microbial mat metagenome, whole genome shotgun sequencing project. | biome: fresh water; feature: sink hole; material: water; isolation source: purple microbial (photo- and chemosynthetic) mats found in...
TCATTGAAGAAGATACCAATGCCTATCAAAAAAATGTCATCGCCTCTGCCCTGGAGTTGGAAGAAAGAATTGGCTTCGACCTCATCCGCATTTATGTTCTGTTGCAGAACGATGATCTGATTCGAGATTTCTTCACCCTCACCGGTCTGGGCGAGATTCTTTTTTATGACCAGTACATCAACAAATCCCCCACCATCAGAAAACAGATGCTGGCAGATATACGCATTCATGGCTTTACCCGAAAGATGCGCTTCTCCAATATGTTTTTTGAGCTCTATGACATACTGGAAAAAGATGTCGTCGATTATCGGCAACGTGTCCTGGATCTGGCCATGGATCAAGAAACCATCAAGGAGGAGATCAACCTCTTTTACCAGAAGAATGACATCAGCGGCATCATGCTGTTTTTACGAGGCATGGATGGAGCAACGAGCGGCAGCTCCGGCCCCATGGCGGGCTCCATTGACACGGTGAGTGCCAGCAGCATGGAAGAAAAAATGCGTCTTCAGCCGCCACAGCCCATAGAAAAACTGCTGCCAATCCTCCCCCTGATGCCGCCGGCCAAAGATATCCGGAAGGAGTTGAAGGAACTCGTCAACACCGCCTTTGCAAGACAACCCGATCTCGATGTCAGGAAATTATGATTATGCTCCTCGCCAAAGCAGCCAGGGGTAAAGGAAAGAGCCCTGAAATACAAGGGGTACAATGATGGACAAAATTCTGCTGGTCGGACTGGACTCGTTCGCTACTTCTGCAGTAGCTGCTGCCGCCCCAACGCTGAAGGCCCAGATCGTGGAGGCTGCCGATACCGCAGAGATGACGTGTCTTGTCAAAGAGCATGCGTTTGCCCTTCTTATTCTAAATCAGACCATCGCAACGACAGCCCAAGAATTGGACAAGCTGCTGCAGTCCCTCTCCCTCTCGACTGCGACCACGCTGCTGATCATTGTCCCCTCCGAACAGAGCCCGCTCCCCTTGCTTACCGAGATGCCGGGTGGGTTTATTGATTCCATTGCCACCCCCCTGACGGCCGCCCTCCTGACCGGTAAAATCCAGCCCCTGCTTCACATTCATCACCTGCAACAGAAACTGCTCTCCTGTCAATCCCTTCTGCAGGATCAACAGATCAAAAATCATCAATGGCAGCAGTCCCTGGCTCAACAAAGCCATTATCTGAATATGCTGTCCGTACGAGATGGCCTGACCGGTCTTTTCAACCGCAGACAACTGGGGCTCACCCTGGAGGAAAAGCTACGAGAGGCCAGGGAGGAAAACACCGATCTTGCCCTGCTCCTTGTTGACATTGACTATTTCAATGAAACCAACAGGGTCGCCGGACAGCACTTCGGGGACTCCATCCTCAACCAGTTTGCGGCACGACTCACCCAGAACAGCCGCGATGAAGATCTCTGTTTTCGTTTCGGAGGGGCGGATTTTATTGTCCTGCTTCCTGGAATGAGCAAGGCCGGGGCAAAGGAACAGGCAGAGAAAATCCGCCTGGCCTGCTCCGAGCATCCCTTTACCAGTGGCAATCACAGTCGCACCGTGACCGTCTCCATCGCCATCGTCACCCTGCTCGACAATTGTCCCAAAGATGTTGACGAGTTCCTCACTATGGCTGACAAGGCCATGTATCAGGCCAAGTCCCAGGGACGAAACCGCATCGTTGTGTATGACCTGGATCATACCGGAAAAAGCGGCAAGATCGACTCCATCTCCCTGCTCCAGGAAACCTTGCGCCGGATCCTGGAGAAAACCAAAGACAGCTCCATCGCCTCGATCCAGATCCTTACCCAGAATGTCACCGGCTCTCCCCAGGATGACCATGTCCACCTGGCTGCCCAATATATCCACCTGCTCTGTGGACGCCTGGGCCTGCCCAACAGCATTCTTGAAACCTTTACCAATGCCCTCATCCTTTATAACTGCTTCCGCTCGCTGCTCTATCGGGAGCTCCTCACCAAGAAAGAGACGTTCAGCCGCGAAGAACGCAAGCTGATCCAGGATCTCCCCTATAAACTGGCGGAGCTCACCCAGCACTTTGACTATTTCGCCAATGAGCGCACCATGCTGCTCTGTCAGGGAGAACACTATGACGGCAGCGGCTACCCGGAAGGTCTGTCGGGCGATGAGATTCCTCTGGCATCAAGGATCTTCAGCCTGGCCGATTCCCTGGCCGCAATGAATGCCGACCGGCCGCATCGCAAGCGCCTCACTCCGCACGCGATCATCGAAGAGCTCCGCAAAGGGGCTGGGACGCAATGGGATCCATCGCTTGTCTTGTTGGCCCTCGACATCGTACATGAGCAGCAGCTCATCCCCCTTGATGAAAAACTCCTCGCCCAGACCAAATTGCAGATCACCCAGCAGATTACAGGCAGCGCTTCACAGCCCAAGCCCTCTCTCCCTCTAAAAAATTCCCATACATAGAATGATGTCAGCCAATACCACCACCATTCTCAAACAGATCGACTCCTTTCCATCCCTTCCGGCCACGGTCAGCCGGGTTATGGAGATTACCGGCAACCCGGAAAGCTCCGCCAATGAACTGATGCAGGCCATCCTGCCGGATCTTGCGATGTGTGCCTCCATTCTCAAAACCGCCAACTCCGCGTTTTTTGGCAGGCCGCGCACCGTTTACTCCATCCAGGAGGCCGTCGTTGTCCTCGGATTCCAGGAGATCCGCAATATTGTCCTGACCCAGGCAATGTTCAATTCCTTTCAGAAATTCAGAAACACCAACAAAAAAAACATCGACGCCCTCTGGCAGCACTCTCTGACCTGTGGACTGGCAGCCAGAATTATCGCCACCCACAATCGACACAGCAGACACCCGCCAAGCCAGCTTTATATTGCCGGGCTCATTCATGATATCGGCAAACTGATCATGCTCAGCGCCCTGCCCAACAGCTACAACCAGGTGTTCGAACTCGCTGAAAAATTGCGTTATTCTTTCTTCCCGGAAGAGGAGGAGACCTTCGGCATCAGCCATGATACGGCCGGCATGCGCCTCCTGAACCGCTGGCTGTTCCCCGAACAATTCAGTTTTTCAGCCGGCTACCACCATTGCCCGGACCGTGCTCCGGAAGGGGCCACCTTCCCGCTGATCATCCAGATGGCCGATATCCTCAGCCATATCCTGCAATCCGGCGAGAGTCTTGACGGCAAGGAACTTCTGGAAATGATCCATGATTTTACCCCGGCAATCACGCAACTCTGGGTCCATTACGACCTCAACTGGCAGGCCGAAGATATCGACATCTGGCTGAGTGAGCTGCGAGCCAGCCTCGAAGACGAATCCCTTTTCAATCTCTTCAACTCCTGACATCAGCAGCTTCGGCAATATCCCGATGAAAGTCCTGCAACTCAGACAGACCCTGCGCAGCACCCGCCGACTGGCTGAAATCCTCAAGGTATTGTCCACATTCGGGTTTCGGGAAGTGCTTGTTGATCTGGGGCTCTCTGCTCGAATCACAAACAACAGGCAAGACCAAGAAAAGCCAGATCTCCTCGAACAGGAAACAGCTATCCTTGCCCGACCGGTGCGGTTGAGGATGGTTCTTGAACAACTGGGGCCCACCTTTATCAAGCTGGGCCAGATCCTGTCCACCCGCCCGGACCTCATCCCCCCGGACTGGGCGGAAGAGTTCAAACAGCTTCAGGATAACTGTCGGCAGGTCTCCTTTGACGAGATCCAGAAAGTTCTGGACGATGAGTTTCCAGGCCGCCTCAGCCATCTCTTCTCCTCCATTGAGCCGGAGGCACTGGCCGCGGCTTCCATGGCCCAGGTCCATCGAGCCAGGCTGACCGATGGCAGCGAGGTGGTGATCAAGGTTCTGCGACCGGGAAACCGGCAGCTGATCGAGGAGGATATGGATCTGCTGGAAGGTATGGCCCAGTTCGTTGAACAATACTTTTCCGACCTTGGCTACAGCCCGGTGGCCGTTGCCAAGGAATTTTCCCGGGAGATCTTTAAAGAGGTCAACCTGATCCACGAGGGACAATCCACGGAGCGGCTGCGCCGTTATTTTCAGGATGATCCCAATATCTGCTTTCCGAAAGTGTACTGGGAGGCAAGCACCAGAAATATCCTGACCCTGGAAGAAATCCACGGACGTCTGCTCTCCACCCTCACCCCGGCGCAATTAACTGCTGAAACACGCCGGGCCATTGTAGCCAATAGTACCGACGCCATCTTCAAGCAGTGCCTGCGTTTTGGTTTCTTCCATGCCGATCCGCATCCTGGAAATATTTTTCTCTTGCCAGGCGACAAGCTCTGTTTCATCGATTGCGGGATGACCGGCCAACTGGACAAAAGGACCACCGACCACCTGATTGATCTGGTGGCCGGTGTCACCACCGGCAATATTGAAAAATTATGCCGCGTGACCATCGAACTCACCGACATCGACCCGGCCCTCACCGATGGGCGGGAGTTCCGTTCCGACCTGCAACTTTTCACCACCCACTTTCAAGAGTCCGACCTCCAACACCTGGATATCACCAAGCTGCTGTCGGATTTTTTCTCCATGCTCCAGCGCTATCATGTGCGCTGTCCCAGTGACCTGCTTTTTCTGGTCAAGGCCTTAACCACCATCGAGGGAGTCGCCGAGCAGTTCGATCCGCAATTTGATGTCCTGGCCCATGTGGAGCCGCAAATCCGGGAGATTGTCACCAAGCGCTACGGCTTTGCGGCAATGCGCCAGCGAGTCGAAAAAAGCATGGGCAACTACCTCACCCTTCTTGAAAACCTGCCCCTGGACATCCAGCGCTTCCTTGACCAGTTTCGCTACAACCAGTTCACCCTCAACCTGGAGATGAAACGCCTCGATCATCTGGCGGAAAAGATGGACAGCTCCAGCCGGTTGATGGGGATATCCATGATTATCTCGGCCCTGATCGTCGGGTCCGCCATTCTCATTCTGGCTGACCGGATATCAGGAACCCCAGGAATCCTGGGCACCCTGGGGGTTATCGGGTTGATTATGGCAGGGGTTTACTCGGCGGGATTTGTGGCCGCTTTTCTTTGGCCAAAGAAGAGGAAATGACGAGGAATTCAGGTGGAACGGCCTTCACCCTTGAAGGTCTTTACCATGTGCTCACAAATGGCAAGTATTATATGTAAGGTGTTGAACCTTCCTCCAAGAAGCGAAGTAAAGTGAATAAAAGATACGCACCTGATTGAGAAATGAGTGGTAGATTCCACTTGCAAGTGCAACGCGTTATACGTTCCCAGCAAGGTACTCCATATAGTCTACACTCTCGCCATAACTGGATAACTTTTCTCTCAGCGAGTCGGTTGTCTTTACAGAACGGAAACCATGGCGGCGCCAATAATTCGCAGATGCCTGAACTGCTATTAACGCTGCTCGATCGAAATTTAGCGCCTGCAACCGAGAGAGGAACTTCTTCACAAGGGCTTGGCCCGCACCGGTTTTGCGTGCTGGGGGGGCGATTGCCAGATCATGCAGGTACAGACAGTCGGGCAATGCCGGCATTTCACAGTCAGGAGCATTCAACATGGGCGGTGCTGCAAATATCCATGGCAATGATATGAGATACCCAACCATCTCGCTTCCAACACTTGCAACAAAGCAAGTCGATGGAGATGCAAGCAACTTCGAGTGAAGTGACCCCTTCGATTCGGGCTCAATCTCCGTATAGCATTCGCCTTGAATATAAAGTACTGCCGAGAGATCTTTTCCGTTCATGTTTCTGATTATCAGAGTGTTGTCCATTCGAGATTGCACTTCTGCATAAGGGGGCATAAACGTATTTCTCATCCGGAGGTGAGCAGCTTAGGGAACACCGGTCAGGTGTGTCAGAAAAATATTAGACAATGCCGTTATGCGGAAGACAAGACGTGAATGAGCTTCGTCCAACGACCAAGCTCATTGATGGCGGAGATGGCCCGAAGCTCAATGGCCGTGCCGCCGCTCTGCCGTGCCCGCGCATTGCAAAATACCCACCGATTTCACATTGCCGCCTGCTCACAGATGGCTAGAAACGAATGTACGTCGATGCTGGCCTCACCGACAAAGATCCCTGCCAGCTCTGGGATCAGCAGATACTCTTTAACATTATACGATTCAAGGGAACCGCCATAAACCACCGGCAGGCCCGGTTGAATGCGAGTAATGGAGCGCGCCGTCTCGGCTGCCTTGGCCGGCGACTCAGGACTTCTGGCCATGGTTGCCTCCACCGGGCCGTAGGCGATGATCATCTCCTTGCTGTCAATATCACTGATCGCCTGGAGTTGGGACATGGCATAGGGCTTATCCACACAGATGATGGGCGTCAGTCCCGTATCCACCGCCTCGCGCGCCTTGTTCGCGACATCCTGCGAGGTCTCGTGGAAATAGCGCCGTCGTTCAGAATGGCCGACTATCACATAGTCGGCCATCCCTTTGACCATGTCCGCCGCCACCGCGCCGGTATAGGATCCCTTGGGATAAGGAGAGATATCTTGGGCTGCCAGAGAAAAACCGGCAAGCCCAAGCTCTTTCACATGGCGCGAGAGCCCCGGAAGACAGAGAAAGGACGGGGCAATAATAATCTCCAGGCCTGCCACCGGATGATAGCGCCCGGCAAACTCAGTCAACCAGCTCTTTGCTTCGTCCTCTGTCTTATGACACTTCCAATTCCCGATCACATATTTTTTCATTCACAGATCCTTTTTCAGACGCTTATTTTCTCGTTACAATCCTCTGGCCCCTACCTTTTTTTGGAAGGCCGCTACGCTTGACGTCCCGCATCCTTACCGGCAATCTCTTCCAGAATCTTCGCCCTGATCACCTCTTCGGACAGTCCCCCGATAATGACCTGTTTGCGGCGGGACTGCTGGCCTCGATGGAGAACAACCTGCTGACGGGGGAGCTTGAAAAAGGAGGAGAAAAAGACGATGAGCGCCTTGTTGGCGGCATCATCAACGGGCGGGGAGGTGAGGGCCACCTTGACGGCCTGATCATGAATACAGATCAAACCGTTGCGGGAGGCCCGGGGTTGGACATAGACGGCAAGCAGGAATCTACCATCCGGCAAAGACGAGAGAAAAGCCATGACTATCAGGCAAGGTGAGAAGTAAGGGGCAGCACTCAGTTGTCAGCCTCCATGCCATCAGAGGGATTTAGCAGCTTCGTCGTCATTATCAGAATCTTCCCCGTCAAAGACAGACAACAGGTCGGACTCCTCCTCTGGAGAAGATGCAGGATCGACAGCGGGTTCCTCGCCTTTGAGGGCGGTCAGATCTTCGACGGCAAGGGTTCCATCTTCGAGGATTTGCATCTTCTGGAACAAGTCGTCAGTGTCCTGCCAGGGGCTGTGTCCGTCCTTATCCTCTGGAAAGATGTCCAGATTTTGCAGATATGATTCAAGGGTGGTGCGCAAGACCTTCCGAACCTCTTCCCGTTTCTGCTGCAGGGCCCTGATCTCCTCCGGCAAGCGGGCAAGCTCAACGTGCGCTGCATTTCGGATCGCCTCAATCTCGGCCTTCGCCGTCTGCAGAAGTTCCTCTGCCTCCTGCCGGCTCTTCTGTTTCATCGAATCACAAAATTGCTGGGCCACCGCCAGGGTCGATCTGAAATCCACCTCATCTTTTTTGGCCTCACGCTGCTGTTCTTCCATTAGCGCAATCTTGTGTCCCAGGGCCTCTTTCTCTGCCTTTTCCTGCAGTGTCCCCTCTGCCGCCTTTTGAAGCCGGACTTCCAGGGCAGTCAGGGCGTCTGCCTGCTCCTCTTTTTCCCGTTCAAGGCTGGCGATCTTATTGCGTAAGCCCTCTGCTTCATTGGCCAGCACGGCAAACTTCTGCTCAATGAGCAAGCCGGTCTGCCGCAATTCCTCAGCCATTTTACGGGCCTCGGCACCACCTGCCTCAAGGGAATACTTCTGCTGTTCCAGTTCCGCCCGTTCCTCATGCAAGACCTGAAGATCCTCTACCTGCAGCCGGCAGCGCTCCTGCAGCTCAAAAAATTCCTCGGCAAGCTCATCCAGATAGGCCTTCACCTCAAGGGGATCATAGCCTCTGAATTTAACCTGAAATTCCTGATCTTTAATAATCTGTGGCGTAGTCGTCATAATATTCCTCTGTAGCATGATAAACGATTAACGGCTCCATCAAACACCCTCTCTGTATCGCGAGTCCAGACCGCATTTATGTAAGTCCATCAGCCTAAGGTCATGGCCATCTGCTTGAGCGTCGGCACCAGGAAACTCTGCAAAAACATGATCACCATGATCAGAATCATGGGTGAAAAATCAATCCCCCCCATACTGAAGGGAAGCAATTTCCGGATTCGACTCAACAGCGGCTCCGTGACTTCATACAAAAAACGGACAACGGGATTGTACGGATCGGCATTCACCCAGGAAATCACGGCCCTACCAATAATAATCCACATATACGCGGAAAGCAGGAAATCAATCAACTGAGCAATGGCCATCATAAAATTATTCACCACAAACATATTGTTTCTCCTTCGATAAAAGCCTGTAAAAAATACTCAACCCGTTCTCCGCGAAAAAGTTATAGCTCTCCAAATCAGTAAACTATAACGCATCATTGCGTCACGCCACCTTACTGCCCGCCGCCACCTGACTGCTGACCGTGGTCAGCACCAGGCGTTTTTTCCCATCCACCTTCGTGCTGGCGGCAAGGACCATCCCCTCCGATTGAACCCCCATCAACTCAACCGGTTTGAGGTTGGCGACAATAAGCACCAAACGTCCGACCACCTCTTCCGGAGTATAATACTGCGCAATGCCGGCGACAATGGTTCGCTCCTCGGGTGCCTTGACCGTCAACTTCAGCAAGCGGTCTGATTTGATAATCCGCTCCGCGGCCACCACCTCGGCCACCCGCAGATCCACCTGCTGAAAGTGGGAAAAGTCAATGACACCGATCTCGACACTTTCCACCTTCGCCTTTTTTTTCGCTTTAGCAGGAGTTGACAGCTTCGCAGAAACAGCTACGCCTCTCCCGGCAGCGTTCTGCTCTTTCTCAGGGTTATCGACGCGCGGAAAGAGGGCCTCGGTTTTCTGCAGCCGGGTTCCAGCCGTGCTCAAGCCCCAGTGCGCCCCATGCGGGAAATGACTAATTTTGGGGTCATCAATAGCGAGCCCAAGCCCCACGGCCATCTTCGCGCTGGTCTGCGGCATCACCGGACGCAACACCAAGGCCAGCAGCCGCAGGCATTCCACCAGGTTGTAAAGAACCGCAGACAGACGCGGTTGCTGAGCGGGGTCCTTGGCCAGGGTCCAGGGTTCCGAGACGACAATATACTTATTGGCATGGCTGATCAACTCCCAGACACTCTGCAAGGCCCGATGGAACTGAAAGTGCTCCATATGTTCGTGATACTGGGACAGCATCTGCAGCGCCGTCTGGGTCAGCATCTCATCCATCTCCAGGACGCTCCCCGGGGCCGGGATTAGACCTTGGCTATATTTCTCCAGCATTGCCAGAGAACGACTGAACAGATTGCCCAGATCATTGGCGGTAAACGAGGCGTCAAGGCCGAAGGACATCTCCCGCAGAAGAAAATAGCGCACCGTATCGACGCCGTATTCAGCGGCCAACTCCGCCGGTCGCACCACGTTGCCGATGCTTTTGGACATCTTCACATCCCCTACATTCCAATATCCATGGACATGCAGGTGCTGATAGAGGGGAAGGCCCATGGCCAGAAGCATGGTCGGCCAATAGATGGCATGGGGTTTCAAGATATCCTTGGCGATCACATGTTCCGCCGCTCCCCAGTATTTCTCAAAGGACGCGCCATCAGGGTAGCCGATACCGGTGAGATAGTTGATCAGGGCGTCAAACCACACATAGGTGACAAAGCGGGAATCAAAGGGCAGCGGGATCCCCCAGGTCAGCCTTGCGGTTGGACGTGAGATACAGAGATCCTCCAGGGGTTCGCTCAAGAAAGAGAGGACTTCATTACGGTAGCGGTCGGGGGTGATAAAATCGGGATGGGCATGGATATGGTCGATCAGGGCCTGCTGATAGCGGGACATGCGGAAGAAATAATTCTGCTCGGTGATCTGCTCCGGCGGCCGCTGGTGATCGGGACAATTCCCGGCCACCAATTCCTTTTCGGTGAGAAAACGCTCGCACCCCTTACAGTACAATCCTGAATATTCGCCGAAATAGATATCTCCCTGATCATACACTTGCTGCAACACCTGTTGCACGGTCTGGATATGAACGGCATCGGTGGTGCGGATGAAATGATCCGGGGCGATATCGAGCAGCGGCCAGCTCTTCCGGTATAAGGCACTGATTCGATCAACATATTCCCCGGGGGAGACGTGCTCACGGTCTGCCGCCTCGGCAATTTTATCGCCATGCTCATCGGTACCCGTCTGAAAACGCACGTCTTCACCACACAACCTGCGAAACCGACTGTAGGTATCCGCAATAATGGTGGTATAGGCATGTCCTAGATGGGGTTCGGCATTCACATAATAGATTGGGGTGGTTATATAGGTCGTCATCACTTCTTTTCCCTCTTGCCGCTCTCTTCCACTTTTACCGGTTCACAATTTTGCCACTGCTCTTTGGTCAGCACCCGCCCTTCCCCTTTTTGATCACTGACCTGAAGGGTCTGCTGCAAAGGATTCTGCCGTTTTACCAGGAAGATCTCCTCACCAATCTTGATCCGTT
>JFJP01002397.1_pt1 | contig 10660 bp, 10 predicted proteins | sample 431651 | NCBI WGS metagenome assembly JFJP01 (sample SAMN02602958, study PRJNA72255) | Microbial mat metagenome, whole genome shotgun sequencing project. | biome: fresh water; feature: sink hole; material: water; isolation source: purple microbial (photo- and chemosynthetic) mats found in...
CTTCATGCATCGGTGTAACGATCGCTACGATACTGCCTGTAATCATGGTCTTCGCCGTTTTTACGAAAGGCCGCATTTTAACTGAAACACTGGGCTGAATGTGCCATATCTGTGGCGAAAACTTGGGGTGAAAAGGTGCGCTGATGTGTCACTAGTAAGTTCTATCAAAAGCCAGTGACACGCTAATACTTTCTGCCGTATCATCCGCCCGCCCAACGAGATACGGTTGTCACATCATGCAAAATAACCAGCCGCCAGAACAACAAACAAATCGGCAGAACCTACTTAATCTGTTGCAAAAGCACCAGCTAGTAGAGGGCATGGTGCGCAAGCAAGATATGCCGCACCATGATTTGGTTGAATCGCTGGTACGCAAGCAAAATCTTGCAAAAATAAAACAGGCGCTTAACGAGGCAGATCCGTCGGATGTCGCAGATATTCTGGAGACACTCACTCCCGATGAACAGATGTTCGTATGGGACCAACTCAACGAGAATCGCAAAGAGCTCATTTTGCGCGACGTACCTATTTCAGTGCTCACAGCTCTGGGTAAGCGCGAATTCAAAAATGAAAAATCCAGCATAAAAGCGTTCGGTTTGCACGAAGGTCGTCTGCGTGAAATAGCTATCCACACCAGCGAAGAGTTGTTGAATACCAAGCCGGTATGGATTGACTTGGTGAACCCAACGTTTGAAGAACGTATGTGGGTGGGTGAAATATTTGGTATTGATTTGCCTGATCCGGAAAAGCTAAGCGACCTTGAATCCAGTGCACGTTTTTATATTGAAGAAAATGGAGAGATCCATTTGCATTCAGACTTCTTGCTGGATTTGGAAAATGAATCTCGCAACGTCGCGGTAGCGTTTATTTTGTATCAGGATATTTTGTTTTCGATTCGCTCAGAGGAGTTGCCGGTATTCCGCTTGCAGCGCTTGCGCGCGTTTTCACAGCCTAACTATGTTTCCGATTCACGCGACGTTTTGCTAGACCTTTATGCTGCCGATGCTGAGTATTCAGCAGATGCGATGGAAGATATTTACAAAGGTTTGGAATCAGTCGGCAAGCAAGTGTTGAACAAGCAAGTGACCGACGAAGAGGCTGCGAAAATTCTGGTAGCCATCGCGCACGAAGAGGATTTGAACGGACGCATTCGTCGCAACGTGTTGGATACGCGCCGAGCGGTTTCATTTTTAATGCGCAGCAAATTTTTGGAACGTCATCAGCTCGAAGATTCGCAACAGATTTTGCGTGACATTGAATCGCTGGATGGTCATACCACCTTTCTGTTTGGCAAGATTAACTTCTTGATGGATGCCACCGTCGGTTTCATTAACATCAACCAGAACAAAGTGATCAAGCGGCTCACCGTGCTTAGCGTGGTGTTTATGCCGCTTAACGTGTTGGCCGGTATCGGCGGGATGTCTGAATTTTCAATGATGACGCAGGGCGTGCCGTGGGAAATTTCTTACAGCGTATTCACCATCGGCTTGGTGTTGGTTGGTTGGCTAACCTACGAGTTTTTGAAGTTTCTTGAGAAGCGCGAAAAACCAAGATAAGGTTTTAAGGCATGGCTACGCGCCAGCACTCTTGAAGATTTGCTTCCACCCTAGAAACAATTTCAGCATCTAGTTTTCCGTCGCTCACCTGTGCTTGGAGAATGCTTAAAATCTCTTGAGGCGGTAGTGAATCTCGATAGGGACGTTTTTGTGCAAGTGCCTGAAACACGTCAGCTACGGCAATGATGCGCGCCTCAAGCGATATATCACTCTTGCCAAGCTGATACGGATAACCTGAACCATTTACCCTCTCATGATGTTGTGCAGCCCAGAGCGCGATCTCTTCCATCCCTTTGATGTGTTTAAGAATTCCGTAGGTGTCAAAGCTGTGGCGACGCATGCTGATACTCTCGGCAGTGGTGAGTTTGCCCGTTTTTTCAAGAATTTCATCGGGCACTCTGAGTTTGCCGATATCGTGTAAAAAGCCAGCTAATTCCAACATTTCACAATTTTTGTTGGGCAAGGAAAAAAGATTTCCCAAATATCTAGCGAGGCTAGCAACACCGTCTGAGTGTTGGCGCGTGAACGGACTTTTTGCATCAACGATATGTGAAAAGATTTGTACTAAACCTTTCAATTCTTCAAATTTCATGCCGCGCTCGGTGGAATGAGAGAGCCAAGTTGATAGATAGCCGTTGACGTGGTCACCCTCTAAAGCAAACCAAAATGCGTCGGATTGAGATATTTCGAGAAAAGCATCCACCAACTCAGGGCAAAACCAATCGCCTCGCTTCTCGGCGATCTTGTTTCTGATTTCGTCTTTGCCTAGCAAAATATCCTGATGCTGAGCCATTACGCCAAGCGACAGAACATCTACTCGGTCCACCATATAAATGCAGTTTGCATGAAGCTTCACTTCCGGTGGCAACTCAAAGGTATTGAGCAACGACCAGTGGGTGTGGTGGTAAAGAATGGTGTTTGATAAATGTTTGAGAAGTGGACTAGAGGCTAAAAGTTCCGAGCCAATTTTGCAGTGATCAGCCTCCTGTTCCCATTCAAATTGCGCAAGTTTGGAGTGGATCAATGTGCGTGACACTCCGCTATCATGGAGGATCGCGGCTTGAAATAAATCGTCTAAATCTTGTCCATGCCATCCTAAATGCTTGCCGCATTCTGCAGCCATGTAGGCCACCCGTTTGCCGTGGTGTATGTGAGTTACGCCCACTAAATCGAGTGCGTCAGAGAGTGAGTAAACTGCTTCGTGTAGATTGACGTTATAAACAGCCATCGTATTTTCCAGCGTATTTGAATCGAGAAATTGTCGCCATATTAAGGGATTTCGGCATCGCCCATGCGTGACAAAATAATTTCTGTTTTTCGCAACAAGCCTTTTGCCTCGCGGCGCTTATCGTAGTAGCGCGGGTTTGGCACCATTGCCGCCAGTTTCGCTGCCTGCTGCGGCGAAAGTTGTGATGCGCTAAGGCCGTAATAATGGCGTGAGGCTGCTTCGGCACCAAATACTCCGTTACCCCATTCGATCACATTCAAATAAATTTCAAAAATGCGCTGCTTCTCCATCATACTTTCTAACATGAGGGTGATCAGCACCTCTTCACCTTTACGCCACGGCGTGCGTTTAGTGGAAAGAAATAAATTTTTTGCGAGTTGCTGGCTAATGGTTGAGCCGCCCGCCACAATCTTGCCTTTCTTCATATTTTTTTCGTAGGCTTTTTGGATACCTTCCCAGTCAAAGCCTTCATGGTCGACAAATTTCGCGTCTTCAGCGGCGATCAAAGCACGCTTTAAATTACCGGAAATTTTTTTGTAGGGTACCCACTGATGTTTTAATTCGGCATCGGGGTTTTTATCTTGCATCACTTCTAGCCGATCTTCCATGAACGAACTAGAGTGAGGGTTGTGATCTATCCACCACCATACATGTCCGGCGATCCATATTTGATACAGCAGAATAAAAGCAAGTAGCGCCACCATGGCGCGCCAAGTCCAGTGCCAGATTTTTTTCATCATGCGCGTAATTGAGCGAGAACGGGAGCGGTGTCGGGGCGCACTTCACGCCATTTCGCAAATGCTTCGCCGGCTTGTTCAACGAGCATCCCTAAGCCATCGGCGAGTTGTGTTGCACCTTGTGCAGCGGCAAATTTCAAGAAGGGTGTTTCTTTGCCATACATCATGTCGTAAGCCAGTGCGTCTTTATTAAATAAGCCATCGGGTAGCGGGGGTAATTCACCCGCCAAACTACTGGCGGTAGCGTTAATGACGAAGTCAAAAGATTTTCCAGCAAGGCCTTCATAGCTACTGGCGAACACCGTGCCTACGTTGGGAAATTCACTGGCCATTTGTTGTGCTTTTTCAACTGTACGATTGGCGATGGTGATGATTCCGCCGGAGTTGTAGATTTGCCAGATCACGCCGTGTGCTGCGCCGCCTGCGCCCATCAGCAGCACTTTCTTGAAGAGAAATTTACGGTCTAGATTTTGTTCGATGTCGGTAACAAGACCCGCGCCATCGGTGTTGTCACCCAAAATTTCGCCATCCCGGAAAAACAAAGTATTCACTGCGCCCGCTGCTTGTGCACGCCCAGTCGTTTGCTGACAAAGTTTGAACGCCTCAAACTTGAAGGGCACGGTGACGTTGCAGCCTTTGTAACCTTCGGTCACCAGTCGATCGATAGTTGCTTTAAAGCCATCCAACGGCGCCTCAATCGCGACGTAAGAAATATCTTGCTGTGTTTGCGCGGCGAACGCTTGGTGAATGAGCGGTGATTTACTGTGAGAAATCGGGTGGCCAACGACAGCGTATTTGTCAGTCATAGTGAAACACTTTCAGGTGAGTGATTTTTGGCGGTGGATTATAACGTTAAGGGCCATTGCCACCAGTGCCATCATCCACACAATTGCTGCCCCAGCGGGGAGGTCAAGCCACACCGAGAGTAGCAAGCCCAACACATAGCCCATCGCGCCCACTGCGTAAGCCAGGGGCATACGCCAACGTTGAATTTTGTGGGTGGCAAGTGCAGGCACGATGAGGCTGGCGAACACCAGATAAATTCCCACGAGTTGAACAGACGCGGTAACGGCAAGAGCGAACAGGCCATAGAAAGCGAAATGGTTTTTGCTGCAACGCAAGGTACGCCATGCAAGGAGTAAGGCGGCACTGAGTATTGCAGTGCCAATGAGTTGTTCATCGCTCACCCATAAGACTTGTCCGACCAATAGGTCTTTTAAATGTTCACCTGCATGTACATCTTGGTTCATTAATAAGATGCCGAGGCTGGCAGCGAGTACGAAGGTGAGACCGATGTAGGCTTCCTTCACTTCGGGTGCAAAGCGCTCTATCCATGTCAATAGCGCGGCTCCACAAAGCGCACTACTGGCGGCGATGATTTGTACCAATAGCGGCATATGGTTGAGTTCGAGCAGTGCGGTGATGATGACACCTAGCCCGGAAATTTGCGCAATAGCTAGGTCAGCGAAGATCACTCCGCGTTGCAACACACGCATGCCTAACGGAATATGGGTAGCGAGGATGAGTAATCCAGCCACGAAGGCGGGGAGGAGGATGTCGAGTTCGAGAGAGGTCATGGAGTGGCCCTGAAATTTGTGTACTTGTCGAAGCGTTCCCTCACTTCGCTTCTCCTTTCGAGAGAGGGGAAGTGAGGGAGCAATCGTTAACGCAATCCAGCTAGTAATTTTGTAATTGTGTCATCGAATAAGGCATATAAGTTCTTCGCTTTGTCGCTACCTCCCACTGTAAAGGGAAGCTCGACCATATTGAGATGAGCACGTTGCGCGACCCATTCTGAGGGACGTGCGTCTTGGTAAGCGGCACGCAATACCATCTTGGCAGGTTGCTTTTGTAGCGTGTTCAATATCTGAGAAAGATGCGACGCACTGGGTTCCATCCCGGGTTTAGGTTCTAGTGTCGCGATTTCCTTCAGCATCAACCAGTCACTTAGATAGGTGAATCCCTTGTGTTGTACAAGCACGGGCATGCCTTTGAGTGGTATCGCTTGTTGTTCCCACCTTACGATGGCTGCGCGCCATTGTGTGTTGAAGGTAGCGAGACGTTGCTGATATTCGTTCGAATTCGCCGCATCAAGTTGTATCAGGCGTTTAGTCAGCGCATCTGCGATGGGCAAGAAGTTACGCGGATCGGTCTGGATGTGCGGATTGCCTTGTGCATGCACATCGCCATCGCCACGGTCCAACCGTGTCGGTACTTCGCGCATGGACACGAATTCGGCCGCTTCAAAATAGCCAGTATCGCCAGGTAACACACTATTGTTTCCCGATTCACGTAGCACCACGGGTAGCCAAGCAACTTCTAATTCTGCTCCAGTACATACCACTAGATTTGCGCGACGCGCCTTGGCGATCAAACTAGGACGAGCTTCTACTCGGTGCGGATCTTGCAGTGCGCCGATCGCGGTGTAGATGCTGACTTTGTCACCTGCAAGTTCTTGTGTGAGCGCAGCCCATTCTGGTTCGCAAACAAATACATTAAGGACGGCGTGAGCATGGCTACTCAGGAGAAGAAGCGAGAATGTTAATAGAATTTTTTGCATGGTGTTTCCTTTCGGTTTCGTCATTCACGTCTGTGCGGAAATGACAGCTATACGTTTAGTAACTATGAGCGCCATGAGCACCCAAGCTCATGATGTACTGTACAAAGAACTGGTTGTCTTTGAGTCCTTGGCGCGATTGGTCATTCGCTACTTGCACGCGCAGACGCGAGAACTCGCTTGGGCTGTAGTCCAGCATCAGCGTGGTGCGTGTAGGCGTGTAGGCGTAGTCGCTGATGACGTTGCCTGCATTTAGCGCACCGACTTGTGCGATGCCCGCATCTAGGTGGTCGTAACGCGCACCCACTCTCCAGCGCGGCATGAACTGATACACGCTCTGTAGATAGAAGCCACTTTGAATGACGGAAAAAGTGTCAGTCGTCGTTCCGTTGGAGGCCGAATCTGTGTCGTAAGTCAGATCACCGGTTTCTTTGCGACGGAAGTATTCCCCTTGCAACTTAACATAGCTGTTTTTCACATTGCCATTGGCTGCGTATTTCCATACAAAGTCTAAGCCTGTGGTTTGGCTGTCGCCCGTGAATAGATTGGTGACGACATTGCCAGCTTGGTCAGGTACATCAGTACTTTCCGCATCTACGCGTCGCGTCTGGTGTGCAGAAACGCCCACGCGCCAACTATGTTCGATGCCGATATCGTCACCGATGTGTACGAACAGCACGCCCATGCCGGAGCCGTTCTTTGGGGTGTCCGTGCCTGGAAAGCCGCGACCTTTGCCCAATTCACCGCCAACTTCGACGAATAGGTCAGTGGGTGCCAACCATTTTAGTTGTACGCCATCTTCGCCCAACTGGTTATTCCACATTGTGGAGTAGGCTAGAGGCTGGTCAACAAAGTCCCAAGCATGGGCATGTTGCTCGTTGAGATAACCGAAGCCCGAAAAGAAACGGCCAAATTTGAGCTTAAGTCCTTCACCTAATGAGTTGGTTTGTACGAAAGCATTTTCTACGCTGAAAGTGCCATCTGCGCCGAGCGCCATGGTGGCCGTACCTCGAAAATCAGGGTCAATATTGGCGGAAATGCCCAATTCGGATTCGCCAATATTAAAGCCTTGTTCGTGGCCGGGGTTGGGGTTCATGGCGAAACCGGTGGCTGGCAGAGCGGGGTCGCGCTGTAGCTCGGCATAGGTGCCAGACAAAATCAGCGACATCGCCGGGTTAAATGAGGTGTCGTTTGCTGCAATGGCAAATGGGCTATGGCACAACAGCGCAGCAAGAGCTGCGCGAATTTTATTATTCATTTTGAAACTCCGAAAAATATAACCAAAAATCTCGCCATATTTCGGGCGAGGTTTAGTGATTCAATGTTTATACGGAGTAAGGCGGGGCGCGTGCGGCAAAAGCAGTGAATAGCTCAGCGTTATATCTGCATGAATATATTGAGATATTTGAAATCTTGAAACTGTCAGCGGCAAAGACGAGGGGGGTGCTAACTATTGCATTGCCTGTTTGGGCATAGGTTGCGCAGAGATCGCACAGTTTATCTTGGGGCTGTGACTGATCCTGTGTCTGATCGACCAAAATATGAGAAATACCGTGCGCAAAACCTCCTGCCTGCGCGAAAAGTAGCGTAAAGGCCAGTAACAGTAGGTAAAGTTTTTTATTCAGATTCATCACAGGCCAGACTTTAACACGGCACGCGCTATTTCAACAAAACCGAGTAATTGCACGGCGAGAAAGGAATTTAAAAATATTTTCAAATTACCCTAAAGTTTCCCTAAACCCTGCCGATAGCTAAGGCAACGACCGTTGCAAGTTCGGTCTCTTTTGTAAATATGGAAGGGTTCTATCATGGAAATCAGCTCAGGAAATTCAGGTGTGCAAATCGCCATTGCTGTTCAACCGCAGCAACAAATGTTTCGCCCCAGCGAGATGGAGAGCGATTGGGCCGTTGCTAGCGCGACTTTTGAGGCTCCACCTATGCCGTCAGTAAACACCAGCGGCCAAGAGGTGGGTAGTATTTTGAATACGTGGGCTTGATTTAACTTAGGGCATATCGCCGCCGGTTAGTCAGAAAGATTAGATATGAATATCTCATCAATAGCTTCAAGATCCTTCACTGTCGCTTCAGGCGATGGCGCATGGAGTCAGTCGCAAGCGATTATCGCAACGCCTTCATTTGTAGCGGCGGCGCCTAAAGTGCAGCTTGCACAAGACAGTGGTGCGATTCAAGCCGCCAACCCTTCGCCAGAGCGTGTTGAGCAGGCAGTGCGACAGGTTAATGAGGCCTTCAATCAAAAAGGTCAAAATCTGTATGCGGCAATTGAACGCGACAAGGCGACTGGGATTAATGTCGTCAAAGTACTGGATAAGCATACCGACGAGGTCATTAGTCAGTTTCCTTCTAAAGAAATTTTAGCCATTGCGGAGGCGATCGATCAATCCTTGGAAGATCGCGGCCAACTGCTAAACGTTCGAGCGTGAAGTAGGAATCACTTCTCACACACTTGTTGACCTCAATCAACAAGTTAAGGTTGTTGCTGTGTCATAGTTTTATAGCTTTCGCCTTACAAAAATATAAATAAAAAAATAGTCACTTTAGGAATAGGAGCCTTAAGATGAAACCCGTAGCCCATTCGCTAACCATTAAAACCAAGCTGTCGCTCGTTATTCTCATTGTGATGGCTGGTTTGCTCATTCTCTCCGCGTTTTCGCTGTATACCGAAAAAACCTCTCTGCTTGAAGATCGACAGGTAAAGACCCGACACTTGGTCGAGTCTGCCCATACCATTTTGGTTCACTTTCACAATCAACAAACAACAGGGGCATTGACTGAAGAGCAAGCCAAGTCAGCCGCAATGGGGGTTATCAAGTCAATGCGTTACGAAGAAAAAGAATATTTCTGGATCAACGATATGTCGCCTCATGTCGTGATGCACCCAATGAAGCCGGAGTTGGACGGTAAAGACGTTCGCGAGGCAAAAGATCCGACGGGTAAAAAACTATTCGTTGAATTTGTCGATGTGGTTAAAAAAGATGGGGCTGGTTTCGTGGCATATATGTGGCCAAAACCTGGCTTTGATAAACCGGTGCAAAAAATTTCTTATGTGAAAGGATTCGCGCCTTGGGGTTGGGTAATTGGTTCCGGCATTTATATTGATGACGTGGATGCAATTTTTTGGAATACCACGCGCTGGATGATTGGCATCATAGTGGTACTTTCGCTTGCCGTATTTGTCATGTTACAGCTCATTATTCGTAGCATTACAAACCCCCTATCCGATATTCAAAATGCAATTAGGCGCATTCAAACATCAAAAGATCTATCGCAACGAGTAACCATCACGCGGCATGACGAAATTGGCGACATTGGCGATTCGTTTAATCAAATGGTTGAGAGTTTCCAGCAAATTATTCATCGCGTAATTGAAGGTGTTTATGAAGTGCAAAAAAGCTCTTCGCAGTTGTATCAGTCATCTAATCGCGTTTCCGAGAGTTCCCAGAAGCAAAGTGATGCGGCCGCTTCAATGGCTGCCGCAACGGAGGAAATGTTAACTAGTATTGAGCATGTGGCTGAAAATTCGCGTCATACTTATAGCATTGCAAATCAATCTGGCGAACTCTCAACCCAAGGTGAACGAGCAGCGAGTGATACCGCTGTAGAAATGAGCAAAATTGCCGATGCAGTCAATGTTTCATCCCTTTCAATTACCCAGTTGGGTGAAGAGTCGAAGCAAATCTCTGACATCGTAAATACAATTAAAGAAATTGCCGACCAAACTAACCTACTCGCTTTAAACGCAGCGATTGAGGCAGCGCGTGCGGGAGAACAGGGGCGCGGCTTTGCGGTAGTGGCGGATGAAGTGCGGAAACTTGCAGAGCGCACTAGTAAGTCGACGGTTGAAATTACCAGCATGATTGAGAAGATACAAACTGAAACCAATGATGCAGTAGCTGGCATGCAAGAGGGCACTGCACGCGTTAAGGGTGGTGTGGAAATGGCAGAGCAAGCAGGGCGCTCAATGGCAGATATTCGCGCGGGAGCGCAAAAAGTATTGTTCTCCGTCAACGAAATCACCACTGCACTCGGTGAGCAAAGCAGTGCGGGAAGTCAGGTTGCCCAAGGAGTGGAACATATCGCTCAAATGGCTGATGAAAACGCTATTGCAGTAAATCAGATTGCTGTAACGGCAGAACGCTTGGCGCATTTGGCTGACTCGTTGACTGAAGCAGTGACCCAGTTTAAGGCTTAACAGAAAGCGTTGTTAGTCTCTCTCTTCCTTCAGAAAAGAGGGTTAAGCCGTGCGATTCGCTGCAATTTCGGCGAGCTGTAGCAAAGCTTTTTTGTAAGGCGAATCGGGGACGTTTGTGAGTTCTTTGCAGGCTAAATCTGCTTCGCGCTGCGCCTGTTCACGGGTGTAGTTGAGCGCACCCGTTTGTTGCACGATCTGTAGCACTTCATCGAAACGTTTAATGTCGCCTTGCTCGATTGCCTCGCGAATCACTTGCGCTTGCGCAGGCGTACCGTGGCTCATGGCGTAGATGAGTGGCAAGGTTGGCTTGCCTTCGGCGAGATCGTCTCCCAAGTTTTTACCAATCTCTTTGGCGTCGCCTGAGTAATCCAA
>JFJP01006572.1_pt1 | contig 10659 bp, 7 predicted proteins | sample 431651 | NCBI WGS metagenome assembly JFJP01 (sample SAMN02602958, study PRJNA72255) | Microbial mat metagenome, whole genome shotgun sequencing project. | biome: fresh water; feature: sink hole; material: water; isolation source: purple microbial (photo- and chemosynthetic) mats found in...
CTGACAAGATGCGCACCTTGTTCATTGGCGAAGACTCCGGCATGCACGTCAACAACTACCTGTGGGCCTACAACGTGGACACCAAAAAGCTCACCCGCATCATGAGCTCGGCCGCGGGTGCTGAAAACACCGGCCTGCAGGTGCTGGACAACCTGAACGGCCACGGCTACATCATGGCCAACAACCAGCACTGGGGTGACTTGCCGTCGTCGGTTCCCGCCGATCTGAAGACCGCGCTGGGTGCCAAGATCGACAAGTTCAACGCCCCGGTGGGCTACCTGGGCGGGATGCCAGCCATTCGCTAAGCGCAACGGCTCCACGTCAAAAAAGGGCTAGCTTTTTCATGGGCTAGCCCTTTTTCTGTATGGGCTGATAGCTATAAATTCGAAAGCATAGATAGAGAGGGAGAAGACGTTGAAACATTCGATGGTGAAGCGGCTGGCATGGCCGCTGGCGGGTGCTGCCGGTGCAGCTTTGGTTTTGTCGGCGTGCGTGACTGCCTGGCCGGGTGCCACACCTGCCGACGCCTCCGATGTCCATGCCTTGCAGGGGGATTTCTTCAACCCCGTGCAGTTTGACAACCCGTATTCGCACATTCCGGCGCAGTGTTACATCGAGACCTCGCACGGCGAGTTCTGCCACACCAATGGCGTGTATGAGCTGGGCCTGGGCAACAACCTGCCGCAGGCCGGGGCCGAGGCCCGCTTGGGCAACTTGCAGCTGGAGTACAGCTTTGCGCCGCACCAGCCGTTTGAGCCGCTGTCAGCCGCCAACCCCTGGGAAAACACCTTGCAGCCTGAAAAACTGCTGGCCGCCGTGCGCGCCCTGGGGCACGACCCGCAAGCGTGGGGCGCGCCGGAGATGGCCCGCTATGTGCGCCAGGACAACTGGAGCGCCGCCTATGCCCAGCGCCCGGGCAGCCCCAAAAACTGGGACGGTGCCATCAACCACCCGATGCGGCTGTTCCCCGGCTTGGCCCCTGCCGACCTGCCCGCGCAAGGCGATGGTTTTGTGCGCAGCGCACAAGCAGAGCGCGGTTTCTTCAAGGACGCTGCGGGCTGGGTCACCGGCTGGCGCGCGGTCAATTTCATGCCCTATGGCATCTTCACCCCCATGACGGGCAGCGTCTCGGGCATTTACATTCGGCTGCCACAAGCTTTCATGCAGGACACCAGCGGACAGTTCAACCTGGCGGTTTACCAGCGCAACCTCGACCTGGTGGAGCGTGCCATCCAGGACCGGCTGACCCCGGCCGATGGCGCGACTTTCACCGGCCAGGCGCAAGCCATGACGCTGCGCCGGGGTGAATACCCGGTGGGCACCGAGTTTGCCCACCCGCTGCACTATGTGGACGTGGCTGCCGACGGCACCCGCCCAGACATCAGCCGCTTCCCCGGCACCCGCTCGCAGCGCGTCAAGGAAGTGCGCTACATGATGAAGTGGAAAGACTTTCACCATGCCGACTTTCGCCCCGGCGAGAAGGAAGAAGGCCTGCCGGTCTACGGCCATGCCACCCAAGGCTGGGTGGACAACGGCGTGGGCTGGTACCTGGCGGGCTACATTGAAAACGCCCGCGGCGAGCTGCGCCCGCAAACCCCGCAGGAGCTGACCCAATGCATTGGCTGCCACAGCGGTGTGGTGCGCACGGAGCAAGCGCCGAGCTTCACCTCCGGCACCGGCAACACGGTGGACAGCACCTGGGCCATGGCACGCAAGTGGCCGGGTGCCACGGGCTGGAAAGAGATGGACTACCTGGGCTACCAGGCCCACACCAGCGCCGACCCGCAACCCACCCCCGGGCAGGCGCAGATGGGCGACCCGTTCAACCGGGGTGAGGGCAAGGGCGAACTGCGGCATTTTCTGGACAACGTGGTGGGGGCCAGCCTGTATGGCGACATGCCAGCCGCGATTGAGCGCTATCTGGCGCAAACCATCCGCGCGGCGCGTGGCTACACGGCAGACTGGCCTGCCATCAACAGCCGCAGCCCGCAGGCCTTCACTGCGTCGCAAGCACTGCGCCAGCGCCTGATGCGCGAGCTGACCGCGCGTGGCGAGCACCTGGACACCCAAGGCAAGGTGCAGGGTGCCTTGCTGTACCCGCCGCAGCGCGATGCATTGGCAGGCGCCGCGCGCTACCGGCAGGTGGTGGTGAGCCAGCGCTACCACCTGGGCAAAGACGTGTTTGCTTCAGCGCCAGTGAACTTCACCTACCTGCGCGACAACGCGCAGGCCTTCACCCACCTGGACGGGCAACCGTACCGCCAGGGCGAGGTGATCACCGACCGCTCAGTCCACCGCAGCAACCCGGCGGCCGACATTTACTTGGTGGGCGATGTGCTCACGCTGATACTGAGGTTTGAGCAGAGATAAAAAAGCCGGTCAATGCCGATTTGTGGGCACGGGCCGGTTTGACGGACAACACCGCCACAGATGCGCCCAGTGCCAGCAGCCTCATGTTTTTGGGAATCAAGGTAAGGCCTTGTTGGTGGTTGAGAAGTCCGGTCAACGGTTGCGGGTCATGCAACTTACGCTTTCGTTATCAACCGATCTGACTGCCGAAAACAAGTCACCCTGCCGAGTTGGCCAGGTTTTTCGGCGCTCCTGCGAAACGTTTAACGCTGCAGGCAACAAAGTTGGTGTCAGGTTCAGGGCTGGGCAGGGGGTTCGGCCAAAGGCTCAAAACAATCGCGGTAGGTGAAATACAGCGAGGTGAAGAACATCGAGGCGACCAGCAGCAGTGTCGGAAACAGCAGCATGCTGACCAATCCATAACGCGCCGAACACGGTAAACGCCCAGAAATTACGCACACACGCCACCAGGCTGAAAAATATGCTCTTGACAGGCGGCAAGTCGTGCCAGAACACCAGCGCAGGCGCGTGCCACAGCAGCAGCGAGAGCGGCAGATGCAGCCCGATGAATACCCACATGGCCGACTGAAACCCGCCCGATGCCAGCAACTCTGCACTGGGGCTTTTTCCGCCCAGGTAAGTGCCGACAAAGCCACCCCCGTCCACCAGGTAAGACGCACCGATGACCAGCATGAAGCCTGCGGTATACAGGCCGCCCAGCATCAGCATGGCACGCCGTTTGACCGGGCCGGCACGCAACGCCGTCAGCAGGGTCAATGGCATGGGAAAGCGGCCCTGATCAGCCTCACGCGAAGCAGCCATCAGCCCCAGCGTGGCAGCAGGCAGCAGCAGCGTGGCGATGGGCAGGCCAAGCACCGGCACCATGCTGGCGACCGACAGCACCGCCATGAACATGAAGAACAGTCCGGTGAGTGCCAGCGGTTGTTTGAAAAAAGTTCGAACGCCCAGTCTGACCCAGGCGGCTCCGGTGCGCGCCGGTACCAGGTTGAGCTTCATGACGAACCTGCCAATGAATCAAATGCCAGCGGCTGGGTGGCGCGCAGCGTCAGCACCTGCTCAAAATGCGTCGGGTCATGGGCTTTGAGCAGGCTGGCCTGGCGTGGCAGGTAATAGTCCCACACGCGTGAAATCCAGAAACGCAGCGCTGCGCCGCGCAGCATGGCCGGCAGCAGGGCTCGCTCGGCGGCTTGCAGGGGTCGCACGGCGTTGTAAGATGTTATGAAAGATGTAGCTAGCAGCGCTTGATGGGTATGGGCTAGAGGGTCAATACACCAATCATTGAGGCACACCGCCAGATCAAACACCCAGGCATCGACACCGGCAAAATAAAAATCAAAGAAGCCGCTGAGTTGCGGCGCGTCAGCAACTGTTTCGAACATCACGTTGTCGCGAAACAGGTCGGCATGAATGGGTCCCCTGGGCAGCGCGGCGTATTCGCTGCTGGCCGCCAGGTGGTTTTGCAGCGCCAGTTCACGCCGCATCAGCGCTTGCTGGTCTGCGTTCAGATACGGCAGCAGCTCCGGTACGCGCTCGTTCCACCACGGCAAGGCGCGTAAGTTGGGCTGACTTGGTGCATAGTCGCGCCCGGCCAGGTGCATTCGCGCCAGCGCCGCGCCGACCAGTGTGCAGTGCGCCTGCGTTGGGGCTGGCTCGCTTTTGCCACGCAGTCGGTCCACCACAGCAGCGGGTTTGCCTTTCAAGGCAAACAACAGCTCGCCTTTGGCGTTGCCGTGCGGCGTAGGCACGGCAATGCCACGCTCGGCCAGGTGTTTCATCAGACCCAGGTAAAACGGCAACTGCTCCATGGTCAGGCGCTCGAACAGCGTCAGCACATAGTCATGCGGCTGTTCATCCAGGAGGGTTGACACAAAGTAATTGGTGTTCTCGATGCCCCCCGGGCAGGCTTGCAGGGTGGTGAGATCCCCCAGCTGGAGGGTGCGCAGCAGCGCGCGTGCCTCTTTTTTCGAGACCTCGGTATAGACCGCCATCGATCAGAACCCCAGGACTTTCCAGCTTCGCTCGCCGCTGGTCGGTGCCACCTGGTAGGCGGGCATGCCACCTTTGGGCTGGACATCAATGCTTTTGGTCTGACCGCCAATGCGCACCTCGTCGATCACCGCGCTGTTGTCCTCGATATGAATCCGCTCGGTACGCTGCTCAACCGGCTGCCGGGCAGAGGGCCTGGTCGGGTCTGGCGCGCTGGTTGCCGCCGTGGCGGGCCCTGTTTGCGCCCATGTCAGGCAGCTGGCGAGCAGCGTGGCCGTCAGGGTGAAACAGCGGATTGACGCGCGGCAGGTGGGGGTGGTGATAGACATCGCTGAATTGTAGAGAAACGCCGGTTGCGGGCGTGCGCGCACAGGCAAAATGTCACCATGAACCATGTTTCCACCCCAACCCTGCTGCTGGTTGATGGCTCCAGCTATCTGTACCGTGCCTTTCACGCCATGCCAGACTTGCGCGCCGTGCCGGGCGACCCGAGCAGCCCGCCGACCGGGGCGATTCGCGGCATGATCAACATGCTGCAAAGCTTGCGCAAAGAGGTGCCCGCCCAATTTGCTGCCTGCGTGTTTGATGCCAAGGGACCCACCTTCCGTGATGCGATTTACCCGCAGTACAAGGCCAACCGCTCCCCCATGCCTGACGACCTGCGCTTGCAGATTGAGCCGATTCACGAGGTGGTGCGGCTGATGGGTTGGAAGGTGCTGGCGGTGCCGGGTGTCGAGGCCGACGACGTGATCGGTACACTGGCTGCGACAGCCGCCGCCCAGGACATGGAAGTCATCGTCAGTAGCGGCGACAAGGACCTGGCGCAATTGGTCAACGCGCGCATCACCATCATCGACACCATGAACGGCAAGCGCCGCGATGTCGCTGGGGTCACCGCCGAGTTTGGCGTGCCGCCACAGCAGATGCTGGACTACCAGACGCTGGTGGGCGACACGGTGGACAACGTGCCCGGCGTGCCCAAGGTAGGCCCCAAGACAGCGGCCAAATGGCTGGCTGAATACGGCTCACTCGATGCCATCGTGGCCAATGCGGTCAACATCAAGGGCGCGGTGGGCGAGCACCTGCGCCAGTCACTGGGCTGGCTGCCGACCGGCCGGCAACTGCTGACAATCCGCACCGATTGCGATCTGACAGGCTGGGTCAGCGGTTTACCTGCTATGGATGATATAGCTGTTGGCGCAATGGATACGAGGGCTCTGGCTGGTTTTTATGATAAATATGGGTTCAAGGGCCTGGCCCGGGCGTTGGCTGCAGTTGATGCAACGAGCGCAAACGCTGCCCTTGCTGCCGACCGCGAGCCCGATTTGTTTGACGATGCGCCCCAGCCCGTTGCGCCAGCACCAGCGTTGCCTGCCGTAACCAAAGTGGCCAATACCCAGTACGACACGCTGCTGACCTGGGAGGCGTTGGATGCGTGGCTGACCAGGCTGCAAGCTGCCGAGCTGGTCGCCATCGACACCGAAACCACCTCGCTCGATGAAATGCGCGCGCGCATCGTGGGCATCAGCTTCAGTGTGACCCCGGGCGAGGCCGCCTATGTGCCACTGGCCCACGCCTACCCGGACGCGCCGGCGCAGCTGCCGCTGGACGCGGTGCTGGCCAGGCTCAAACCCTGGCTGGAGGATGCCAGCCGGCCCAAGCTCGGCCAGCACGTCAAATACGATCGCCATGTGTTTGCCAATCACGGCATTGAGGTGCGGGGCTACGCGCACGACACCATGCTGCAAAGCTATGTGCTCGAAGTCCACAAGCCACACGGCTTGGCCAGCCTGGCCGAGCGCCATCTGGGGCGCAAAGGCATCAGTTTTGAAGACCTGTGCGGCAAAGGGGTCAGCCAGATTTGCTTTGACCAGGTGGACATTGCCAAAGCTGCCCAATATTCGTGCGAAGACTCCGACATGACGCTCGACGTACACCGCGTGCTGTGGCCCCAGTTGCAGGCTGACACCAAGCTGAGCTTCATTTATGACCTGGAAATCGCCAGCAGCGAGGCCTTGTTCCGCATCGAGCGCAACGGTGTGCTGATCGACGCACCGACTCTGGCCACGCAAAGCCACGAACTCGGCCAGCGCATCCTGCAGCTGGAAAAAGAGGCGCACGCGCTGGCCGGCCAGCCGTTCAACCTGAGCAGCCCGAAGCAGATTGGCGAAATCTTCTTTACCCAGCTTGGCCTGCCGGTGGTCAAGCGCACGCCCACCGGTTCGCCCAGCACCGACGACGAGGTGCTGCAAAAGCTGGCCGAAGACTACCCCCTGCCGGCCAAAATTCTCGAACACCGGGGTCTGGCCAAGCTCAAGGGCACCTACACCGACAAGCTGGCGCAGCTGGCCTTGCCCGCCACGGGCAGGGTGCACACGCACTACGCGCAAGCGGTGGCGGTGACCGGGCGCTTGAGCAGCAACGACCCCAACCTGCAAAACATCCCGGTGCGCACGCCCGAAGGCCGCCGCGTGCGCGAGGCGTTTGTGGCCCCTGCAGGCAGCCTGATTGCCAGCGCTGACTACAGCCAGATTGAACTGCGCATCATGGCGCACATCAGCGGCGACTCGGCCCTGCTGCTGGCGTTTCATGACGGCATGGACGTGCACCGCGTCACGGCCGCCGAAATTTTTGGCATTGAGCCGGCACACGTCAGCAGCGAGCAGCGCCGCTACGCCAAGGTGATCAACTTTGGTCTGATCTACGGCATGAGTGCCTATGGCCTGGCCAAAGCGCTGGGCATTGACAACACGGCCGCCAAAAACTACATCACCCGCTACTTTGAGCGATATCCCGGCGTGAAACACTACATGGACCACACCCGGCAAGTGGCCAAACGCCAGGGCTATGTCGAAACCGTGTTTGGCCGGCGGCTGTACCTGCCCGAGATCAATTCACCCAACGGACCCCGGCGCGCCGGGGCCGAGCGGGCTGCCATCAACGCGCCGATGCAGGGCACAGCCGCTGACCTGATCAAGCTCAGCATGGTCAAGGTGCAACAAGTCATCGACGCGCAACACCGGGCCACCAAAATGATCATGCAGGTGCATGACGAACTGGTGTTTGAAGTGCCCGTGGCCGAACTGGACTGGGTGCGCCACGAGGTGCCCCGGCTGATGGCCGGCGTGGCGCACCTCAAAGTGCCGCTGCTGGCCGAGGTGGGTATTGGGCCCAACTGGGACAAGGCGCATTGAGCGGGTGGCCGCTGTCGGCGAATGTTTTTACCGTATTGATGAGGAGATTGACCGCTTGGACAATATGTTTTTCTTGGCAATGGCAGGCAGCGTGGTCAGCGCCGCTGCGGTGTTCATCTTCATGCAGTTTCGGCGCTTTGACGAGCAGAAGCAGGCCAACGACAAGATACTCAAGGCCACGACCGAGTACGAGGCGGTCAAGACCAAACTGGCCGGCTACACCAAGTTCAACGAGTACATGACACCGGCCAAGCAGCATCTGGTTGAGCAGTCGAAAACGTTTTTCGTCAACGTGTTGCGCGAATTCACTCACATGGAACGTTTTTACCGCGACAAGCACAAGATCAAGGCCGACCTGTCGGTGATTGGCAAGTACACCGTCGAATTCAAACTGGCACTCGACATCCGCGCCGACAACCTGGAGGTCAGCGTCGATGGCATCGGCATCAGCATCAAGCTGGGCCAGCCGGTGCTGAGTGGGCCGCCAGCGGTCAAGTCGTCGTCGCACGAGGTATCGGTGTCGGGGATTCTGGCCGACGACAAGCCGTTCATTGCCGAGGTGAACCAGAAATTCAGCGAAGTCGCGCAGCGCCACGGCTTGGCCGTTGCGCGTGAAGAATCTGTTCGCGCCCTGTGCAAGGTCAAGGTGGCCGATGCCCTGCGCGACTTTCTGTCGCGCCAGCCCGGCGTGCGGCAGATACCGACGATTGTGGTGACCTATCGCTAGCGCGATTGAACCACCACGAATCAGCACATGACCACTGCGGTATTTGTCACCATGACGGCGTTGATGCCAGTGCGCGTCGCCTGACGATGCAACAAAATTCTCAAACCATGCGAATGCCTTTCGCGGTAGCAGCGTTTTGTGCGCTGTTCGGCATGTCTTTGGCGGCTGCTGAGGCAGTGCGTCCACGGGTCGGGCTGGTCCTTGGCGGTGGCGGTGCGCGCGGTGCCGCCCACATTGGCGTGCTGGAAGAGCTGGAGCGGCTGCGCATTCCGGTGGACTGTGTGGCTGGCACCAGCATGGGGGCGCTGGTGGCGGGTGCCTGGGGCGCGGGTCTGACACCGGCCGCCTTGCGCGGCGAGATGGGCAAAGCCAACTGGGACGAGCTGTTTCAGGACAACCCCGGCTTTGATGACATCAGCTACCGCAACAAGCGCTTGTCGCGGCGCTACCTGTCGGGCAGCGAAACCGGCATCACGCCAGACGGGGTGGTGGCGCCGCCCGGCGTGTTGTCGGGCCAGAAGATCAAGCTGTTTTTCAATCAGCTGGTGCATTCGGATGTGACCGAGCGCACGCTGGAGCAATTGCCATTGCCGCTGTCCATCATTGCCACCGACATTGCCAGTGGCGAGCGCATCGTGTTTCGCGATGGCAGCCTGACCCAGGCGATGCGCGCCAGCATGTCGGTGCCTGGCCTGATGGCACCGCTGGAATACCGGGGTCGCAAGCTGGTGGATGGCGGTCTGGTGGACAACCTGCCCGTGCAGGAGGTGCGCGAGCGTTGCGGCGCACAGGTGGTGATTGCGGTGAACGTGGGGACACCGCCACTCAAAGCCAGCGAAATCAACGGCCTGCTGAGCGTTTCGACGCAAATGGTGGCCATCCTGACCGAGCAGAATGTGACCAAGTCACTGGCCTTGCTGACACCCGCTGACATTTACATTCAGCCCGATCTGGCAGGCCTCTCGGCGGCCGACTTTGATCGCAGCAGCGAGGCCGCCGACCGCGGCCGTGCAGCGGCACACCAAAAAGTGGCGCAACTGCAAGGCCTGTCGGTCGATTTGGCCACCTATGCGGCGTGGCGCAAGCACTGGCAACCCCCCGCCGCGCAGCCGTCCAGGGTTGACGTGATTGAGATCGCTGGCCTGCACAGCGTCAATCCGGTTGCCGTGTCACGCCATATCGAGCAACAACCCGGTGCACCGCTGGATGTGGCCACGCTCAACCGCGACCTGCTGCGCGCCTACGGCGACGGCTATTTTGAGCGGGTGGACTACAGCATGACACGTGACGGTGCGCGCAACGTGCTGCGCATCATGCCGGTAGAAAAATCCTGGGGCCCGGATTACCTGCGCCTCGGGCTCAACCTGAACTCTTCGCTCAACGGGCCCGCTTCATTCAGCCTGCGTGCGGCCTACCAGAAGACCTGGCTGAACGCATTGGGCGGCGAACTGCTGTACACGGCCGAACTGGGCAGCAATACCGGGTTTGGCGTGGACTATTACCAGCCACTTGACCCCGCGCAGCGTTTTTTTGTGGATGCCGGTGCCACATTTCGGCGTGAAACGATGGCGCTGTTTGTCAATGACCTGCGCATCTCGGATTACCGCAACAGTGTGGCGCGCGCTGACGTGTCGCTTGGGGTCAAGCTCGGTATGGCCGGGCAGGCGCGCCTGGGCTGGCGCGAAGCACGCCATCGGCTGAGCATAGAAACCGGACTTCCCTTGCTGCCGGTGGACCTGCTGAGTTCCAGTGGCCCGTTTGTGTCGCTTGAAATCGACCGGCGCAACCAGCTGCATGTGGCCACCAGCGGCTGGTCGGCCAGGGCTTCCTGGTTTGAGTCGTCCAGCGGCAATTACAACAAGCTGTCGCTCGATGCCGATGCTGCCATGCAACTGCAAGACTGGGTGCTGGGGGTGCGCGGCAGCTATACCGGCGCTACCTCCGGGCGACTGCCACCACAAGAGATGGGGCGGCTTGGCGGGTTTTTGAACCTGTCGGGCTTTTCCAATGACCAGCTGATGGGCAACCGGGTCAGCTACGGCCACATTCGCGCCGAGCGCATTCTGGGGCGCATGCCTTTGGGGGTGCGCGGCGACCTGCGCGTCGGGGTGGCGCTGGAAGCCGGCCAGGTGGGTGCGCCGGTGTCCGAGCCCAACCGCACCGGCATGCTCGACTCGGTGTTGGTCTATGCCCGGGCAGAAACACCCTTTGGCCCGGCCTATGTTGGCCTGGGGCGCGCCGGTGGCGGCTCGGTGAATGCCTACGTGTTCATCGGCACACCCTGAGTGATCGAACCAATCCACTTTACCGGCCTTGACAACGCACGGCAGGATGACTGGGTCATGCGCGTGCGGTTTTGGGGCGAAATCACGCGCGGGTTAG
>JFJP01040792.1_pt1 | contig 10659 bp, 9 predicted proteins | sample 431651 | NCBI WGS metagenome assembly JFJP01 (sample SAMN02602958, study PRJNA72255) | Microbial mat metagenome, whole genome shotgun sequencing project. | biome: fresh water; feature: sink hole; material: water; isolation source: purple microbial (photo- and chemosynthetic) mats found in...
GCATCGAAATAAAACCACAACCGCGAAAAGGAGAACTTACCTATCGCTGGAACTGGGATGCCCCTTTTATCTTAAGCCCACATTCAAAAACGCGGCTTTACATTGCTGCTAACAAGCTTTTCAAAAGTGATGACCGCGGCAATAACTGGGAAGTAATGAGTGAAGACCTCACAAGGAACGAAGACCGCAACCAGTTTAAAGTGATGGGAAAATACTGGCCATCTGATGCTGTTGCAAAAGATGTTTCAACATCACAGTGGGGAACAATTGTTTCGTTGGCTGAATCGCCAGTAAAAGAAGGGTTAATTTATGTTGGTACAGATGACGGATTAATTCAGGTGAGCGGGGATGATGGTAAAAACTGGAAAAAAAACGCAAACTTCCCGGGTGTTCCTGAATTTACCTATGTAAGCGACATTTGCCCTTCCAGGTTTGATGAAAACGTGGTTTTTGCTTCATTTAATAATATCCAAAGCGACGATTTCAAGCCTTATCTTTTGAAAAGTTCTGATCAAGGAAATTCCTGGACATCAATAGTTGGAAATCTTCCTGAAAAAGAAACGATTCATACCATCATTCAGGATCCTGTAAATGCTGATCTGCTTTTTGTTGGAACAGAGTTTAGTGTATTTTTCACTCTCGATGGTGGTAAAATCTGGATCGAATTAAGTTCCGGAATGCCCGATATTTCTGTTAGAGACCTGGTGATTCAGGAACGTGAAAATGACCTTGTTGCAGCAACTTTTGGCCGTGGTTTTTACATTATTGACGACTATTCGGCACTTCGCACGCTCAACGCTACAACACTCGACACCGCAAAAGCCCTTATTTTCCCGGTTCAGGATGCATTAATGTATGTTCAGGACGGCGGGCGTTATGGCCAGGGGTCAACAGTTTATGCCGCACCAAATCCTGAATTTGGCGCAGTGTTTACCTATTATTTAAAAGAAGTCCCCCAAACTAAAAAGCAGGAAAGGCTGAAAAAGGAAAAAGAGCTTTTTAAAAATGGCGATCCTATCCCTCAACCTACACGTGAACAACTTCTTGCCGAAGAAAGCGAAATTGATCCTATCTTAATTTTCACCATATCCGATCAAAACAATAAAATTGTACGGAAACTTTATAAAAACCCTTCCGAAGGAATTAATCGTACAACCTGGAATTTACGCTATCAGGGCAAAAATCCCGTAAGGCTTGACAAAAATGAATTTAATCCAGGAAACTCAGGTAACGATGGAATGTACGCCTTACCAGGAAGTTATAACATAACGCTGGAACTCGACCACAATGGTTCGATAACTCCACTATCCGGACCAATTGCATTTGTTGCAAAACCGCTCGAAAACTCAACCCTTCCTGCTGCTGATCGTCAGGCTCTTGTCAACTACCAGAACAAGGTTTCCGAATTAGCCAGAACAATGTGGGGTACCGAGAGTTTCCTTGAAGAATTGACAAAAACAACAGATCATATCAGGCAGGCACTGCACAACACGCCTGGTGCACCCCGGGAATTGGCTCAAAAAGCACGAAAAATCAGTGAAGAACTCAACGAAATCGAATTCATATTTAATGGAACTCCTGCAAAAGCAAGTTCAGAAGAGGTGCCACCAGAACAAGTTCCATTAAATCAACGCATGAATACAATTGCCTACTCACATTGGGGTTCAACTTCGGCACCAACCCAAACACAATTGAAAGATTACGACATTTTAATGGAAGAATTCCCACCAGTGCTCGATAAAATTAAGTTACTCAACACCCAAATTAAGGAAATCGAAACCGAAATGGAGAATTATAACGCACCCTGGACACCAGGAAGAATTCCTGAACTGAAGAAAAATTAGGACATTAATTTCTTATTGTACACTGTCAAAGGGCTTTTTCGTGTTGAAAAAGCCCTTTATTATCAACTAACAGACACAAAAACAATTTTAAAATAAAAGAAACTTATTAAATGATTTGGCGAACAAAAAGATTATTTTACCTTTGCAGCCCAAAATTGAAATATAATTATTTATCCATCAATAGTAAAAGATTTAAAATAAGGAGTTAACCAATGATCATTGTTCCCGTAAAAGAAGGCGAAAGCATCGACAGAGCATTAAAAAAATACAAAAGAAAATTCGAAAAAACCGGTGTTGTAAAAGAACTAAGGGAAAGACAAAAATACACCAAGCCATCAGTTACAAAGCGTGAAGCCAGACTAAAGGCGATCTACATTCAACATTTAAGAGACGAAGAAGAAATCTGATACTCAATTTCTTACTAATTTTCTATAATTTAAATAGGTGATTTGTTGTTTCGTGATAAAAAAAAGTTTTATCTTTGAAACATTAGATCACTTATTTTTTTTATTGTGACGGATCGTTTCATCAACCACATCAAGTACGCGCGAAGATTATCTGCCAATACAATTAAGGCATACCAAAACGACTTAACTCAGTTTTGTGACTATTTAGTTAAAAGCTATGATATTACTGACGTTGCACAAGCCAATCATCAAAATATCAGATCGTGGCTGGTTTTCCTGATTGATCATTCGATCTCACCAAAAAGCATAAACCGAAAAATTACTACACTGAAGTCGTTTTACAAATACCTGATCAGGGAAAACGTTATTCAGGAAAACCCAATGTTGAAAATAATTTCCCCAAAATCACCAAAGTTATTACCTTCGTTTATTAAAGAATCCGATATGGATCAATTAAATTTAAACGTTGACTTTGGGGCAGATTTTTCCGGAATTCGCGATAAACTTATTCTCGATACTTTCTATTCAACGGGAATCAGGTTATCAGAATTAATCAATTTAAAAGCTTCAGATGTTGATTTATCAAACCAGACCATAAAAGTACTTGGTAAAAGGTCGAAAGAAAGGATAGTTCCAATTACTCAATCACTGTCAATTTCGATTTCTCAATACCTCCCATTACGACAGCTAATCATGACTGAGAACAATCTGGAGAATAATGAGTACTTTTTTATTACTAAAACCGGCAAACAAACATATCCAAAACTTGTTTATCGAATTGTAACTAAATATTTAGCCTATGTATCAAAAAACCCAAAGAAAAATCCCCATACGTTGAGGCACAGTTTCGCAACCAGTATGCTAAATCATGGTGCCGATCTCAACGCTGTTAAAGAAATTCTGGGGCACTCAAATTTAGCAGCAACACAAATTTACACGCACAACACAATCGAAAAGTTAAAAAAAATCTACAAACAAGCTCATCCAAGAGCCTAAAATCAGGAGGACACATTATGCAGATCGAGATTCGTTCAATTCATTTTAAAGCAGACAAAAAATTAGAAGATTTTATCAAGGAAAAACTTGACAAACTTACCCAGTTCTATGATGGAGTTATAGGCACTGAAGTTTCCCTCAAACTTTCCAATACCGAAACCTCTGATAACAAAATCACCGAAATCCGGATGAATGTTAGAGGAAATGACCTGTATGCAAAAAAGCAAAGTAAAACATTTGAAGAATCTACAGATGAAGCTGTTGAGGCTCTCCGGCGTCAACTTATCAAGTACAAGGAAAAAGTACGAAAAATCTAAATTTACTTAATTTTAAAAAAAAGTTTTGTTAAATTAAATAACTATTCTACTTTTGCAGTCCTTTTCAAAAAAAAAGGACTGCTTTTTTTAGAAAGCCATAAACAAGTTCATTAATTTATTGATTTTAGGCCGATGTAGCTCAGTTGGTAGAGCAGCTGATTTGTAATCAGCCGGTCGGCGGTTCGAGTCCGTCCATCGGCTCTAAACGTCTAAAAAAATATTCATTATTCTGGGGGGATACCAGAGCGGTCAAATGGGGCAGACTGTAAATCTGTTGGCGCAGCCTTCGGAGGTTCGAATCCTCCTCCCCCCACAATTTTTTTTAGAACGTTTGTGAGCAGGATTTATATTAATAAATCCATTGTGTGATTTTACAAAAAGCGGAAGTAGCTCATTTGGTAGAGCGATAGCCTTCCAAGCTATAGGTGGCGGGTTCGAGCCCCGTCTTCCGCTCATTCTAAAATGCCGATGTAGCTCAGGGGTAGAGCACTTCCTTGGTAAGGAAGGGGTCAAGAGTTCAAATCTCTTCATTGGCTCAAAAAAAATAAATAATAACCTTTATCGTAAACACCTATTCAAATAAAAATTAACAATGGCAAAAGAAAAATTTAATCGTTCCAAACCACACGTAAATATTGGAACAATTGGACACGTTGATCACGGTAAAACAACTTTAACCGCTGCTATCACACTTAATTTGCAGGACAAAGGTCTTGCAGAATTCAAATCATTCGACTCTATCGATAATGCCCCTGAGGAAAAAGAAAGAGGTATTACGATTAACACCGCACATATCGAATATTCAACTGAAAACAGGCACTATGCTCACGTTGACTGTCCTGGTCACGCCGACTATGTTAAGAACATGGTAACTGGTGCAGCCCAAATGGACGGAGCTATTATAGTTGTTGCTGCAACTGACGGACCAATGCCTCAGACCCGCGAGCACATCCTGCTTGCACGTCAGGTTGGTGTTCCTAAACTTGTTGTTTTCATGAACAAGGTTGACCTTGTTGACGACGAAGAGCTTTTGGAACTTGTTGAAATGGAAATTCGTGACCTTCTTACTTTCTATAAGTTTGACGGTGAAAATACTCCTGTTATCCAGGGTTCAGCACTTGGTGCTTTAAACAAAGAACCAAAGTGGGTTGAAAAAGTTATGGATCTTATGGATGCATGTGACTCATGGATTCCATTGCCAGAACGCGACGAAGAAAAACCATTCCTGATGCCTGTTGAAGATGTATTCTCAATCACTGGCCGTGGAACAGTTGCTACCGGAAGAATTGAAACCGGAATTATTCACACTGGTGACCCAGTGGATATTATTGGTATGGGCGCTGAAAAATTAAAATCAGTTGTTACTGGTGTTGAAATGTTCCGCAAAATACTTGATGAAGGCCGCGCTGGTGATAACGCTGGTTTACTCCTCAGAGGTGTAGATAAAGAAGCTATCAGCAGAGGTATGGTAATTGCAAAACCAGGCTCAGTAACTCCTCATAAAAACTTCAAAGCTGAAGTTTATATTTTGAAAAAAGAAGAAGGTGGACGTCACACTCCATTTCACAACAAATATCGCCCTCAGTTTTACTTCAGAACAACTGACGTAACCGGTGAAATCTTCCTTCCGGAAGGAATTGAAATGGTAATGCCAGGCGATAACTTAACAATTGAAGTACATTTGCTTGCAGCAATTGCAATGAACAAGAACCTGCGTTTTGCTATCCGCGAAGGTGGACGTACAGTAGGCGCTGGTCAGGTAACTGAAATTCTTGACTAAATTTAATAGGTGTTTGGTTATAGATATGAAGGCGTCCCGGAGTTTGATACTTTCGGGACTCCTTTATTGTTTTACATAAAAATACGGGTGTAGCTCAACTGGTAGAGTAGCGGTCTCCAAAACCGTTGGTTGTGGGTTCGATTCCTACCACCCGTGCAAAATATTAGACAATTACCAATGGCAAAATTTAAAATAATCGAGTACGCCAAGGAAAGTTATGACGAGCTGTTACATAAAGTTTCCTGGCCATCATGGACAGATCTGCAAAGTAGTGCAATCGTGGTATCCATTGCTTCCCTGATAATCGCTTTAGTCGTTTATCTGATGGATATTTCGTTCAGTAGCCTGCTTAAAGGATTTTACTCTTGGTTCTAAATCATGTCTGATATTTGATTTGGATCATAACAATTCAACCAATTAAGGAACCAAAGCGGTATGAGCGAACAGGTAAAGAAGTGGTATGTAGTTAGGGCGATCTCCGGGAAGGAAAAGAAGGTAAAGGAATACATCGAAAGCGAGATTAAACGTCTTAATTTACAAGATTACATTTCACAGGTTCTTATTCCGACAGAGAAAGTTTACCAGGTAAGGAAAGGAAAAAAAATCAGCAAGGAAAGAAACTACTTTCCGGGCTATGTCCTTATCGAAGCTACTTTGGTGGGAGAAATCCCTCATATCGTGAAAAATGTTCCCGATGTGCTCGGCTTCCTGGGCACTAAAGGCGAACCCGATCCATTGCGACAGTCAGAAGTGAAGCGGATTTTAGGAAAAGTTGATGAACTGGCAGAGCAAGGCGAAGAGGTTAATGTTCCATTTATAGTAGGAGAAACCGTTACAGTTACTGATGGTCCTTTTAACAGTTTTAGCGGAGTAATCGAAGAGATTAACGAAGAGAAGAAAAAACTGAAGGTCATGGTAAAGATTTTTGGACGGAAAACCCCGCTGGAATTGGGATTTATGCAGGTTGAAAAGGAGTGATTAATTATTACCGTTCTGGATTTTTTTTCCAGAATTAAATCTTAAGTAAAACTTAAAATGGCAAAAGAAGTTAGCGGATTAATCAAACTGCAAATTAAAGGGGCAGCCGCAAATCCATCTCCACCCGTTGGGCCTGCATTAGGTTCGAAGGGTGTGAATATTATGGAGTTTTGCAAGCAGTTTAATGGTCGTACTCAGGAATTGGCTGGAAAAATCCTTCCTGTGATCATTACTGTTTACAAAGACAAATCCTTTGATTTCGTTATAAAAGCACCGCCAGTTGCTATTCAGCTGTTAGAAGCAACCAAGCAAAAGAAAGGGTCTGCCGAGCCAAACCGTAAAAAGATAGCTGTCGTTACCGAAGAACAGGTAAAGGAAATAGCTGAAAACAAGATGAAAGACTTGAATTGTTTTACCATCGAAAGTGCGATGAGCATGGTAGCCGGTACTGCAAGAAGTATGGGGATTACGGTTAAGGGAGACACAAAAATTGCTATTAATTAACAGCAGTTCGACTAGCATTAATAATCTAAAAACAGGATTCGCAAAATGGGAACACTGACTAGAAAACGAAAAGAAGCTTTAGCTAAATTCGATAAAAATGCTACCTATGCTCTGGCCGATGCGATACAAGTTGTAAAAAACATAACGCATACAAAATTTGATGCTTCTGTTGATCTGGATGTTCGCCTTGGGGTTGACCCAAGAAAAGCCAACCAGATGGTGAGGGGTTCAGTAACCCTTCCGCATGGAAGTGGAAAAACAGTAAGAGTATTGGTGCTTTGTACACCTGACAAGGAAGAAGAAGCAAAAGCTGGAGGAGCCGATTTCGTTGGTTTGGATGATTATATCAACCAGATCAAAGGAGGATGGACAGATTTCGATGTTGTAATTACAACCCCAAGCGTTATGCCTAAAGTTGGTCCACTTGGTAGAATTTTAGGTCCCAGAGGCCTTATGCCAAACCCAAAAACAGGCACCGTAACGATGGAAATCGAAAAAGCCGTAAAAGAGGTAAAAGCTGGTAAAATCGACTTTAAAGTTGATAAAACAGGTATTATCCATGCATCAGTTGCTAAAGTTTCGTTTGATAACCGAATGGTCCTTGACAATGCCAAGGAATTAATTCAAACCATTATCAAATTAAAACCTTCATCAGCAAAGGGTACATACGTTAAAAGTATCTTTATGTCGAGCACAATGAGTTTCGGCGTTCAGATCGATCCTAAATCAGTAAGTTTATAACATCAGGTTAAAAGGAGAGCACACAATGACCAGAGCAGAAAAGACTAAAATTATCGAGTCACTTTCGCAGCAACTCAACGCGGCTTCAAATTTCTACCTGACAGACATAGCTGATCTTACGGTAGAAAGAACAAGCGAGTTGCGCAGACTTTGCTTCAGAAAAGAAGTACAACTTAAAGTTGTTAAGAATACATTGCTTCACAAAGCAATGGAAAGATCAAATAAGGACCTTAAAGGGCTTTACGAAACCCTCAATGGTTCAACTTCAATAATGTTTACCGAAACCGGAAACGTTCCTGCAAAACTTATTCAGGAATATCGGAAAAAATTCAAGAGTGAAAAACCAATCCTTAAAGGAGCATACGTAGCAGAATCTACTTATGTTGGCGAAGATCAACTTGAAGTTTTGGCAACCATTAAAACAAAGAACGAAGTTATTGGCGAAATCATCGGCATCCTTCAATCACCAGCAAAAAATGTTATTGGTGCATTGCAGTCCGGCGGTCAGAAACTTTCTGGTATTCTCAAAACTTTATCAGAAAAAGAAGCATAAACTTCACAACAAATCAAACAAATTAATTTTTTTTAGAATTTTAACTTTATAAAACATATCATAAGATGGCAGATTTAAAAGCTTTTGCAGAACAGTTAGTTAGTCTGACAGTAAAAGAAGTTAACGAACTTGCTAAGATTTTGAAAGACGATTACGGTATCGAACCAGCAGCAGCAGCAGCAGTAGTTGCAGGCCCTGCAGTAGCAGCCGAAGTAGTTGAAGAAGAACAGACAGCATTTGACGTTATCATTAAAGCAGCAGGCCAGTCGAAATTGGCAGTTGTAAAACTCGTTAAAGAATTAACCAGCCTTGGCCTCAAAGAAGCTAAAGAATTAGTTGATTCCGCACCTAAAGCTATTAAAGAAGGTGTATCAAGAGACGAAGCTGAAGCACTGAAAAAACAACTTGAAGAAGTTGGTGCCGAGGTTGAGGTGAAATAGCTATCACAGGCTCTAATCTTAAGAAATATAGACTGCTATCGGCCATGCCGGATAGAGTCTATATTTCTTGTATTATAGACTTTTGTATTCTTGATTTCATAATTATTTCACAATCAAAATCATACAACATTGGCCAAGGAAATAAATGAAAGAATAAGTTTTTCGAAAACGAAAATTAAATCAACTTATCCTGACTTTCTAGACATTCAGATTAAATCGTTTAAGGATTTTTTCCAATTGGAAACTAACCCCGAAAATCGCCAAAACGAAGGACTTTACAAAGTTTTTAGCGAAAACTTTCCAATTACGGATGCACGAAATAATTTCGTTCTCGAATTTTTGGATTATTTTATTGACCCTCCCAGGTACTCCATCGAAGAGTGCATCGAGCGAGGGCTTTCTTATAGTGTTCCGCTTAAAGCTAAATTAAAGCTTTATTGCACCGACCCGGAACACGAAGACTTCGAAACCATCATTCAAGACGTGTATCTTGGCCAGATTCCTTACATGACACCCAAAGGAACCTTCGTAATTAACGGAGCCGAGCGCGTTGTGGTTTCACAACTCCACCGTTCACCAGGTGTTTTCTTCGGGACAAGTTTTCATGCCAACGGTCAACAACTGTTCTCGGCAAGAATTATCCCGTTTAAAGGATCCTGGATGGAGTTTACCACAGATATCAACAGCGTGATGTATGCGTACATTGACCGGAAAAAGAAATTACCGGTTACTACCTTGCTTCGTGCTATTGGTTTTGAAAGTGATAAAGATATTCTTGAGATATTCAATTTAGCTCAGGAAATTAAGGCTACAAAAGCCAATCTTAAAAAACTATTGGGCAGAAGGCTTGCTGCACGTGTTGTTCGCTCATGGATTGAGGATTTTGTTGATGAAGATACCGGTGAAGTTGTTTCGATCGAACGTACCGAAGTAATCATTGACCGCGAAACCATCCTTGAAGCCGACCATATCGAACAGATTTCTGATTCAGGCGTGGATACCATCCTGGTTCACAAAGACGAGACCGATGGAATTGACTATTCCATAATTTTCAACACGCTTCAAAAAGATACGACCAACACCGAAAAAGAAGCCGTCGAATTTATTTACCGCCAGTTAAGAAATGCCGAACCTCCTGATGAAGAAACCGCAAGAGGTATTATCGAAAAGCTTTTCTTTTCCGACAAACGTTACGACCTTGGCGATGTAGGACGTTACAGGATCAATAAAAAACTTGATCTTAACGTACCCATCGAAACCAAAGTTCTCACCAAAGAAGATATTATTTCGATTATCAAATATCTGATCGAAATGGTAAATTCAAAGCGTGAAATTGATGATATTGACCACTTGAGTAATCGCCGCGTACGTACAGTCGGCGAACAATTATATGCTCAGTTTGGGGTTGGTTTGGCCCGTATGTCGCGCACAATCCGCGAAAGGATGAATGTTCGTGATAACGAGGTTTTCACACCAACCGATCTGATCAATGCAAAAACATTATCCTCGGTAATTAATTCATTTTTTGGAACAAACCAATTGTCCCAATTCATGGATCAAACCAACCCACTTTCGGAACTTACCCACAAACGCAGGGTTTCCGCATTGGGACCAGGAGGTTTATCCCGTGAGCGTGCCGGTTTTGAGGTGCGCGACGTGCATTACACCCACTACGGAAGGTTATGTACCATCGAAACTCCCGAGGGACCAAATATTGGTTTGATTTCGTCGCTTTGTGTTTTTGCTACCATTAATAAACTCGGATTTATCGAAACTCCCTACAAACGTGTACTTGAAGGAAGAGTTATGCTCGATGAAGACCCGATTTATCTGAGTGCTGAAGAAGAAGAAAATAAAATCATTGCACAGGCAAATTCTTTGCTTAATGCCGATGGTACATTTACGAATGATAAAGTTAAGGTAAGGTTTCAGGCAGATTATCCAATCGAAGAAAAAACACGTGTTGACTTCATTGATATGGCGCCAAACCAGATCGCATCCATTGCTGCATCATTAATTCCTTTCCTGGAACATGATGATGCTAACCGTGCTTTGATGGGATCGAACATGATGCGTCAGGCAGTACCGCTCCTTAATCC
>JFJP01040794.1_pt1 | contig 10659 bp, 18 predicted proteins | sample 431651 | NCBI WGS metagenome assembly JFJP01 (sample SAMN02602958, study PRJNA72255) | Microbial mat metagenome, whole genome shotgun sequencing project. | biome: fresh water; feature: sink hole; material: water; isolation source: purple microbial (photo- and chemosynthetic) mats found in...
TGCTGCGCGGTTTTTTGGATAAACTGGTGGGGGGTGTTGGGTTACGACGGGGACGAAGAAGCAACAGCGAATTAATGGCCGGCGATTCCCTCGATTTCTGGAGGGTACTGCATGCCAACAAAGAAGAAAAAAGGCTGCTTCTGTATGCCGAAATGAAATTGCCCGGCGAAGCCTGGCTCGAATTCAGCATCAAGGATAATACCCTTTACCAAACAGCTACTTTCCGTCCGTTGGGATTGTGGGGCCGTATCTATTGGTATGCGGTACTCCCGTTTCATGGATTTATCTTTAGGGGAATGATTAAAAAAATTGCAACAAATAACTAAAAACGTTAAAATGGCCTTTTACCAGCTCATTAAAAAGCAACACCTAACAACGACTCTGGATGTGATTTGGGAATTCATTTCCACGCCTCAAAAATTAAAAGAGATTACCCCGGCTTATATGGGTTTCGACATCGTCACCAAAAATCTTCCCAACAAAATTTACAAGGGGATGATTATTCATTACCACGTAAAACCGTTACTGGGAATAAAAATGAGCTGGGTTACCGAAATAACGCAAATGGAAGAACTCCGGTATTTTGTGGATGAGCAACGAATCGGTCCTTATAGTATATGGCATCATCAGCATTTATTAGAACCAACTGAAACCGGTGTTTTAATGACCGATATTGTTTCCTATAAACCTCCATTTGGTTTCTTGGGGGTCCTTGCCAATTCCTTATTCATCAGAAAACAATTGGAATTCATTTTCAATTACCGGCAGGAGGTGTTGAATAGGAAGTTTCCGGAAGTTAATGTAACTATCCAGCCATAGATTTAATTAATAATTAATTTAAAAGCCACAGATTCACTGATTAAATTAAAAATTAATTGTAGAACTTCAGATGAAAAATATTTTTTCATAAAATTGGTGCATCCTTACAAAAAACTCTATTTAAAAATCTGTGAATCTGTGGCCAATTGGGTTGAATAGTACAAAAAAATTAATCACCAAAACCAATTCGAAAAGCATAATAGGTCAATAAAGGGCTTTAGTGCAAATCAATTTTACCTAAAATACTTCTTCCTGAAATAAAACGCTACGCCAACCAATCCTATCATAACCGGAACCTCAACCAACGGTCCAATTACGGCGGCAAAGGCTTCGCCGGAGTTCATGCCAAAGATGGCAATGGCCACGGCAATAGCCAACTCAAAATTGTTGCTGGCAGCGGTGAACGAAAGCGTTACGGTTTGCCCATAGGTGGCTCCTACCCTTTTGCTCATAAAGAACGAAAGCACAAACATGATGATGAAATAGATGAGCAGCGGAATGGCTATCAGTACCACATCGAGTGGTATTTTAACAATGTATTCGCCTTTCAGTGAGAACATAACCACAATGGTAAACAATAATGCTATCAGGGTTATGGGACTAATTTTTGGAATAAACCTACTATGAAACCATTCCTTGCTTTTAACCCGGATTAAGATAAAACGTGTCAGGAAACCAGCTATAAAAGGAATGCCTAGATAAATGAATACACTTTTGGCTATCTGACCCATGGTAATGTTTTCTACAGCATGATGGGTGGGAATTCCAAACCATCCGGGCAATACTGCAATAAAAAAGTAAGCATACACCGAAAAGAAAAGCACCTGGAAAATGGAGTTGAAGGCCACCAATCCGGCAGCATATTCGGTGTCGCCTTCGGCCAAATCGTTCCACACAATTACCATGGCAATGCATCGGGCCAACCCAATCATAATGATGCCATACATATACGGCAGGTTGGCATTGTTTTCGCCCGGAAAGAGCTTGAAAAACACGATGGCCAAAGCAAACATCAAAACGGGCCCAATAATCCAGTTTTGAATTAAAGATAGCGTCAAAACTTTATAATTGCGGAACACATCTCCCAGCTCTTCGTACTTGACTTTCGCCAACGGCGGGTACATCATTAATATAAGGCCAATGGCAATGGGAATGTTGGTGGTACTTTCGGGAGTCGACTTTAACGATTCCCAGAATTGTGCTATGGCAGGAAAAAAATATCCAGAAAGCACTCCAACAGCCATGGCTGCAAATATCCAAACCGTAAGATAACGGTCCAGAAATTTCAATCTTTTTTTCGATGGTGACATATTGTTATTTTTTAAAGATGAAGTAAACGGCTAACACCAGAAATACAAATCCAATAATATGATTCAAACGGAAGGTTTCGGTTTTAAAGAAAACCAGGGTGAAGACAGTAAATACCACCAAAGTAATGACCTCTTGCAATACTTTGAGCTCCACCAGCGAAAAGGGACCACCGTTTCCCTGGAAGCCAATTCGGTTGGCAGGAACCTGAAAAAAGTATTCAAACAGGGCAATTCCCCAACTGATTAATACAATTCCTGTGAGGGTTAATGTTTCGAACCATTTGAATTCACGGAATTTCAGATGCCCGTACCAGGCAAACGTCATAAACAGGTTCGACATCACCAAAAGGCCAATGGTGTAAAATACTTTCATGCTACAACTGAGGTTTAATTTTTTCGGTGTAAAGATTAAAAAAAGCTACTTTAATCTCATCACGTACCCGATAAAATTCGCTCATTACAAATTCGGGGGTTCCAACGGCATGACTTGGATCGTCGAACCCAATGTGTAACCGGGTTTTTACTTTGCCTAAAAAAGCCGGGCAGTTTTCGTTGGCCCCACCACAAACGGTAATTACATAATCCCATTCCTGGTCCAAATACTTGGCCACCGAATCGGAAGTGTGAAGACTAATGTCGATGCCGATTTCTTTCATTACCTGAACGGCTGTGGGGTTCAACTTTCCGGAAGCTTCGGTACCTGCCGATTCTACCTGAATCCATTTATCGAACGATTGGAGGAAACCATGCGCCATTTGGCTTCGGCAGGAGTTTCCGGTACACAAGATAAGTACTTTCATATTTTATAGATTTTATTGTTACTGGTTGCTGGTTACTTGATTCTAGATATTGATAATCTTTATTTTAACTGACATACACACGATCCTGACAAGCGGTATTTGATGTCCACTTTAATTGGCAACCCATCGTGCTCCCATTCCACCATGCCGCCCGCTAAATTGGCGATATTCCGATACCCTGCCTTTTGGAGCATCAACATGGCCTCATGGCTGTGAATGCCCACAGAATCGGCCACAATCATTGGCATTTTTTTTGATAGCTCCGGTATTTTCTGCTCCAATTCAGTCAGGGGAACAGCAATCACTTTTGGAACATCAAACCCTTTAAAACCAACAAAATAAGGCAATCTCGCATCGAGCAAAACAGCTCCCTTCTGACAATGCAGATAGGCTTCTTTTGGAGTCAGATTTAAAAATCCGGATGCCCAAAACCCCGATGTTCCAAAATAAGACTTATGAGCATTCATTGGATTGTACAATTAACAGGTTCTGAAAAAACTGACGGTTCATTTGGTCCATTTTCTCAATTTCACAAGTGTTCAAGCAATAATTGGTTTTGCTGCCCGAAATTGTTCCTTTTATTAACCCTGCCTTTTTTAATTCCATAAGATGCTGATTTACGGTCGTCCGGCTCAAAGGCAATTTATCAGATATATCACCGGAAATACAGGTTTTTGTTTCAGCCAGATACATTAATATGGCTAACCGGGCAGGATGAGCAAGTGCTTTAAAAAGTATTGCTTGCTTTTGTTGTTCCCCTGTGAAAAGTTCAGATTTTGCGATTACCATATCTCCTGCTTTTTATGACGTAAAAATACGACTAATAATTTTATAACGTAAGGATACGTCAAGAATCCATATTAAGAAATTGTTAAATCTTCCATTTATTTAATGGGCAGATTCATCTCAATTAGCAATTCCTCTGTTGAATAAAACCCAGTGTGCCTGAAAAATTCTTTAGCCTCCTTATCAAGCAATACTTGTGTGGGGATAGCGGCTACACCAAAATATTTCATTAGGGTTTGACTTTCGGGTTTTAAAATGTTCAGAAAAACTACATTTACCTTTTCGGGATATTGCTTTTTTACCTCCTCCATCACCTTTTCCATCTGGCGGCAGGCGGAACAACCAGTAGCTCCAAACTCGAGAAAGGTAATCTGATAATTGGATGGATGTTTGGAATAATTAAACACAGAATCAACATAAGCTGAGGCATTACTAATAACCTCAGTATTTGCCTGCGACTGAATCACTTTGGAAGATAATTGGTTCAGCTTATCTTTAAAAGTAAAAAGCAGGATTAAAAACAATACGGTTGCCACTACCCCAAAAATTGGGAGTAATTCTTTTATTTTAACAAATACCTTGTTCATTTATTTCTTTTCAGAATGTCCTCAGGGCTTAATTTTATTGTAAATCCCATTCAAAAATTGGTCGTAATAGCCTTTAATGGTTTCTTCCACTTCGGCCATGGGTTTTACCGGAATCAAGTCAACTACTTCAGGGTAAGTTAAACCGGAATGGAAAAGGGTTTCAGTGGTTCCCCAAAGCATTTCGGTAATTACCGATTGGGCTTCCTTTTCATCCATACCGTAACTTACGGCCAATTCTTTTAGTTTTTGAATCTGAAAATTGAAATAGGTTGGACCCATAGCGCTAATAACGGCATATGCCTCAATTTTCGACTCTGCCACCACCGGTGTTGAGCCTAAGGAACGCACCAACTCCAATATTTTATTTTTTGCATCTACTTGCATTTCATGCGAAAAGGCGATGGGATTTACTCCTTTATTTACAACCGCAGCTGCACTTGGGTTCATTCGGGCTAGGTTTGCAAATCCACCCAAGGCGGCAGCCATTTTTTCGATGGTGAGTTTGGGAGCCAACGAAACCAAAATAGTTTCTTTACTTACCATTTCTTTTATTTTACCTATTGTTTCCATCACTACCGGCGGATGCAGGGCAATAAAAACCAGTTCGTTTTGCACCACTTCCTGTATATTATCGGTTGTTACCGTAATGTTCGGAAAATGCAATTTCAATGCGTTCAGCACTTCGGGATTGGTATCGCTTACCACCACTTTTTCGAAGGCGATACCATTGTTTTGGAATGCCTGGAGGATAATTTTTGTAATTCGTCCCCCACCAATAAAACCTAATGAATTTGTTTTCATGATAGTTTACTATTAAGTTAAAAAATCAGTTAGTCCACAGCATAGTTTGCTACTCTCTTCCCATTAAAAAAAATAGTTAAACAAATAACCAACAATCATTATTCCGGTGCCCACAATACCAATAAAGGTTAGGATCAATGGTAGTTTTAATACTTTACGCAGGATAATCATTTCGGGTAAGGAAAGTGCAATTACTGACATCATAAAGGCCAGCGCAGTTCCCAGTGAAGCTCCTTTTTCAATGAGTACTGAAACAATGGGCACAATTCCGGCAGCATTGGAATACAACGGAATACCTATAACAATGGAAAGTGGAATAGAATACCAAGCTGATTTGCCCATTAATGATGCCATAAAATCTTCGGGCACATAACCATGAGCGCCTGCACCTACAAGAATTCCCAATGCTACATAAATCCATACTTTGCCAACAATTTCTTTTACGGCTTCATAACCAAGATTGATGCGGTTTGCAAAGCTGAGTTTTTCTTCCTGCACTCCACTTTCCCCTAAATGGGTTTTATAAACCCAGGGTTCCACCCATTTTTCCAGTTTTAATAGTCCGATTACCCAACCCGCCAGAATGGCTATGGCTAATCCGGTTCCAACATAAATAGCGGCAACTTGCCAGCCAAACATTCCATATAAAAGAATGATGGCAACTTCGTTTATCATGGGAGCTGCAATAAGAAACGAAAAGGTGACTCCAAGTGGAACTCCCGATTCTACAAATCCTAAAAACAACGGTATGGCCGAACAGGAACAGAATGGGGTTACAATTCCTAGTAGGGCCGCCATTACGTTACCGGTAAATGTTTTTTTACCCTCCAGAGCTTTTCGGGTGCGTTCGGGAGTAAAATAAGTTCGTATAATCCCCACAAAAAAGATAATGAGAGTGAGCAGAAGCATCACTTTTGGGAATTCAAAAACAAAGAAGCGCAAGGCTTCGGTAAGGTGTTTGCCTTTTTCCAAGCCTAATACATTATCAATAAACTGGTCGGTAAGTGGTTGCAAATAATGGTATATAGCAAACCAAACAGGCAGCAACAATAGGGGGATTAGTATTTTTCGGTTTATTTTCAAAATAATGAATTTTTAGTATTATATCATTTTTCGTACACTGCGTTTTTAAGAGTATAAATGAAGGCCGCTGAGATCAGAGCAACCGCGTTTAAGAACTACAATTTGAGATTCCCCTTTCCGGCGCATGGTTTCTTCTTTATTTCAATTAATTCCCGCTGCTTGCGCCGATTTTATAACGCAAATTCATGTACCCCGGGTTTCAACCCGGGGCTACTCACATTAAATCCCTCTGGGTTTTTTTTTAAATGCGGCTGACCTGCTACTGAGATTTTTAATCTATTTTCCTCAGTGGATCTCATGATTTTCTAATCTTTTTTCAGTGTCATACATTTTTTACATAAAAAACAACACAATTAAATAGTAAATACCCACTCCAATAAATACTACTCCAATAACCCTTCTGAACCAAAGGTCAAAGCCTTTTATCCGGTTGTAAAAATTACCCAGCGAACCAATTGAAAAAGCAATTAACCAGGCAAAAAGTATTACCGGAATTCCGGTGGCAACGGCAAAAACAAGCGGTAGATACAAACCGCTTACACTGGCAATGGTCATGGGAATGAGCATGCCAAAATAGAGAACCCCGCTGTAAGGACAGAATGCCAACGCAAAAACAACGCCCAACAAAAAAGCGCCCCATGGGCTTTGTCCGCTTTTGGAACCAATTTTATCGCTGAGTTTTGATAATCCGGGAAGCTTTACCGTTAAAATCCCCAGCATAAAAAGGCCTATCACAATCAATAAGGGACCAATGATTTTTTCGCCGTTTTGTTGTAAAAATCCCGATAGGTGAAATTTACCGGCTCCAAAGAAAAACGCCAAGCCCAATGCAGTGTATGTAAATGCTCTGCCTAGTGTATAAATTAAGCCGTTAACAAAAACGCGCTTCCGGTTTTCAATATCCTTGCTTATAAAGCCAATAGCCGTAATGTTGGTTGCCAGCGGACAGGGGCTGATGGCTGTCATTAATCCCAGTAAAAAAGCGGTAAGTATGGGGCCATTGGCCGACTCCAATAAGTTTTGAAAAAAATCCATTTGGTTTACAATAAAGGATCAATGGTTTTTTTAATCAGCGCTTTCAGCTTTTCGGGTTTGCTATTCACATTCATAAAAGCATCGTTGGTTAGGTCGAAACGTTCCGGACCATTCACTACAAGCAGTGTTTGCCCTTCTACATTCAATTTTTTTGCCAATTCCTCTGAAGTAGCATCATCTAAATTTACGGAAGCAAAAGCCACTTTATCGCCATAATACTCCTTTAAAGATTGTTTTGAAACTTCTTCAACGGCATTGCAGGTGGCACAGCGCCGGGTATAGTGAAAATAATACACCTGCACCCCTTTGTTTTCCGATATCTGGCTTTCACCCGATGCCTTTTTATTTTCAGACGATTGTGCATTACAAGCCTGTAGCTGAGATGTAAACAAAACGGCCAACAACATCCATTTCATTGTTTTCATAAGTTCGGTTATTTAGTTAGTAATTCTTTAATTTCATTAATGCTGGGTACTTTACCATACACCAGAACTTTTTCGTTCAATACCAAGGCCGGCGTCGACATTACTCCATATTTCATTATTTCCACAATATCTTCCACCTTTGTAACTACTGCATTTAATTTTAATTCCTCCACAGCTTGCTGAGTGGCTTTTTCCAACGATTTGCACTTACTGCAACCGGTTCCTAAAATTTTAATTTCCATCCCTACGGGTTTTAAGTTTTTATAATCCATGTTTTTACAATTTAAATTTTATCGGCATAAACGGTAATGCTATAAATCCCGGTTTGTGAATTTCGGAATTCAAGAATCTGTTCATTAGTTAGGTATGCCGACAAAAGCTCATCGCTCAGCCGGATTTCCTTTTCCTTTTTAACCACAACATTTGTAAATCCTGCTTTACTTATGATACCCAAGTATTCCTCCTTCTGAATGGCCCCTGATACACAACCGGCATACATTTCAGCATCTTTTTTTATGCTCTCTGGTAAATTGCCGGTAATTACTACATCCGAAACGCAAAAATGAGCCCCCGGTTTTAGTACCCGGCACATCTCAGCAAATGCCTTATCTTTATCAGGAACCAGGTTCAGCACACAATTGCTGATAATCACATCAAATGATTGATTCAGTAAAGGCATGCTTTCAATATCACCTTTTACAAATTCCACATTTGCGTATCCAAGCTTATCGCGATTGCTGTTGGCTTTTTGTATCATGGCATCGGTAAAGTCCAGTCCGATTACCTTGCCCGCTTCTCCAACAATGGCCCGTGCTACAAAACAATCGTTCCCGGCACCGGAGCCTAAATCGAGCACTGAATCGCCCAAATTAATCTGAGCATATTCTGTGGGAATACCGCACCCTAAGTTGTAATCGGCATCTTTGTTGTATCCTTCTAGTGTTTCATAATTTTCACTAAAAACGGTGTAGCTTTCCGGTCCACAGCAATTGGTGGTGCCACCACAGCAATTGGAATTATCCAATACAATGCTGGAATATTTATCCTTTACTATTTTTTTTATATCGGTCATATTTGTATTTTTTTAAGTTAGCAACAAGAACTTTTTTTGTTTGATTCAAAGAAATTATCGAATTGCTTTTTGGCCTTTTCCCAATTATCGGGCTGCAGACAGTATTTTATTTTGGGTGGATTGTATTCCCCTTGAATCAATCCTGCGGCCTTTAGCTCTTTAAAGTGTTGCGACAAGGTAGAACGGGCAATAGGTAATTCGTCGGTAATATCGCCGGTATAGCAACAGTCACTTTTGCTTAACAGGCTGAGTATTTGTAGTCGGATGGGATGGCTCATGGCCTTGGCAAACCGGGCCATTTCAACAAATTCCAATTCTTGTTTATCGGTTTTCATATTTATTTATTTTGTATTTCGTAAAAATACGAAATATAAATAAACAACAAACCAAAACGAGAAATATTTTATTTAAAAGTCAGGATTTGACAAACAAAATGTTGTTACAGCAAATTATTGATTAATAAAAAGTTAAGCCCTAGCTTGCGGCTACAAGATTATCCTATCTCAAACCGTTCTTTCTGGTTCAATTCCAAATCGTGGGCAATACGTTCTTTGGTTGGAAACAACGTTATAAGTAAAATTATTAGAGAAATGGATAGGAAAAGGATTTGGGTATTGTCTTCCAATAAATAATAAACGGCGCTTAAAAGCAAACATATGTCTAAACCTATATAAGTCCACAAATTGATATCGCGGTAATCCATTAACTTTTTCAATATGGGAGCCGCTTTATCGATTTTTTTTATCCGGGAACGGCTTATCCAAATGGTTGAAGTTATTACCAAAATACAAGAACCAATAAGGCCAATAAAAATAGCATTTGAAAATTTTGCTTGTTCCGATGCAATACCACCTTGGAATAAGGAAACAATAAAATGAGCCAATGTAAACACCACCAAGGGTAAAATTAGTGCAAACCAAAAATTTGTCTGAATCTGCCTGATTCCTTCCTTTGGAGTAATGGGTTGTTTCATTTTCCTAGTTTTTAAGCAATACTCAAAGTTAAAAAAATGATTGATAAATGATAATTTTTAAATAAAGGAAGTTACTCTTCGTTACAAATTTTACCCATACCTGAGCAAGCACTGAAATTTGTTTGTATCGATTATTCTGTGATAAAACTTGTCAATGATAAAGTCCAATCCTCTATTTTTTCCCAGTCCCTAAAGTCTCCGGGACTAATACCCAATATTACTTTCCCCATCCAGTTTGCAAACCAGCCTCCATCGTTAGCAACACCTGCAAAAACTACCTTGCTAATAGGGTTAAAACCAATGGCAACCTTTTCAGGATAATGTGTTGCATTTTCTTTTTTTTCAGCTTTGGTTGATGTAATAGTTATACTAACAATAAATACGGCTGTTTTTTTCTCTTTCAATTGATCCCCATTTGCTTTTACAAATTCAATAATGGCTGGATGTGGCTGATCACCATGAATAGCCGAGCCTAATATTATTAAATCGTAACTTGACAAATCCAATCTTTTATTTTCGGAAGGAACCATGTCAACGGAATAATTTTTAGTTTCAAGCACTGCTTTCATTTTCTCAGCAATTTCTTCAGTTGAGCCCTTAAATGAAGCATAAACAATCAGAATTTTTTCCATCCTATTTTCATTTGCAAACATGATTTGAATCGGTACCGTAAGCCTGCTTTAAAATAGCTGGAGCCGGGCATTTCAAAAGATTCTTGATTATATACATCCGGATATAACAGCCCCGACATAAAAATAAAGTACCTCTTAAATTGTTTTTCCATACTCTTTGAATTTTTAAGTTGCCTTTTATTTATAACGCTGCGTATTATCTGAATCAGTTTACACCCTCCACAATTTTAATCTCCTCCTCATTCAACCCATACAATTCATAAACCATTCGGTCAATCTCTTTATCAGTAGTATCGATGCTGGTTTTTATGGCTAGGGCTTTTGCGGCTTCTGCTG
>JFJP01002398.1_pt1 | contig 10658 bp, 10 predicted proteins | sample 431651 | NCBI WGS metagenome assembly JFJP01 (sample SAMN02602958, study PRJNA72255) | Microbial mat metagenome, whole genome shotgun sequencing project. | biome: fresh water; feature: sink hole; material: water; isolation source: purple microbial (photo- and chemosynthetic) mats found in...
TGGCCCGGCACGCCGAGCGAGCGCGCCTTGTCGTACTCGAAGGCGGAAACCACCTCGGCGATGTAGCCCTCCTGATGCAGGGTGTTGCACACCGCGCCCAGATAGTTGGTCTTGTAGGACCAGGCGTGGATAACCCGGGGCCAGCGGTGGGCGAAGGCGCTTTTCAGTCGCCGGGCATTGTCCCGCAGGCGACGTTCCTCGATCACGAACAGCGGCGAACCAAACTGCCGCGTCAACTCCTCGACGGCAATGCCGCCAATGCGTTCGGTGACGAGGTTGCGGCGCGTGGCGCCAAACTTGTTGAGGCCGCCGCCGTGCGCGGTCAGCGTCGGCGCGATCCAGGGCTTTTTCCTGGTTTTGATATCAGACATGGAGTCCTCCCGTCGTCACAATGGCTTCGAAATCGGACAGCGGCACGATGACTTCCTGGGCATAACGGATGAACAGGATGCCGGCCGGCGCTGGCGACGGTTCGGCGACTTTCTCCCCCAGCGCCAGCCGCACCAGCATTTCCGGCAGGTTTTGGCCGACGCCGACCGAGAGGTAAACCCAGGCCGGAAAGCGCGGGTTGATCTCGATGAGCGACAGACGTCCATCCGCGCTCCGCATCACTTCCACTTCCAGCGGCCCGCGCCAGCGCGTGGCGGCAACCAGCCGGCGCGCGGCGGCGAGCAAAGCCTCGTCGTGGATCGAAATGCCGGCCCAGGCCTTGCCCTTGTCCGTGAGCGCCCGTTTTTTCATCATCACAGGGCCGAGCAGGCGGCCTTCACCGTCGCCAATGCCGGTGAGGTTGATCTCTTCGCCGGCTGCGAATTTTTGCACCAGCACCGGCAATCCCCATTCGCCGGCGATGCGGCGGAAGGCGACGGTGGCCTCATCCTGCGTATGAGCGATCTTTGCGTCATAAAACAGACCCTTGACCACCAGCGGGTAATCAAAGCCTTCAGCGGCCGCGTTGGCCAGAAAATCTTCGCGGAACAGGCTCTTCGTTTCCGGGCAATCGATTTTCGCCTCGGCGGCCAATTCGTTCAGCCGGTCCTTGGCACGCAGGCGAATCTGCTCCGCCGTCGGCAACAGGGTCGCCACGCCCAGTTTATCGAGCCAGGGGACCAGTCGCGACAAGGTCGGTAGTTCGGCGTCGAGGCAGGGTAGCAACACGTCGAAACCGCTGGCCTCGTGCAGACCCGCCAGGCGCGCCATGAAGGTTTCCTCGCCGGCCGAGGGATAAGGCAACAGATGGCTTTCGTCGCTCCACTGCGGCAGATAGAGGCCGGGATCGAGGGCATCGTAGGACAGCCCAAGCACGCGCGCATCGAGATGGCGGGATTCTTTGAGACAGCGGGCCACCGCCAGTCCCGGACCGGGATTGTCGGGACGGGCGTTCATGCCGGTGACGGCCACCGCGACCGCGCGCCGTTTCATCGGAAAGCCTCGCGCAGGCGACCGGCGAACTCCATCACGTCGCGTTCGAGAGCGGCCGGGGTCGCCTCGAATTCGGCGGAGAGCGACTGCACGATGGCGTTCATGTCGGTCGCGCCGGACTGGATGGCGCGCAGCACCGCCAACCCGGAGACGCTGACGCTGTAACTGGCGCCGGACACCGGATCGAAGACGAAGCCGCTGTTGGACACGGCCAGCCGGCCGATGATCTCGGGCGACGGAAATTGCGCCTCGCGTGGCATGCCGGGCGTACCGTTGGGTACGAGCGATGAATCAAGCGGATTCATGCTTTGGATCTTTCGTGGCGCTGGGGTGACATGGTGCTGACTCCGTTACGGATTGCCGAAGGTGCATTTTTGCCTCGGCGCGTAACCCGGCGATGTCCCGGCCGCATCAGTTGGTTTCGGTTTGTTTCAGTTCGTTTCAGCCGGCGGGCTGAAGGCAGCGCCCGCCAAGACGGCTGCCGCCGCGGTGCCGTACCGCTAGCGCCGACTTATTGCGGCAGTCTGGTTGTAGGCCGCCAGCGCCTGCGCGATCCGGCCCGTGGGGCGGGCGGCGTCACCCAGGCCGAACTCGGCCTGTAGCGCGGATTTGTTGTCGTCGATGTAAGCGATGGCGTGACTCAGGTTATCCAGTTGCCGGGGAATGAAGTTGCCGTCGGCATTGAGCAGTTCCGCCGCGCGGGCAAAATTCGCGCTGAACTCTTGTACCGTATCGACGACGCCCTGTTTGTTGCCGGCCAGCACCGCGTCCAGCTTGACGGTATCGACTACGGCCAGCTTGGTAACGGGGTCAATGGTGAAGCCGAGGTCACGCAAGCCATGCAGACCGTCGCGGGCACCATTGAACATATTGCCGACGCTCTGTTCCAGTTCCCAACGGGAGATCTCCGCCGCCTGGACACCGGCCATTGCACCGCCGTTTTGCATGTCTTCGTCGAAGCGCCGCACCCAGTCGTTGTACTCGCCGGCAAAGTTCCCCAATTCGGCCTTGATGACGCCGTTGTCGGTCGCCATGTCGATGTGGCCCAGCTTCTGCCCTTCCTGCCGCATCTCGGTGACGTAGGACTTCATCTGGCTCAGTTCCGAAAACTGGGCCTTGTAGGCAACATCCTTGTTATTGATGACGCTCATCATCCCGTAAGCAGACTCGGGATCGAACAAAGCCGTATTGCGGCCGGAGGCGGAGATACCGCCACCGCTATCGCCAAGCGGGTCTGTCGACGCGGATTGGGAATATTGGGAAGCCAGCAGGTCGCCGATGCTGGCCGGCTTGCTGGCAGCGTCCGCGGAAAAAAACGAACTCAGCAACGAACCGAAGATCTGCGACTGGGATTCGGCAATGCGAATCGCCAATGACGACATAACGTCGCCCGTGCCCGATGACTTGTTTTTGATTGCTGGATTATTCAGCAAGGCAAAGTTGAAACCCGTGCCTGCTATTTCACTTATTGACATGGCGCCTCCGGCTGGCGATGAAGGGTCCCGTGCCCTTCTTCCTCTCGCCTGCCGAATAGCCTGCAATAACCGCGCCAATTCAGCTGATTGCCTGAAAATTACCGGCCGGCAGGGCCGGCAAGGCCATTATGTCGTTGCGAGAGCGGCGGCGGCGGCAAGGATCACCGCCCGGCGGCCAATCTTGCCCTTGATCAGTCGCCGCCCCCGCCACATCCGCCACCCCCATCGCCGCTGTCGCCACCGCCACTATCGTCCCCGCTAGCGCCGTCGCTGCCGGCACCGCTGCCGAGATCGGCGCCGCACTGGCCGCCACTGCCGCCCCCCGCGGCCAGCGCCTTGCAGTCGGGCGTGTAGACAAAGCCATCGGCGATGCCCAGCTTGGTGTCGAGCGCAAACAGCAGTGGCAGACGGCTGGGCTGGCGCGTGTCGATGTTTTCCTCCTTGCAGCACCAGTACCAGCAGCGGCGCAGGCCCTCGTTGTTTTGCTGGTCGTCGCCCAGCACTACGGCCGGCGTGTGGTGGAGGAAGCGGCCGAACGCCTGCTGGCAGAAAGCGTCGTAACCCTTGGTGTAGAGGATGAATTCGTGCCAGAGATCGTCGGCCACCTGCGAGGGCATCGAGACGAAGCGGCGGCCCGAACGCAGATGGGCGAGGAAAAACTGACGCAACCCGCGGGCGACCAGGGCGCGATCCTTGATCGGCAGGTCGGGACGACGCTTGCCCAGGCGATCAAGCAGGCCCTTGGGCCAGACGTAGTCGCGGATGTACCGTTCGCGTTCGAGACGCCGGTTGCGCTGCCACAGCACGATGGCAAGCAGGGCAAGAGCGACGGCGGCAATCAGGACGGCGGGCATGGGCGACTCACGCAGGAAAGAAATAGGTGGCGATCAGCGTCTGCAACCTTGCCTCGACAGCCTCATCGGGCGCGCCGCTGATTTCCCGATAAAGCACCGCGGCAATGCCGTCGAAAATGCCGACCAGGCGCGGATCGAAATGGCTGCCGGCATCGCGCCGCAGGATGGCCATGGCCTCGGCGAAGGGCATCGGCTCCTTGTACGGCCGCTTCGAGGTCAGCGCGTCGAAGACGTCGACGATGGCGAAGACGCGGGCGTTGATGGGAATGGCCTCGCCCGCCAGGCCACGCAAGTAACCCTTGCCGTCGTATTTCTCGTGGTGATATTCGACGACGTCGCGCGCGGTTTGCAGCCAGCTCGACTTGACCAGAATGTCCACGCCAAGGGCGACGTGGGTTTTCATCACGGCGAATTCATCCGTCGTCAGCTTCGCCGGCTTGAGCAGGATGTTGTCGCTGATGCCGATCTTGCCGACGTCGTGGAGGAAGGCGCCGGCGATCAGGTTGCGAATGGCGTCCTTGTCGAGCCCCGCCGCCTCGGCCAGCCGCACGGCGTAGATGGAGACGCGGTAGTTATGGATGTTGGTGTCCGAATCGCGCTTGGCGATGGCGCCGCCCAGCACTTCCATCAGCTCGATGTTGCCCATCAACAGGTCGCGCGAGAACTTGACGACATCGCGGTTGAGCGACAGCACCACGGGATAGATAACCAGCGTGGTCAACAAGACAGTGGCTAGCGTGGTCAGCAGCGAGACGATCAGATCGTCGTGCAGATGCCGAAAGGTTTCCGGCTCGATGAGAAAGACGCCCTCGAAATAGCCGGCGACTGCCTTCGTCTCGTCGCGTAGCGGCACCATGACCTGCAACACCGTGTCTTCGCCCAGCGAGAAGCGCTGGTAATGCGGATCGTCATCCTGGGGAAAAATGTGCGCCTTTTGCTTCAGGGTTTCCTCGACCGCTTCGTAGCGCTGATTGATTTTCTCCACCAGCTTGTTGTGCTGGCGATCATAAAGCTCGATAACGATGAAATGCTCGCGCAGGAAATCCGCCGCCACGCGGTCGAGCACGCGGCTATCGCGCCGCGCGTCGTTCAGCAGCGGAATGTGCGCGCCGGAAATCTTGCCGGCTTCCGTCACGGCCAGATCGACGAGGCGGTCGTCGATCTGCTCGATGCCATAGTAGTAAAGTCCGCCGCCGACACAGAGCGATACCAGCAACCAGCTGATGATCAACCGGCGTAGCAGGATGCGATGAATATTAAGCATTCGCGCATGATAACCAAGCCGGCTTAAATGGCGCTTAAGGCGGCGTAACAATGTCCAGCCGTAGCTCTGGCTACGTGCGTTTCTTCCGCTGGACCGACTGGCGGGCCTGTTCCAGCGTGTCGTAAAGGCGATTGAATTCGTCGGTCAGTTTGTGGCGGGGGTCGAGATGGATCATCGGCCGGGCGTGCTGGTGCGATTCCTTGATCCTGACCGAAGCCGAGAGGAAGGGCTCCAGCACGGGCAAACCCTCGGCCCGCAACTCGGCCACCACCTGCTGCGGCAGGCTGGCGCGCGCCTGGTACTGATTCACCACGATACCCTCGACCGTCAGCCCGGAATTATGGTCGGCGCGAATCTCGGCCACGTTGTCCAGCAGCGTGTATAGCGCGCGGCGCGCGAACTCGTCGCAGTCGAAGGGAATCAGGCAGGTGTCGGCGGCAATCAGCGCCGAGCGCGTGTAGAAGTGCATGGCCGGCGGCGTGTCGATCCAGATGGCGTCGAAGCCTTCGAGCGCGTCGAGCGACTCGCGCAGCTTGAAGATCTTGTAGCGCGATTCGAGCTTGGCCTGCAATTCCTCCAGCGCGGCGTCGGCCGGCAACACCGAAAGATTCGCGAAGGGCGAGGCGTGGATGAAGTCCTCGGTTGGCAGCGGCCGCAGCTTGAAATTGAGTACCTGATCGAAGAAGCCGGTGGCGGTATTCTTCAGCGCATCGGCGCTATCGCCCAGCAGATAGCGGGTCGAGTTGGCCTGCGGGTCAAGATCGACCAGCAGGGTGCGCACGCCCCGCGCGGCGCCGATGGCAGCGAGATTGCAGGCAATGGTGCTCTTGCCGACACCGCCCTTTTGATTGAACACAACGCGCTTCATGGGAGCCTCCCGAGTTGACTTCGAGGGATTTTGCCATAGCGGCGGACGTTTGATGCGTCGCAGCACGTAGCGCGTGTCGGCGGGGTTCCATCCGCTCCATAACCCGCCCCGCTTGCCGTACCGCTAGCGCCGACTTTTCAGGCCATGCGGCACTGGCGCGGCGGGCTCCGGTCGCCCGGGTCGCCCGCTCCGCTCCCGTTCAATAAGGCTGCATCGGGGGCGCCATCCGCCGGGGCTGGCGCTGCTGCATTTCATTGATCATCTGCCGGTAATGGATCAACGCGCTCATGCCATTGGCGGAGACATCGATCACTTTCCAGCCGCCGTAGGTCTGGCGCATATGGAATTCCAGCCGGGCCGGATAGCCGCCGGACGGGTTTTCGATGGCGATCGGCAGCGTCACCTCGCCCGAATCATCCGACTGGGGCGCCAGGAAAATAGCGCGCTGCTGGCTGTAGCGGGCCAGTTTTTGCATCATGGACTTGAGGAAAGCATCCTTGATGCGCGCCGCCAGTTCGTCCTGGCTGGCCTCGTCCATTTGGTTAAAGCGCCGACCCGCGGCCCACTGGGCCATGTACTCGAAGTCGAACCAAGGCACCACTTCCTGCTCGACATAGGCCGCCAGCGCCCGCGAGTTGGGCTTGCTTTCAAGGAAATGGGTGAGTTTTCCAACCACGTCGCGCAGCACGTTGGCCGGGTTGGCTTGTTCTGCCCGCGAATTCCAGGGATTGGCACCGCCACCGTAGTCGGCGCCCTGGGGTTCGCCGCCCCAACCGGGATAAACGCCATGAGGCTGGGCCAGCGCCAGCGGTGCAGCCAGCGCAATGACCGCCGCGAGCGAGAACTTGAGAGATTGCGTGAAACGTCGAGACATCGAGGGTTTCTCCAAAAAAATTAAAATGAATCCGCCAAGCCATGCCGGGCCGAGCGGCGGATAGTGAACCAAGATACCGGTACTTGCAAGGCGACGCTACAGGCACCGCTGCTGCTGGTCGCGTTGGAGTTCCCGTTGTAGTTTCCGTTATTGGCCTTGTGATAGGCTCCCCGCCATGCAAACCTTCATGATCGCCAACCCCAAGGGCGGGGCGGGCAAAAGTACGCTGGCGACCAACCTGGCCGGGTGGTTCGCGCAGCAGAGCCTTCGCGTCATGCTGGGCGACATTGACCGCCAGCAGTCGTCGCGCGAGTGGCTGAAGATCAGACCGCCCTCGTTGCCGCACATCGATACCTGGGAGATCGAGGCCGACCGGCCGGCGCGGCCGCCGAAAGAGGTGTCGCGGGTCGTGCTCGACACACCGGCGGGCCTGCATGGCAAGAAGTTGGCCCAGGTGCTGAAACGGGTCAATCGCGTGATCGTGCCGCTACAACCGTCGATCTTCGACATCCTGGCAACTCAGCATTTTCTCGACGTCCTGCTCGACGAAAAGGAAATCCGCCAGCACCATGCCTTTGTCGCGGTGGTAGGCATGCGCGTGGATGCACGCACACGCGCGGCGGCCGAACTGGAACGGTTTCTGGCGGGGCGCGGACTGCCGGTGCTGGCGTATCTGCGCGACACCCAGAATTACATCCAGGCCGCCGCGCATGGCATGACGATCTTCGACCTGCCGCCCTCGCGTACCGCCAAGGACCTGGAGCAGTGGCAATCGATCATCGAGTGGACGGGAACCGGCTAGGCGTCGAAAGTCTTGCGATTGAGCAGCCCGGTTAGCGTATCGACCTCGGCGTAACCCGGCGGCCGTTACTTTTGGGGCACGAAACCTGCGACCTGGGCGGCGCCATCGCCAAAAAAGTGTTTGGTTACCTGCTCGGTCAGGTAGGTGCGGGCGCTCGGATCGGCCAAGTTGAGGCGATTCTCGTTGATCAACATGGTCTGCAGGCGTATCCAGCCCTGCCATGCTTCCTTTGAAACATTCTCGTACAAGCGCTTGCCGAGTTCGCCTGGCATGGGTGGGAAATCCATGCCTTCCGCCTCGCGGCCGAGTTTGATGCAAGTAACCATGCGTGCCATGCTGCTGTTTCCTTTCACTGAATTCGATGGGCGGATTGCCTCGCACCCTTAGATGGAGGCGGACTGTCGCGGATTAAAGGGTTTTCACAAAAACCTTGGAGCGGCGCTGGAAATTGTAGAGTTCGCGCCGCGCCTTCGGCAGCATGTCGGGCGCTGCCTCAGCAAAGCCGCGCTCGATGAACCAGTGCGCCGTGCGTGTAGTCAGCACGAACAGTTTTTTCAGTTTCAGCTTCTTCGCCCGCGCCTCGACATGCTTTCGCAGTTGATCGCCATAGCCGGCGCGACGAAATTCGGGGGTGACGGCGAGGCAGGCCAGTTCGGCCGCCCGCGTTTCTCCATTTTCGCTGGAGAACGGGTAGAGCGCCGCGCAACCGACGATAACGCCGTCATGTTCGACCACGGAGAAGCGGTTGACTTCCATTTCCAGCCGCTCGCGACCGCGTTTGACCAAGGTGCCATCGGCTTCCAGCGGCTCGATTACGCCGAGAATGGCGCCCACGTCGTCGATGGTGGCGTCGCGCAGACGCGCCAGCGGGTCTTGCGTCATCACCGTGCCGCAGCCGTCGCGCGTAAAAAATTCCATGAGCATGGCACCATCGGCCTTGCGATCGAGGAAATGCACGCGACCGACGCCGCCGCGGCAGGCCCGCACCGAACCGGGCAGGACGCGGGCAATTTCGGGCGCCTGCGGCACCGTGCGCTGCAACTGCTCGGCCTCGTCCACGGTGAGGGCGTCGATGGCGGCGCCCTTGTCATCGGCGAGTCCGGGGGCGTCGCACAGGTAGATCAGCTTGTCGGCCTTGATCGCCACGGCGACGGCCTCGGCCACGTCCTCCCACGCCAGATTGAAAATCTCGCCCGTGGGCGAAGCGCCGATCGGGGTGATCAGCACCACGTTTTCCTGGGCCAGGTCGGCCTGTATTTCCTCGGCGATCACCTTGCGCACCGCGCCGGTGTGTTGAAAATCGATGCCATCGACCACGCCGACCGGCCGCGCGGTGATGAAATTGCCGCCGGTAACGCGCAGAAAGGCGCCCGCCATCGGCGTGTTGGGCAGACCCTGCGACAAGAGCGCCTCGATCTCGATGCGGGTGACGCCCATCGCGCGCTTGACGCATTCCAGCGCCTCGGCGTCGGTAACACGCAGCCCCTGGTGAAAGCGCGGTTGCAAGCCGCGCCCCAGCATCTCGGCATCGATCTGCGGCCGTGCGCCATGCACCAGCACGAGGCGGATGCCCATGCTGTCGAGCAGCGCGATGTCATACATCAGCGCCTGTGCGTCATCTTCGACCAGCATTTCGCCGCCAACGGCAACGACGAAGGTGCGGCCGCGAAAGGCGTGGATATAAGGCGCCGCCTGGCGTACCCAGGCGACCAGGCGGGTGTCGTTCTCCGCAGGCGTATCACGGAACTCGATGGTCATGGCCGGGCCAGCGAACTCCCCCACCGGGGGCGGGGGGCCGCTACTACGCGCGTGAAAGACATGGGGGCGTCAATCCTTCTTCTTTGCCGACTTGTTTGCCGGCTTTTCCGCCGCCGCCACACCTTCGGCACCAGGCTTGGCATCGAGCGCCGCCTCGATCCGCTCGCAGACCGTGCGCAAGACCTTCACGCGGGCGAAGTTCTTGTCGTTGGCCTCGACCAAGGTCCACGGCGCGTTGCCGGTGCTGGTGCGGTCAACCATGTCGCACACGGCTTCGTGATAGGCATCCCACTTCTCGCGGTTGCGCCAATCCTCATCGGTGATCTTGAACTGTTTGAACTCGATCTTTTCACGTTCCTTGAAGCGCTTGAGCTGCTCATCCTTGCTGATCTGCAACCAGAACTTGATGACGATGACGCCGGCATCTGAGAGGTCATGTTCGAAGTCGTTGATCTCGGAATAGGCGCGCAACCAGTCGGCTTCGGCGCAGAAGCCCTCGACCCGCTCGACCAGCACGCGGCCATACCAGGTACGATCGAAAATGGTGACACGGCCGTTGCGCGGAACCTGCCGCCAGAAACGCCAGAGGTAGGGCTGGGCGCGTTCTTCCTCGGTCGGTGCGGCCACCGGCACGATCTGGTAGTCGCGCGCGTCCATCGCGGCGATGATGCGGCGGATGGTGCCACCCTTGCCGGCGGCATCCGAGCCCTCGAAGGCGCAGATCACCGAACGGCTCTTGAAGCGCGGGTCGCGTACCAGTTCCGCCAGTTTGCCCTGCCACTTGGCCAGTTGCGTCTCGTAGTCATCCTTGGTGATCGGCTTGCGATTTAGCTTCAGTTCGGAAAGCACGTCGCGGCCGTCGATGTTCGGCCGGGCCGGCGGCGCCACCGGCGTGAACTGCTTGCCGGACTGGGCCAGGCGCTGGCGGATTGCCTCAAGCAGTATCTTGCCGGTGGTGAGCGAACGATAACGATCATCCTCGCCTTCGATGATGGTCCACGGCGCCCACGGCGTGTTGGTCATGCGTAGCACATGGCCAACCACATCCTGCAATTTGTCGTAAGTCTTGAGGCGATCCCAGTTCCACTTGGTTACGCGCCAGGCGGTCTTGGGGTCTTTTTCCAGCAATTTGAGGCGACGCTTCTGGCCATCCTTGGTCAGGTGGAACCAGAACTTCAGTACCAGCGCGCCTTCATTGACCAGCATGGCCTCGAAACGGTTGATCTGGTCGATGCGCGCATCCATCGCCGCCTTGGTCATGCCACCGTCGATGCGATCATGGATCGGGCTTGAATACCACGAACCGGCAAAGACGCCGATGCGGCCCTTGGGCGGCAACGC
>JFJP01020617.1_pt1 | contig 10658 bp, 10 predicted proteins | sample 431651 | NCBI WGS metagenome assembly JFJP01 (sample SAMN02602958, study PRJNA72255) | Microbial mat metagenome, whole genome shotgun sequencing project. | biome: fresh water; feature: sink hole; material: water; isolation source: purple microbial (photo- and chemosynthetic) mats found in...
GGTCACCGCCCTGCGCCAGTCGGGCAACATCGACTGAGAAGCGGGTGCCTTTCGGGCGCGATGTCGAGCCGTCGTGCCAGCGTGGCGGATCACAACGTCCACGTCCTCAAGGAAACTAGCAGGTTGAGGAAAAATGGCAGCGATTCGACCGTCGCCACCCCGTTTCGGGATTTCAGGCGCGCTTTGTAGCCCCGCAGGGCGTCATTCCCCGCCCAGTTCGGCGATTTTGTCGCCGTCCGGGCAGCCTTCGGCCGTCAGGCGGCGGCCACGAAGGCCGTCGCCGGCAGCAATCTTCGCATGCGCACCAGGTTGTATGCGGCTGCCGTGAGTTCGAACATCCAGTCGACCTGTGCCGTGCCGCGATGACGTACCTTGCGCATGAGTCCGATCGTCTTCATCCAGCCGAAGACCTCCTCGATCATCTTGCGCCGGCGTTGGCTGACCGCATAGCCAGGATGGCGAGTCGTGCGCCCATCGATGCCGGATGACCGATGTCCGCTGGTATTCTGGGCGACATGTGGCGTCAGCCCGCAGCGGCGGACTCCAGTGATAAATACCTGCTGATCGTACCCCTTGTCGCCGCCAACCGTGCCGCGCTCGTGCTTGCCCAACTGGGCCAGCGCCGCCTCCACCTCTGCCTTGCCGGAGGCCGTCGTGGCCAGGGCAGCGACGACCAAGCCGTTGCGGTTCTCGGTGACCAGGTTCCCGCTGTAGACCAGCTTCGCGCCATCGCCGCCTTTACGCATGAGCCGCGCGTCGGGATCGGTGACCGAGGCGTGCGTGTCGTTGCTGCGTGTCTGGCCTTTGAAATCCACGGTCGGGTTTCGACCGCCACTCTGGTTGGTGTCGTTGCCGCCACTGCCGTCCTTGGGCTTGAAGCTCTTCTGGCTCGCCCACGCCTCCAGGAAGGTTCCGTCGACCGTGAAATGCTCGTCAGACATCAGACCGGCTGCCTGCGCCTGAGCGACGACAGCCTGGAAGAAATGGCGCGAGATCTCGTGCTCCAGAAGCCTGTCCCGGTTCTTGCCGAAGGTCGTCGCATCCCACACCGCTTCGTCCATGCCAAGGCCAATGAACCAGCGGAACAGCAGGTTGTATCGGATCTGCTCGACCAGCAGGCGCTCGCTGCGCACCGTGTAGAGCATCTGGATCAACTGGGCACGCAGCAGGCGTTCCGGTGCAATGCTCGGGCGACCATGGGAGGCGTACATCCGATCCAGACGGGGGCCGATCGCTTCAAGGGCGCGATCGACCAGGACCAGGATCCGGCGCAGCGGGTGGTCCGCCGGGATGCGGGACTCCATGTCCACGTAGCTGAACATCGATCCCTGTCGCTCGTCTGAACCGCGCATGATAAGCCCCTCTACCTATAGGGGGCTTGTCAAGGCCACCCGCTGGGCCTTTTTCCGCAGCCTGCTAGCCTAGCGAGCGTAGCGTTCGAGCATCTGCATCGCTGCCGGCGCTGCCTGCCTGCACAACTCGTCGCGGTGCCGACCGCCCGCAAGGCTGAGACGGTGGCGCAGGCTATCGTACAGGCGCAGCATCGGGCCGGGGATCCGCGTCAGTCGTCTGAGGCGCCTGGCACCCTCCGCATCCTGCAAGTCGACCCCGAGATGCTCCAGGCACCGCGCCAGTTCAGCGTTCAGGCCCCTGGCATGGGCCAGCCGACCCAGCCGGCCAAACTGGCTGGTGCCGTAGGTCTCCACCAGCTGGCGTCGGAACACGATGGCGTCGGCCTCGGACAGGACGCCGCGGGGAAAATGGTCGCGCAGGTAGCGGACCGAAGGCCAGAGCATCTGGAGGGCGGCGTCGATGTCATGCCCGGCGCGGGTGCTGGTGGAACCAGGATGCTGGGTGAAGACGGCGACCGGTACGCGAGTCACTCCGATACCCCCCTTGGCTGCGGCGTGCAGGGTCCACAGCACATCCGAGGCGTGGAAGTCGGGATGACCGGGATGGAAGCCGGCATCCAGCACCGCGCTGCGAAAGAGCAGACCGGTGTTCTGCGGACGCACATCCCCGCAGACCAGTCGGCAGGCCTGTTCCGGCGGGCAGAAGCCGTCTGGCCAGCCGGGGGCCGGCATCGAGGCGACGAAACCCCGCTCACCGATCAGCAGCACGAGCCCGCCCCAGGCCATCGCCTGCGGATGCTGCCGGAGGCCCCGCATGCCGATCTCCAGGCATCCCGGGAGCAGGATGTCGTCGTCAGATAGCATGCAGAAGTGCTCAGTGCGCACCTGTGAGAAGGCCCAGCCGAAGTTGGCCTGCGGACCGAGGTTGGTGTGATGACGATGGTAGCGGATGCGCACGTCGCGCCGGATGAAGTCGGCGACGACCTCACCCGTCGTGTCGCCGGAATCGTTGTCGCAGACCAGAACGGTGAGATCACGCCAGGTCTGGGCCTGGAGGCTGCGCAGGGCGCGAGCCAGGAGCTGCGGACGGCGGTAGGTAGGCACGAGAACGGTGACGACAGGAGCCCGCATGCCTCAAGATCCTCCGCGCGCAAACGAACGCCCGATGGTTGCGACGACCCAAGCACGCAGGGCCGGGCAGACCACGACGACGGCCAGCGTGGACACCACGAAAGAGGCGGCAGCCATGCCGACGCGCGCGGCATCCTGACAGGAGTCGGCGCACACCAGATGCGCGGTCCAGGCGATCACCACCGCTGCCGCGATAGGCAGCAGGACGCTATCCAGGTACCAACTGCGCATGCCATCGCGCCCAAGCCGGATGTGCATCAACGGAACGACCACTAGTAGGTAGGCGAGGTTGAGCACGCACCACATGCCCACCACGCCGACCGCACCCCAGCGTCCGTAGGCGACGATCGCTCCCGGCAGCAGTAGCACGATAGCGCAGAGGTTCGACACCGCCATCAGCCGCGTCCATCCGTGTGCCAGCATCCAGGCCAATGGCAGGCTCATGAAGCCGTTGCAGAGGTTCCCGACCAGGAAGGCGACGAGGAGCGGCTCGACCTGGGCAGCCAGGACCGGATCGCCTATCCACACACGCAGGATCGGCCCGGCGAACATGACCACCGCGACTACCCCGGGCACCAGCATTGCCGCCACCGCCTGGGTGGAGAGACGGTACAGGTCGAGCGCATCCTGGCGCGAACCAGCGGCGATCAGGCGGGTGAGCCGCGGGTAGACGGCGCTGAAGACCGGCGCGACCACGCGGAAAGTACCGCTGGATACGTTGGCCGCGAAGGTGTAGACGCCGAACGTTGCCAGCGGCATCAGCCGTCCGAGCACGGCCTTGTCCAACTGCATCAGGATCACCGAGGTCAGCGAGATCGCGTTCATCCCGCCGGCGAAGCCGCGGGAATCGCGCCAGGCAGCAGGGTTCCAGCGGCGGCACATCCCATTCCAGCCGAGCAGCCTCCACAGCATCCAGCGCAGCACCAGCATCTGCGCCAGGCCGCAGACGGCGAGGAAGGCGAAGAACGCTTGCGGAGGGGCCTGTAGCACGGCCAGCACAACGATCACGCCGAGATATTGCACCACGGTCGTCGCCAGTGCCAAGAGGCCGGCCCCGACCTGCCGCTCCAGACCGGCTAGGCCGGCAGTGTAGAGCGCGATGTTCCAACGCATAGCAAAGCCGATGCCTAGCCACACCATCGACCAGGTCATGACCTCGACAGGGAGCGCGCCGGGATTCAGCCAGGTCGCCGCCAGCAACGGTCCGCTGCAGCAGAGCGCCACTCCGAGGGCCAGGCCAATGCAGGTGAAGATGGCCTCGAGGCCGGCGACGACCTCCCTAGTCTCGCGCAGGGCGAGCTGCTCGGCCTGGGCTAGGCGACGCCCGACCGCGGCGGTGAGCCCGAACTCGAACGTCGCGCCAATCGCCGCCAGGACGCCGAACAGGCCGAACAGGCCGAAGGCCTCATGGCCAAGCAAGCGCAGGTAGAGCGGGGCCATGCACAGGGCGATGGTCGCCGTCCCCAGCGATGACGCGGCATTGGCGGCCAGATTCGCCCTGGCGGAGGAGCGTCGTACCAGCAGCCGGTCCCGATCGTCCATGCTCACGCCGGTCGCCTGAAGACGGCGATGTAGGCATCATTGCGCCCATACCGGCGCAAGAGCCGGCCGAGTAGGCGATGTCCCCACAGCGCCGTGCGTGTGATCAGGCCGCGTATCGGCCAGACCTCCGGTAGGCCGGCGGGAACGGCCCCCATCCGGTCCAGGGCCGCATTGAGAAAGCCGCCGCGCACCGTCCGCTCATGGCGCAACCCGGCCGCCGCAGCCGCGGTGATCAGGGCGCGCAGCGGACACACCTGCAGATGCCGCGGAGCATCGAGGTGAAGCCAGCGCGCACCGAACAGCTTGGCATGCAGCCCGCCGGCATCGGGCATGGCGATCACGGCGGCACCACCGGGAACGAGGCTATCGTGCATCTGGCGCAGCACCTCCCGCGGCTTAGCCAGATGCTCCAGCACATGCCAGGCGACCACGGCCTGGAAACGCCCGAGCGCCGGCATCGTCCGGCAGGGATCGTCGGACCGGTGAACATGCAACCCGGCGTCCCGCAGTCTAGCGCAGCACACTTCATCCATCTCGATGGCCTCCATGTCGTAGCCGTAGGCCACCGCCCGGCAGAAGAAACCGCCGCCGCCAGGGCCGAGCTCCAGGATGCGTGCTCCCGCAACCGCGCATGCGCCCAGGACCATTATTTTGGCCGCATCGACGCGGCTTTGAAACAGGCGCTCGGCGACCTCGTCAGGAGTCCGATAGGCAGGATAGCCGTGGCGGTAATATCTGGCCAGATCCGCAGGTATCGCTGCGATGAACCAGGTGCGGCACTGCCGGCACTCGGCATAGGCATGCCCCTCGCCGGTGACGCGCTGATTGAGGTCGGTCGCCACCAGCAAGCGCTGCCGTCGCTTGGTGCCATCGCACATCGGACAGCGGTCACGACGCACCGTCGCCCCCGAGCCGATGGAACGAGCGCCAGGCACACCAACCGAGTTGGCGGCGCTCCTCTGCGCCAGCGGCGGCATAGCATCGGGTGTGGTTGTCGCCGACGATGAGGTGCTTCTGCCCACCGCTGCGGAAGATGCCGGCGCGAGGCCAATCGAGCGGTTCGTGCCCACGGCCATCGGCGCCGGCCAGGATCAGCTCACCGCCAATCGCGAGGACGCTGGCCGACAGCCCGTGGCGACCCGCCTCTAGGGCGTAGCAGGCATCCTTGTCGCGCGGCACAGGCCAAGCCGCCATGAGGTGGTGTAGGTCGGGCGGAAGCAGGAAAGCATTGGTTCGGATGGCCGGGTTGGGGAACGGCGGATGGTCAGTCGATGCCTGACGCCAAGCGGCGCGGAAGGCGGCGCAGGCTTGGCGCAGACGGCCATACCTCGCCTGCGGCCCGGGCTCGAAGCCATGGCTCTCCCAGGAACCACTCGCACCCACCAGCCGGCCCGGGCCGCTGTGGCGCGCCAGCAGATCGAGCCAGCCGTCCACCAGCAGTTCGGAATGGGAGTTGAGGAACAGAACGGCGGCACCGGCGGCCAATGGGATGAAGCTGCGATAAGCTCCGAGGTCGAAGCCCTCGTCCGTCACCGTCTGCTGGCGATGGGGCAGGTCGCCGAGCTGTTCCTGGTAGGGCCTCCACTCATCGTCTGGCGCGGCATCGAAGCCCTTGCGCAGCAGCACCAAATCGTGATCACACCCGGCGGGATGGCGGCGATACGAAGCGAGGAAGCGCGTGAACGCTGCCTGCCCCTCCTCCCGGCGGACCAGATGCGCGACCAGTAGCGGCATCATCCGCCCTCCGCTGCCCGAGGACTGGCGCGGAGCATCCGCACGTACTCCGGCACCAGTTCGAGCGCCTCGCGCGCACGCCAGCCCGTCGCGAGCAGGCGGCCCGGATCGCCGACCAGGTGCGGTGGATCCCAAGCCCGATCCGGCTTGGCACCGAAGCGGATCCGCCCAGGCGCTCCGCTCGCACCCGCCGCTGCCAGCATCAGATCGGCCAGGCGCACGCCGCGACCGGTGCATACGTTCACAGCTCCAGGCAGGCCACCGTCGAGCAGCCGCGCCAGAGCTTCGGCGAGATCGGCGACATGGATGTAGTCGCGCACCTGGCTACCGCCGCCGGCGGTGAACTCGCCGCCGGCGGTGAGGGCCGACACGACGCTCGGTAGCAACCGCTGCGCCGGCTCTCCGGGACCGAAGGGATTGAAGATCCGCGCCCAGGTGCAGGTCGCCCCGCGCTGCCGGCACAACTGCTCGAGGATGCCATGCGTCGCGACCTTGCATGCGGCGTAGAGCGTGGTCGGCGCCAGCGGATGGTCCTCCGTCAGCGGGCGGTCGGCGGCGGGTGCCGCATACTCCGCGCAGGTCCCGGCACCCACCAGCAGCGGACAGCCGGCGGCGAGCAGGGCCTCGCCCAGCGCCAGCGTCGCCGCCATGGCCCCCAGGTTGGCAGGCGACACGAGATAGGTCGCTGGATCGACAGGCCAGGCCAGGAGCAGGGCGGCATCGAAACAGCGAGCGGTCAGCGCCGTCGGCAGCGGCTCCGCTGGGCTGACGATGTGCCGGTGGTACTCGTCGGCCTGGCCGCCTGCCGGAAGCGGCCGCCGGTCCAGGGCGACCACGGTCCAACCGCGAGCGCGGCTGGCCGCCACCGCCTGCGTCCCTATGAATCCCGCTGCACCGGTGATGAGGACAGTGGGCATGTCGTTCTCAGTCGGCCAATTCCGGCACGGCCCGGACGCAGCGTCCTCCCCAACGCGAGAGGTCCGCCAACGACGAACTGATCTCCTTGTAGAGATTCCAGGGCAGGACGAGCACGCGATCGGGCCGTTCCCGCAGCAGATGGTCGGGCGCCACCACCGGGATCCGGCTCCCCGGCAGGAAGCGGCCCTGCTTGGCAGGGTTCGCGTCGACCACCCAGGGCAGGAGGTCACGGTGGATGCCGGCGAAGTTGAGCAGGGTGCAGCCCTTGGCCGCCGCCCCGTAGGCGCCCACCCGCAGGCCCGTGCGTCGGCAATCGATCAGCCAGGCGCACAGGTCGTGGGCGATGCGCTCGGCGGCGGGCTGGAGCGACCCGTACCACCCGGCGGTGCGCATGCCGGCCGCCGCTTCGCCCGCGAGGACGTCGTCCACCCGCGATGCACGCGGACGGGCTCCGCAGTCGGAGCGCTGAGCATGGACGCGCAGGCTGCCGCCGTGCGTCGGCAACTCATCGACATCGAAGACCGCCAGGCCGTTGACGGCGAAGATCCGCTCGACCGCAGTCAGCGACAGGTAGCTGAAGTGCTCGTGGTAGATGGTGTCGAACTGCCGCCCTTCGACCAGGCGGCGCAGGTGCGGGAACTCGAAAGTGGCGACTCCATTGTCGGTGAGCAGGGCAGCGAAGCCGGCGACGAAGTCGTTGATGTCCGGGACATGGGCGAGGACGTTGTTGGCGACCATCAGGTCGGCGGTGAGACCCTCCTCGCGCAACCGATTCGCCAGATCCCGTCCGAAGAACGCCTCGCGCACCGGGATGCCCTTCGCCCGCGCCGCCGCCGCGGTGCTCGCGGTCGGCTCGATGCCCAGGCAGGGGATGCCGCGGGCCTGCACGTACTGCAGCAGGTAGCCGTCGTTCGCCGCCACCTCGATCACCAGGCTGCTCGCGCCCAGGGACAGCCGCCCGGCCATCTCAGCGACGTAGCGTTCGGCGTGGGCGAGCCAGGAGGCCGAAAACGAGCTGAAGTACGCGTAGGTGGAGGTGAACAGCTCCTCGGCACGGGCGAAGTCCTCGGTCTGTGCCAGCCAGCAACGGGTGCAGACGAGCACGCGGAGCGGGTAATGGAGCTCGGGCTTGGCCAGGTCGCCTGGTTCGAGGTAGGCGTTCGACGGCGGCGCGGTGCCCAGGTCTGCGAGGACCACATCGAGGTCGCTGCCGCAATGCCTGCACCTCATGGGTCGACCCCGGCGAAATCGCGTGCGAGGAGCGGATGGGAGGCATCACGCGCCGAACGCTCGGCGATCGTCAGCGGCCAGGCGATGCCCAGGAACGGATCGTCGGCTCGGATGCCTGCATCGGCCTCCGGGATATAGGGCTTGGAGTGGAGGTAGAGCATCTCAGCCGGACCATCGATGACCTGGAAGCCGTGCGCGCAGCCTGGTGGGATGACCAATGATGCACTGCCTGCGGCATCGAGCAGCACCGCCGTCCTGGCCAGAAAGGTCGGCGAACCGCGACGCAGATCTACCACCACATCATGCACGCGGCCGCGCAGGCAGGTGACGTGCTTCCAGTCGGCATGCGGCGCACGCTGGAAATGCAGGCCACGTACCGTGCCGGGACGTCGGGTGCTCGAACGGTTGATCTGCGCGATGGCTTCAGGATAGCCGCTGGCTGCCAGCTCATGGGGGCAGAACAGGCGCTCGAACCAGCCGCGGTCATCACTGGCCGGGCGGCGATGGACGATCACCATCCCGGCGACGGGCGTGGCTTCGCAAACGAAGCGTCCGCTCATGGCCTTGCCCCCGGCTCCTGCGCCCGACGGTAGGCAGTGAGGTCCTGCTGGCAGAGCTGGACGGCCGGGACGCCGTCGGCGAAGCCGCGATACCAGCGGGCGGTCAGGCGGACGGCTTCGCGCACGGTCCAGCGCGGGCGCCAGCCGAGACGCCCCGCCGCCTTGCTGCAGTCGAGCCGCAGGGTCTGGGCCTCATGCGGGGCAGGCGCCGTCTCGACCACCACCTGGCCCGATCCCCAATCCTCGACCAGCGCATCCGCCACCTCGCGGACGGTCGCGGCAGCTCCGTCGGCCGGACCGAAGTTCCAGGCTTCCGCCCAGCCACGGCCTTCGCTGCCGAGCAGCCGGCGGGCCAGCTCGAGATAGCCCCCGAGCGGTTCCAGCACATGCTGCCACGGGCGCGTCGCCAGCGGATTGCGCAGGCGCAGTTCGCGTCCCGAGCTGACCGCGGCGATGAAGTCCGGGATCAGCCGGTCTTCGCTCCAGTCGCCGCCGCCGATGACGTTGCCGGCGCGCGCGGTCGCCACCGGGGCGAGGTCCTGGAACGATCGCCGCCAGCTGGCGGCGGCGATCTCCACGGCCGCCTTGGAGGAGCTGTACGGGTCATGGCCACCGAGGACGTCCTCCTCGCTATACCCCCTGGTCCACCCGCGGTTCTCGTAGCACTTGTCCGAGGTCACCACCACACAGGCGCGCACCGCCGGGCAGCCACGGACAGCCTCGAGGAGATGCGTCGTACCCAGCACATTCACCGCCCAGGTGGCGGCCGGATCGCGGTAGCTGCGCCGGACCAGCGGCTGGGCCGCAAGATGGAAGACGACCTCGGGCGCGACGGCCTGCACGCAGGCCCGGATCGCCGACAGATCGCGGATGTCGCCCTCGACATGGTGCATCCGTCCAGCGAGGCCCAGCGCCGTGAACAGCGCAGGGGCGGTCTCAGGAGGCAAGGCGAATCCGCTCACTTCTGCTCCCTCGTCGAGCAGCCAGTGGCTCAACCAGGAACCCTTGAACCCGGTGTGACCGGTGATCAGCACCCGGCGACCTCTCCAGACGGAGGCTGCGCTCACCATCGCTTCCACGGAGCCCTTCCCGTAGCCCACATGTGTTCGAGCTGCAGCCGGTCACGCAGCGTGTCCATGGGCTGCCAGAAGCCGCCGTGCTTGTAGGCCTTCATCTGGCCATCCTGCGCAAGTCGTGACAGCGGCTGGTCCTCCCAGGTGGTGCTGTCGCCGTCGATGCTCGAGATCACGCGCGGCGACAGCACGAAGAACCCGCCGTTGATCCAGCCGCCATCCCCCTGCGGCTTCTCGACGAAGCCGGCGACGGAATCGCCGTCGAGCCTCAGCGACCCGTAGCGTCCCGGCGGCTGCACCGCGGTCACCGTCGCCAGAAGGCCGTGGCTGCGGTGGAAGGCGGTGAGGGCGCCGATGTCGATATCCGCGACGCCATCGCCATAGGTGAAGCAGAACGGTTCGTCCGGGGGCAGGTAGCCGGCCACCCGACGCAGGCGCCCGCCGGTCATGGTCTTCTCGCCGGTGTCCACCAGCGTCACGCGCCAGGGCTCAGTGGTACGATGATGCACCTCCATGGTCCCCTTGGCGAGATCGAAGGTGACGTCGCTGCTGTGGAGGGCGTAGTTGGCGAACCACTCCTTGATCAGATAGCCCTTGTAGCCCAGGCAGATGATGAAATCGGTCACGCCGTGGCAGCCGTAGATCTTCAGGATGTGCCAGAGGATCGGCATCCCGCCGATCTCGATCATCGGCTTCGGACGAAGCGCGCTCTCCTCGCTGATGCGCGAGCCGACCCCTCCAGCCAAGATGACGGCTTTCATGAATCGGCTCCCATGGTTTGCCGGACCACCGACGATGCGTGCATATTGGCGATGCCCTGCTCTGTTGCCACCCCCCGCGCCCTGCTGGCCCCCGCCTCCGGGCTTGAGGCGGGCCCGACACCGCCCATCACTGGTGCATGCGCACGACGGAGTCCAGGTTGGCGGACCTTCCAGGCGGGTGCTTCGCCATACCGACCCGGAATCGGGCCGAGCAGCTGCGCCGCTCGCTGCCCACGGTCCTGGCCGCATCGGCGAACCAGCGGATCCTGCTCTGCGACCAGTCCCCCCAGCCCTTCGCCCATCCCGGCGTCACCGTGCTGCACCGCCCCGACCTGTCCGGCCTGCCGGCGGCGCGCA
>JFJP01021849.1_pt1 | contig 10658 bp, 13 predicted proteins | sample 431651 | NCBI WGS metagenome assembly JFJP01 (sample SAMN02602958, study PRJNA72255) | Microbial mat metagenome, whole genome shotgun sequencing project. | biome: fresh water; feature: sink hole; material: water; isolation source: purple microbial (photo- and chemosynthetic) mats found in...
CACAACGTATTGCACAATATTTTAAGCACCCGAAAATTCTGTATGCGGCTTAAGAATAGAACCATATTTGCCGGTCGGAGTAATAGATTATTAGGTAGTATATCTATATGAATCTGGGAGGTGACTAATGTACAGTGTCAAAATTGAATTTCAGTGTGGCTGCTTTAAGAAAAGTGGCTATGAACAGATACATGAGTTTGTAACAAAGGAAGAAGCGCTCGTTCGCGCTGAGGATATGATTTCCGATATGAACGAAAGTTTCTGTGGTGCCCATAGGTTTGGAATTCGCCATGAAGAAGATACTCTCGTAATCACGGTTAAAAGTAACTTCTAATGGCGAGTCTCAGTGTTACGAACGATGCTTTTCGCGATATTGTGAAGGCTCCATGCCGTAGTTCATTTTGAATGGACGATAGAGTTCTCCGGAGTCGGAAAAACCCACAGTTTCGGCAATACACGAAATTGTATCATCGGAAGAAAGAAGTAATCGTTCTGCCTTTTCAACGCGAAAATCTTCGATGATCTGTTCCACGGTTTCTCCAAAAGCACTCTCTACGATATCGCGTGGTTCGCCCAGTTCTTCGAGAAGTCGTGCGGCAGTGAAAAGCTTATTTTCTGCCCGCTCTTTCAATAATTTGCGCACGCGTGTCTGAATTTCATCGTAGCGAAATGTTGGCGTAGGGGAATCTGAAAGTGAATCCCAAATCAATTTCATAATTGCTGCCATTCCTGCAAATACCGCCAATGGAATGAGTACTAAACGCTTTTTCATAGGTGATCCTTTGATTACATGTTCGTTGGTATATGAGAGATTACCTCTTGTACAGTGATTTTGTCAAGGCAGTTGTAGTGTCCAAATGGACAAACTCGTTGAAAACAGGGCGAACAACTCTCGCTGCGGTAGAGAACAGTACTTTTGCCTACTGGTGTTGTCCAAGTCGGTGTTGATGATCCAAATATACCGATCACCGGTGCACCAACATAAGCCGCGAGGTGCATCAATCCAGAATCATTGCTTACAACTGCTTTTGCTGAAGAGAGAATTCTGGCAGCGTCAACTAGAGAGCCTTTTCCACAGAGCGATTCTACCGAGTGATCCGGATTCTCTTTTATCAACTGATCTGCATAGTCAGCTTCATCGCGACTTCCCAAGATAATCACATTTTGATTTTTCGGAAGAGTCGCTATCAAATGGCTGTAGTGAGTCCACTGTTTTGCCGGTCCATATTTTGCTCCAGGGCAGAGCACGATTGAATCAGTTTGATTAGTGCCAAGGATAACGCCGCCAACAGTATTTACTGAAAAAGGAGGGATCCCCAATAGATTGCAGTATTCTGTAGTAATGTGATCGTATCGCTTGCGATTTAAGATGGCATGGCTGTGAGTCAACAGCGGTGAACGCCCTTCTTTACGGTATCCGTGGCGGTTCTTTATCCCTGTAGAGAATCCCCAAATAGCTGAAGATATTGAGTGTGGAAAAATATAAAGATCGGAATAATTACCCTTTTGAGCGCGATCAAGCCCTTCGGCTGTTTTATATGGAATTATCTCAATTGTGGTTAAGAGCTTTGCAAGTTCAACGAGATAGGGGGCAGTGATCAGAGCCACGTGAACGCCGTCGACTCGGCGTTTCTGTTCCACCACGGCGAGAGCCATGATGTAATCCCCAATCCACTTCGGCATGATTACAGCAATTCGATTCATCATCTCTCCTTAGAGTTTAGTTGTAAAATATCTTATGTTAAATAGAGCACTTTCAGTAAATAATGATAAAATAGCGAGATTAAGCAATTTCAATATCATTTTCAAAGGATTTATCATGAAACGTAACAACTTCGCACACCTCCTCGCATCTGCTTTCGTCTTCAGCATTTCCGCGGCAGAACCGGAAGTAATCGCCATTGGTATTGGCGAAAAAAATCCAACCTTGAACGAATCGCTTTTTAAAAACACGAAAGTCTTCTACACGCCCTCGATTAAAGTTGATGAAGGATCACTTCAGAAATTGAGTTACAGCGGTGAACCTGCATTTCTAGCGCAGTGGTTCAACAGTGATGGCGCCGCCAACGATTTTCTCGTGATCGGTAGTAACGGCGTTGTCTACGATCAGGGAAAAGCAATAACGGCGGGAATCGACATGGTTGATGTGGAAACTGAACGCAAAGGATCATTTGCCAAATCGGCATGGGCGGTGGTGCAAAAAGATCGCACCGTGGGAGAAAACAGATCCCCAATCTCCCCTTCAGAACCGGATGGATTCATTCGCCGCAAACTGCCGGCGTTCAACATGGTTACTCCTGAAGGAACTGCAGTTGATTCAAAAACGGTTTTGGAAAACGGAAAACCGAAATTAGTGATTTTTTTCTATCTAAAACCGACAACCTATATCGGCGGTGAAAAAGAGAGTGGTACGGTTGTGCGCAGTAAAGAGTATATGCAAGGTCGCCGCGAATCCGCATCGGGAACTGAAGGCGTACGCGCCCTGATCCAAACTGAACGCGAACTTTTCGGGAATATCATTCACGATATTTACTAGAACAATAGACCATTGAAAATTATAAAGGTGCCTCTAATCGGGGCACCTTTTTCTCTTAGGGTGTCTAATTCAACAAAAAACTTTTCTATTTACCATTCATTCTTTGTATTTTCAAGGGGGAATCACATATTTCTTACAAATAAAATCATAACAACTAGATTATATTCGTAGACTCTTATAATTGAACGCGCTACTACAACTCTACGGATGGTCACAATGAGCGAGGACATGAATAACAAGATAAACAATCCCCTATCGAATGATTACTCGACCTACAATAGGGCGGGAAGACTTCGTTCGGGTGAATATGGCGGAGCACCATTTAGTCGCGTCCTTGCGTCATTTCGTTCTGCTAGTGAAATACCTATCACCGAACCGATCAAAGGTTCGCCTGAACCGGTTCGCCAGTTGCTCAACCCCGTAGCGCCGACAGGAGCCATTCAGCAGGAACGCCCCGAATCGCTCACGGTGCAACTTTCACCAAAACAGCTCGATGAACCGACCCGAAACGCCCTTGAAGATCGCGTTCGCCAGAAAAAACGGTCCCGTGAACGGTGCCCTTTTGCAGGATTCAACGGCGAGTGCTGTCGTCCTGATATTCGCTGTGGTGAACGGGCACAATATTCGGGCCGAGAAAGCGATCGACAGCAGACCATGCCCCATCGCTGTCTCTACACGCCTTTTTTCTCCAGTGATAACATTATTATCGTGGAACCGGATCTGATACAGCGCGAATTTCTACTCAATTCGTTTAAACTGTTCCTCAATTACGACATGGAAAAAATTGCATCAATTCAATCGGCCGAAGCGGCTTCGGAAACTCTGACGCGCTACAAATTGCAAAATCGCATGATCGGACTAGTCATTGTTTCTATTAGTGGATTGGGAACTGGTGTGCACGGATTTCTGACTGAACTATTCGAACGAAATATCAATGCTGAAATTGTGTTACTTCACGGGAACAGCGCAGAAGAACAGTCGATTCTCAAAGAGTTTGGTGCAAAGATGATTGGTCCTTCACAGCCGTTCATCTCCGCCGCACTTGAACTGCCGGTGCATACGGAACTATTTGTATCTACTGTGAACAGCCTCCACTTTGGGAAGTTTTTTTAACTCCCTAATCTTCGATTACGCGGCGAATCCATTTCCCGCTGCGGATGCGGTTCAATATTATCACACTTTTCACAATCTCTTCGATGCTGATCAACAGATACACAGCGTACACTGGGAGTTTCAAAACCACGCCGCTCACTATGGCGATGGGAATCCCAATTCCCCACAAACAGCCGATATCGGTGAACATTGAAAAATGAGTGTCACCACCAGAACGCATCAAACCGTTGACACCGTGCATATTAATCACTTTAAATGGAAGTGTTATGGCGGTGCAAATAATCAAAATTGTTATGAGTTCCTGCATCTTTGGTGTTGAAACATTGAATACGTAAGTTGGCCAGATAGGTGCAGTGATCACCGAAATGGTACCGGCTGTGATCGCCATAATCCCCACCAAAATAAGAATACGCTTACTGTTCTCTTTCGCTTCGGAAATCTGATTTGCGCCGATTGTATTTCCCATGAGCGTGGCGGTGGCACTGCTGGTTCCGATAAAGCCCACCATGAACATGAACGCCACGCGCTCGGCAATGGAAAAGGCCGTCGCCGCATCGGTTCCCAGAGTCGCAAACACTTTGTTGTAGGCGAAAATACCCAGCGCCCATCCCATTTCATTACCCACAACCGGAAGTGTAGTCTTGGTGATTCGCGCAATAAAACCGGCGGGAAAGGTGAAATAGTCAGAAAATTTCAGCGTGGCAAGAGGCGATTTTTTCACATACATGAGGAACACCAACAGCACCGTTTCGATAATCTTGGCGATCACCGTGGCGATAGCAGCACCATCGACACCGAGTTGCGGGAATCCGAATTTTCCAAAAATGAGGCAGTAATTGAGAATCGTATTGATCGTCACGGCCACAATACTGACAAGAATGGGGATTTTCACATCGGTGATACTGCGCAGTGATGACCCTAGCGAAAAAGTAATCCCCGTGAACAAGTAGCTAATCGTGATGATTCGCAAGTAGCTCGCTCCCATGGAGATCACCGCCGCATCGGCTGTGAAAAATCCAATGAACTTGTCCGCAAAGATAAATGACGGAACCGCGAATAGAATCGCCGCAATCACTGCCCCGATTAGCGAAGCTCCGGCGGCGTGGCGAACATTGGTGTGATCCTTATCCCCCCAGTACTGAGCGGTAAAGATTGCGCATCCTGATGATATTCCCACGAGAAGTAGAATGAAGAGAAAGAAATTGTTCCCGGCAAAACTCACCGCCGCAATGGCAATATTTTCGCCGGTCTGTGTCTTTTCCGGTGTGCTGATATAACTCACCATGATATTGTCGATGAACTGCAAGAGTGTAGTGAGAATCTCTTGTACCGCAATTGGCACGGCGAGCACACCTATTTTTTTCAGAAACGTTCGGTCCATAAGCCACGTAAACATTGATTCTCCTCGGTTGCTTTAAAGATAGCATTTCAATCTGTTCAAAACAGGTGATTTATCGGGAGTACTTCGATTGTTTGATTTTTGTGGTGCATTGATAGAAGCGGTGAGAATATCCGGCAGTTTTTTAATCTATTCAGCTATGAGATTCAGAAAAACAAGGGAAATGGTAAACTGTTCACGGCTGAATCGCTATACCCACCGATGTCCCCAGCGTTGTTTTCACAAGAGAAATCAGTTGATCTATGCGATCTTGGCGAACCATAACAACGACACGAACCGCATGATCATACTGAAACTCACCGCATACATTGCACTGTTCGAGCAGATAGCGGAGATGTGGTTCTTGATTGTAAGGAATGGTAAGGTGCACACTGTTCATGGGAGAATAAGAAATTAAATCAGCCCCTTCAATTCCCGCTTTGGCCGAAGCGGTATAGGCTTTTACCAATCCACCTGTTCCCAGTTTTATTCCTCCAAAATACCGCGTAACAATCACGCCGATCTGTCCAGCTCCCGAGTATTGAAGAACTGTAAATATCGGTTTTCCCGCAGTGCCAGTTGGTTCTCCATCGTCGGAAAAGCCAAATGTGTTGCTGTCGGTGGGCGATCCGGTGATCACCGCCCAGCAGTTGTGATTTGCCTTGGGGTGCTTTTCGCGCAACTCTTTCACGAACCGTTTCATCTCATCCATCGAACCGATCGGCATCACCGAAGCAATAAAGAGGGAGTTCTTTATTTCGCAGGTCGATTCTGAAGGGCCCGAAGGGATTAGATAGCCTGACATAGTGGTTCTTTTCGAATAATTTCATAGAACATTGGGGGCAAATATACACGATCCCGTAGACAATTCACACGCTGTTTCCACATATACGACCCGCCCCAGAGGAGTCAGACTGCTCCTATTATAACAATTTATTATTCTAATTCAAAACGACGGCAATACAATTTGAAACTAACAGCATCTATCGCCATGGCGTGATTTTATAAACCTAAACAAGGAGACGGTATGGGACGAAATCCTTTTGCAATGTTCTCCGCAACGAAGGAATTCCGATTGAACTATGGAAGATACTGTTTGAAGACTACAAGAAAGCGTAACTGCAAGTGACTGAGTAATTTGGATTTTTTCATTTGGCGATTACTATGAATATAAAAAATCTTCAGATAAGCATCTCGGGACTTCAGACTTACCTGATGTGCCCGGAAAAGTTCAAATACAGAGCGTATTTGGCACTTTTCGGGCATAAAAAAAAGGAGCAAGCTTTACCGCTTAACTCCTTGATTTTATTGGTACCGAAGATCGGACTCGAACCGATACATAGTCACCTACGGCGGATTTTGAATCCGCTGCGTCTACCATTCCGCCACTTCGGCACTCATACCCGCAAAAGATAGGTTATTCAATTTATAAAAGCAAGAGAAAAAGAGTTATTTCATGCAAAGACAGATTGTTCGTCTCTGTTGTATATTCTCATTAGATTGTGTAATGAACTTTCGGTCGGTGAGGCTTCTGTGAAATTAGTAGGGTATATTGAAGGATACTATGGTCGAGAACTGACTGGCGAACAACGTCAGGTGATTATCGACCGCCTTTATAAAAATGGATGCAATGCCTATCTGATTGGTTCCAAAGAGGATCCGTATCATCGCGTCCATTGGCGAACTACACCTCCCGAATCTTACCTCAATGAATTGCGCCAGTTGATTGAGTTTGGGAACGATCGGGGAGTGGTGGTGATTCCGGCAATTGCACCGGGATTAGATTACGACTTTAATTCCCCTGAAGATGAAGCGCTGTTGATTCGCCGGTTAAACGATTATTACCAGTGCGGGGCAGAGAAAATCGCCGTGCTCATGGATGATCTTCCGCTTGTACTTCCCGAAACCATAAAAGTGAAAAATGTTTCTTTGGGAGCATTCCACGGAGCACTGATTCGTCGAATTGCCAAGGTGATTCCCGCTGAAAAGCTTCTTTTTTGCCCCACACTCTACACGAATGAACTGTTTGGAACAGGCGAAGAATCAGACAACTATCTTCCTGATTTACGGGCAACTCTTCCAGAATCGGTGTCATTATTCTGGACGGGGAAAAACACGATTGCCGAAACAATTGACCGCGAATCCTGCCGTTCTATCACCGATCTCTTTGGCGAACGGGTGATTTTTTGGGATAATATCTACGCCAATGACTACGCTACGACACGACTCTTTGTGGGCCCCTATGAACAGCGCGATCACTCATTTATCATGGAATCAACTGGTGGATGTATGATCAATCCCACAGGGATGATCGAAACGGATCTTTTTTTGATTGACCTATTCGGATCGTGGTTGCGTTCGGGTACATCTTCGGATAGTCAGTGGAAAGTGTGTGCGCGATCAAACGGAATCCCCGAATCATTTGAATCATTCTTGCCGTGGTTTCGATCGCCTTTTTCATTTCCGAATCTAGACAATCTCAGCGAATCGGATCGCCAACCATTGTCGTTTTTTGATCAATTTCTCGTACAATGGCAGGGCGATCTGAAACGCGAATGGTATCCCTATCTACATCGTTTTTTCACGGAACTGAAATTGCTCACAGGAAAAGTCGGTTCGGGTCCGTGGTTTGAACAGCGATTCTATCCATTCACGGCGCAAAAACTGCGCGGAAATATCAATGAAGGAGTGTACAATATTTTGTGATTCAATTATGATGCTGAAACAAGCCAACAGAAGGTTATTGTGTGATAGTGCGAATCAGTGAGGAGAACAAAGAGGTCGGAATAAATCCGACCTCTTTCCGTTTAGTTGAAAATCTGCCCGATTGACCAACCGCCACCGACGATGAGAAAGCTGAAATATGCTATGGCTGCGACATTTGAAAGATGACCTAGAAGAACTGAAATGCCATCCTTTTGCATCATTCCGATAGCGAGAAAAATGAGCGCTACCGCAGGAATGGTGTTGCTAAATGGGATGAGTCCGAAGGGCATCATTAACAAAATTGCCGCAAGAATAAAGGCTAAATTGTTCACTATTGCAAGCATTTTCGAAGAGACGAGGCTTGGGAAACGGTGAGGTTTACTTACTTTTTCTAGTCGATGAAACCATTTGAGTGCTTTGGTAAAGCCGTCTTTTAGTTTGTCTGAAGAGAGAGTGCGCTTGCCAATTTTTTCTGGAAGCCAGAGTTTTCTTCCGAACAAACGAGTCACTCCCACGAGCAAAATCGCTGATCCAAACACGGTACTAACCCCGGGAATTGAAACGGGTACAAGGAAAATAAGTGATAAGAAAATGGTGAGAAGAAGCAATCCGTCATTGCCGATAATGTCCATGATCTCCACCAGTGTTACCTGCGAAGGGGGCATTTTTTGGATGATCAGTTCGATTTTTTCACCCAGCGATTCTACTGCCAATTCACTCTCTTCGTTTTGAGACAATTCCATCGGTGACATTTTTCCCCTCCATTATCAGGTTTATACGTTGAGTACATTTTGTTCATAGTGAAACTCTTGCGGCTCTTACGAGATATTTCGCCGGATTCGCAGTTTTGTGGAAAATCATTTAAATCGATGATTTCAATCCGAATATACACTATGCTTTCAGCTGTAGGTAAATAGGGGAGATGCCATACAATTAAAGGTATAAGTGGATTTGTGGCAATCTGCGCCATGATTCTCCCGGGAATTAACGGTACCTTTATTCTGTTGACTTTGGGAAAATTCGCCTATATCACAGGAATGCAGAAAAATCCCATTGCTCCTGAAAACTTTCTTGTTACCATCATTTTTTGTATGGGTTGCGCCAGTGGTCTCATGGCATTCAGCCGTTTCCTGAACAGGCTGTTCGACCATCATTATCAGATCACTTTGGCGCTTCTCACTCTGGATTCATGTGTGGATCGCTTCGCAAAATCAGGCCTTGGAAAGAGGCTGTTCTCACCGATGGTAAAGGGCATGTTCTGATTGAAAATAACCTTCTTCCTACTTTTGAAATCGAACTTCTTCCTACTTTTGAAATCGAACTCCTTCCACTTCATATTGTTTTGGTGGTAGTTGGATTTATCGTCGTTCTGCTTATTGACAAGCACGCGCAAAAAATGGCACAGTAAGATCGTTTGTTTGAATTGAACCTGATTTTTTTTCGCCCTCGCTGAAATTTAATTGGGTGAGGGCTTTTTTTGACGGTGATTTTTTTGGGGTGAGTAGGTTTAAGCTGTAGAAATCTTCTAGCTCGTAGTAATACTGTTCTATAGTGATAGATGGAAATAGTACCTATTTCATTGTCATCGATAACGATATATTAGTGAATCCACATGCCTGAAATATTTCAAATGTGTGAATAAATAGATTGTAATCAATATCAGGATCAGCGGCAATTATACAGTCATCAATGTCTGGCGCATTTTTATGCTGTAAAACAAACAGTTTGAACATGACCAATAAGTTTTCCGAAATATCAGTAATTTCTTTAAACGTTAGGGAAATATCACCTGCAATAGGTGACCGGATTAAGAGTATGTGCTTCCCACGAGTCCCTTTTTGTAATATTACGGAAAGATTAATTAAATCTCCCAATTCTGTCTGGGTAATTTTGTTTGAGTTTGGTTTTAATGTCGTATCGGAATTACCATTTGACAAAATAGCGAATTTAGGCGATAAAAATCCTGCATTGTTCGCATAGTTTACAATCTTGAAAACATAGCAGTAGGGAATAGATTTGTCAATTTCTAAGAGAATGCTTGGCATTGTGATTGAACTACTTTTTATCCTTTGAAATTTGCTGATAATCTCTGGAATCTCAGTATTGGGTTCTTTCAATAACTTACTGAGATATTTATTTGTTTCACATAGTGTATCCGAATTAACTACTACATAATTTTTGTTCAGTATAAACTTCACATTTTGAACAGAATCAATCTCACTCGCCAATGTGTTGATTGCAACAAAGCACAAACACGAAAATACAAAAAGGTGTTTAATCATTGAATTTTATCCATTTGTTAAATGTTTGAAATGCATCTATCGAATCTACCTAGATTTAATAGCGTTATAACCCATAAATAGTGAGCACTTTGCTAACCGTAAATTACATCTTTTTGAGCAGAAACTGTCCATCTAGAACAGATCTACCCGAAAAATCCATCTTTTGTACTCGTCTTTCTTTGGGTACACTCGAACATCCAAAAAATTTCAACATTCTAGAGCCTGGGAACGCTCGAACAACCAGTTTGTCAGTGTTTTAAGCGGAAAAACTCTATTCTAACCATTGAAGTGAGCAAAAAAAGAGAGTGGAACTGTTCCCACTCTCTGAATAATTGAAATTAATAGCACAATACTACACTCGGTGCTCGTCAATTTCCGATTCCACTTCGAGCGGCCCCACGATTTTCTCTTGTGGTTCTTTGAAAATTTTTGCAAAACAGAAAATGTTGAGCCAGATGATTCCTCCCCACGATGCCACGAGAAAAAGAACGCCGAATAGATTAATTGAGTCCATCATCGACCTCCGAAATAGTTACCGGTGAACGGTTTCGCCACGCTGCTAAGATCGTCAGATTGAGCGCCGCAAAGAGTGCCAGCAGGGCTAGTCTGAATCCCCAAATGAAGGTGATATTTGTTGTTTCAA